>Ga0081540_1000215_pt1 | contig 61058 bp, 51 predicted proteins | sample TabmetS2T1R1_FD_71024 | JGI IMG/M metagenome (GOLD analysis project Ga0081540, IMG submission 71024) | Tabebuia heterophylla rhizosphere microbial communities from the University of Puerto Rico - S2T1R1 | ecosystem: Host-associated > Plants > Roots > Rhizosphere ...
TCTAAGAATTGTGCACAGTCACTACCAGAGGCCATTTTTACTGGCTACCTCACCGGAAAAGAATTGGCGGCCGCCTACGCTTCAGCGGATATTTTTGTGTTCCCGAGCACCACCGACACATTCGGCAACGTCATTCTGGAGGCGCAGGCTAGCGGCGTGCCGGTAATTGTTTCCGATTCTGGCGGGCCCAAGGAATTGGTAGAGGACAGAATGAACGGTGTGATCACTCGATCTCACGATGTCGATGATTTTACGCGAGCTATCCGTTCGCTGGCTACGGATGCTGCGTTGCGAAAACGCATGGGAACAGCCGCCAGAAAAAGCGTCGTCGATCGGAACTGGCCTACGGCGTTCCGCAAATTCTGGGCCACGACCGATATCTAGACGGCCATTGAACTACTGCAGATAAGAAGACGCTCTCCAATCCATACCAGTCAGCCACGCCCTGCAGTCGCAATCGGACATTAGAGTTTCACTTTCATACGGGCAGGCAACCGCATACGGCCATCCGCGGAAGCGAAGCATCTTTGGCAAATTCTTCTCGCCCCTTTAGCAAGTTCGAATCAATGTGCCCGCATGACGACCATCAAGATTCACGCAATCGCCATCACATCGCTAACTTTTGGTTTCGCTTGCTTCGCAGAGACAAACGCTACTAATGCGAACGGTAGCAGTGCCCCTTATAACGAAGGCCCAGTGTGGACTCTAACGATGATAAGAACCAGGACCGGTCTAGCCGACGAATACCTCAAACAGATCACCGAAACCGTGAAGCCTGTCTACGAAGAGGAGAAAAAGCAAAAAATCATCCTCGACTACAAAATCCTGAATGGCGAGGCCTCCAGTGCCCAGGACTTTAATATCCTGATCCTGGTTGAATATCCGAACTGGGCTGCATTCGATAATCTGCGTGACAAGATGGACCCCATCGTCGCAAAGGTCATGGGCACCGAGGAACAACGTCGCAGCACCGCCGTAAAACGGCTCGATATCCGCGAAATTCTGGGCACAAAAACCATGCGAGAGATTACCCTTAAGTAATCCCTGCTGTTTTTTGTTTAGCAATTTTAACGGCCACGACCACCGTCGGGATCGCCAATGGGCTGAAGATTCCACGGCAACGCGTCGAGATCGACATTTCCTCCGGTGAGAATAACGCCCACCCGCTTGCCGCCGACATCCATCTTACGTTCCTGAATCGCGGCAAACGGAACAGCTGCCGATGGCTCGACGGTGATTTTCATCGTCTCCCAAATCGTGCGCATGGCCGAGACAATTGCTTTCTCACTTACCGTCACAATGTCGTCCACGTACTGCTTGATGATCGCGAAGTTTGGCTCGCCAACATTCGTCCGCAGTCCGTCGGCAATGGTGAATTTCTTTTCTGTGCAGATTACTCGTCCAGCGCGAAATGATTGTGCTGCATCGTCTGCATTTTCCGGTTCAGCAGCAATCACTCTGATATTTGGTCGCATCGATTTCGCAGCGACCGCTGTACCGGCGAGTAATCCTCCTCCGCCGACTGGACACATCACAAAATCGAGATCGGAAATATCTTCCAGTAATTCCACCACCGCCGTCCCCTGCCCCGCTATGACGTTCGGATTTTCGAAAGAGTGAATCAGTGTTGCGCCGGTTTTTGCGATCACATCCGCGCATACGGTTTCGCGCGCCTCTTCCGTTGGTTCGCAAAACACAACGCGCGCTCCGTAGCTTTCCACTGCGCGAATCTTTACCTTCGCCGAGTTCGACGGCATGACGATGTGCGCGGGAATACCGCGAAGCTTCGCCGCTCGCGCCACCGCAGTTCCATGGTTTCCCGAGGAATGCGTGGCCACACCGCGCCGGGCCGTCGGGTCATCGAGCGAAAAAACGGCATTTGTGGCTCCACGCGCTTTGAACGCGCCAATCTTCTGAAAATTTTCGCACTTAAAGAAGAGGGAGGCTCCGCTGGCCGTATCCAGTCGCGAGCTCGTTAGCACAAGCGTTCGATGAATATGTGGTCGAATCCGCTCCTGGGCTGAACGGATAGTCGGAAGGTCGAGAGTCATATCTATTCTGACCATCCGAAAAAAGCGTCGATGACACCAAATGTGTCAATAAATCCGTGAGTCAAAATGCAGGCCCAAAGATTTCGACCCGCCAGCATGTAGGCCGCTCCTAAAATTAAGCCGGCAATCCCGGAATCAATGATTCCTGATGGCCCTTTATAATAATGCCCGTACCCAAACAAAATCGAGACAAACACAATCCCAAGCCAGTAAGCTAATTTGGATCTTCCTCCGATGTCGGCTGCGCGCGTAAGGAGATATCCTCGATACGCGATTTCTTCACCGAAGGCGGCAAACGTCCAGACTAATAACAGAGCAAGCAACGCAATTTTCGCATTGCCGGTGATTTCATTTGCCAATTCGGGCGCTGTAGGCGCCGGCCAGAAAAATCCAGTAACCGGTTCGATGACGAATTGCCCAAGGAGGATCCGCAGGCCAGCCGCGACCAAAGCGATCAGGAAGATACGCCGCCATGATACAGGCCGCTTGAATCCCATTGCAGACCAGCGGCCATCTCGCAGCCAGATCGACGCCAAGCCGAGCACAAACAAAACAATGACTTCATTGGGCACAATGTGAAAAACGTTGTGGCCAATTACGATGAATGCGCCGAACACCAACTCCAACGCACTAAGCGCTCGCCAGGCAATTGGATGAGTAGAAGGAAATGGAGTTTTTGTTTCGGGAGCCATCGGACCAGAGTTCGAACTTATTTGTTGGATGTGCGATCTGCCCGAAATGGATTCGAGAGTTTGAAAAAATTACCGGCCTTTAGACTGCGGTTGGGCTGCGGATGTGCTCTGGACGTGGGCCGAGGCCGATAAACCGAGCCGGCAGTTGGCGCAGAACTGGAAACCATTTCAGCAAACGGACCACGAATGGAAGCGATGCCTTTTTCTCATTGGAGTCTCGGCCAGTGACCACTCGACGATGAATGAAGATCTGCATTCCCTGAATGAGTCGTGTCGGCCATTCGCGGCGTGCCTGTACTTGTCGCAAGTCCTCAACACCAACAGGACCACTCTGGAGCTTTTCCGCCAGCAAGTTCGCGGTCGCGACTGCGTCCTGAATAGCGAGGTTGATTCCAACACCGCCTGCCGGAGACATGGCGTGCGCAGAATCACCGATACAAAGCAGTCCTTCGCAGCACCAATCGCGCAGCCGATTCACCTGGACTGTGAGCAGTTTGATCTTTGACCAGTCGTCTAGTTCCGCGACGCGGTCGCGTAAGAAATCGGCAAAGCTAACAAGGTCGCTTTGAAATCGCGTCAGCCCGCGCTCTTTGATCTCGGCGAATCCGCCTTTTGGAATTACAAATCCACATTGCCAGTAATCATCACGGTCGAGCAACACGGCCAGCTTGCCGTGTTGAAAAAAGCCGAGTGTTTGTTTTGGGTCTCCCTGTTTCTTGGAAATCCGCATCCAAAGAACGTCAATCGGCACGCCGAACTCGCGCTGCTCAAGACCGGCACGAGCGTGAAGAGTCGAATGCCGTCCATCGGCGCCTATAACAAGGTCCGCACGAACTTCCAGCTCGCCGTTGGCCGTTTTTGCGCGGACGCCGACCACGCGTGAATTTTCCATTAACAAATCGGCGACTTCCGCTTTCATGAACAATTGGAATGTCGGAAACCGTTTGGCTTGACTTGAAAGGAAATTTAGAAAATCCCACTGCGGCATGAACGCGATGAATTTGCACCGGGTGGGAAGCTTCGTGAAATCAGCAGTCGGCACGACCTCGCCGTTAACCACAGCACGTAGTTCACGCAGTTCCTGGTGCGGCAATTGGAGGAATTCATCGAGCAACCCAAGCTCATACATCAGTTCCAAGGTTGACGGATGAATGGTGTCGCCGCGGAAGTCGCGGTTAAAATCGGCGTGTTTTTCAAGCACAGCCACGGGCACGCCCGCTCTCGCGAGCAAATAACCCGCCATCATTCCCGCCGGCCCGCCGCCGGCGATCACACAACGCGTTTGCAGTTTTTCAGCCATGGCTTTTCAATCGAATACGGCCCAAAATTAGAATGAAAGCAAACATGCCGGACAATGCGCAAGATCGCGCTGCGTTTACCTATAATGCGGCGGCAGATTTCTACGATGCATCGCCACTCAGCTTCTGGGACTATTTCGGACGTCGGACGATCGAGCTAGCTTCAATCCCGATTGGTTCGCGAGTGCTCGATGTTTGTTCCGGGGCCGGAGCGTCTGCACTTCCAGCTGCAGAGGCTGTGGGGCAGACGGGAGCAGTCATTGGAGTTGACCTAGCCGAGGAGCTTTTGAAGTCGGCGCGGGCTAAAGCAATTCAACGGCGCCTTGGCAACATCGAATTCGAAGTCGGCGATATGCTCTCGATGAGGTTTCCAGTCGCTAGTTTTGATGCCGTCGTGTGCGTGTTCGGAATTTTCTTTGTGCCCAACATGGCAAATGCTGTGAGCGAACTCTGGCGTCGCGTTCGACCAGGCGGCAAACTGGCCGTTACTACATGGGGACCGAAATTCTGCGAGCCGGCGAATGCCGCGTTCTGGAGCTCGATCAAAAATGTACGGCGTGATCTGTACAAAGGCTTTAATCCCTGGGATCGAATCAACGATCCAGTAGGCCTGAGAAAGATTTTCGATGAAGGTGGGGTCGCGTCGCCGGACATCATTGCTGAAAATCGCCTCCACCCCATCAAGTCGGCTGAGGATTGGTGGACAATTGTTTTAGGTTCCGGTTACCGCGGAACAATCGAACAGTTAGATCTGGCGGAGCGACAAAAGGTCAAAGAAGCTAACCTGGCTTTTATTCGCCATGAAAAGGTTTCAGCCGTTGAGACAAATGTTCTCTACGCACTCGCGACGAAACCTGAAACTGCGAACTTCAAATGAAAAGTGATCAGCCGCTTTTCCTCAACGAAGAACAGGTGCGGCAGCATCTGCGGATGGTCGACTTGATTCCCGCGATGGAGAAAGCGCTGATCGATTTCTCCGCGGGCAGAGTGACTCAGCCGGTGCGCTCAATAATATCGATTGATGTCGCCGCGGCGACCGGATTCCTGGGCTTGATGCCGGCGCTCACGCCGGATGGACTCGGATTGAAAGCAGTAACGTTCTATCCGTCGAATGCAGAGCGTGGAATCCCGACGCACATGGCGACGATTTTTCTAGTCGATCCACAGACAGGCACACCCCTCGCTATCATGGATGGACGGTTGATTACAGAGATGCGTACTGCTGCGGTATCCGCGGCCGCAACGAAACTTCTTGCGCCACCCGATTCAAAAATTCTCGCGATTCTGGGAAGCGGTGTGCAGGCACGCAGTCACGTTGAAGCGTTGCGACTCGTTAGGCCATTCGAAGAAATTTGTGTCTGGAGCCCGACCAGAGAACATTCGGAACATTTCGCGAGAGAAATTGGAGCGAAAGCCATGTCTGCTGAAGAAGCGGTTCGTAACGCAGATGTGATTGTGACTGCAACGAATTCCAAATCAGCAATTTTGAAAGGGGCCTGGCTAAAACCTGGTTGCCACGTGAACGCAGTCGGCGCGTGCCGCCCCGACTGGCGCGAGCTGGACGACGATGCGATGACGAACGTCGTGTTCGTCGATTCGCGCGAAGGCGCGTCCAAAGAATCTGGTGACGTGATTCTTTCGGGCGCGAAGATTTACGCGGAACTCGGCGAAGCGCTCGCTGGCAAGATTCCGACGCGTGCAAACGAAACAACGATCTTTAAGTCGTTAGGGATGGCAGTCGAAGACATTGCTGCGGCACTGCTCGTTTATCGATCCACAAAAAATAATTGGGAACGCAAAGAATCTGGAAGCAATTCCGACACGAAGAGTTAGCGAATATCCTTCGACGCGAAATGCGAGTCTTTGAAAGCGAGGATCGTTCCGCAGCATGGCCGCCAGAAGGAGGCAAGCCCGTTACTGAGCTATCGGGAAAGGCCGACGCGCTGCACTAGCTGCTGAAATCTCAGATCCGACCTGACTGATTTGAACTGTGGCGAAACGTTCAGGTAAACGAGATGAAACGAGTGCTCCGCGTATGCCTTTTCCAGCGATTGAAATGCCTGTTCGTTGTTACCAAGCGCGACGTACATCGTCGCTACTTCGTAGGCCGACACGTACTGTTGCTTCGCAAGCTCATTCAACTCATCGAGCATTTTATTCGCCTCATGCTTCTCCCGCGCCTCTGCATATGTACGACCGAGCGCAGCTCTCATTAGCGGACTGCCTCCTGACAGAGAGATCGCCTTTTTAAACTCTTCAGTGGCTGCATCAAAAACCTGCTTTTGCTCATAAGCCAGACCAAGATGCCAGTGCCCGACAGCGAAGTTCGGATCCATCTCTATGGTCCTGCGGCAATGATCTATCGCTTCATCGTACCGGCCTGCGTAGTAGAGTGTCGCTCCCATAAACGTGTTCATTACGAGCGACGCCGGCTCGAGTTCCAGCGCTTTTTTCATTTCCTGGACAGCTTCTTCCAATCGACTAGTAGCCGTCAGATAATGAATCGCATACCACTCATGCGCCGTCGCATAATCTGGCTCGAGTTCTATGCTGCGTTTGAACTCTTTCTCCGCCGCCGACCAGTTCCAATCGTAGTTCATGAGAATATGCGCCAGCGACGCGTGCGCTTCGGCGAGTGTGTTATCCAGTGCCAACGCCTTTATGGCCGATTCTTTTGCCTTTGGCATTGCTTCATGTGGTGCAGCAAAATTGTAAAATGTCAGTGCAATGTAAGAGTCCGCTAACCCGACGTAGCCAAGAGCAAAATTAGGATCACGCTCAACGCTCAGCTGGAAGTGCTCGGTGGCGTGTTTGATTCCGTCCGAAGTGCGCTTGTTCCAAAAATAGCGGCCGCGCAAGTAGGCATCATAAGCTTCAATGTTCTTGGTCGGTTTAGCAGCGATGATTTGCTCCTCCTGCCTGGTGATATGTGCTCGCAACTGGTCCGCGATGGCTTTGGCCACGTCGCTTTCCACCGAAAAAATGTCGGTCACTTTGCGATCGAACGTTTCAGCCCAAACATGGGAATCATTGACCGCTTTGATTAGCTGGACATTGACGCGCACTGCATCGCCACTCTTTTGGACGCTGCCTATGAGGATGTTCGCAGCGCCTAGCTGTCTCGCGACCTGCGGTAGATTGTCTGGCGAACTCTTGAAACGTTGAGTCGAAGTGTGTGAGATGACTTTCAGATCCGAAATTTTCGCCAGCCGCGTCAGGATCTCCTCCTGAATCCCGTCAGCGAAATAGGCGTTGTCCGGATCGCGGCTCAGATTTTCGAACGGCAAGACGGCGATCGATTTCTCCGGTAGACCGCTCATGAGTGTCCAGTTCAGGGCAGCAAAGCGGCCGACAAAAAACAAACCGACCGAAAGCGCCGCCGCTGTGATAACGACATAGATCCACGCTTTGTTTCGAGACGATTTGACCGCGTCGCGATCTGCTACTTCGGTCCGCTTCAAACCCTCCGGCGTCAGCTCGAACGCCCATGCAATGATCAAGCTAATTGGAAATCCGATCGCGATAATCAGAACGACCAATCGGATCCCCCAATTCGGAACTTCGAAAAACGGAAAGACTTGAGTTGCGACTTGAGTTAATAACCAGCCTACGACTGCGTAGGCGATCGCTACCTTGTAGACATTGCGCCGCTTCAGTTCACCGAAGAAGGCCTTCGGATTCACACTTTGATTTTGTGCCATAGGGCGCGAAATCGTTCAAGACAAACGCTTGCAAAGCAGGAACATGCCGGAAAAGTTGGCAGCGATGACAAGTGAGGCTGAACAACTCAATTCCAAGATCGACCGTGCCGTGGCCGATCGGAAGTTGATGGAATCGGCAGCGAAAAACATTCACGCGTTGCTGAGGGGTGCGCCATCTGACCTTTATTTGCGCGCAGTCAGCGAACTGGTTGATGCCGCTGAGTGGTCGGAACTGAACGATCGTTTCTATCAGACACTCGCATTTGGAACAGGCGGTCTGCGCGGGCGCACCATCGGCAAAATTGTAACTACGGCGGAACGCGGGAACGCAGGCGACAGCGAACAACCAGAATTTCCGTGCGTCGGAACGAACGCGATGAATTTCTTTAACATCAGTCGCGCGACGCAGGGACTCGTCGCTTATGTTCGTGCTATTGGCTTTCAACCAATCGATCAACAAGATGCCGGTGCCAAAATTGTGATCGCGCATGACCCGCGATTTTTCTCGAAGGAGTTCGCTGAGCTTGCTGCCAGGGTTGCATCCGAGAACGGCTGCGATGCATTTGTATTCGAAAGGCCGCGATCGGTGCCGGAGCTGTCATTTGCCGTTCGTTATCTTAGAGCAAATGCCGGGGTGATAATCACCGCAAGTCATAACCCGCCATATGATAATGGTTACAAAGTTTACTTCAGTGATGGTGCACAGGTGATCGAGCCGCACGCGAGCGGGATCATTGCAAAAGTGAACGTGGTCACCTCAGAAGCGTACAAGCCTTTAGCAAAAGATCGACAGGGCAAGATAACAATGATTGGCAAAGACATCGACGAAGCATACATGCAGCGACTTGAAACGCTTATTCTGGATCCAATGGTCATTGGTAAGGCGAAATCGCTGAAGATTATCTATACACCTTTGCACGGGACCGGCGGCGTGATCATTACACCGATGCTCAAGCGACTTGGGTTCAATTTCAAAGTAGTACCGGAGCAGGACCATTTCGATGGTCGATTTCCGACGGTGAAATCACCGAATCCGGAAAACGCCGAGGCCTTAACAATGGCAATCAATTTCGCGGAAAAGGAAGATGCAGACGTGGTGGTGGCAACCGATCCGGATTGTGACCGGATGGGCGCGGCAGTTCGTGCAACAGATGGAAAAATGAAATTGCTCACCGGGAATCAAATCGGGTCGTTGATTGCCTGGTACCGCACCAGGACGCTATTTGAGAAAGGCGTGCTGAATAAACAGAACGTGTCCCGCGGAGTCATAATCAAAACTTTTGTTACTACCGATCTGCAAAAGGCGATCGCTACACGTTACGGTTTGCGCTGCGTCGAAACGCTGACCGGATTCAAATACATTGGCGCGAAGCTCGGCAATTATGAACGCGCAATTCCGGAACAGCTGCGACGAACATATGTTGATCTTTCCGAAGACGAAACACGGAAGCTACGTCTGGAACATTCTTCATTTTACGTCTTCGGCGGCGAAGAAAGTTTCGGCTATAGCGGCGCGGATTTTGTGCGGGATAAAGACGGCAACGGCGCTGTGATTATGTTTTGCGAAGTAGCCGCTTACGCAAAGGTACACGGGCAAACGGTCGATCAGTTACTCGATGACATTTATTCTGAGTTCGGTTATTTCGCGGAAAAAAACGGTTCGCTTGTTTTCGACGGCGCGGAAGGCGCAACAAAAATCGCGCGCTTGATCAAATCTTACGGCGCCGATCCGTTTCCGGAAGTGTTCGGCTCAAAGGTCACCAACGTCAGAAACTTCGAGACCGACGAGATTAAGGACGTGGAAGGCGAGCCAATTCCAAAGGAAAAAATGTTGATGTTCGAGCTACAAGACGGGACGCGCATGGCAGTTCGGCCGTCGGGGACGGAACCCAAGATCAAGTATTACCTTTTCGCGCTTCGCCAGCCGGAGCGCGGAAAATTCAATTCCGCGGAACTCAATCGAATCAAGTCGGAAGTGAAAGAGAAACTCGATCGTCTCTGGGATTGGCTCCAGAAGGATGCGCAGTTACGTCTGACCATATAATGGAGCTGAAGCCGCTACCTGGAGTGTTGCGGTTTTGGCCGTGGCTGGCAGCGATCTGTAGCGGGCTTCTCTACACAGGCTGTTTTGCACCGTTTAATTTTACGTGGCTGTGCTGGATTGCTCTCACGCCGCTCATTGCAGCGATTTGGTTTTCAGGAGAAGAGTCGCGGCATCGCTGGCTTCGCAATCTCGTGCTCGGTTACATTGCTGGGTTGGCGTTTTTTTGGACTGCTTTTTCCTGGCTGACAACTGTCACTGTTCTTGGTTGGTTTCTTCTCCCATTTTACATGGGGATTTACTTCGCCCTTTGGGCGTGGTTTTGCGGACTGCTCCGGCCGCGAGAAAAAAAGATAGAATCACGTTCGACGAAATGGGACCGGATGCTCACTCAGGCGCGCGGCGCTGCGCCTTCATCGCGATCGCCGTGGATGAGATCAACGAATAATCTGCTCCTGGCCTCTCTTGTAGCCGCTGCGTGGGTGACACAGGAGTGGTTACGCGGTTGGGTGTTCTCGGGTTTCGGTTGGAACGGCCTCGGCATCGCGCTGCATGGCAACTGGCCGCTGATCCAGATTGCCGAGCTGACCGGTGTTGCTGGCTTATCTTTCATGGTCGCGTTTGCGAACGTCATTGCGGTCGCAACCGTGCGCCGTTTGGCTCTTGAGGCGAGCACACGTACCGTGCGCCCACACTTTGACCTGACGTTAACATTGGCAACAATCGTGGGCGTTCTCACGTTTGGCCTGCGCGCCACTCAGGTTTCCCCACCTACAAAACCACTCCGGGTTGCTGCCGTGCAATCGAACGTGCCTCAAAATCAAAAATTCGACCCGCAGTTTACGCGCAAGATTTTCGATCAATTCCGGCGGTTGAGCGAAATTGCGCTACGCTCCAATCCCCCACCCGATTTGTTGATCTGGCCGGAAAGTTCCATGCCCGGGGCCGTCCTCGCCGACCGGGAAAGTTACCAATTCGTGATGGATCTTGCAGCGTCAGCAGAAAGCGACATTCTCTTAGGCACGATCGACGAAGAGAACGGCGACGTATATAACGCCGCACTGCTGGTTTCCGATGGAGGTGAGCAGGTTCAGGTCTATCGGAAGCTGCATCTCGTCCCGTTTGGCGAATATGTCCCCGCGCGGCACCGGGTGCCCTTGCTTGCGCGAATTGTTGGCGACCAGGTGCCCGGCGATTTCAAAGAGGGCAAGGACCACACAGTGTTCGAGCTGACAAATACCGACGTGAAAGTGGCGCCGTTGATTTGCTTCGAAGACACAATTGGCGACTTGACCAGACGCTTTGTGCTTCCAAGCGAAAACAATCCCGGCGCGAACTTATTGGTGGACATAACAAACGACGGATGGTTTTTGCACTCCGCCGGTTCGCATCAGCACCTGGCCAACGCCATTTTTCGCTGCGTGGAAACACGTCGCCCCATGGTCCGTGCCGCGAATACGGGAGTGACTTGTTTTATAAATGAGTTTGGACGTGTCACCCAGAAATTGCAGGATGATACAGGGAGTACATTTACAGAAGGTGTTCTGACAGGCGAGGTAAAGGTCCCAACCGAGCACGAGTTAACGTTTTACGCGCGCCATGGTGAGGTGTTCGTGAAAATCTGTGCAGCTGTGACCACGATGGCCATTTTGGCAGTCTTCGCCTTGCGCAGAAAGTTCTAGAGACGTTCGCGGCGGCGAGCGTCTATTGCATCGCGTGATCCTGCCCTGTGTGATAAGGCTGATCCATGGCCGTGCTGCTTCCAGCCGATAATCTGAGCGAACTTTGGCCGGAAAAATTTCGCAGTGCGCGTGTCGGCACGCTGCTTCATCCCGCATCAGTCTCAGCGAAGCTCGAGCATGCTTCGCGGATTTTCGAGCGACACGATGGCGATCTGTTTCGTCTCTCCGCGTTTTTCGGTCCGCAACATGGGTTTCTCGGCCAGACGCAAGACAACATGGTAGAATGGAGAAGCTACGAGCATCCGCGTCTTCACATTCCGGTTCATAGCTTGTACGGCGAACATCGCGAGCCGACTGCGGAGATGCTGAAAGACCTCGATGTCTTGCTCGTTGATCTGCAGGACGTGGGGGCACGTTACTACACTTTTATCTGGACGATGTATCTCTGCATGCGCGCTTGCGAAAAAGCGCGCATAGAAATTGTCGTTCTCGATCGTCCAAATCCGATCAACGGCATCACTATCGAGGGACCGCTGCTTGATCCGAATTACAAATCGTTCGTCGGTCTTCACCCGATCCCAGTGCGTCACGGAAAAACGATCGGCGAACTTGCCCGGCAATTTCGAGATGAGGCCTTCCCGCAATGCCGATTGTCGATCCTGCCGATGAAAAACTGGGATCGCAGGATGTGGTTCGATCAAACCGGTTTGCCCTGGGTGATGCCCTCACCCAACATGGCGACGTTAGATACTGCAACCGTTTATCCCGGCATGTGTCTTCTGGAAGGAACAAATATTTCCGAAGGTCGCGGCACGACGCGTCCATTCGAGATTTTCGGGGCACCATTTATTCAAGCTGAAGCACTCTGCCGCGAGCTCAACGCATTAAGGTTGCCGGGCGTTTTCTTCCGCGAAAATTATTTCCAGCCGACCTTTCACAAATTCGCAGGCGAACTTTGTGGCGGCGCGCAGTTGCACGTAACCGACCGGAACGTGTTTCAGCCATTGCAAACAGGCGTTGAAATCATCCGCATGCTCCGAAAATTAGAGCAGTTCGCGTGGAAGCAACCGCCATACGAGTACGAATGGAAACGACTCCCCATCGAAGTTTTGATCGGCGGCCCGATCGAATCGCTTTTCGGTACCTGATCACGGGACTCGCGGCTCTCAACATTCTCGCTTGTTCCGGACTCCGAGCGGACATCCCGTGGCCTGAAGTTGTCCAACGGCTTGCGTATGAGAATGAAAGATTGTCGCGGCGTCCGCAGGGACATAACGGCGAATATTTCGTAGTCTGTACCCTTTATTACACGCCGAAGGAATCCGGCTTTACGTTTGAACGCGGATTTGACGCAACCCCAATTACAAAACGCGGTTTGCGCGGGCGAAGATACCCGCGTGACTTTCTGCGTTCGGTGAAGAAGGAAGGCTTCGGCCGGATCGTTACACCGGTCAGCGGGCGCAATTACATTCGTTACAACGGCGGCGATTCTTATGCGTTCGCTTCGAACCCTACGGGCGGAGGCGGTGTGTTAGTCCCGCGCTTTTCCGCTGCCATGAAGTTTTCTCATGGCACGCTCCGCCGTGGCGCGACCGTCGAAACGGAGTCGCCAGATGTACAGAAGGTCTTTCGTAGTAATCGATGGAAGATTATGGATACCGGCGGTGGACTACGCCGCTGGCAGATCGACTGTTATTACGGAGAAGATGAGCCTCTCGGACCCGGGAAGTTCATGGGACGGCCCCGCGCGACTAGCTTCGAATACGGGTACGCCAACGTACGAATCACGAATTAACGTGAACCCGTTTAAGGTTCAGCTCAATTTGCACGGAAACCTTGATTTCTTTGTCCGCTCAGAAGCGCGGGGAAGACGCATCAAACGCAGCCTGGGTGAAAAGACATCGGTGAAAGACGTGATTGAAGCGTGCGGCGTCCCGCATCCAGAAATTGATTTAATCCTGGTGAATGGACAGCCAGTGGATTTCGATTACGCGATTGCCAGCGATGCCGATATCGAGATTCATTCGGTAGGAATAGGATCTACTCTTTTTAAGAATAAACGTTTACAAATCTCTACTGCTAGAGCGTTTGTCATAGATGGACACCTCGGAGGACTCACACGCAACCTGCGCCTGCTCGGCTTCGATGTCGCTTACGATCCCAATGCGGAAGATCGACAATTGCTCTGTACAATGAAACGCGAAAACCGCGCGCTGCTGACGCGCGACCGGCGGTTGCTCATGCACGCCGTAGTGAGGACCGGATACTGCCCGCGTTCACAAAATGCTGACGAACAAACCGTCGAAGTAATTCGCCGCTTTGATCTCCTTGGTTCTCTCGCTCCATTTACGCGATGTGTTCGTTGCAATGCGCCGCTGCGGATGGCATCCAAGACGGAAATACTTGAGAAGCTCGAACCGCTTACGAAAATTTACTACGAACAATTCCGGCGTTGCACGGGTTGCGGCCAAATCTATTGGCCAGGATCCCACTTCTCTAAACTTCAAAAACGTATCGAGCAAATTTGCTTGAATTCTAGCCGCTGAGCTGAGAGACGCGCTGGAACTTTCTGGGAAAGCCGCGATTCAATTGTATCCTCGCTCTTCTGAAAATGAAATCCGGATTCCGGCGCACCGTGCTGACGATTTTTCTTACACTCCGATTCGGAATTGCGGCGCAGGCGTACGGGCCGCCGGCAACAAGTGTTGTTCGCAAGGAACTACACAAGTCAGGTTGGCAGCTTGCGGGTTTGCTGGAGAAAGTTCTGTAACTGAAAATGCGAATCGTTATCCAGCGTGTGAGCCGCGCACGTGTAACCGTGGAGAGTAACGTCACGGGAGAAATCACGACAGGCCTCATGATTTTGCTCGGTATCGGGCGCGATGACACATCCGCCGTCGCGCTCAGCATGGCCGAGAAGGTCGCAAACCTGAGGATCTTTGAAGACGATCAGGGAAAAATGAATCGCTCCCTGCTGGACGTGGGAGGCAGCGCGCTGGTTGTCTCACAATTTACGCTCTACGGCGACGCGCGCGGTCAACGCAGACCCAGCTTTATTGCTGCTGCACCGCCGGAACAGGCAAAGAAGCTCTACGAAGAATTCAGCGAAGCGCTGCGCAGATTGGGGGTTACTGTAGCGACAGGAGTTTTCCAGGCGATGATGTCAGTAGAATTGGTCAATGAAGGCCCGGTCACAATCCTCCTGGATTCGGACAAAACATTCTAGAAAGTTGCATTAATCACGCCGCATTGGATTGCTCCCAGCCTTGTAAAAAACCGAGAAGCCCGGCTCGTGGAAAGCGTTCAAAAATTTGTGCGATGCTCTTACGTGGAAGATTGTAGGGCAGGCGAAGCGGTCGCCTTACACGTTTGATTGCGGGTATGCCAACGACCTCTAAAGTAACGACCCATGTCTACAAGGCCTGATCCGGTTCGCCCGATCCAGCTGTCAGAAATACAAGAAGCGCGCAGACGAATTGCCGACACGATCGTTCGTACGCCGCTGATCCGTCTGGAGCTCGGACCGGATTTTCCCGACATTCGACTCAAGCTGGAGAACCTGCAGCCGATCAACGCCTATAAGTTGCGCGGCGCAGCGAATGCCGTTGCGCTGCTCTCAAATTCGGAGCGCGAGCGTGGGGTCTGGACGATCAGCGCGGGAAACGCCGGACAAGGGGTCGCTTACGCGGCGCGACAAGCGGGCGTACCATGCGCCGTCGTAGTAATCGAGACCGCGCCAAAATCGAAGCTGGAACGGATGCGCGCGCTCGGCGCGAAACTCATTCCCGTATCGTACGACGTCGCATGGAAAACACTGGAGGAGCGTTCATTTCCTGGAGCTGACGGAACATTCATTCATCCTTTCGATGACAACAATTTCATCGCTGGTCACGGAACGATGGGATTAGAAATTCTTGAAGATGCGCCCGGCGTGACGGCGGTCATTGCCAGCATTGGCGGTGGTGGTTTAATCACTGGTGTCGGCAGCGCGGTCAAAGCGGTCAAGTCCGATGCAAGAATATTCGGTGTTGAACCGGAGACAGCTGCACCCGCCGCGCTCTCGTTCGAGAGAGGATCGCCGCAAGTATTCACAGATTGGAGAGCCTCCTTCGTTGATGGCGCGGGCGGCCAAAGCATGTTCCCTCGAATGTGGGAACGAATGAAACCTGTCGTGGACGATTATTTCGTTGTCAGTTTGGAGGAGACCAGGAAAGCGATGCGTCTCATGGCGGAAAAGGTACGAGTGATCTCCGAAGGCGCGGGCGCGTTGCCGCTCGCTGCTGCTTTGAGTGGGAAAGCCGGCAAAGGCCCAATCGTAGCGATCGTCTCAGGTGGTAACATTGACCTTAACAAATTCTGCGAATTGACCGCCAACTAAGATTGTCACCATCGTCGAACCGGTATTGACTTTTGGTTCAGAACTTGAGAAAGCCTTAGCCGTAGTACATCAGCGGAGGAAAACTTATGAAAATTGGCGATACAGCACCGGATTTTGAGGCGGAAACCACCGAAGGCCGAATCCGTTTCCATGATTGGATCGGTAACTCCTGGGCTCTTTTATTCTCACATCCAAAGGATTTCACTCCAGTCTGCACAACCGAGCTCGGTTACATGGCTAAAATTAAGCCGGAGTTCGACCGCAGAAATGTAAAAATCATGGGATTGTCCGTCGATTCGACTGGCGATCATGAGGGTTGGGCCAAAGACATTGAGGAAACGCAAGGACACGCACCGAACTATCCAATCGTCGGTGATGCCGACTTTAAGATCGCAAAATTATACGGGATGCTTCCGGCTGACGTTGCGGGCGATCCCAAGAAGCGTACGCCGGCGGACAACGCGACCGTGCGCAATGTGTACGTCGTCGGCCCCGATAAGAAGATCAAGTTGATCCTCGTCTATCCAATGACCACAGGTCGCAACTTCGACGAAGTGCTTCGTGTGATCGACTCGCTGCAATTGACGGCAAAGCATCAGGTAGCAACGCCAGCGAACTGGAAGCAAGGCGATGACGTGATCATCGCGGGTTCGGTTTCGGATGAAGAGGCGAAGAAGCGTTATCCGCAAGGGTGGAAGGCACCCAAGCCGTATCTTCGAATCGTACCGCAACCGCAGTAAGGCATGGATATTTGGCGCCAGTCATTGGCGCGAAATGCGGTTGGCTCAACCCTGCGCTGTCTCCTCAGCGGAATATTCCACAGGATCCTGTTGAAAATACTTTTGCAATTCTGTGTATAGCGTTGGGTGGCGATCGCGCAACGCTAGCGGCTGCTCGAAGAAGGCCTCGACCGATACAGCGAAAAACTCAGCCGGATTAGTGGCTCCATAAGTATCGAGCAAGGTTGGTATCCCGGTTTCATCTGCAGCGCGGAGCGACGCAAACTCGGATCTCATCACTTCGCTCCAGGCCAATTGCTGTTCCTTCGTTGCCAATCCCGGTACTCCGTCGGCCGCGTGATTTTCGTAGTCGAGCTGGTGAGCAAATTCATGAAGCACAACGTTCTTCCCATCGGAGGGATCCGCTGCGCCATGTTTGACGGCGCCCCATGAGAGGACCAACGAACCCATTCTACGCGCGGTTTCGCCAAGTCGATTCACAGTCCCTTCTTCCCAAACATGTTCACCAACCTGGTGGTCTTCCTGAACCATATATGACAATGGATAAACAAGAATCGTCAAAAGACCGGGAAAATAGTCTGTCTCGCGATGCAGCAATAGAAGACACGCTTGCGCCGCGATCGTAACGCGGACCTCGTCCGTGATCTCGAACCCGCCACACCCTTCGAACCGTTTTTCGGCAAGGAATACTTGAATGTGACCAAGCAGTTCGAAGCGATCGCTCCCAGACAATTTATGAAAAAAGACAACATGCCGCTGAACCAACGTCAGCCATTCCTTCGGAAACGGCCGCGCTCGCAGGCGACGTCGCTTTCGCTGCTTCAGGAACTCAAGGATCATATGAAAATGTAAGCAGAACCGTTCACCACATTCGTTTTAGCGGATGCGCTTCGGTATTAAAGATAACTTTATCGAATTGCAAGGTTTCAGGCGACGCGAAGAGCAAATAGAAATATTTGAAGGTCTCGGCCAGGACGAAGCTCTGCATTTCATCGAGCTGTTGTTTAGTGACCACGTCGGCAAGCGCGGCGTAGCCAGAGTCCGCGCGGCAATATTTAACAAAGTCGTCAAACATTTTCTCGCCCATGTGGCGATATTCCGGGTCACCCGTGTAATGATACAGGTAATACGTGGACTCAACGATTTCGGGCCGCAGATGATACCTTCCAGCGACTACGCACATTTTTTTGTAATCGAGAGTTTCCGGCTCGATACCGTGAAGGTTCCACATCTTGAATGATGAAGCCTGCAGACGCCGTGCGCGAGTCAGATCGCCGGAGAGGGCCAGCAACCCCGGAAAGAATGCATCGAGCGCACCGTACGTCGTGTTGGTCTGTTTGCCTGTCTGCATATCCGCGTGGCCGTACCACAGTTCGGCGTCGGATTCGTCGGCAAGATATTTGTTCACCACAGGAATACTCGCCTCCCACATCTCGCGACAATCCTTGTCTCCGAACAGTAGCCAGCACTTCCAGAGGTATTCGTAATATGAATCGATACCGCCGCTGATATGACTATCGGTGTTTGTCCAGGCGCCTGTCTCGACGTTGATGCTCTCTCCGACCAGCCCGAGCAGGGAGCGTCGCTTGAAGGTTTCGACCACGGCACATTTCGCTTTCTCATAAAAAACAGGTCTGCCAGTGAATTTACTTAGCGCGCCAAATTCCAACAGCAGCGTCCCGGTTTCTGCCGGATTCGTTACCGGATCGCGCGTCTGGCCAGTACGAAGATTGACAAAAACATAAGGGAGCCCGGTCGGTGAATTAAAAGCTGGAAGCAATCGGTTGCCCAGATCCTCCGCTAAGCTCAGGAGGCGTTTGTCGCCCGTCAGTTGATAGCTCGAGAGAAGCCCGCCGAGCAGGCGTATCGTTATCTCGAAATTTTTGACGTAGATGTCGCGATCGAACGAGAGGTCACTAACGATCAGTGATCGCGCTCGTTCGGCCTCACTGTCCAGATGCATCAGGATCAGCGTGTCGAGTGCATCAACTGGTGTCATTAACAGCGACTGTCCGTACCAATCATGCGCAGTTTTACTCAAAGGCCGCAACGCGTCGTGGCCCCACGCATAACGCTCGTAGTTATTCCAGGCATGCAGAAATTCAGTTCGCACACGTGCAGCGAGTTGTTGCGCGTCCTGGTCCTGTCGCGATTTGCCGCATCCGTGCGTTGCGAACGCGGCTAAAGCAGCCAGCAAAAACGCGGTTGGTGCAATTCGCTCTGGCATTTGGTTCGGATTAGCCTAACAATCGAACAGGGAGGAGTTCAAAAATGAATACGACGTCTATTTCTCGACGTAAATTTGCACAGTTACTAGGCATAGGCGCAGCAACGGCAGTCGTTAGGCCACCGATTTCTTTCTCAAAGCCGACTCAGTCCGCTACCACACCTTTGACGGAAGCGGGCAGCATCGTGCGCCTGAGCTCGAATGAAAATCCTTATGGACCTTGTCCGAAAGCATTGCAGGCGATAACGGATTCATTTGGCCTCGCCTGTCGTTATCCGGACGATCACAATAACGTACTAATCGACAAACTGGCGACGCTGAACAATGTCGACCGGAATCAAATCCTGCTGGGTGACGGCTCGGGCGAGATTCTCAAGCTGTGCGCGGAAATATTCACCGGGCCGCAGAACGGTAAGCTTGTCGCAGCGGACCCAACTTTCGAAGCCATACTCAGTCATGCCAGCGCCAACGGTGCTGAAGTTGTAAAGGCACCCTTAACCAATACTTTTGCCCACGATCCGCCGAAAATGCTTGCCGCTGCGAGGGGCGGCTTGATTTACGTTTGCAATCCGAACAACCCCACTGCCAGCATCACGCCCAAGGACGAGCTGCGCGATTTCATCACGAAGATCCCGCGGGAAACAATGATTCTTGTAGACGAAGCCTACTTCCACTTCGCGGACAGCCCTGAATACGAAAGTGTAATCCCACTTGTGAAAGAGCACCCCAACCTGATTGTTTCCCGTACATTTTCAAAAATTTACGGAATGGCAGGATTGCGCTGCGGCTATTGTGTCGCCCAAAAGGAAACGATCGAACGCATGCGCCGACACCAGATGTGGGACAGCGTCAACTGTATGGCGCTTGCGGCAGCGACCGCAAGTCTCGATGATCCCGATCATGTCTCGAACGGGCAGCGTTTAAACAAAGAAGCGAAACAGTTCACAACGTCCCAGCTCGAGAAGATGGGTTACAAATCAATCCCCTCTCAGGCAAATTTCATCATGTTCGATTGCAGACGCCCCGTCATGCCGATCATCAAAGCGATGAAGGACCGCAATGTCCGCGTCGGCCGCCTGTTCCCTGCCCTGCCGAACCACATGCGCCTCACCATTGGTAAGAAATCTGAAATGGAAACTTTCCTAGTGACGTTCCGGGAAGTCGTCGCGTGAACTGACGCCTCCTTGCCACGCCATAGCCTTTGGCGAACGCGGGACCCTCTCTGAGTCTCGTCAAGTAATGGCCTAACGAATAGGCGCGCTACAAAGACAGCTCAGCCATTCTGGGAGCGGGTTTCGAAGACACGAATGAGCCGTTCATCAAATTTGGACTGTCCGTTCGTTTCGTCATGATTCGCGGAGATATCGCCAGGAGTGAAGGCGGTCGCTATCCTCTTCCGACCAGCGGTCGCCGATATCCTCCCGGTAGTACATGTTGGGGATCATCACATTGCGCACGCGGTTATACGCCTGTCGCTGGGCCTGACGCATGGTCGGACCAACGCCGCAAACAATGAGCGCCACGCCCGACGTGCCGGTGACGAGCCACTCCCCATTCAGCTGTCTGACGTCCTCGATGTGAATCCCCTCGCGTGACGGGGTCTTGAAAAGGATCACGGCATCCTTCGAGCTCGACTCGAAGCGTTCAGGATCTGTGAACGGAAAGGGCGGAACTACAACGCGGACGCCCATCTGAAAGCCGCCTCGCGTTCGGAGTTTCGACAGTTCGCCGCTGGCGATCCCGTGCAGCAGCTCGTTCATTGGCATGAGCAGGCCCTCCTGCTGGATGCTAATCGTGGGATAACCGAAACGCGCGGTGAATTCCAACGGATAGATGCCGTTGGCGTTGACGATACAGTTCACATCGATGTAGCCCACGTAGGCTTCGTCCCGAAGACGTGATTCCATTTTCTTGAGCGTCGCATTGAAAATCCTGTTTGGCTCGCTCCAGAACATAGCGGTCCCCATCTCGCCGGTCGACGGCCCGATGTCGCCGGGAAACAACTTCTTGTGTTCGAAGTTGACGCAGATCGGCGTGACGAACTCACGGCCGTTGAAAAACGCGCCGGTTGCGACCTCGACGCCCTGAATCCGCCGCTGAAGTTGGAAATGGCGAATCTTATCCGACCAAGCCTTCTTGTAATCCCCCAACACCTGCAGCACGTCCTGGCCGTCCTCCTCTTCGCCGACGAAAAGCAGGCCTTTCATGTTCTGTGCCTCACCGCTCGGCTTGACCACGTAGCGGTTCGGATTGGTGCGCACAAATTCGATCGCTTCGTCGAAGGAAGTGAAGTCCTTTTGCGGGATGATACCTACGCCCGCTGCTCGGAGTTCTTGTTGGCCAAACGCGCGATCGTCCTCGAGTCGATCGGTATAGGGCGTACCACCGACGACGAGCTTGCCCTCCTGCCGCAAACGCTGCGCGTGTGTGCCCTGCCCCAGGACGTCATCGAAAACGATGACGTCCGCCCAGTTGGCGTCGCGCCGCCAGTCGTCTGATTTCTCGACGAAGCCGTCGGCAATCTCGCGTTCCTCCTCGTTTGCGATGAAGTATTTGACGTCGTGGCCCTCTTTCGCCACCGACCACGCGGTGTCGCCAATAAGGCCCTCGAGCGAGACAAAAAGGAACTTGTGCGGCATATGCGGGAGCGTTCGGCGTAAATTATCTTAAAAACTTTAAACCTTCTCAAATTAGAGTTGCCAAATCGGGCAACGCCGCTCGGACGGCAGCAGCGCGTACATGATCATCTGCGAGCAAGCGAAAGTCCGCAAAGTCGAATCCGGGGCCGACTGTGCAGCCGACGAACGCATACTGGCCTAGCGGCCGCGCTGCCTGCCAAATCCCGGCACCGACGATGTAAACTGGCGCCTGCGTGCCACCGCCAACGGGACCCAACACGTGACGCAGGACGGCCTGCCCGGATCCATTCAGCTCCAGCAACTCCAGCGGCCCACCCTCGTAGAGATGCCAGACCTCGTCCGATGCCACCTGATGCCAACGGCTGACGCTGCCCTCCGGAAGGAGGAAGTAGATCGTCGTCAATGCCGCGCGGGAACTGCGCCCATCCATTGGGGCAACCTGAAGTGCAGATCGGAATATCTGGCGATAAAAACCGCCCTCGGGGTGAGGCTGCAAATCCAGTGCTGTTATCAACTCGGCAGCTCGCGGATGCATTCGCTGAAAATCAGTATCGAATCGCGGAAAACTTCCCGCTTAACCAACGAAAAGAGAGAAGCCCGATGACGCGGTTGTCTGTGCTCTAAAGATTGTACGCAAGCTTGTGAGTCGGCTGATACAACTGGATGTCATCCGCCCCGGGTACTATCATCATGATAACGCGGCCGTACTCGCGCTGCTCAATAGGACCTCGGAACTGCGCTCCTTTCGCCCGCAACTCGTCGACCGTCGTATCGATGTTGTCGGACATCAACGCGAGGGAGTGGTGACGCGAGAAATCGTAGATTTGGCCTTCCCATTCGCTGTGCGTCGGATGCACCCCCATCTCGCTCGGCCCCGATTTGAAAATGAGCCAATCGTTATCGAAATCCTCGGCGACATACTTCCATCCGAGCACGTCACGCAAAAACGCCCGCGTTGCATTAGCATCGTCAGAGTAAATCAACGTATGAATTGAGGTAATCATGTTCGCAATTGGTTTGTCGTTGCTGCTGCCGCTCGCATCTAACGAGATAGAGATAAGCCACGGCAGGCAGTAGCGCGATCTGTTTTCACTTCATCCTGCACAATTCATCTTTAATCCTTGCCGCACATCGGCCTGCCGTTGGCTTCATCAATTGGTGGGCGTACGTCGGCCAGCGGTTGGCTGCTTCGCGTGGTTAGCCCGCGTGGCTTAACTGAGTGCTCGTATAGTTCATCCCTTGCTGAGTAGAACCGATAGCACGTAACTTGCGAGCGCGGGAACGGAAATAAGCGTGCGTAGAATGTGAAAACGAATCCAGCGCGCGCGAACAGTGGTCCAGTTCTCCGGCGGCGCTTCAATCGACCAGCGAGCAATAAGGTTGTTGATTCGCAAGTTGGTCGGGAGTGTGATGGCTATGACGGCGGCATAGCAGATTGCTCCCGCGACTGCCGGCGCTCCAGCCGCAGAATGAATGCCGAGAGAGATCGCTGCGAGGACAACACCGCCCAAAATAGCGCCGATCACGACGATGGGCATGTATGGATCGAACGTATGATTCGTCGCCTGGTGGAACTCGGTATAAGCGGAGGCCGAGGAAATACGACCCATCGCCCGTGAAAGACCGACCCAATTCACCATTAGTCCGCCGGTGGCGAGCGATGCCAGAAGCAGAATGACCAAACGTAGAATGATTTCCCAATTCAAAACGTCGCCTCCTTATTGTTTCATCTTTCGGGGAATCGTCCGTCAGCGGTTTGAGAAAATTAGATCCAACTTTTCGGTCTAACCCAAGCGTCCTTACGAATCACTTCTCGCGAAACACGAGCGCGCCACTTTTAGCATCGACCTGGATGGTCTGGCCTTCGCGGACTTTGCCTTCGAGGATGTCGATGCTGAGAGGATCGAGAATTTCCTTTTGAATGGTGCGCCGGAGCGGACGCGCACCGTAAACGGGATCGTAGCCTTCGCGCGCGAGGAGTTCCTTGGCTGAATCAGAAAGCTTGAGCGTAATCTTTTGTTGCTCCAGACGCTTCGACAAGCGGTGAAGTTGAATCTCCACAATCTTTTTCAGGTCGTCCTCGCTCAACCGATCGAAAATGATGATCTCATCCACGCGATTAAGGAACTCGGGACGGAAATGTGCACGCAATGCATCTGTCACCAGTCGACGGCGCTCTTCTTTTGATTCCTCCTCGGTGATATACTGCGAACCGATGTTTGAGGTCATGATGATGACCGTGTTTTTGAAATCAACCGTTCTCCCCTGCCCGTCTGTGATCCGACCGTCATCGAGTACTTGCAGCAAAACGTTAAAAACATCCGGATGCGCTTTTTCGATTTCGTCGAAGAGCACCACTGAGTACGGCCTGCGTCGAACGGCTTCGGAAAGTTGGCCTCCTTCCTCGTAGCCAACGTATCCTGGCGGCGCGCCGATCAAACGTGCCACGGTGTGTTTCTCCATGTATTCACTCATGTCGATCCGGATCATGGCATTTTCGTCGTCGAACAAGAATTCAGCGAGCGCACGCGACAATTCCGTTTTGCCGACACCAGTGGGTCCGAGAAAAATGAAGGAACCAAGCGGACGATTTGGATCCTGCAAGCCGGCGCGCGCACGGCGCACCGCATTGGAGACAGCTTTGATCGCCTCTTCCTGGCCGACAACGCGCAAATGCAAATGCTCTTCCAGTTTTACCAGTTTTTCGCGTTCACCTTCCTGCAATCGTGAGACGGGAATATGCGTCCAGCTCGAAACAACTTCTGCGATGTCCTCTTCAGTTACTTCTTCGCGCAGGAGCGACTTTTTGGTCTTTGCACTCTTTGCCGTCGCATCAGCCAATTTCTTTTCCAGCTCAGGGATACGCCCATACTGAATTTCGCTCGCCCTGCCCAGCTCGCCCCGGCGTTGCGCGCGCTCCAGTTCGGTGCGGAGTTGATCAAGTTCCTCTTTCCATTTCCGCTGTTCTTCGAGGACCGCCTTCTCTTTTTGCCATTCGGCTTTGAGCGCGGAAGATCGTTCTTTTAATCCGGCCAACTCTTTCTCGAGCTTCTTCAAACGTTCCTTGCTTGCCGGATCCTTTTCTTTCTTGAGCGCCTGCCGCTCCATTTCGTGCTGCATCACCTCGCGTTCGATCACGTCGATCTCGGTCGGCATGGAATCGAGCTCGATTTTCAAGCGCGACGCCGCTTCATCTACTAGGTCGATTGCTTTATCCGGCAAAAAACGATCGGTGATATAACGCTGCGACAACACGGCTGCCGCTACGAGTGCACTATCGGTGATGCGCACGCCGTGGTGCACTTCGTAGCGTTCCTTTAATCCGCGGAGAATGGCGATTGTATCTTCCACCGTCGGTTCGCTCACTAACACCGGTTGGAAACGCCGTTCCAGTGCCGCGTCCTTCTCGATGTATTTGCGATACTCATCGATCGTGGTCGCGCCGATCGTGCGTAGCTCGCCGCGCGCGAGCATCGGCTTGAGCATATTTGAAGCATCGACAGACCCTTCCGCTGCGCCTGCGCCGACGATAGTGTGCAATTCGTCGATGAACAAGATGATCTGACCTTGCGAATCGGTTACCTCTTTCAAGAACGCTTTCAGGCGATCTTCGAATTCACCGCGAAACTTGGCGCCAGCCACCATCGCACCGATATCCATCGCCACGACTCGTTTGTTCTTTAGCGAATCCGGCACGTCACCGCTGATGATTCGTCGAGCGAGCCCTTCCACGATTGCAGTCTTGCCCACGCCAGGATCGCCGATGAGCACCGGGTTATTCTTTGTCCGCCGCGACAAAACCTGCATGATCCGCCGAATTTCGTTATCGCGTCCGATTACCGGATCGATCTTACCACGTCGAGCGAGCTCAGTGAGATCACGTCCATATTTTTCCAGCGCCTGATATTTGCCTTCGGGATTTTGATCCGTTACCCGCTGGGAGCCGCGCACCTGCTGAAGACCCTGCATGATTTTGTCGCGCGTGACGCCGACGTCCTTAAGTAATTTTGCGGCCGGAACATTCGACCCAGCCAACGCCAGCAAATAATGCTCGGCGCTCGTAAACTCGTCCTTCAGCTTCGACATTTCCTTCTCCGCGGAATCCAAAACGTTGCGGAGTTCGTTCGAGATGCGCAGGTCAGCAGCGGCGCCGTGGATTTTTGGACGGCGTTCCAACTCCGCGCGCAGCCGCTCGCCCAATTGGTCTACATTCGCCCCAATCTTCTCGAGAAGCGGCCGGGTTACCCCCTCGCCTTGATCCAAAAGAGCAGAAAGAAAATGTTCGTTGGTGATGTCCGGATGACTAGCCTGCGACGCGAGATCCTGCGCTCCCTGCAGCGCCTCCTGCATCTTTTGCGTGTATTTATCGATGCGCATTGCTCAACATAGTAACGTCAGACATGGTGGCAACGCGTCGTTCACCGCGAATATTTCACATTGGCGAATTCAAAGGACAGGCGTTTGACACAAACGCCTCTACAACGATGAGTGTTTGCGATGGAGGAAAAGGAAAAATGGATTGGACACAAAGCGATCGCGCTTTTGGGGCAGGGCCCGTTTCGCCGTTACATCGTCGGCTCTCTGATTTCCGACAGCGGCACGTGGATGCAGATGATGGCGCAAAGCTGGGTCATGAGCGGACTGACGAACAAGGCAATCCTGCTTGGCTTGGTTAATTTTGCCGCAGGCTTGCCGGCGCTTGCGCTCGCCCCAACCGCCGGCTCGCTCGCTGATCGATGGGACAAACGCAAGATCCTGGTGGCAACGCAAATTGTGCAGATCATTTTCGCGGTTGCTTTGGGATTTTTGGTTATGAGCGGGCACATTCAGATCTGGCATATTATCTTTTTTTCGTTTCTGCTGGGCGTCGCGTTCTCCTACGAAATGCCAGCGATCTCAGCGCTTGTGCCTGAGCTGGTGAAGCGTGACGAGATCGCAGCGGCGGTTGCTCTCGATCGTTCTGTATTTCACGGATCGCGTCTGATCGGTCCATCGCTGGCTGGATTCTTCGTCGCATGGTGGGGCGCAGCAGCGGCATTTTTCACAAACGCGTTTTCATTTCTGGCGCTTATCGTTGCGCTCATCTCACTTCCGAAGCGGCCCGAAGGCACACCCGAGGAAGAAGAACAACGGCGCAGCGGCATCCTGGAAGGTTTTCGTTATGTTCGTTCAAATCGCGTTGTCTTGTCCCTGATCGCGTTGATCGCGTTAAACACGATTTTCGTTTTTCCAGCCATCTCGGTGATGCTGCCACTTTATGTGCGCGATATTCTTCATCTGGGTGCGCAAAGCATGGGAGGATTAATGGCCGTATCCGGTAGCGGAGCTTTCCTCGGGTCGATCGGCTTACTTAGCGTGGCGCGCAAGCACCGTTTGAAATTCATGGGCGGCAATGTGCTCGCCATTGCTGTGGGGGTGTTTCTCATGTCGTGGTCGCAAAGTTTTCTACTTACTGCCTGCGCCATGGGCGCCATTGCCATTGCGCTCTCGATGAACTTCGGTCTGACCAACACCATTGTGCAGGAGCAAGCGCCAGCGCACTTGCGCGGCCGGGTGTCTGCGGTCGTGGGCATGAGCTTTTTCGGATTGATGCCGATTGCCGGTCTGATCACGCCAGGCTTTTCTGATTTGATTGGAATGCGGACTACGCTGGGGATCGCTTCAGTGATCTATGGAATCGCGGCGGCGTCAGTTTTAAGCCTTGCCGGACGGCACGTTTGCGACCGCCCAATTTCGCCCGCGCCCGCGCCTGAGATTGAGCCGGTCTGCTAAGTTACAGAGGTGGCGTTTCACAAAACGCCCTGCAATTGGTTAGCCGATGATTTCGTTTTCCACGTGTTGGAACTCCGAACGCCATGCCACCGGCGATGCAATGCTAAGTGAAATCAAAGGCACACTTGGTTTCGACCTGATTGAACTGGACCACTCTGTCCGCATGTCGCTAATGCCGGGAGTTCAAAAGATGTTTGATACTGGAGAAATCCGCTTCAGCAGTCTGCATAATTTTTGCCCGTCACCTGCCAGCTCCTCAATGACTTCGATCGATTGTGCTAAATTTTCCGCTGCGTCAGCCGATGAACGCGAGCGCGCTGTCACGCAAACACTTCAGTCGATTGATCTTGCCGGGCAATTAGGCGCCTCGTTCATCGTATTACATCTGGGACAGGTGAACATGAACCCAGTTACCCAGCGGTTGATTGCGATGGCGAAAGCCGGTGAATACTTGTCTCGTGAATACGTGAGAATGAAAATCAGTGCGGTGCAGGAACGGGAGAAAATTGCGCCTGAATGCCTGCGACGGGTGAAGAATTGCCTGAGCCGCCTCGTCGAGTATGCCGCTGAGAAAAATATTCGGATTGGTTTGGAAGCGCGGCGCGATTATGAACAAATTCCAACTGAGCGCGAGTTAACGAACGTCCTTGACGAGATAAACTCGCCGATCCTGGGTTATTGGCATGATTTCGGTCACTCGCAGATCAAAGAGAACCTGGGGTTCCTCGATCACGCCGAGTGGCTGCGCGCGGTCGGTCCGCGTGCGTTTGGCTGCCATGTGCACGACTGCATCTGGCCTGCGCGAGATCATCAACCGCCTTTTACAGGAGGGGTCGATTTTGAGAAACTTGTTCCGCTCCTTTCCACAAACTGCTTATTTGTTTGGGAGATGAACCCGAATCGGACAGCCGATGCAATTCGTCAGTCAGTCCAAAAGTGGAAGGAACGCTTCGGCGCATGAAAAAAATCCTGATCACGCTTTTCCAGGTGAGCGTCACCGTTGCGGTGCTTTACTGGGTTTATCACGATCCCCACCGGCGTGCTCAGATGGTCGAGGCGATCCGAAACGCTCAATACCGCTGGGTTATGCTAGGCATCCTGGCGTACATAGTGGTGGAAGTCGCCGCCGCTTTTCGCTGGCACGTTTTGCTGAAGGTCCAAAAAATTCATCTGAGTCTTCCGCGCCTCGCAGGTTTGTTCTTCATCGGCATGTTTTACAACCAGTTTCTTCCTGGAGGCACAGGCGGCGATATCATGAAAAGCTATTACCTGCTCAAGGAAACGCCGGACAAAAAAGCGGGGGCGCTGCTAGCCGTCGTGTTTGATCGTTTTATTGGTCTTGTCGCCTTGGTCGCCATTACTGTCACGCTCATCAGCTTGCGTTACGACTTTCTCGCGCAGACTACCGAAACACGAAATCTGCTTTGGCTGCTGCTCTTTCTCCTCGGTACATCGGTGCTGACATTGATATCCACTTTTGTTATCAGCGGATTTAACCTGTTTCATTCATTGCCGGAGAAATTCCCGGGTCGCGACAAACTGATCGAAATCTCCGCCGCCTATCATCTTTACGCGCATCATTGGCGCGCGACACTCGTTGCGTTTGGTGCGTCTCTGGTGGCGCACATGTTCACGTTCGCCACTTTTCTCTGTGCGGCTTATGCCTTGGGCGCACGCGTGCCAGTAATCAATTTCTTCGCTGTGATGCCGGTTGAACGCACTATCTCCGCATTACCGATCAGTTTTGCGGGAATCGGCCTTCGGGAAAAAGTTTTACAGATCATGCTCAGCAGTCTCTGTGGAGTGTCCGAAGCAAAGGCCATTCTCATTGGCTCTCTTAGCTTCCTCATCATTCTTGTTTGCTGCCTGCCGGGCGCGCTCGTCTATCTCTTTTACAAGCCGAGTGGAGCGGTTGGCCGCGTGAAAATGCGTGAGATGGAACACGAAGTCATCGCACTGGAACATGAGATAGGCGAATCGGAATGAGAGCGGGTGATTCGTAAGTCGTGATTCGGTTTAACGATGTAACGAGTCACCGATTTAGATCTCAACCTCTCATGAAACACAAGCGCCCACTTGTCGTCGCCACCTTCGCCATGACTGTCGATGGCAAGGTTACCACAAAGAATTTGTCGCCGGTCGATTTCACTTCACGCGAAGACAAATTGCATTTGTTCCGGCAGCGCGCTTTGGCCGATGCGGTGCTAATTGGGCACACCAGCTTGAAACGCGACAATGTCCGGCTCGGGCTGCCAACTGCAATGCAGGAGAGCCGAGTGAAACGCGGTCGAAGCCGCTGTCCATTACGCGTAATCGTTTCCAAGGAAGGCAGAGTCGACCATCGTCTGAACATTTTTCAGTCGGACGTTTCGCCGATCATCATCTTTTCGACGAAACGAATGCCTCAAAAATATCAGCGGGCTTTGGAGAACAAGGCGACACTCCACTTGAGCGACACAAAAGATGTGGATCTCGCCGGCATGCTGCAAACATTACGCAATGAATACAAAGTTCGGATGGTTGCATGCGAAGGCGGGCCGACGCTTTTTCGAGCCCTATTGGAACAAGGCCTGATCGATCGGCTCAATCTAACCATTGCGCCTTACATGTTCGGCGGAGCAAAGGCCCCGACGTTAACAGGCGTGAGCAAGGATTTCCTGCCCGCCAGCGTGCATTGTGCGTTGAACGGCATGCGCACTATCGGCGATGAGTGTTTTCTTACTTATCGAATCAAGCATCAACGCCAGCGTCGGAATTAGGCGTCTCTTTGCGACGCGGTCGCCGCACCAGTTCACCGTCACAGTTTGGGCAAACGAAATTCATTTGCTCGGCGCAACTCGCGCAAAAAGTGCATTCGTAACTGCAAATGTATGCGACTCCGCTTGGTGCAAGATACGCTCCACATTTTTCACATACCTCTTTCAGCTCCAAGCCCAATTTTTCCTTTCTATTCTCCAACAAAATCGACCTCGAATCTCTAGGGATGGTGATCGTGACGTCGGGCCTTCCGCTCCACCCAATTCTGAAGAACGACGTAGAGCGATGGGACGAAAAGAACAGCGAGGCAGGTAGACGCGATCATGCCGGTGAGGACGGTGATCCCGAGGCATCTTCGCGCGTTGGCGCCGGCGCCAGTCGCGAGCACTAGCGGAAGCACTCCAAGAATAAACGTAAGCGAAGTCATGACGATCGGTCGGAAGCGAAGGCCGGCGGCTTCAACAGCGGAATCAACGATGCTCTTGCCGGCAGCGCGATGTTCCCTCGCCATCTCGACAACGAGAATGGCGTTTTTTGCAGAAAGCGCGATGAGAAGCACGAGCCCGATTTGAACATACATGTTGTTTGGGATGCCGAGGCCGAGCAGGGCGGCGACGGTGCCCAGCAGCGCCATCGGCACTGCCAGGATAACAGCGAGCGGAGTGATCCAACTCTCATATTGCCCAGCGAGCATGAAGAAGACCAGAAGAATCGAGAGAGCGAAGATGTAATAGACAGCGCTGCCAGCGATCTTCTCCTGGAGCGACATGGCCGTCCATGCAAAGCCTACGCCGGACGGAAGTTCGCGCGCCGCGAGATTTTCCAAAGTCTCGATCGCCTGACCGGAGCTGTATTTCTCGCTGGCTTTGCCGAGAAACGCGGCAGCAGGATAGAGGTTATAAAGCGAGATAATATTAGCACCGGCGGCGGTCGAGACGGAGGCGAGCGAACCGAGAGGAACCATATCACCGGATCCACTTTTAACGTAGTAAGCAAGGACGCTTTCGGGCGTCAGTCGGAAGTTTTCATCGGCCTGCGCGAACACGGTGAAAGTGTGACCGAACTTCGTGAACTGGTTTACGTAACTGGAGCCGAGGTAAGTTTGAAGGGTGTCAAAGACGTCGCCCACAGCCACATTGAATGTCGCCGCTTCGGTGCGGTTCACGTCCAGGTTGAGCTGCGGCACGTCGGCGCGAAAGGTTGTGATTGCAGAATCGATAACCGGCGACGAAGCGGATTGCGTGGCAAGGTGTTCTGTGACTTTTTGTAGGCGCTGGTAATCAAATGACCCGTCTGTCAGCTCAACCTCTGCCTGGAATCCGCCGGAGAGCCCGAGCCCTTGGATGGCCGGCGGTATGATGACGCGGCAGGCTGCGTCCTGAAAAGTGCTGAACTTCCTGGAGAGGTTGTTATAGATCGCGAGAAGGCTCTCGTCTTTTCCGCGCTCGCTCCAGTCCTTGAACATTACGTAGATCACTCCCGCATTAGCCAGCGAGGCGTTGTTGTCGAGTGGCGAGACCCCGCCAATTGAGATGGTGTGAGCTACTCCCGGTGTTTGGAGGATCATGTCGCGCAGTTTCGCCACGGCGCGCTGCGTGCGTGTCAGGGACGCTGCGCTGGGGAGTTGCACGGCGACGAGCACGTAACCCTGGTCCTCTGTTGGGATGAAACCGGTTGGGATCCGGCTAAAACCCCAGCCAGCGAGTAGGATCAGCACGAGAACGATCACGACCATAAACCCGCTGAGCCTGACCATGTGCCGGATGATGCCAAGATACCATGTTTCGACCCGGCCATAGACCGCATTAAAGCCGCGGACGAAGAAATTCTTCTTTGCGTTTGGATCGGGCCGGCGGAGCCAGGTGGCGCATTGCGTGGGCTTAAGCGTTACCGCATTCGCCGCGCTGATGAGCGCAGTGCTGGCGATCACGAGCGCGAATTGCCGATACATTTGTCCCGTGATGCCGGGCATAAACGCAGACGGCAAAAACACGGACATGAGCACGAGGGTGATGCCGATGATCGGACCAAAAAGCCCTCCCATTGCATTGATGGCCGCTTCTTTCGGCGATTGCCCGCGCTCGATATATTGCGTCACGCCTTCGACCACGACAATTGCGTCATCGACGACGATGCCAATGGCGAGGACGACGGCAAAGAGCGTGAGCAAATTAATGCTGAAACCCATGACCGCCATCGCAGCGAACGCGCCGATAATCGTGACCGGCACCGTGGTCGCCGGCACGAGCGTGGCCCGCCAATTCTGGAGAAAGATCATGATGACCAGCAGCACGAGCAGTCCCGCCTGGCCAAGCGTCTTGTAGACTTCGTTCACGGAATCCCGTACGAAGATGGTGGTGTCGAAAGGGATCGCATAAGTAAGATCTTCGGGGAAATCCTTTGCCAATCGTTTCATTGTGGTGTTCACGGCAGCTGCTGTGTCGAGTGCGTTTGCCCCCGGGAGCAGAAAGATGGCGGTGCCACCCGAAGGTTTGCCGTCGTAATCAAAGAATTGGCTGTAGGTCTGGGCCCCGAGCTCGACCCGCCCGACATCGCCCAATCGCGTGATCTGCCCGTTGTTGTCGGTTTTGACGATGATCCGCTCGAAATCCGCGGCCTTATCGAGAGCGCCGTGAACGTTGAGTGTGAATTGAAAATCCTGCGTTGAGGGTGTCGGCGGCATTCCGATCTGGCCAGCCGTTACCTCCGAATTCTGTCGCTGCAGCGCTTGGATGACGTCGGATGGGACGAGGGAGCGAGCCTGCATTTTGTTCGGATCCAACCAGACCCGCATGCTGTATTGGCCGATGCCGAAAACCGTCACGCCTCCGACGCCGGGCAATCGCGCAAGCTCGTTCTGGAGCCGAAGCGTGGCGTAGTTGCTCAGGAACAGGGAATCGTATTTTCCATGCGGCGACGTGAGCGTGATGATCTGCAAAATTGCGGTGGATTTCTTGTTCGTGACAACACCCTGGGATTGGACGGAGCGGGGCAACTGCGCCAGTGCAGCGGCCACTCGATTCTGAACCAGCACCTGCGCAAAGTCCGGATCGGTGCCGATCTTGAACGTTACAATAAGCGAATAGTTGCCAGCGTTTGTGCAGGTGGACTGCATGTAAAGCATACCCTCGACTCCATTCACCTGCTGCTCGATCGGCAGCGCCACTGTCTCGACCAGCGTGCGCGCACTCGCGCCTGGATAGTTCGTGGTGACTTGCACCGTGGGCGGCGTGATCGGCGGATATTGCGAGATCGGCAACTGCAATACTGCCACGCCACCGAGCAGCACCGTCAGGAACGCGATGACGTTCGCCAAAACCGGTCGCTCGATGAAGAACTTGGAAAACATGCGCCCCTGTTTCGGTCTGGATTGTGTCTATTTAGGGGCAGTCGGCCCGGGTGTTGGAGACGGCTCCTGTGGCGTGACCGTCGCGCCCGGACGTACTGCCGTCTGGCCGCTGATGATAACGCGATCGTTTTCGTTCAGCCCGACAGTGATTGCGCGCATTTCTCCAACGCCCGCGCCAACCTGAACGTTGCGGCGCTCGACGACATTCTGTGCGTTTACGACCAGCAAATAATCGCCGATCTGATCGTTCGCGAGTGCGGTGTTCGGCACCACCAGCGCAGGCCCAGGAGGTCCGAGCGGGATGCGGACACGTGCGAACAAACCGGGAAAGAGAATCTTGTCCTCGTTTGGGAAGATTGCCCTGAGCTGGAGCGTTCCGCTCTTCGTATCGACGCTGTTGTCAGCAAAGTCGAGAACGCCCTTGTGCGGGAAGCCATCCTCATCATCAAGACCTGCGAACACGGGAACCTTTCCCACGCCCGGCTTCACACCTGGGCCGAGTTGTTGGGCGGCGATTTTGCGAAGGCGCAGCGCATCCCGGGAGCTGACGTAGAAATTGATATAGATGGGCACTAATTGGTCGACGGTCGCAAGCTTCGTTGGGTCGGCGGCGTTGGAACCCACCACGTTACCGACGTCGACGAGGTGGTCTCCGATGCGTCCGTCGAAGGGTGAGCGCACGGTCGTGTACCCGAGATTGATTTTGGCGATGGCCAGATTGGCTGTGTCCTGGTCGCGATTGGAGAGTGCCTTATCGACGTCGGCCTGCGAAGTCGCGTTCTGTTTCAACATGCCGACCTGCCGGGTGTATTCGGCTTGCGAGCCAGTTAACTGGGCCTGGTAGAGCGCGACCTTTTCCTGGTAAACATCCTTTTCAATCTCAAACAGCACTTGGTCCTTGTTCACGAACGACCCGTCTTGGAATGAGATCGTTTCAAGAAATCCCTGGACGCGCGCGACGAGATTGACGGTCTGATGCGCTGCGACAGTACCCGTGAGATCGATCGACGGTTCGACCGATTCACGGCCGGGCTTCGCAACTGTAACAGGCGGCGGACCGGTCAGGGTAAAGGGCTGGGGACGTTTACATCCTGCCCACGACAAAACGATGAGCACACTCAGCATCAATATGCGCGCCGGATTTGGATTCATGGTTTTGCCTCCTTCTTCGATGCGACATCAGGGAGGTGCCAGCCCGGTTCGAGCATCTTTCCCCAGTTGGTGCGCCGAGCCATCTCGGCTTTCACGTCGCTCGAAATCACATCGCCACCTTCGCGGACCTCCCACCCGCCACCCAGTCCGCGATAGACGGAAATGAGCGCGAGAATTGTACTGCCCTGGCTGCTCACCGCCGCATTCTCGACGACCAGCTGCTGCTGTTGGGCGATGAGAACGACTGTATAATCATTTTGCCCCTGCTCATAACGAGTGAGTGCCAGGTCTGCGCTATGCTTCGCCGTCTCTGCGGCTTCGTTCAGAAGCCCTGTTGCTCGCTGCCCACTGGAAAACGCTGAAAGCCCGTTCTCGACCTCGGACTGCGCCTTTAGAACTGTGTTCTGATAGTTAAGGACAGCTTGTTGGAATGCCGCGTCTTCAATCCGCACCTGATTTATCAGCCGGCCGTAATTCAGGATGGGCATGGTGAATGAACCGCCTGCCTGAACGACCTTGCTTTGCCACATAAAGATGTCATTAAGCGATGAACTCGCGATATTGCTCCCCGATGTACTAAGTGAGCCGGTGAGCGAAAACGATGGCAACATATCTGCGATCGCAACGCCGATCTTCGGTGATTGCGCCGCTGCTTGAAGACCAGCCAGGCGTATGTCGGGTCGGCGTCGCAGCAAGTCGACGGGTATGCCCGCCGCGATCCTGCCAGGCGCCGTTGGAATGCGGCCCGAGCTCGTCACGTAATGTCCAATTTCGGCTGGAGTGGTGCCGAGCAAAACGGCAAGCGCATTCATCGACTGCGCAATTCCGTTTTCGAGCTCTGGTGCCTGAGCCTTGGTTTTTGAGAGCTCGGTTTGCGCTTGCAAGAAATCGAGCTCGCTTGTTTGGCCTGCGTTGTATCGAACCTGCGCAATCTTGAGGCTCTGCTCCTGCTCGGCGATGATTTGATTGAGAATCGCAAGCCGACTCTCGAAGGTCCGCAAGTTCACATACGCATTCGCTACATCGCCTACGAGCGTGACTAACGCGTCATCATAAGCCGCTACCGAAGCCAGCCAGCCAGCTTTCGCCGACTCGATTTCGTGACGGAACTTTCCCCAAAAATCAAGTTCCCATGCCGCCGAAAAGAGCAGCCGGTCCGTTGCAATATTCGGTCCGATCTGGAAGTTCTGATCTTTGAGAAGCCGCGAAACCACATCAGCCACTGGACTGCTGCTGAACGGCGGGCCCGCTCTGGAGCTATTGCCAATGCGGTAATAGTTAATCCCGCCCGCCGCACCCTGCTGTTGCGGGAAAAGATTCCCGACGGCCTGATTGAGCTTCGCCCGCGCCTCGAGAATACGTACGCCAGCGATCTGCAGGGAGACATTCCGCGCGTAAGCGGTCTGTACCAGCCGGTTGAGCACGGGATCGTGAAACGTGCGCCACCAATATTTCTCCGCAGAGCCGTAGGGGTGTTCGGAAACCGCCTGTTTCTGCACCCACTTCCGATCCACTTGGGCCTGAGGCAAGCGAAAATGGGGGCCCACCATACAGGAAGTCGTGAACGCCACTGGGAGAATGAAGAAAAACCCTTTGATAGCCTTCATGTGGAACGGAGCCGAAATGCTATATCATTGTCGCCATGATGCTGGAAGCCTTTTTCAGCGCGCCGCCAGCGTTGCTATTGTGGTCTAAGAAATTCGTTCGGAAGCGAAGACCCTTTTAAAAAATGAACACCGGGCAAGGTGATTATTCTCACTCGAGTTTTGCTTAAAGACGCTTTTTTAGCAGAATGAACAGCGCATTGATTTGGCCTTGGCATGCATCACAGTTTTCGCGCCGGTCAGTTGAGTACATCCAATCGTTTCAACTCGCCTAAGCGGCGTTGTGCGGACTAACATCTCCCTATCCCATGTCGTTCCGGCAAACCATTGCTGCAAAGATTTTCGGGCTCGCCGTGTTTCTCTTGCTGCTCACGATCGGGCTCGCCGGTTTTCTACTCCACGAGGTAACTCGCACAAAACAGGCTTTGGAGGTAATAGCGCGGTTCGATGTTCCGTTAACTTTGTCGGTAGCGCGACTAGATGAGTCCGGCCTTCGACGGCGTCTGGCATTTGAGCGCTGGTTTGGAGCGCTAAACGCTGATGAGCCGAATCAGCAGATCATCGCGGAGGCCAATGCGAATTACACGCTTTTTACCCGTAAACTTGCGGATGAGTTTGTCGCTGCCCGGCGCATCATCGCCGCGTACCCAAGAAGCGGAGCGGGCCGCGAAACGCTGGCTGAGGTAAAAACCCTGCTGGATCAAATTGAACCCGCCTACGAGGTCATTAGTACTCGCCAACGCGAATTGCTCGACATGCAGCGAGTTGGCGAACATGAAAAGGCCAATCAACAGATAGATCTCCTTAACGATCTTCAGCGGACCGTACAAAATCAACGCGAGTCGATGAATTTAAAAATGGCCAGCTGGAGCGCAGCCGCCGCTCATGACACCGAGCGACGCGAACGGCGCGTACTCTGGTTAACAATTGCCGCAACAGCATCTACGGTGTTACTGGGTCTTGCGGTGGCCGCACTTATTACAGACCGGGTGACACGCCCCGTACGGTCGCTGGTCAGCGCCCTGCACGACGTTCAGCAGGGCAACCTCAACATTCAGTTGCCTGTGAGTTCCAGCGATGAGGTTGGCAGGCTGACCAGCTCCTTCAATTTTTTTGTAGAACAATTGCGGTCCAAAGAGAAGATGAAACAGACCTTCGGCAAGTACATCGACCCGCGAATATTGGAGCATGTGCTTGCGCAACCGGGCGCAGAGACTGTGGGAGGTGGGCGACGCGAGATGACTGTGTTGTTCGCCGACCTGGTTGGCTTCACGAGTTTGTCAGAACGGCTGACTCCGTCGCTCATGGTCACGCTGCTTAACCGTCATTTCGGTCTCCAGGCCGCAGCTGTGCAGGAGCATCACGGCGTAGTGGATAAATTCGTAGGCGACTCCATCATGGCATTTTGGGGCGCACCTTTCGTGAAGCCGGAAAAACACGCGGCCTTGGCATGTCGTGCCGCGCAAGCTCAGTTAGTGGCTCTGGACACGCTGTGTCGCGAACTCCCTGAAATCACCGGATTACGTCGAGATGTACCTAACCTCGAACTGCGCATTGGCATTTGCACTGGCGAAGTCGTAGTTGGCAACATTGGTTCTGAGAACACGCGCAGTTACACAGTTATTGGTGACACAGTAAATCTCACTGCCCGACTCGAACGCGCTAACCGTATTTACAACACACAAATTCTGATCGGCGAAACAACTGCGCAGGCGATCAACCAGGAGTTCGAGATGCGCGAGATCGACATTATCGCCGTGAAAGGAAAGACCGAAACCACACGGATATTTGAGTTATTGCCTACAAAAGGAAAGTTATTTGAAGAGTTAGAGCGCTTGCTGGAACGTTATGAGCAGGGTCGCCGAGCGTTTCTCGCGCAAGAATGGGACCTTGCCGAGGCTGCGTTTCGCGAATGCCTCCAAGTTCGACCGAATGACGGTCCATCACAGGTCATGATCCAGCGTATCGAAGCGTTGCGTCGAAACCCTCCTGAGAAAGACTGGAAGGGTGTCTGGCAATTGGTGGAAAAATAACAAGCTATCCTTCAAGGTAACTCACCGAGGCTACGGACGCGGCTTTCTCGGCGTGCTATTCAGGACTGGAATACTGAAAGCGTGTGGCGCGCGGATTTATCGCTTACTTCGGTCTATGCTCAAGCACCTTTATCAGTGGCTCACTTGGAATATGTATTAGGCCGGCAAAGGGCTGATCCAGCTCGAGAATCAAAAAAATAGCGCACGCAACTGAGAACGCTGAGGCGACCAAAGCTAGCATGGTTGTGGCATTAGGCGGTGCGATTAGGCTAAACCCAAAAAAAATGACTACGAGCCACGAGACGAGGATTATCAGCATTGGCGTCGAAATTGATGGGATCGATTGAGCGATTAGCAGCGCGCGAAGCTGACCCAGATCCACCATCAAAGTTGAGATTTGTGTCTTAAGGGTACGTTGCGTGTCATCGTGGGGGGACAGTGTTTGGATGCCGACATACAAAATGTCACCTGCTTGCTCACTGGGCGTTAACTGAGAAGGGTCCCTTCGATCGGTTGGCCAAATACGCTGAATCGCGGAGGTGACAACCGCGCCAAGCTGGTCGCGAACCTCTGCAGCTTCCGGGCCGTATAAAGCTAACACGCGATCCAGAAAAGAGACCTTCGCTGCCATCTGGATCACTTCACTTCGTTTCGTGTCGTAAGAGTCCTTTGCGGAACTTACCAGCAACCCCAAAACCAAAGCAGTCATCGTAGCAACCAGGCCCATGGCAAGTTTTACAGCGTCCCTGGAGTCAGCGCTCAGGTGATTTTCAGGAAGGTTGCGATGCACACGTCGTCCAAGCAAAGCGGCGGCGACAAGGAGTGCAAATAGGATGATAGCAATCAGAATCATATTTATAGAAGACCCATATTGCCTGAAAAGTTACTCATCACGGCATTTCCTGCTCATAGTAACGATCTTCGCCGGGCAAAGCAGGTTCGCCTTGCAATCCCTTTTGCATCGCCTTGAACTGCTCCACCATAAACAGTGGTTTGGTGCTTGCTTTCGCCAGTTCCTCTATCCGTTTCTGCAACTGAGCCACCGTGTCCGGATGCTCGGCCGCAACATTATTCTTCTCAGACGGATCCTGTGCAATGTTATACAACTCCACTGAGGAAGGTAGCAGCGGACGCCAAATCAACTTCCAGTCGCCCTGGCGAATCGACGCTCGGAATGGTTCCACGTTATAGACGATCTCCGTGCGCGGCGACGGTTTCCCTTCACTGATGGTAGCCCAAACGTCGAGGCCGTCTAGGGGTTTGCATTTGGCCGTCGAAGCGCCGGCCAGCTTCGCTAACGTCGGATACATATCCGCGACGTGAATCATCTCGTTCACGGTGACGCCGGCGGGGATGTGGCCCGGCCAGTTAGCCAGAGCACAAACACGCGTTCCACCTTCATACAGTGTGCCTTTACCTTCACGATATGGCCCGTTATCACAAGGAATCTTGATCTTGGATACGTCGGTCATCACGCCGGTGAACATGGCGTTTCGCGTTCCACCATTGTCACTTTGGAAAACAATGAGCGTGTTATTGCGTAGGTTCTTTTTGTCTAGTGCATCGACCACACGGCCAACTTGATCATCAAGGCACGTTATCATGCCGGCATAAATGCGGCGCGTTGGGTCTTCTATGTTCTTGTAGCGATCTACGTACTCTTGCGGGGCCTGATAAGGCGTGTGCGGCGCGTTGAAGGCCAGGTAGAGAAAGAACGGTGTTGTGGCATTTCGTTCGTCAATGTATTTCACCGCGTCGTTGCCGAGCAAGATTGTAGTATAACCTTTCTCCTGGATAGGTTTATTGTCGCGATACCAATCTCGCACGCCATGTTCCTCGTGCGTGAAATAATCCAGTTCACCTATCAGCGGGCCATATTGATAATCAAAGCCTCGCTGTCGGGGCCAATATTTACGGTCCCCATGACCAAGGTGCCATTTTCCAATGATCGCAGTCTCGTATCCAGCTTCCTTCAGAGCCTGTGGCAGCAACCACTCATCGGTCGCCAAGCCATAGGTCGATACCGACGGAATCACGAGGGTTTGAAGCCCATATCGATTCGGATAACGCCCGGTCAATAGCGTTGCCCGGGTTGGCGTGCACATCGGCTGCGCATAAAACTGCTCAAGGCGTGCACCAGTCTCAGCTAGCTTATCAATGTTTGGTGTCTTGATGTCGGTCGCGCCATTGAATCCGACGTCTTTCCAACCAAGATCGTCGGCGACAATGTAAACGATATTCGGTTTATTATTTGCGGCGCAGGCATGGTTCGATGCCGTCGCCAGCGTAAGCGCACTTATTAGCAGTGATAAGAAATAACAGGGCAAATTTGATTTCATGCGGGGCGTTTTATTCGACGGTTTTTGTTCAGCGGTTTTTTGCACGACAACTTATCAAACAGCAGTTGAAACTGCGGGTTTAGTCTCACTCCACCGATCAACCGTTTCCTTGAATTGAGTATTATTCAGTCCGGTGCCGACGCTTTGTCTTTTTGAGCAACAATCACCTGGAAACCGCTCGGGCTCTGCGTTGTCGGATCCACCTGCTTATCCGTAAAGATAATCGTCGCACCCGCGGTCATTACTGCTTTTGCATCAGCTAAAAACGCCGTCGGTACTCCGCTCTTCTGCGCCGCTAGAAAAAGACTTTGGTTTGAGTTTTCCTTTCCTGCCAACGTCACTTCTACCCAACGCAGATGTCCGTCCGCATCCAATCCATTCAGCGCGCTGAAAACATGATCATTCAATGAGGAAATAAATTGCGAATTCGGAATTCCTGCACGACCAATCTCGACACCGTTGCGATAGACGTAGGCGGTCTTGTCCGCGCTGCTGACGATCATAGACACCGGACCGCTGGGAGATTTATCAGGATCCCATTCGAACTTGCCCGCAGCAATCGGCTCACTCTCCTCGCCGTTTTGCGTGAAAAACAAACCCGGATGAACCGTTTCGAACGGAGCCGAATGGTCGTCAGCGATGATCACTGTCGCGCCTTTCATGGTGACGCCGAAAAGTAATTTGGAAAATTCCAGCGGCAGCCGGACGCATCCATGGGAATCGGGATAACCGGGGAGATCGCCCGCGTGTAGCGCAATCCCGCCCCAGGTCACGCGCTCCATATAAGGCATCTCGGCGCCTTTATAGATGCTCGACGTGTGATGTACCTCCTTTTCCAGGATTGTGAAAACACCCGTCGGAGTTCGGTGACCCGGTCGCCCTGTGCTGCAGCTCGATCGCGCAATGCGGATACCGTTACGATACACATATGCCACCTGGTCAGTCACACTGGCTACGATTAGTAATGGTCCTTCCGGAGCGCGCTCCGGTTCCCAAACGTATTCGCCGGGCTTCAGCGTCACCGTTTCCGGAGACACCCGTACGCCCTCAGTAAAAGTTTCAGCAAGAGTGAGCGGTCGCTCGAGAACAAGCACGCCTGTGACGATGACGATAAATGACGAGAGCAAGGACTTCATAGCTAATCCGGAATTAGTTGTGTTTCGCCGATGATTTAGATCACTCTTGACTTAGTCAATGTCTTTTTGATCCGACGCATGCGAGAGTTCAAGTCGCTCAATCCAAACCTGACTCTGAAAGAACGGGATGCGAACGCGACTGTCACCAAATGCCAGGGACGACGCGGTATCGGACCGAGGCGACGTAGGCTGGCCATTCGGCATGTTGAGAAATTACCAGCTCTTCGGCGTGGATACGGTAGACAAGGGACGCCCAGCCGATCAACACCAGCACGAGTGTGACGGAATTCCATTCCTGCAGGTTGTACCCGATGTCTCCAATTATGTACGACAGATATATCGGGTGACGGACAAACCTGTAAGGTCCGTTTGTAACCAGACCTCTCAGCGCCGGACGCACTCCGAAGAATCTTCCTATAACGAGAAGACTAACAACACTAAGAACAGCCGCTAGAGTCACCAACACCAACCCGGCTGTGGGGGCCGCCACATACCCGGGCGATAAGCGTAGATAGATGACTTGGGCGTAAGGATAAATATAAGCGACTCCGACCGCCACGCTGGATGCGATGGAATAGTCCCACACCGTTGGGCTGGGCCGCGTAAGCGCGACTCCAAGAACGATCAAATGTTGCAAAACGTAGATCCAGTCTGTGACAGTGAAGGTGGGTGTCAATAGAAAGAGGATTACCAACTCCGTTACCGTGACGCAGAACAGGAGTAGATCGGCAAACCGTCGCCCAAACATTTTCAGAGACGAATATCTATGCGACGATGGCCTTCTAGCCAAGTACGCTAATCGCTTTGTGGCACTATCTTGCCCGGATCAGCTGCAAAAAATCCGAATCTTGATCCGCTGCGCGCGCGCTAATTGTCTCGGATCAGCTTGTGGTGTGGAAGCCGAAATCTGATTCCACGTTTTTCGCCGGTCAATTGACGGTGGCTGCCTGCGTCCGCCTTGGTGGGTGCTTGCAATGCGACTGAGCACATCTGGCGCCGGGCGGATACTGGTGGCGTGTTTTGAGTTGTTTTTGAGAGGCAACACCTCGAGGATTGGGAGAGGACCCGCCATGAAATGTCCGGCGTGTTGTGCGGAAATTGATGATCGATCGTACCGCTGCAAGGTATGCCACCGGATCTGTTCCTATCGGCGGCTTTGCTGGCGATATCGCTACATCTTGTTGGTGATGGTCGCGCTGATCGGATTCTGGGCGATCAAGGGGTATGTCGGACGATGGTTCGCGAACGATTACGATCAGCTGCCGGAGGGAGCGCGTGTCTCTGATGCGGCGACACTGAGCTGGCTTGGGCTGAGCGACAAAGGATGGTTTTGCGAGGAGCCGCATTACAAGGGCACCCTCTTGCATCTGCGGCACAAGGTCTTTCAGGCCAAGGACGTAATCATTTTCGTTCACGGGTTCACCGGCGATTACGTCAGCACCTGGGGCAAGCCGAAGGTCTTGCTTGACGATCCTCGTTTCAATCGGAACTACGACTTCGTTTTTTACGGTTTCGAAACAACGTTCCATCGGGACCTGCCAGCGTTCGAGGCAGAAGCGGCCAAGCTCGATCGGATGCTGACGCATCTGGAAGAGGATTACAAAAGCATAACGATCGTGACCCACAGCAACGGCGGACTGGTCGCGATGCGTGCGCTTCTCAACCGGGCCAAAGATTTTCCGGCAAAACAACCTCATAAGATTCACCGGATCGTAATGTTCACTCCGCTCACCGAAAACGTGTCGCTGACGGGACAGCCCGACATCGTGAAGCTGCTCGGCAACCAGAGCACCGATGTCGCGCAAATGCAGGCCAACGCTTCCTCGAAGCTCAACAGTGTGAAGCAGGACTTGAAAGCTTTGCTTGATCCGCAGGACCCGTTAGCCAAGGCGCGTGCAGAAGCTTTCATGAAAGATGTGGCGGAACATGTTTATATCGTCAATGCCGAGGGCGACAAACTGGTGGACGTCGGTCCTAACGGCGAAAAGATCGTGAGCGAAACGGTGCGAATGCTAAGCCAGCTGCCAACCCTGGGCGCGCCGCGGTTGGTCACGCTTCGCTACAGCGACATCGGTGGGAAGGAGGAAGACGCGCGGGAAAGAAAAAGCGGGCTAAGAAATCCTGCCTATGCCCACGGCATTGTGGTGAAAATGGGTGCGCAAGAAAATTTCTCTTTCTTCGATCATTTCGAGGAGTTGCTCTTCGATCGCATTGGCACGCCGCCGCGAAGTTCTGCTGCCAATGTCGAACAGATCCGACAAGCCACCCAGGAACGGATCCAGGATACAATTTTCGAGATGAATAAGTTTGTGGTCGACAAGAACCCGATGGTCGGCCTTGCCTGGAAGGACATCTCAGACGCTGTTCAGGCGAAGTTCAAGGACGTGCCAGAGCCGGGTCGGACAAAGCAGATCGAAGACCTCACCAGGCAGACGTACTATGTTTATATCTTTCTCAGCTTGTACGCGCGAATGGACGATCTGCGAAGCCGCGGAATTCTCTCGCCTAACGATGAAATGATCCTCGGATGGAAACGATCCTGGCTTCCGAACCTGATGACTTCGGAGCTTGGCCGTTGGATGCTCGAGAACAATTTAATGGAGTATTACTCCGAGCCGATGATCAAGGACCTGCGCGAAGCCGCAGGTGCAAGCGGGAGTTCGCCCACGCCGCCAGCAAGCACTCGTTAACCTGGGACCCGCGCACGACCAGCAATGAAATGTCCGGCTTGTTTCTCGGAGATTGACGATCAATCGTATCGTTGCAGGGAATGCCACGGCATCTGTTCTTATCGGTGGCTTTGCTGGCGATATCGCTACCTCGTTTTTGGGATCGTCGTGCTGATCGGATTTTGGACGATCAAGGGCTATGTCAGGCGTTGGTACGCGAACGATTATGACAAGCTTCCGGAGGACGCGCTGGTCTCTGATGCGACGACGCTGAGCTGGCTTGGGCTAAAGGATAAAGGATGGTTTTGCGAGGAGCCGCATTACAAGGGCAGGCTGTTACATCTGCGGCACAAGGTGTTTCAGCCCAAGGACGTGATCATTTTCGTCCACGGCTTTATCGGCGACTACCTCAACACCTGGGGCAAGCCGCAGGCCCTGCTCGACGATCCGCGGTTCAATCGGAATTACGACTTCGTCTTTTATGGCTTCAAGACGGCTCTTTACGGCGATGTGCCCGCGTTCGATGACGAAGCGGCAAAGCTCGATCGCATGCTTGCGCACTTGGAGGAGGATTACAAAAGCATTACGATCGTGACCCACAGCAAGGGTGGACTACTCGCAATGCGCACCCTTCTCAACCGGGCGAAAGATTTTCCAAGCAAACAACCTTACAAGATTCACCGGATCGTCATGTTCACGCCGCTCACGGAAAACGTGTCGCTGGCGGGACAGACCGAACTCGTGAAACTGCTCGGCAAGGAGAGCGCAGATATCGCTCAAATGCAGGCCAATACTTACTCAGAGCTCGGAAGGGTCAAGGAGGATTTGAAAGCTTTGCTTGACGCGCAGGAACCGTTAGCTGCGGCGCGCAAGGAGGCTTTTTTGAAAGATGTGGCGGAACACCTCTACATCATCAATGCCGAGCGCGATGAAGTGGTGGATGTCGGGCCTAACGGCGAAAAGATCGTCAGCGAAGCGCTGCGAAAACTAAGTCAGCTGCCAACTCTCGGCCCGCCGCGACTGGTCACTCTTCGCTACAGTGACATCGGGGGATCGGAGGAAGACACGCGCGAGAAAAAGAGTGGCGTGAGAGATCCCTCCTATGCCCACGGCATCGTCGTCAAAATGGGTGGACAACAGCATTTTTCTTTCTTCAATCATTTCGAGGAGTTGCTCTTCGATCGCATCGGCACGCCGCCGCGAAATTCTGCTGCCAATGTCGAACAGATCCGACAAACCACCAATGACCGGATCAACAATACAGTCTTCGATATGAACAAGTTCGTCGTCGATAAGAATCCTATGGTCGGCCTCGCCTGGCGCAACATCTCCGACGCTGTCCAGGCAAAATTCAGGGATGTCCCGGAGCCGGCCCGGCAAAAGCAGATAGAAGACCTCACCAAGCAGACGTACTATGTTTATATCTTCCTCGACTTGTATGCGCGGATGGATGATCTGCGCAGCCGCGGAATCATGTCGCCTAACGATGAAATGATTATCGAATGGAAACACGACTGGTTGCCGAACCTGATGGGCTCCGAAATCGGAAAGTGGATGCTCGAAAATAATCTAACGGATTACTATTCCCAACAGATGAACAAGGACTTACGCGAGGCGGGGACAAACGGTCCCAGCAAGAACGTCGGCCGCTAATTACCTTGCGGCAACCCTTCGCGGATCAAACGCGAGAAAGCTGGATCCTGGTCCGCACTGAGCGCGCGCTTGTTAATCAGGCTGCGCTGCTTGAGTTCAGCGAAAGGCAGTCCACCGGTGACGATGGCGCGACGTTCATACAGCATTTCATCCGCTTTGCCATTGATGAGCATTCGCCAATCCCATCGCGCTCTCTCGTTAACGGAGCGCTGGGTGCGAATGCTAGTCGTGCAGTTGGCTGTGACCTGATTGTACCACTGCGCTTGGTCGTGCAGTCCGTTCATTGCTTTGATGTATTCAAGAAACCTCTCTCGCGCTTGGGCCGGGGAAGCCAACGTGTGATAGAGATAAACATCTTCGTGGCGATAGTTAGTGCGTAGGCGGATTGAATCGCGCTCGTCCGCTACGATGTAAATCAGCATGTATTGGCGATAAAGACCGGCCAACACGGAGTACTTCTGTCCAATTGTCTTGCGCGTTTCGATGGAAAAACAGAGCGGGAGCGCATCGGCAAATTGAAAACTAACGATGGGGTGAGAAATCCAGGGTGAACCCCAGTAATCAATAGCCACGTCCATGCCAGTGATCTGAGAAAGCCTAACTGTTCGCGTTTCCCAGTGCGGGGTGAAATCGGCTTCTGTGCGGTACTCACAATTGCGAACGTTGTGGATTGTGACGACATTGCCATTGATTTCCGCCCATGCTGTCTCGGCAACATCAGGTTGCCAGGGGCGATCGTTGCTCGGCCTCAACGTAAACCACCATAAGACGACGACCACAAACACGCCAAAGACGATCGCAAGTTTTAGCAGCGGTCTGCGAACAAATAGGACGGTTGCCAGCACAACTAGCACGAACAAAATCGCTGCCCACGCGCCAAGTGTGGGGAGATCAAAATAGAGAGCGCCAAATGCCCACGTTGCACAAACGAGTGCAGCCAGCGACGCGAATGTCCAGCTTATGTATTTGATCACGCGCATGCGAATTACGGTTCAAAAGCCGTATCGCTTATGCGTTACTCTGAGGACGCCTCGGTGGGCCATGTATCGTCCGTAGCCTTCCAAGTCTTATCGGGATTGAAGCGATCCATGCTTTCAAACGTCTTTAGCGTGTCCGGGCCCAAATCTTTCTGATAAACGACCCCGCTGGGACCAACAATAAATGTCTGCACACCCGTAACGCGATACTGGGCGGGCGCGGCAGCCAGAGCAAACCCCCCGATCATTGCTCCCTTGATGACAAAGTCCATTTGTCCAAGAGGCGCAGCCGGCCCTTGCCTCTTCAGAATCTTGAAATAATAACCATGAAACGGTTGACCTTGTCTCGAATATCCCTGTTCTAACGCTCGGGCGATAGCTTCTCCGACAGGCCCTGCCCAACTGCCGTCAGGATTCTGCCAGGTTAGACCATCGTGTTTACCCGGAGTGCTAATGACTCGCTGCGCGAACTGGTTGACCTTAGAATCGTCATGTTTTTGCTGCGAGTATTGTTGCTGCGCTTCCACGAATCCTCGGCAAATTGCGATCGCGTCCAATTCGTTCGAACCGATTCGCCTGTTTAGAATCTCCTCGCGTCCGACTTTCGTATCGAACATCCACTTGTCTTTGTTCTTAACAATCGGAATCGGCAGCGGGAAATTATCGTTGCCCACTGTGAGGATGGCTCGATTCGAATTCTTGGAATCCATTCCAATGGAACTCTTTTCCTTCGCTTTCGCGGCAAATGCTGTGGCCCGGTTCTTGTCTCCGACAGGATCTTCCGAAGCAACAATGTCCGTGCTGTCTGGTCCCAGAATTTCCTTCAATGCAGCAATATCGAAGGATTCCGCTGCTTGAACAAGGCTGTCGGCCGCTTCCTTCGGCGTGTTAAACTGTTTTTGCTTACGTTCAGACGCTGCGTCAGAGTCCTTTTTCGGTTTGGGTGCCGCCTGCAAGGTGGCGCAACCAGCAACAACGACCGCGGAAGCGATCACAGTAGTCTTTAACGAAGTCAGAATATTCGATTTTGATTTCATCGTCTCTTTCTCGATCGACATCTCGCTTATCGCCGGCCGCCTCCTCCGCCGCCGCCGCCACGGCCGCCTCCGCCGCGCCCGCCGCCGCCGCCTCCATGGAAACTGACGCCTCCACCGCCAGCACGGCTGAATCCACCGCCTCCCATGCTCGCACCTCCGCGACTGCTGGCCGAGCGAGCGGAATTGCCTCCAAACCCACCACCACCGAAAGTGTTGCTACTCGATCCGAACCCGGCGCCGGATGAGACACTGCGATTCCCGACGCTGTTTGCGCCACCGCCGCGATTCACAGGCATTGCGCTCCCTCCACCACCCGGGCGACCAACGCCTGCACCGGCGTCACCCCCTGGCCGATTGCCGCCGCTAATATTCCCTGCCGTGCTTCCAGCACCTAGGCGATTACCGGCCCCGATATTCTGCGCTCCACCACCCGGGCCACGGCCGCCGCTGATACTCGATCCAGCGGAACGAGCGCCGCCCCCACTACCGGCTCGCGCTCCAAGCGAGCCACCTTCTCCCCCAGCCGTGCCACCATATCTATTAGCGGTTTGCCTGTTCGCATAAGGCGCATTGCCTCGGTGTTGTGGGTTATGCTGCCACGTGTTTCCCTGCCCTGCAGTCCCTCGATTGACGGTTCTGTTGGTGTTTCTGTTGACGTTACTGTTAAAATTATTCTGGTTGTTAATGTTAATACTGCCGCGATTCCAATTGCAGTTGCCCCAGTTGTTAGCCCACGCTCCTCCCAACATAACGCCTGTTCCAAACATAAGACCCATCCCGGCGTAGTATCCCGGGTACGTATATGGATAATAGGGGTAGCCAGCTGCAGCAGCTCCGTAGACCATCTGCGGGTCGTATGATGGGACGTAAACTGTGTCGGGGTTAGGCTGCTCAACTGTGATCACCTGCTTGCCGCCCTCCCCGGTCTGCGTCTCCACGATCTGCTGCGTGTTGGTATTGAGATTCCCAGTGCCCTGGGCTTTTGCACGCATCCGCTGTACAGCGGCCATCACGTCAGATTCCTGCGCGAGAAAAGCATTTCCCAAGTCCGTGGTCCATTGAATATTGCTAGCCATCCGCTGCACCACGTCTGGAAACGCCGCCATTGCCTGGACGCTTGGATCCCAAGGCTGCTGTGCCACAGCGTATGCCAGGGCCTGGTCTTTCAGGTATTTATTATTCACCATCCATTGATCAAGCTGGATTACTTCCAACGGATAAGTAGAAGCAGCTAAAGTCTGTGCTAACAGGGCGTCCGGATAGAGAGCGATCGGCGCTACCAGTGAATCCAGTTCGTCTGCTGGCATCGGCTGTGCCTGGCCATTGGCCGCCGGCGCCGGCGCTAGTGTCTGGTCTTGTTGTGCCTGCGCTACTGAATATGGCGTCATAAGCAGTGCGGCCGCGCAGGTGATCGCAATCACACGATGGGAAGACTCGTTAAGGGAGTTGGGATTCAATACCTTCATGTTTCTAGTTCCGTTACGTGCCGTTTCTGCTCATGATCGCCTTCTTTTGGATCAGTGGTAGCAGCGAACTGGGACTCTAAATCGTCCCCTCCGAGGGAATCGCGTCGCACTCGTTAGGCCTAGTTCCCCTAACTCTGCGTCGCCTTGAGCTTCTCAATTCCTGAATAAGTGCCGGACGCTTCCGATAATCTCACTCTGAGTCCTGCGAGTCGTCTTCTACGTCGTCCTCGGTTACTTTCCAAGTCTTATCAGGGTTGTACTTGTCCATGCTTTGGAACGTCTTCAGCGTATCCGGACCGAGATCCTTTTCGTAAACGACCCCATCCGGCCCAACAATGAACGTCTGCACTCCAGTAACGCGATAATCAGCAGGCGCAGCGACCAGAGCGAATCCGCCGATCATCGCTCCACCTACTACGAAGTTCATTTCTCCCATAGGTGCGTCAGGTCCCTGTCCCGTTAACACCTTGAAGTAATAGCCGTGATAAGGCTTAGGGCTACCTCCTGCCTGAAAGGAATAGCCTTCCTCCAGCGCCCTGGCCACTTCTTCTCCGACCGGACCTCCCCATGTGCCATCCGGATTTTTCCAAGCAAGGCCATCGTGTTTCCCGGGCATGCTAAGAATTCGCTGTGCGTACTGGTTCACCTTCGAATCGTCGTGCTTGTCCATGGCGTACTCATGTTGCGCATCAACAAAACCGCGACAAATCTCGATGGCGTTCAGTTCGTTCTCCCCGACGCGCCGATTCAATATTTCCTCGCGGCCTACCTTCGTATCAAAGAACCATTTCCCTTTTTGCTTCACGATCGGAATCGGAAGCGGAAAATCATCTTTACCCACGAGGAGAATGGCGTGGTTCGAATTTTGCTTGTCTATCTCAACAGAGGTCTTTTCTTTTGCCTTGTTTGCAAACGCGGTCGCGCGATTTTTGTCCATTACTGGATCTTCGGAAGCAACGATATCTTCGCTATCGGGTCCCAGAATTTCCTTTGCGGCGGCAAGGTCGAGATTCGTCGCGACCTGAATCAGGGCATCGGCAGCCTGCTTTGGCGTGTCGAATTCCTTTTGGCCAGGTTGGGGTGTCGCCTGGGCGTCTTCTTGTTTCGCGGTCGCTTCCTTCTTCTCCGGCGCTCCAACCGAGGCCGATACGAAAAAGCCTGTTATGAGGATCGCTGCGACGAGCACGATCATTTTTGATGATGTCATATTGCTACGCGTTGTCTTCATAGTCTTTTCTCCGTCTTTCGATAGTTCGTTTATCTCCGTCCTCCTCCGCCACCGCCACGTCCGCCGCCGCCACGTCCGCCGCCGCCACGTCCGCCGCCGCCGCGCCCGCCGCCACCACGGCTCATTCCACCTCCGCCGCCACGGCTCCCACCGCCGCGGCTATACCCACCGCCGCCACGGCTGTAACCGCCGCCTTTCATGCTACTACCTCCCCTGGCACTGCTGGCTCGCGCGTGGTTTCCGCTGCCGCCGCTAAATCCTCCGCCGCGATTACCGGAACTAGGACGTGATGATGCGCTGCGGTTACCGACCTGGTTCTTTTTAGTGCTACCGCCACCGGGACGAGCACCCGCTCCGCCTCCGCCGGGTCGTGTTCCGGCTCCACCGCCACCGGGTCGTGTTCCAGCTCCGCCACCACCGGGTCGTGTTCCAGCTCCGCCACCACCGGGTCGTGTTCCAGCTCCGCCACCACCGGGTCTAGAACCGGCGCCACCTGGACGCCCAGCGCCCCCGGGGCCACCTGGACGCCCAGCGCCTCCCGGGCCGCCTGGACGACCAGCGCCTCCTGGGCCACCTATGCCGCCGGCTCCGCCCGGACGACCGGCTCCCCCAGCGCCGCCTGGTCGACCAGCACCGCCTGCCCCACGGGCACCCTGACCTCCGAATTTATTCGCGGTTTGCCTGTTCCCATACGGAGCATTTCCGCGGTGTTGCGGATTATGTTGCCAATTACCTTGTCCCTGGCGGCTAACGTTGCGGTTGAAATTGTTGTTCTTATTATAATTATAATTGTTGTTGATTTTAACGTTGCCACCGTTCCAATCGCAATTGCCCCAGCTACCGCCCCAAGTGCCCCACGCGGCGGCACCCAGTGCAATTCCAGCACCCCACGCCAAGGCCGTCCCCGGTACATAGCCCGGATAAGTATAAGGATAATAGGGATAGGCAGGAGGAGCAGCCCCGTAAACGACCTGCGGGTCGTATGAGGGCACATAGACAACGTCGGGCTGAGCCGGTTGAATTTCGATTACCTGCTTACCACTGGGAACAGTCTCAGTCTTCACTACGGTTTGAGCGCTGGTTTTTAAGTTTCCAGTACCTTGAGCCTTCGCGCGCATGCGCTGAACTGCGCCCATCACGTCCGACTCCTGCGCCAGGAATGCATTTCCCAAGTCCGTTGTCCATTGAACATTGTCCGACATGCGCGTGACCACATCCGGATACATTACCAGTCCCTGAACGCTCGGGTCCCATGGTTGTTTTGCCGCTGCGTCCGCCAGCGCCTGGCCTTGTAAATTTGGATTCTTCTGCATCCATTGTTGAAGCTGGATCACCTCAAGCGGATAGGTAGAAGCGGCTAGAGTTTGTGCCAAAAGCGAGTCTGGATAAAGAGCGATCGGGGCGACCAGGGAATCCAATTGATCGTTAGGCAACGTCGGAGCCTGTTCGGTGTCTGAGGTTGTGGTAGTAGTCATCTCCTGCGACTGGGCTTGCTGTGCCTGTGCGATCGAACAGGCCGATTGCCATAGCCCGACGAATAAAATTGCGGCCACGCAGTGAGACAATTCTTTACGGAATTTGTATTGAAGAATTAGTGGATTCATAGGTTGCTGGCTTTCTGTACACCGGTTAGTTCGATCACCCGAGATTTACTTCATCGCCCGAGAGGTAGACAAGCACATTTGTTCGCTCCGACAAAAGGAAATAGACCCCTTGGGCGGCAGTGGTTGCCCTGGTGGGCAAACAAACAAATCCAACAGTCGCCGGCCCACGGCCCAAAGATCGTCTGGGCAGCTGGAGTTCTTCCTTTGCATCAGGTTGATTAGGACTTCCCTTTAATAAGAAACCTATTTTTGCGTTTTTTGTTGCGCGACATTCTCCGCCGATCGAACACATCGAAACCCGAGGTGATTTGTGCCGGTATTGACCTCGCCTTTGCCGCGCGTCCCAACGATGTAGCGCGAGCAATATTGGTCGTTGCAGAGAAACGAGCCGCCGCGATGCACCCGCTTTTTCTCACTAGGCTCAGCAGGATCAAACGGCGAATCGGGACCCTGCGGATTGTGTGCTACGCCGCCTTTATCTGTTAACGTCTCGTAATAATCGGGGCGATACCAGTCGCTACACCATTCCCATACGTTTCCTGCCATGTCGTAAAGGCCATAACCGTTTGGCGGAAATGCTTTTACCGGCGCGATTCCAGCATAGCCATCTTCGCCCGCATCCTTCACTGGGAATTTTCCCTGCCATGTGTTCGCCATCCATTTTCCCCGAGGGCGAAGCTCATCGCCCCATACATACGTTTTTCCTGACAAACCGCCACGCGCAGCAAATTCAAACTCCGCTTCGGTCGGCAAACGTTTGCCCGCCCATTTTGCGTAGGCCTCGGCATCTGGATAGGCGATGTGGACCACCGGATAGTTTCCCTTGCCGTTCAGGTTGGTGTCCGGTCCTCCTGGATGACGCCAGTTAGCGCCCTTGACGTAAGTCCACCATTGATAATGGTTGTTCAGCGGAACGTCGTGATCAGTTGAAGCAAAGACGACTGAGCCGGCAACAAGATTTTCTTCGGGCGCGGTAGGAAATTCCTCTTTTGTCGGTGTGCGTTCCGCAATCGTGACATAGCCGGTCGCCTCAACAAACTTCTCAAACTGCCCGTTCGTCACCGGCGTTGCATCCATCCAGAAGCCGTCAACGTAAACACGGTGCACCGGACCAGCGTCGTTGGAGGCCATCGGCATTTCGTGAGCCCCCTGCCCGTTCATCGCAGCGCCCATCGAAAATTCTCCGCCTGGAATCCAAACCGTGCCTTCCGGGGTCTGGCCAAGCGCGGAGGTTTTATTTTCAATTGTGGGAGAGAAAGCTAAGGACGACGATGTCGGCGAATCCTCTTTGCTTGGTGCGGGAGACCCGGAACCGTCGAGGCTCGGATTCGCCATCGCCGCAGCGAGGGTCATCACACCCAGGAAAAAAATCCAGTCTCTGGTATTTCGCATCAATTTCTTGTAGCTAAAGTGCCGGAACCTGGACGACTGCTGATTCCGAGATTTAAACGCAAAATCCGGTCAAGCTCGGCAATAGTCTCCGGCAGTTGGCACGAGCCATGTGGGCCGGGAACGATGACTTCGGATTTCGCGCCGTCGAGATGAGAGCTCCAATACGCGACGACACCATCAGTGCAGTTCGGACAGTCTCCTTTCCCGCGATCGCCGATAATGGAATGGTAAGGCACACTCATCGGTGGTTCGTTAACTACCGGGAACGCTGGATTTGAGGGCTTCAGCCCCCAGACGCTGTTCGGCAGACGTTTCGAACTTCCGGTCAATTGCACGAGTTCGCCACCAGTGAACGAGTCCTTCAGTGTACGGAGCAGCTGTGTTGGAAGAGTAATCAGGCTAATCGCGAATCTACCCAATCCGCCGCTTGCCATATCACTCCCGCGATGCGGAGTACAAACAAAGACAACGCGTTGAATTCGCGGATTCGCGTGATAAGTCATAGCGCGAACGATAAGACTGTTACTTGAGTTATTGGCAAAAATGCTTTTTGCGGCTGGTCCGATATTCTTATCCTGCTCCCACATCGCGCGGGTAACGGTGGTGACCTGGGCATGGGTCAACATCCCTCCCATGCTGTGGCCGACCAGCACATAGGGCAGGTGGTTTGGATAAAGCTTGTCCACCTTGGCCAACTCCTCCCGCAATCGGAGGGCGGAATAGAGAATGGGATTGCCAGTAGCATAACCGAACACCCAGGGTTGATAACGTTTGCGTACCTCGGGGTCTTGTTGAAGTCCGTTGATTGTTTTGACCCAATCAAAGGGAGTCGACATGAGTCCATGCACGAATACCACTGGAATTCTGCTGGGATCATAGGGCTCAAGGAAATACAGCCCCGTTCTCTCCATCATATTATTGCCACGCAAAGTGCCCATCATGCTGAACAGGAGCAGATTGTTCGGTGGCCGGAAGTACGAAAAAGGAGCGGAAAAGTCGGCTTCGAGAGGCCGCTCTTTCCCTTCTACCCGGGCAAAGGGATCATTGCTGGGGCGTCGCAAGGCCAGGGCAGCGTTGGATCCGTCAAAATCGAGGGTGGCCGTAACGGCTCCAGTCATTCCTTTACTTGGCGAAAATTCTTCTGGTGGAGTCACCAACCGGACCCCAACCAGCGCGCCACCCACACCATCCTGAGTTACTTCCTTTTTAACCAGTGTACGTTTGATTTTATCAGGCTCCTCGAACGAGGTGAAGTAATCCGCGGGCCAGGTGGAGGGGTATCTGCCTGGTTCAAGCCGCAAATGGTAGGTGGTGTTGTCGCCGGTGAGCGTAAGCGGGCGATTCCACAATCGGCCCCCGTCTGCTGAGCGAAGAAGAACAGTGAGTTCTGCTGCAGCCGCGTTGTAAGTGTTGCGCGCTGGGCTTTCTTGAGGCCCGTTGCCAAGCAAGGGAACTGTCATGGCAGCCACCCGCAAGTAATCAGCAGCTCGCTTCTCGACCGGAACTTGTGCGGACCGCGCCTCACGCAGAGCGCTCGCCGCAGGACTGTATTGCAAACCACGTCCTGCCTGCGGAGTAGTCGCGCATCCGGCGAGGAACGCGAGGCATAAACCGACCGCGATGGGTTGAAACCCACGCGAAGTTTTACATTGCGATGGCATCCGGGATTTTGTCTCGCACCGTCCGACCTGCATATTGGACCAAAGACCTATAGAAATTTCAAATTTAATATTGTTTAAATTTTATCGTTTCGATAGAAAACTTTGAATTATTCCTGGGGTCAAATGCCCGATTCGTTTTGGTACCGTGGCCTGTTTGCGCTGGCGTTGGCGACGCTTTTGGGATCGTGCGCCGCGTACGGGCCTTATCACGCGAACACTGCCAGTGAACCGCTCAATTCGGTGCGAGGCCCCAGCGACGGACGCTACAAGTTCGCTTTCATAGAATTTGGAGACCAGGGCTCGGCCCTGGATACATCACAACGAGTGGCTGCCATTAATGTGATTCGTCAGGCGCAGCGCCCTCTTCTTTTCGTTTATATCCACGGCTGGATGAACAATGCCAACTCCGGCGATGTTTGCCGATTCGAACACTTCATCGATATGATCTCGCGTCTTCCGGAGGTGAGTCAGGGAAACATCAACGTGATTGGCGTCTACATCGCATGGCGTGGCAAGGATCTCAGCATACCGGGGTTAGATTTGCTGACGTTTTGGAACCGTAAGCTGACGGGCGGTGCAGTGGCGGCGCAAAACAGCTGCCTGGCTACTCTTAACGAACTGGCGCTTGCCGCCAGGGAGCCAGGTAAGAAGGTGCACCATTGCGTGCTTATGGGTCACTCCTTTGGTGGATTGGTTCTGAGTAATACCATTTCTCACTCCATCCTCGATGTTAGCGCCACCGGCGCGCGCAACGCCAGCCCCTGGGACATGGCGGTAGTCTTCAATCCTGCGGATGATGCCATCGGCACCCGACAGTTGTTATCCGAGTTGGATTATCTCTATAAGTATGATGCGAGTCGGGGCGTTTATGTGGGCAGAACGCCCGGCGCCGACGAAGGTGTTGTCATGAAGGAGGACCATCCGCTTCTCGTTATTTTGCAATCGGAGAACGATCAGGCGACCGGAACATTTTTTCCAATCGGCCAGAGTCTTGCCAACACTGTAAACCTTCATTATCACTGGGACCGGGTTCCAGTGCCTGGAAGCAATGGGCAAAAAGTATCAGAAGGAGAGTTCCAGACTCACACTCCTGGCAACGATAAATATCTGGTAAATTTTCACGTTATCCCCGAAGGACCCGCGACTCCCCCGTCGGGTCTAAGCACGTATGAGAACCGGGCTTTCGAGGCCAATATTCGCCAAAACGTACGCGGCCGAACCTTCCTTACCAGCGAGAAAAACGATGGTCATGAAAAACATTTCTGCCGCGGACCCGATTACAACCCGGATGAGACTCGTCCTTCCACCGGAAACGAAGACTGGCAACGCTGGGAATTTGTTTACACCGGGAACGCCCACGTCCCTTGCTGGATCGTGCGCGTGCCAAAGGATATCATTTGGGGTCACGGCGGCTTGTGGAGCGATAACTCGGTCGCCATGTTCGGCGCTCTTTACCGCATGCATTTCCCCTTGAACGCAGGAGGTGTCGCCACTTCTTCTCAGCGTGCAAGTATTCCAAGCAGGCCGGATACCCGAAAATTAAACGAAGACAAACTGCACTAAAGACGCGACCCGTGAGTGTGGAAATTAGCCAGCGCCGGTGGCGCGTCTGGGATTTCCTACGAATCGCGAGCCTTTGAAGTCGAATAAAGTGAGACCAGGCGTGCAATCAGGACTGCTATGTAGAGTGACCCCGTCACTGCTTCCATTGCCGCAAGCCAGCGCGCAGCCCTCGAAACGGGCGTAATGTCGCCGTAGCCAACTGTGGTCAGTGTAACAAAGCTGAAATAAAAACCAGTAAATCCCTTCATCGATCGCGGCCCTTTGGTGTTGAAAGAGAAAGCCCCTCCCGGCGTTATTTGATCCACGAGCCAGTAGGCCATTGCCCACATCAGGCCGAGCATCAGGTAAGCTGCAATGCTCGCGCAGAGCACTTCCACATTGACCAAAGGGGCACGCAAAACAAAGCGAAGTAAATTTGCCACCACGAAAGCGATCAAAATCAATCCTGCCGTTAGGAAAACAGCCGCTGAAACGACATCCGGGCTGAAATGATTTATCCACCTGCCGACGATCGCTGGAATAACAAGCACGATCGCGAAAACGAAAACCCGCTTCCGATCCGCGACCGCCAAAACACCGGCGAGCAGCACCAAGGAAAACAAACCGGTTACTACAATGTCCCCGCCGTTGAATTCCTCGACGAAAGGGGCGCAGATAAAGAGGACTACGAGAGAAATTAGGAGTCCTACGGTAGAGAAACGACGAAACCTTATTACTCTCAGCAACTCCACACTTTGCCTCATTGGTCCCTCTTTTCTTGTTAGTGCGGTTTCGCCAACAAATAGGTTTGGATCGCCTCCATGACGCCATCGAAGATCAATCCCATGCCGATGGCAGCAACGAAAAAGCCAACGAGACGTGTCACCGCATCGATGCCATGCGGCCCAACATACCGTGTGATCCGGTCGGCATAGGCGAGGATTAGGTAGGTCGCGAGCATCGTCAGAAGAATAGCGGCGACGATCGCAGCCAGTGACGGAAATTCAGTAAAGGGATGCCGCACAAGCGAGGTCATGCCGAGCACAGTCGCAATAGCGCCGGGACCAAACATCAGCGGCATCGCCAGCGGCACAAATGCTACCGTATCACCCGGGCCTGTTGGAGCCTTCGGGATGATGGATGCTGTGTCACTACCCGGCATGAATAGTGCGAAACCGATTCGCCCTAGAATGATGCCTCCGACGATCCGCACCATGCTGAGCGGCACCTCAAAGATCTTCAGCAGCAAAGCACCGAAGATTAGGAAGAAGAATAGTAACAACGTGGCGTATGAGCAGGCCTTCCACGCAACTCGTCGATGTGCATCTCTACCCTGGCCTTCCAGAAGCTTCAGAAACACTGGTAGTGCTGCGAGTGGATTGATAATCGCCAGCAACGTGGTGAAGGTACTTAGGAATAGAGTTGTAACTGTATTCACTGGCCCAAGTTTTCCCAATCGGGGACCGCATCACTGTCCATACGATCCCTTCCTTTTAGGTTTGGTTTATTCGCGGGAACCAATCTGATGCGCGTACAACAGAGTTAATCATGGCTTTGCCAAACCGGTGCTCTGAGCTGCCTCGGGATGCCTGCCTGTCGGGTAAAGCAGCGTGAAATTAAAACGCACCCCCCAATTGGGACCGTAGCGTGGTGTGTCGGCGTAGTATTTACCACCGATCTGGATACTGACTGGCTGCTTCCCAATCTTTAGAATCTGACTGATCTGGAAAATGACCGGCACCGTCCATTTCCCGTCGTCGGACGAAGCGTTCCAGTTGGCCGTCGACTCTGTATCAATGGTAAAAGTGGTATGGGTCTTTGTCGTGTAAGAGATAAAAGGCTGAAGAAACATCGCGCTGTAGCTGCTCCGGTGTTCCTCGATCACAACAGACCATAACTGGTTCATCAGCGCACCGACCGTCCAAGGGCCGGTTTGCTCCAGAACCACCAGTGTCGGCCCAATCGAGAATGTGCCGGTGTCCAGTAAGGGATGGGTTCCCGTGGGATAAAGAAGTGCCGGCCCAAGTCCCCAGATCAATCCGAATGGACCCGGCTTCTTGGGCGAGAAAAAAAAGCTCTGGAGAGTATCGCTTAGACCATCCTGCGAGCGGTTCTGCGGTTGCAGCGGCGAATTCTTCGGCAGGTTCGGAATAAAAAAAAGATCGTGCTGTGAAACGATCGGCACGATTGTGCGCAAAATCAGATTCCAGTTCTTGCTAATTGAGATCGGAATAACCGGCTGAATGTTGAGTGTAAACTTGTAGCCGTTACCCGAAGGGCCATAGCCCCAGTCTTCGTTTGCCTGGAAAGGCACGCTGATTAGTGAAGCGACTGGGTTGGAAAGTTGTTTTGCCAGCTTATCGGCCTCCGTGTCTTCCTCGGAGGATTCGCTGACCGCGCCGAAGCTTAAGTTCTCGGTTGTTTGCAGAGGCAAGCGAAGCGAGACCGGCGCATCACGAGGAAAAGGTTCGCTGCATGGATCTTTGTTTGTATCGATTTGCGGAAATTCGGCCGCGCGCAAAACCGAGACGACCGACAGAATTCCTACCGTGAAAACGGCGAAACTCAAAACAATTTGAGGCCGCTTCACGCTGTTCCTCGTTACCACTTCCAGTAGCTATCGTTAGAGCAGCCGTTATCGGGCCCGCTGCATCTCATGTAATCTTCACTGCGCTTACCAATCGCCCAAGGCAGCCGTGCCCATCGGACCAAAACCACCGAACTGCTGAACTTCGATATGGTTGGGGCCAGCGGTCTCTAGCGTTGGCTCCAGAGACTGTCCCGCTATTAGCTGTTGACCGGGCTGACCACCTTGTTGGCTTGCCGGCCGGCCTGCCTGCTGTGCTGCAAGGGCACTCTTATAAGCGTTGAATTGCTTTTGTCTCCCGACGTAGATCTTATCCTTCTTCGCAGTCGGAAACACGTAATACAACTTCCCGTTGTATTTTACAGCCGAGACCCTGTACTGGGCTAGTCCATTGATTGCCTGTTGCTGCTTGGGAGTCGTAACCGTTATTACCCTAAAACCCGACTGCGCAAGCAGGAACTCCTTCTTGGAGGCAACGAGCTCTGCGTCGTTGGTGGCAACGGTTTGGCAGGCCACCATTAGCGCTAAAACAGATGTGGCAATAGCGATAGTTGTCAATGTTGACAGCTTTTTCACGTTGCCTGTGTATACCTGCTTACCAGTCCCCGAGGGCTGCTGTGCCCATCGGCCCAAATCCACCGAACTGTTGGACTTCGATCTGGTTGGGTCCGGCGGTCTCTAATGTGGGATACAAAGACTGTCCCTGTATCAGCTGTTGGCCGGGTTGACCACCGGTTTGAGCACCGCCTTGACCCTGCTGGCTCGCTACACCACCGCCTGTGCCGGTAGTCTCGCATGCGGATATTAATGCCAGGACCACACCGATACTAGCTATACCTGTTAATGTTATTAGGTTTTTCATATGTTTTGGTCTTGAATGCGTTGTTGAATTTTTAGCTATATTGAAGATTACGTCTTCTTTGGTTGGCTGCCCTGCTGCGCCGCGATGGCCTTTTTATACTTGTCGAATTGGGCTTGTTTGCCGACGTAAAACTTATCCTTCTTTGCAGTGGGAAACACGTAAAACAGCTTCTTGTTGAACGTCACGGCCGAACACCTGCCCTGGGCAAGTCCCTTGACCGCGTCTTTCTGTTGCGGAGTCGTGATTGTGACGACCTTAAAACCTGACTGCATAAGCAAGGCTTCTTTCCTGGAGATTTCACTCCCGCTGGCAGCAGTCGCTTCGGATGCCGATAATAGTACCAGGACCGCGCCGATACTGGCGATACTTATCAACGTTAATAGTTTTTTCATATGTTTCCTTTAGTGGTTAGTTCGTGGTTTGAGCTTTTCTAGAAATAAAATCGGACAATTCCAAGCATTATCTTTATCGACGCCCCCTGAACCCACCGCCGAATCCACCAAAGCGGCCACCCCCACCGAATGCTCCACCGCCGAAACGATCGCCGCCACCGAATCCTCCGCTACCAAAACGGTCGCCGCCACCGAATCTATCGCCGCCAGATCGATCAAAGCCGCCGCGTTGAAAGTTTTGGAAGCGCTGGCTAGAAAAATCGCCACGCGATCGGTTCTGAGCCTCACGGTCCGGATTGCTGGAACCACTTCCACCGCCACCACCAGATCGGTTGAAGCCTTCGCTGGAACGATCAGAGCTGCCTTCAGCAGAGCGATTGGAGCTGCTCGCTTCGGA
>Ga0081540_1000216_pt1 | contig 61035 bp, 57 predicted proteins | sample TabmetS2T1R1_FD_71024 | JGI IMG/M metagenome (GOLD analysis project Ga0081540, IMG submission 71024) | Tabebuia heterophylla rhizosphere microbial communities from the University of Puerto Rico - S2T1R1 | ecosystem: Host-associated > Plants > Roots > Rhizosphere ...
GCGAACTCGAGCAGGCGCTCAAGGCGAACGGCAAGACCTATGAGTTCCACCTCTACGACGGGGCCGGGCACGCCTTCTTGCAGGTGGACCGGCCCAGCTACCGGCCCGAGGCCGCTGTGGAGGCCTGGCAGCGCATCTGGGACTTCTACGGCCGCTACCTGTAAACCCGCCCGCGGCTGAGAGGAGCCGAGCATGTGCACGTACCTGACGGAGAAGGTCTCGATCAGCGGCAGCGGCAAGGGCCCGGCCGGATGGTTCCGGCTGACCGACGCGAGCGTGTACTTCGACCACCCCGTGCACGCCCAGGCCGAGCACACCCTGAACATCGACTTCCTCGACCCCGGCGCCGGCCCGTCGGCCCGGGTCGCGGTCGAGCTCACCGCGGAATCGGCCCGGGCCCTGGCCAAGGCCATCCAGGCCACCCTGGACTCGGCGCCGCCCGGTTTGATCTAGCGACGCCAGCCGGGGATTCATCCCCGCAGACCGCGCTTATCCCGCCGCTTGGCGCATACCTCCTCAGGACCGGTAAATGTCAGTGCCCCGTGCGAGTATGCATGTGGGCCCCCGCGGAGGGTGGCACACGCGGGATGGAGGCGGCAGGGAATGCGGATCATCGTCGAACGGGACGCGCTGGCCGAGGCGGTGGCCTGGGTGGCACGCTCGCTGCCGTCGCGTCCGGTGCTGCCCATCTTGTCCGGGCTGCTGCTCGAGGCGTCCACGGGGCGCCTGACCCTGTCCTGCTTCGACTACGAGGTGTCGGCCAGGATCCAGGTCGACGCGGAGGTGGCCGAGCCGGGCACGGCGCTGGTGCCCGGGCGGCTGCTGGCCGAGATCACCCGCAGCCTGCCGCCGTTCCCGGTCGAGCTGGATCACGAGAAAGACGACGTCACCGTGACCTGCGGCCCGGCGTCGTTTACCCTGGTCACCCTGCCGGTCAAGGAGTATCCGCGGCTGCCCGAGCTGCCCCTGCTGGCGGGCACCGTCGACGGCGGCGTGCTGGCCACGGCGATCGGCCAGGTCGCGCTCGCGGCCAGCCGCGATGACACGCTGCCGGTCATCACCGGGGTGAACCTGGAGATCGACGAGGACGGCATCAGGCTGGTGGCGACCGACAGGTACCGGCTCGCGATCAGGGAACTCGGCTGGAACCCCGCTCACCCGGGTTCGTCAGGCACGCTGCTGGTGCCGGCCAAGACCCTGTCCGACGCCGCGCGGATGATGATGCCGGGCACGCCGGTGCGGGTCATGATGCGCGGCGCGCTGGCCGCCGAGGCGAGCCCGGGCGACTCGCTGCGCGCGGCCGACGCGATGATCGGGTTCGAGTCGGGCGGGCGGCGGCTGACCACCCGGCTGATCGCGGGGGAGTACATCAAGTACATGTCCAGGTTCCCGGACGACTTCGGCAGCCACGGTGACATGCCGGCCATCCCGCTCGTCGAGGCGGTCAAGCGGGTCGCGCTGGTCGCGGAGCGGGGCAGCTCGGTGCGGCTGTCGTTCGGCCACGGCGCGGTCACGATCGAGGCGGGCACCGAGGGGCAGGCCCGGGCCCGGGAGACGGTCGCCGCCGACTTCGCCGGCGAGGAGACCGCGATCGCGTTCAGCCCGCACTACCTGATGGACGGCCTCGGCGCGGCCCTGATCGCGGCGGTCGGCGCCACGGGCGCCGCGGACAAGGCACAGAACACAGACAAGGCCCAGAACACGGACAAGCCGCAGAACGCGGACAAGGCCCAGAACGCCGACAAGACGCCCGTCCCCGACGAGGCGCGGATCCGCCTGCAGTTCACCAGCCCCACCAAGCCCGCCCTCATCACCGGCAGCACGGGAAACGGGGACAAGCCCGCGCCGGACTACCGCTACCTGGTCGTCCCGCTGCGCGCCCTAGCCGGCGCCTGACCGCCCGGCCCGGGGAGACCTAAGGCCGCGAAGGCCACGACGGGTACTGTCCGCCCATGTGCGAGTAGCGGGACATCCAGGCCATGATCAGGATCCAGGTGGCCAGCGCGAACAGCAGCATCGCGAAGACGAGGAACCGGCCCGCGTCCGGGGCCGGGACCGGCAGCTCCGGCTCGGAGCTGGCGGGCCTGGGCGGCCGGGGCAGGTCGGCCGTCAGCCGGTCGATCTGGCGCTGCGTCTTGGCGATGAGGGCGGCGTCGATTCGCTCGGTCAGCTCGTCGAAGGTCAGCCGCCCCGCGACGAAGTGCTCGCGCAACTGGGCCATGGCGACGTCACGCTCGGCGTCGCCGATCCTCAGGTCGTAGTCGTACCGCGTCCGGCCGGGCACATGCCACCCCGGTACAAGCTCTTCACGCGGCTGCCCCGCGTCGGGATCCTCGTCTACCATTCCGGTTCGGACGTCATATCGCCTTGTCATCGGCTCCCTGAATTCGCCAGGCTGGCTGCCTCACCCTTCCACGATAAGTCGAGCCGGCCCGGGGCGGAACCCGGACGAAGCGATAATCACCAGCGGCGACGCCCCCGGGGACCCCTCGGACCGCGCGGCCCGGGGCCTCCGCGCCGCCTGCCCATCCCGATCAGCCGCCTGACCAGCGCCAGGGCCGCGAGGAACAGCACGATCGCCAGCGGCCTGCCGCCACCACCGAAACCGCCGAACATGATGACGCAGCCGAGGATCACGAACAGCCACACCATGCCCATGATCGGCGCGAAGGCACCTGGCCCGCGCGGCCCCTGGCCGCTGCCCGCGCCGTAGCCGTAGCCGTAGTCCTGTCCCGGCCTGGTCGCCATCGGGCCGTGCCACGCAGGCCCCTGCCATGCCGTGCCCCCGTACGGCGTGCCCGCGGTCGGCAGCGTGGCGTGCGGGAGGTCGCGCATCACGGTGTTCAGTTCGGCCTTGGTCTTGGCCGCGAACGCCTGGTCGAGGCGCTCGTTCAGTTCCTCGAGCGTCAGCCGCCCGTCCGCGAAATGTTCACGCAGCTGGGTGGCGACTGCGTCACGATCGGCGTCCCCGACGCGCACGTTGTATCCCGAAGCCATCGTGCCCTCCGTAGCCAAGAACGGGGAATCCCCGAGTACCTTGCACGATATATCGCGAGACATCGGACGGCAAGCGAGTTGCTCCGCGCGGCACGTATCAGGGACGCCGGAACCCTCTCCGACTAGGTACTGGTCCAGTGGCGGGAGGGATCATGATGCGCCACGCACTCCAGCAAGCGCGGCCGGAACGCGGCCGCGCGGGCATGAGCCCCGCGACCGGGCGGACCGTCCCGCTGAACCCGGGCCTTGCCGCCGTCCGGACTGCGGCCGGGCCGCTGTACGGCGGCCGGAGCACCAGGACCATCGCCTGGCGCCGGCGGGCGCCGCGGGCTCCGCTCCGGCCGCGCCTCGCGCGGTGGCGGGCGCGGCACTGGCGCCGCGTCGTGCTGGCGTGGTTCGTCCTGTCGCTGATCATCGTCGGCGTGGCGGCCGAACCCGCGACGGACTTCCCCAAGGCGCAGCTCCGTTCGGTGCCCGCCGCGCGGACGTTCCTGCGGGTGGCGGGGGCGCTGACCGTGGCCGGCGTACCGGTGCTGCTCGTGGCCCTGCCCTGAGGGAACTTAGAGCTCAGCGGCGGCCAGCGCGTCCCCGACCGGCGTGCGGCGGTAGAGCACCGACCGCCCGGACCTGGCCCTGGCCACCAGCCCGGCCTCGCGCAGCACGGCCAGGTGGTCCCCGATGCCGCCGAGCGACTGGCCCAGCGTCCCGGCCAGCTGGGTGGTGCTGGCCGGATCCTCGAGCGCGAGCAGGATGGCGGCGCGCGAGCCGCCGAGGAGCCGGTGCAGCGCGGTGCCGGACCCGGCCCGGCCCGGCTGTTCCCACAGCGCGGAGACCCCGCGCGCCGGGTAGATCAGGGCCGGCGGCCACGGCGGATCGAGGCTCAGCGCGAGCCGGGGCCAGCCGAAGACCGTGGGGATGAACAGCAGCCCGCGCCCGCCGAGGCCGGCTTCTTCCTCGGCGGCCCAGCGGCTCAGCTCGATCCGGCCCTGGCGCCAGCTCAGGTCGGCGTGCAGGTCGGTCAGCGCGGCGGCCCAGCCCTTCGACGCGAGCTGCCCGGCGCGGTACACCACGTCGCGTTCCAAGATGGCGCGCAGCGTCCGCCATTCCGGCTCGAGCAGCGCCCGCCAGGCGGCGGCCAGCACGTCGGCGACGTACCCGGCCATCTGGTCGCTGGTCAGGATGCGCTCGACGCGGGGATCGAGCCGCGGCTGCCGGCCGAGCGCCACCGCGACCTCGCGCCGCACCTGGTCCGGGGGTGTCGACCGGACCTGGTCCAGGAGGTCGCCGATGGTGGTGTGCACGGTCGCCGGGACGGGAGCCAGGAAGTCGGCGCCCCAGCCGGGAGGGTTCAGCGCGTCGATCACGCCGAGGTCTGTCTCGCGGGCCAGCGCCCGGTACCGGTCGCGGGCGCGGAGCAGCCACGGGCGAAGCACCGCCCGTTCCCGCTGGCGCGGCTCGCTGGCCAGCAGGCGCAGCGCCTGGGTCAGCTCCCACAGCGGCGACAACGCGAACCGGCTCATGGTCAGGTCCTCGTTGCGCACCTCGATCCGCAGTACCACAGCGCACCAGCTTTCGTCCTGAGCCGAAAGAATACTCCCGGCGGCACATGGCCCGCACCATGGCGTTCATGACCGCCGCCACGCCAGCCACGGCCCGTCCCGGACCACCGCCGGGCCGGACCACGTACCGCTCGGTGTTCGCGGCCGGAGAGTTCCGGGTGCTGTTCGCCGGGATGACCATGTACGTGCTCGGCTTCCAGTTCGAGCTTCTCGGCCTGTCGGTGCTGATCTTCGCCCAGACCGGGTCGGCGTTCCTGACCGCGCTGGCGTTCAGCATGGGCTTCGCGCCGCAGGCCGTCGGCGGCGCGCTGTTCACCGCGCTGGCCGACCGGCTGCCGTCCCGCCTGGTCATCGGGACGGGCCTGCTCACCCGCGCCGCGCCCGGGCTGGTGATAGGCCTGTGGCCGGCGTTGCCGGTCCCGGTCATGCTGGCCCTGGTCGCCGCCGCGGCGGCGATCGCCCCGGTGTTCACCGCCGCGATCTCCGGCCTGCTGCCCGACGTGCTCGACGGCGACCGGTACGTCCTCGGCCGCTCGGTCTTCAACCTGACCGGCGCGGGCAGCCAGATCGCCGGGCTGGGCGTCGGCGGCGTGGTGCTGGCCGCCGTGCCGGTGCGCTGGCTGCTGCTGGCCGCGGGCGGGGCGCTGGTGATCGCGGCCGTCATCACCCGGCTGGGCCTGCGGCGCCGGGCCGCGCGGGCGCCCCGGGGCCCGGCTCGCGGCGTCGTGCGGGCCACGGTGGCCGGCAATGTCGCGTTGTTGAGGGACCGAACGGTCCGGGGTCTGCTGCTCGCGCAGTGGCTGCCTGCCTGGCTGGTGGCCGGCGCCGAGTCGCTGATCGTGCCGTACAACGGGTCACTGGGCCGACCGGCCAGCGCCGCCGCGCCGCTGCTCGCCGCGATGCCGGCCGGCATGCTGCTCGGCGACCTGCTCGTCGGCCGGTTCTGCGCGCCGGGCACGCGCACGCGGCTGGCGTTCCCGCTGGCCGTGGCCATGGGCGTGCCGCTGCTCGCGCTGGTGTTCCGCCCTCCGCTGCCGCTGGCCTGCCTGGCCCTGCTGGCCTGCGGCGCCGGTTTCGCCTACCAGATCGGCATCCAGCAGGCCTTTCTCGACAGCCTGCCCGAAGGTCGGCGCGGACAGGGGTTCGGCCTCGCCGCCACCGGGACGATGGCCGGCCAGGGCCTGACCCCCGCACTCGCGGGCGCGCTGGCCGGGGCCCTCGGTGCCGCGGCTTCGATGGCGGTCGCGGGCGCCGCCACCGCCCTGGCCGCGCTCTCCCTCCACCGCCCCCTCACCCCACGGGTCCCATCACAACCCCACTGTCCCCCCACGTCACCCCCGCACCCGCGCGCCGACCGATCAGCTCCGCGCACCGACCGTCCTCGCCCGCCGAAGCCATGACGAGCCACATATGGAACTTCCGCCACGAAAGCACCAGCGGGCCGGAGCACTCAACCACGGCAATGTGACATCGTTGTGGTCAGGACCACCGCGATGTGACATTGCCGTGGTTCGCGCCGGGCTAGGCCGCCGGGGCGCGAGCTGCCGCTACTGTGCGGGCCAGCGGGATCCCCGCGGCCACCCCGAGCACCATCGCCGCCGCCAGCCAGCCGAACGTCACCGCCAGCGCGTGCCCGGACACCGTCGGCCCCGGGGCCGAGTCCAGTGTCAGGAACAGGCTGCCGAACGTCGCCACCCCGACCGCCTGACCGAGCTGGATCGTCGTGGTGAGCAGCCCGCTCGCGTCCGCGGCCTGCGGCAGCGGCACCCCCACCAGGGCGTGCGTGACCAGCGGGCTGAAGCCGAACGCCAGCGCGGCCCCGGTGACGACCAGCGCCAGCTGCAGCAGCGGACCGCCCTGCCCGCCGGAGTGCAGGACGAGCGCTATCCAGGCGTAGCCGCCCACTGCCACCAGGCAGCCCAGCGGGGCGATCAGGTGATGCAGCCCGGAAGGCAGCCGCCGCCAGAAGTACCCGCACAGCCCGAAGACCACCGCGCACGGCGCGAACGTCAGCCCGGAGCGCAGCGCGCTGTCGCCCAGCCCGGCCTGCAGGTGCAGCGCGAAGCTGAACAGGAAGCCGCCGTAGGTGATCATCAGCACCGCCACCGCGGCCAGCCCGGGCATCAGGCCGGGCGCGCGCAGCACCGACAGGTTCAGCAGCGGATCACCGCCCCGGTCCGCGATCCGCCGCTCCACTCCCGCGAACACCGCCGCCAGGACCACGCCGCCGGCGATGCACGCGAAGACCCATCCGGGCCAGTTCTCCTGGTGCCCGAGCATCAGCGGCAGCACGACCAGGAACACCGCGGGCACCGCGATGGCCAGCCCGGTCAGGTCCAGCCGCCGACGGTGCCGGCCAGGCTCGCCGGCGGGCATCACCAGCGGCACCAGGGCCAGTACGGCCAGCCCGATCGGCACGTTGACCAGGAACACCGGGCGCCAGGACTGGCCGAACAGGTTCGCCGTCACCAGCACCCCGCCGACTACCTGCCCGGCGACGAAACCCGACGACAGCACGGCCGTGTACGCGCTCAGCGCCCGGGCCCGCGCCGCACCGCTGAAACGCACCTGGATGACGCTCATGATCTGCGGAATCATCGCCGCGGCCCCGGCGCCCTGGACGAACCTGGCGGCGATGAGGATCTCGATCCCGGGCGCGAGGCCGCAGGCCAGCGACGCGGCGGTAAAGACGAGGACACCGATGAGGAACATCCTGCGCCGCCCGTACAGATCACCCATCCGCGCGCCGGTTGTGGCACCGTGCAGGGTATGAGCCAGCCGATGCAGAGCCCGGTCTTCGTCGGGCGGCGTGAGGCCTGGCCATCCGGGTCGGCGTGGCGCCGATCGCGGCGGAAGCCGCCGCAGCGTGCACGTGTCCAACATCCTGGCCAAGCTCGGGGTGGACAGCCGGGTAGAGGCGGCCGCGGTGGCGCACCGCCTCGGCGTGACCGGTTAGCGCCGGTCGTAATCCCGGGTGGCCCGGAAGATCGCGATCAGCCACCCGGCCAGCAGGAGGGTCGGGACGATCGAGATGAAGATCAGCTCGGTCAGGGATGCGGTCAGGCTATTTCCCACGGACCCTATTGTCGCTGTTAACGGCGGGATGCGCCATCACCCGGATGGAGTGGGTTCTAAGCGCCGCTCTCGGCGCAGGCGGCCTGATCGGTACCGCGCTGGCCGGACGGGTCAGCCGCCGCCTCGGGTCCCGTCCGGTTCTGGCCGCCGCGCTGGCCGCGGCGGGCGCGCCGATGCTGCTGCTCGCGGTGGTCCGCTGGCCGGCCGCGGCCATCGTCCTGACCGGGCTGACCGGCATGGGCGCCCTGCTGGTCGAGATCCTCACCGAGACCACCGTGCAGCGCGAACTCGACGGGGACGTGTTCGGCCGCGCCTACGGCATCGCGTTCCCCGCCGCGATCGCCGGGATCGTCGTCGGCTCGGTCATCGCCCCGGGCTCGCCGCCCTGCTCGGCGCCTCCGGCGTCCTGATCGCAGTGGGTGGCACGGTGCTGGGCTACGCGCTGCTGGTCATCCGCGGCGACGGCGACGCGGTCGCCGGCCCTGCATCGCAGCCAGCCATGGCGGACGCGGTACCCGCTCGCTAGAGTCGGTCGCTAAGCAACCGAGGATGACAACCGGAGGTCGGCATGACGAGTTCTCTCGTGAGCATCGGGTCGGGCGACCGCCACGTGCTGGCCGTGCACGGCTGGTTCGGCTCCGCCCGGGGCTGGGGCCCGCTGCCGGACTTCCTCGACCGCTCGACCTATACCTACGCCTTCATGGACCTGCGCGGCTACGGCGCCCGCCAGGAGGTCGCCGGCGAGTTCACCATGGAAGAGGCCGCGGCCGACGCGATCGACCTGGCCGGCGAACTCGGCTGGGACCGGTTCTCGGTGATCGGGCACTCGATGGGCGCGAAGGTAGCCCACCAGATGCTGCTGCAGGCCCCGGACCGGGTGGACAAGCTGGTCGGCCTCAACCCGGTGCCCGCCGGCGCGGTGCCAATGGACGAGCAGGGCTGGGAACTGTTCTCCGGCGCGGCGGCCAACGCCGGCAACCGGGCGGCGATCATCGACTTCACCACCGGCAGCAAGCTGACCGCGACCTTCATCAACCACGTGGTCCGGCACTCGCTGGAGAACTCGAGCCAGGCGGCGTTCGCCGCGTACCTGCAGGCCTGGGCCAAGGCGGATTTCTCAGGCAAGGTCCAGCCGGATACCAGTACGCCGGTCAAGGTGATCGTCGGGGTGAACGACCCGGCCCTGTCCGCCGACGTGATGGAGCAGACCTGGCTGGTCTGCTTCCCCGAGGCCGAGATGACGATCCTCCCCGACGCCGGGCACTACCCGATGTTCGAGTCGCCGGTGTCGCTCGCCACCTCCATCGAGGAGTTCCTGGGGCGCGATTGATGGCGCCGTCGACCGGCCGGGCCCGCCCCGACACCGAGGTCGTCTTCGATCCCGCCACCTACACCAGCGGCGTGCCGTTCGAGACGCTGGCCCGGCTGCGGCGCCACACCCCGGTGGCGTGGGTACCCGAGATCCCGGTGCTCGGCTGGCCGGAGGGCCCGGGGTTCTGGCTGGTGCTCAGGCACGCCGACGTGGAATCGGTCATGCGGCGGCCGGATCTGTTCTCCTCCGCGCTGGGCGCGACCCAGATCCGGGACCCGGCCACACCAGGGGCGCTGAGCTACGTCCGGCGGATGATGCTCAACATGGACCCGCCGGAGCACTCCCGGCTGCGGCGGCTGCTCGGCCGGTCGTTCACGCCGCGGGCGGTCGCCAGGCTGGAGGACCGCATCCGCGGTCACGCCACGGCCATCTGCGACCGCGTGTTCACCGGTCCGCGCGGCGAATGCGACTTCGCCAAGGACGTGGCCGCCGACCTGCCGCTGCTCGCCCTGGCCGACGTACTGGGCGTGCCCGAGCAGGACCGCTGGCTGCTGTTCGACTGGTCCAACCGGGTGATCGGCTACCAGGATCCCGACTACGCCTCCTCGGCCGAATTCGACCCGGCCGCCGGCACGGCCATGGCCCGCGAGGCCCTCGCCGAGCGCCCCGCCCCCGGTCCCGGCGGGCGGATGCCCGACCCGCGCACCCGGGAGGGGATGCCGGACCTGTACGCCTACGCCCACCTGCTCGCCGAGGAGAAACGCCGCCGTCCGGGCGACGACGTGATGTCGATCCTGCTGGCCCAGTCGGACGAGGGCGGCGCCCGGGTCTCGGTGGCCGAGTTCGAGAACATGTTCTGGCTGTTCGCCGTGGCCGGCAACGAGACCCTGCGCAACGGGCTGCCCGGCGCGTGCATCGCGCTGCTGGAGCACCCGGCCGCCCAGGACGAACTGCGCGCCGACCCGGATCTGCTACCGGTGGCGGCCGACGAGATGCTGCGCTGGTGGACGCCGGTGATGACCTTCCGCCGGACGGCGGCGGAGGACTGTCAGATCGGCAGCCAGCCCGTCCGTTCGGGAGAAAAGGTCGTGGTCTCCTTCACCTCGGCCAACCGTGACGAGGCCGTCTTCGCCGGCCCCGGGCGGTTCGACATCCGCCGCCAGCCCAACCCGCACCTGGTGTTCGGGCACGGACCGCACTTCTGCCTCGGCGCCCACCTGGCCCGCACCCAGATGCGCGCCCTGTTCGCCGAGGTGCTGGCCCGCACGTCCCGGCTCGAAGCGGCCGGCCCGCCGTCCTACCTGCGCTCCAACTTCCAGCGCGGCGTCAAGCGCCTTCCCCTCGCCTGGACCGCCTGACCAGCCGCGCGGCCGGCCGTTCCAGCACCGTTGCAGCATCGTTCAAAGACGGCCTGGCACAGTCGCTTCATGGCGGGCCCCGGTTCCCGAGACCATTCCCCCCGGGGCCCGCCGTTTCCCTCGCGCCACATCACAAGCTCCCGCCCGGTGTCGTCACCGGAATGTCAGTGGTGACCGCTAAGTTGAACAGGGGCAGATTTTTGTGATGGGAAGAGGCCTTGGTCACGTACGAGACGACGAACGGACCAGCCCGGCAGGACGGGGCGCGCCGGCGGGCAGGCGAACGCCGGCGGGTCGGTGAGCGTCGGCGGGCCGAGCTCGGTGAGTTCCTGAAGGCCCGGCGGGCCCGGCTCAGCCCGGGTGATTTCGGCATGGCGCCCGGTTCCCGGCGCCGTACGCCGGGGCTGCGGCGCGAGGAAGTGGCGCTGCTGGCTGGCGTCGGCGTCACCTGGTACACCTGGCTGGAACAGGGACGTCAGATCAACGCCAGCACCCAGGTGCTCGACGCGGTGGCCAGCACGCTGCGGCTGGACCGGGCGGAGCGGGAACACCTGTACCGGCTGGCCGAGGCGACGCCGCTGCGCTCCGAGTGCGCGGGCCGGGCGGTCCCGGACGCCATCCGCGAGATCGTCGATTCGCTGGACCCGCTCCCGGCGTCGCTGCTTAACGGCCGGCACGACATGCTGATGTCGAATAGCGCCTCCGAGGAGCTGTTCTGGGAATGGCACACGATGCCGTGCGTGCACAAGAACACCCTGTGGTGCTGCATCACCGAGCCCACCGCCCGGGGCAAATTCCCCGAGTACGAGGCCCACGTCCGTTACCTGGTGGCCCGGATGCGCTCCGCGTACAGCCGGCACATCGGCGACCCGGACTGGGAAGAGGACATCCGCCGGCTGGCCAGCCTGAGCCGCGAGTTCGCCGACCTGTGGGCCCGGCACGAGGTGGCCGACCCCGAGCCGCGGACCCTCACCTACCTGCACCCGCGGGCCGGGACGCTGTGCCTGGCCGTGAGCGAGCTCCAGGTGCCGGCCATGCCCGAGGCGCGCATCGTCGTCTACACGCCGCAGGACGACCAGACCCGGGAGAAGATGCCGCTGACCCGCCGGCCGGCTCCGTCCGTTCAGAAGAAGTAGCTGCTGCTGCGGCCCGACTGCGGGTCGGTGACCATCGCGATGACCGTGACCGTGCCGGCGTGGGCGAAGGTCAGCCGCAGCATGATGTCCTTGCCGTCGTGCATCGTCCCGGCCCCGGTGATCAGCAGATGGTAGGAGATCGGGTTGAACCGGGTCATCGCGTTGGCCGCGATGGGGATGTCCCGCACCGTGCGCATGGTCATGGCTCCCGCACGCCGTCCCGCGGGAGCTCGCAACTGCACCGTGCCGCCCACGCTGACCTGCGCCGAGACCAGCCTGTCGGCCGGGCCGTTGTTGCGGATCTCCAGGTACGCCACCGTGGTGCCCGGCGTGGTCGGCTGCGGCACGTACGCGCTGGCGACGGCGATCGACGACGTGGCCCCGGCCGACGCGCACCCGGTCACCAGGAGCGCCGCCAGCAGGGCCGCGCCCGCGATCCGGAGCACCGGCGTCGGTCTGCGCACGATCACATGTTAGCCGCGGTCAAGGGCGGTGGGGAGCAGGCCGATCGGCGGGGAGCCGAGGTCGAGCATGGCCGTGTGGAAGCGCCGCAGGGTGAAGCCGGCGCCCCAGTCCTTCCTGGCCCGCTCGCGCAGCTTGAGGATCTCCAGCTTGCCCCAGGTGTACCGGCCGTAGGTCGGGTCGAAGGAGGCGCGCCGGGCCTCGGACAGCGCCGCGGGCCCGGACAGGTGGGTGTCGGCCTCGAACCGGCGGGCCGCGTCGCCGACCGTCATCCCGGCCGTGTGCACGCCGATGGCGCAGGCCAGCCGGGTCACCCGGACCAGTGCCTCCAGCCAGACCCCGACCGGGATCCGCGGGTCGTCGGCGCCGAACCCTTCTTCCACGCACAGTTCCTCGCCGTAGTGCGCCCAGCCCTCGATGAACGCGCTGGACTGCAGGGTCCGCCTGACCTCCGACGTCACGTGCCGCAGCGCGCGGCCGTGGGAGAAGTGCCCGGGCGCCACCTCGTGCACCGTGATGCCGGGCAGCGTGGTGTGGCTGAACATCTCCAGCCATTCCTCCTGGTCGCGCTGCGGCCAGGTGGGATCCGGCGGCGTGATGTGGTACCACGACGGGCCGTCCGGCTCGCCGGGGGCGGCCCACGACATCATCGCCGTGGCCCATCGGCGTGACTCGGGCGCGGGCCCGACCAGGCACACCCCGTCGTGGTACGGCACCAGGTCATGGTCGCGGGTGAACGCGATGGCCCGTTCGGTCCATATCCTGGCCGACTCGATCACGCCGTCCCCGTCCGGGTGATCCCGGACCAGGTCGCGGGCCACCTCGAGCGCTGGCCTGCCCGCGTCGACCCGGGCGCACCACTCGGCCAGCAGGGCGTGCAGCCGGTCCCGTTCGGCGTCGGCCTGCTCCGCCAGCCGGCCCAGGTCGACCGGCAGCGCCTCGGCCCCGCCCATCAGGGCCGCGAGCGCCGGGCCGCCGAGCGCCGGATCGGGGTCGCCCTGCGCCGCCGCGCGTTCCACGTGCGCGACCAGCCGTGCGTGCGCGGCCCGCGCCGCGGCCAGGGTCTCCTGCCCGGGACCGCCGCTCGTTCCCGCGGTAAGCCCGGCCGCCAGACCGCGGATGCCGCCGAGCAGCGCCTCCGCCACCGGGGCGGTGACCTGGTCGAGCGACTCGACGGCCGCGTCCGCGGCCCGCGGCCAGGCGGCGAGGTGCGCGGCCCGCGCGGCGTCCCGCTCCTGCTGCGGGGCGTAGTCCCGGTCGTAGCAGGACAGGTCCAGCTCGCCGAGGTGGAACAGCGGGTTCCTGCGGTGCAGTTCGAGCCGGGCGAAGGCGACCCGCTTCAGCTCCTCGGCCGCGGCCAGGTGCGCCTCGTCGTGCGGGTCCGGCAGCGGCCCGCGGCCGGACCGGGCCGCCTCCAGCCGGGCCGCCTCCAGCCGGGCCAGCCCGGCGCGGACCCCCGCGGGGGACAGGTCCTGCGGCCTGCCGTCGTACTCGTGCCGGCCGGCGAACTCGCGGGCCTCGGAAACGTCGAGATCGCATACCGCGCGCACCCGCGGGGAGAGGTCCATGCGCCGACGCTATCAGGGCGTCGTTCCCTGAACTCCCGTGCGCCAGCCGGCCCACGAGAGGTCCGATGAAAGGATCGGGTCATGGCCGACACTCCCGGATTCACGACCAGGCCGGAACTCGCGGGCACGTTCGGCATGGTGGCCTCGACGCACTGGCTCGCCTCGGCGTCCGGGATGGCGGTGCTGGAGCACGGCGGCAACGCGTTCGACGCGGCCGTCGCCGCCGGGCTCGTGCTCCAGGTGGTCGAGCCGCACCTGAACGGCCCGGGCGGCGAAGTCCCGGTCATCGCCCACCACGCCGGCCGCGGCGAGACCTTCGTGCTCTGCGGCCAGGGGACCGCCCCCGCCGCCGCCACGCCGGAGGCCTTCGCCGGCCTCGGGCTCGACCTGGTGCCCGGCAGCGGGCTGCTCGCCGCCTGCGTGCCCGGCTCGTTCGGGGCCTGGATGCTGATGCTGAGGGAGTTCGGCTCGCTCCGGCTGCGGGACGTGATGGGCTACGCGATCGGCTACGCGGCCAGCGGATACCCGCTCGTGCCCGCGATCAGCTGGGGGATCGCCAGCGTGGCCGAGCTGTTCCGTGATCACTGGCCCAGCTCGGCCGAGGTCTACCTGCCCGGCGGGCGCGTGCCCGCGCCCGGCTCGCGGTTCGCCAACCCCGCGCTGGCCGCCACCTACCAGCGCATCCTGGACGAGGCCGAAGCGGCCAGCCAGGACCGCGACGAGCAGATCGAGGCGGCCAGGCGGGCCTACTACGAGGGTTTCGTGGCCGAGGCCATCGCGGTCTACCTCGCGTCCGCCGAGGCCATGGACGTGACCGGCCAGCCGCACCGCGGGTTGCTGTCCTACGCCGACCTGGCCGGCTGGCACCCGCGGCTCGAGGAGCCGCTGACCTGCGAGTTCGGCGGGCTGACCGTGTGCAAGACCAGGCCGTGGGGGCAGGGCCCGGTGCTCTTGCAGCAACTCGCGCTGCTCGACGGCTTCGACCTGACGGCCATGGGCCCGGGCACCGCGGACTTCGTGCACACGGTGACCGAATGCGGCAAGCTCGCGTTCGCCGACCGGGAAGCCTGGTACGGCGACCCCGACTTCGCCGACGTGCCGGTCACGGCGCTGTTGTCCGCCGGGTACGCCGACGAGCGGCGCCGTCTGGCGGGCCCGGAGGCGTCGGCCGGGCTGCGGCCCGGCGCCCCGGACGGCCGGCCGCCCCGGCTGCCGAACTTCGCCGGCGCGTTCAGGGGCGCCGGCGACGACGGAAGCGTCTCGCCGGTCATGGACGTGGAGCAGCCGGCGCGGCTGCTGGACCCGGGCACGGGGGAGCCGACGATGCGGACCAGCGGGCCAGACCCGAAGACCGCGTCGAGCCACCGGGCCGGGGACACCTGTCACCTCGACGTGGCCGACCGGTTCGGCAACATGGTCTCCGCCACGCCGAGCGGCGGCTGGCTGCAGTCCTCCCCGGTCATCCCCGGCCTCGGCTTCTGCCTCGGCACCCGGGCGCAGATGTTCACCCTCACCCCCGGGCTGCCCGCCACCCTCGCGCCGGGCAAGCGGCCGCGCACCACGCTCAGCCCGAGCCTGGCGCTGCGGGACCGCGAGCCGTACCTCGCGTTCGGCACGCCAGGCGGCGACCAGCAGGATCAGTGGTCCCTGCTGTTCCTCCTCAACCACCTGACGTTCGGCATGAACCTGCAGCAGGCGATCGACTTCCCGGCGTTCCACTCCGCGCACATGCCGTCGTCGTTCTACCCGCGCCAGGCCCACCCCCTGGCCCTGGACGTCGAGTCGCGGATCGGCGCCCCGGTCATCGAGGACCTCCGCCGCCGTGGCCACCTGGTCAACGTCCGCCCGGCCTGGTCCCTCGGCCGGATCAGCGCGGTGGCCCGCCGCGACGGCATCCTCTACGCCGCCGCCAACCCCCGCGGCATGCAGGGCTACGCCGCAGGCCGCTAGCCCGCCCGCCGTGGCATCGTGCCGGTCGGTTCGGGCTGCGGTCATTTTTCCAACCGAACGGGCTGGCGATCTGCCCATGCACCACACCGCGCACCGGCATCACAGGACGCACAGGCACCATCGAGCCGATCCGGATGACGCGAAGAGAACCACGGCGATGTCACATCGTGGTGGTCCTGACCACGGCGATGTCACATCGCCGTGGTTGGGCGGCCTGGCCCGCCGGTGCTGTTGTGACGTGAGTGCCGACCGGGGCGATCGGATCTTCAGCAAGCACGGACGTCCGGGGGTCGTGGAGAACAACCCGTCACCGACCACGCCCGGCTCCGGACCGGGCGTGTCACCGCACGAGGGATGACGCATGTCATGGGAGGTTCCTGAGGGACGGCACTACCTGGCCGGCCGCCCCGGGTGGTGGTATTGGGAGCGCTGGGGGTCAAGGGCCGGGGACGCCGGCCAGACGAAGCAGAAGCTGACACAGATGCTGAAACAGGGGAACTACATGAGCCGGTACGAGACGGGTTACGCGACCGCGACCGCGGCCGACGGGGCCCGCGAGGGCAGCCGCAACGGCGGCCCGGTGGTCTCGTTCGAGAACGTGTCCAAGGTCTACGGACGGCTGCGCGCCGTCGACGGGCTGACCCTCGACCTGCGCGCGGGCGAGACCGTCGCCCTGCTCGGGCCGAACGGGGCGGGCAAGTCCACCTCCCTGGACATGCTGCTCGCGCTGCGCAAGCCCACCAGCGGGCGGATCAGGATGTTCGGCGATGACCCGTACCACGGGGTGAAGTCCGGCCGGGTCGGCGCCATGCTCCAGTCCGGCGGGCTGATGCCCGAGGTGACGGTGCGCGAGCTGGTCGAGCTCGTGACCAAGCTGCACCCGAACCCGGAGCCGGTGGCGGCCACGCTCAAGCGGGCCGGCATCACCCAGTTCGCCGACCAGCGGGTGGACCGGCTGTCCGGCGGCCAGACCCAGCGGGTCCGGTTCGCCCTGGCCATCTGCGGCAAGTCCGAGCTGATCGTGCTGGACGAGCCGACCGCGGCCATGGACGTGGAGACCCGCCGGCTCTTCTGGAACAGCATGAAGGAAGAGGTCGCCGCGGGGCGCACGCTCCTGTTCGCCACGCACTACCTGGAGGAGGCCGACCAGGCGGCGGACCGGATCCTGGTCATCAACCGGGGCCGGCTGCTGGCCGACGGCACGCCCGCCGAGATCAAGGCGCGGGCCGGGGCCAAGCGGCTCTCCTTCCGCCTGGACAAGGTGGACGAGCCCTTCCTGCTCGGCCTGCCCGGGCTGGTGAACCTCGAGGTCAGGCACGACGTGGTGCAGATCCAGTCCAGCGACTCCGACGCCACGCTGTACGCCATCCTCGACGCCGGTTACCGGCCGCGCGAGATCGAGGTCAGCAGCCTCGGCCTCGAACAGGCCTTCCTTGCTATCACCGCGGAAGACGACCGGACCAACGGAACCACGCACGCAGGGGAGACGAACTGACATGGCCGGCACACTGGCGCTCACCAACGCCGAACTCAGGCGGCTCATGCACAACAAGCGCTACTTCATCTTCACCGTGGGCTTCCCGGTGATCCTCTACCTGCTCATCGGCCGGCAGGTCAGCGCGCAGGCCTACGGCATCGCCTTCGGGGCCTACTACATGATCGCGATGGCCACGTTCGGCGCCTTCAGCGGCGCGCTGAACGGCAACGCGCAGCGGATCTCGCAGGAGAAGAAAGACGGCTGGATCCGCCAGCTCAGGCTCACGCCGCTGCCGGCCAACGCCTACGTGGTCACCAAGATCCTCGTCTCGCTGGCCACCACGGTGCCGGCCATCGTCATCGTGCTCCTGCTCGGCCGCTTCTACGGTAACGTCCACCTGCCCGCCTGGGAGTGGCCGGTCATCGCGGTCACCATCTGGTTCGGCTCGACCATCTTCGCCGCCCTGGCCGTGGCCGTCGGCTACCGCTTCCCGCCGGACCAGGTCCAGCCGATCACGCTCATCGTGTACTTCTTCTTCGCCATCCTCGGTGGCCTGTGGTTCCCGCTGTCCGGGTTCCTCGCGAAGATCGGCAAGTTCACGCCCACCTACGAGGCGGTGAAGATCGGCACCGACGTGATCCAGGGCGTCGCCGTGCCGGCCGGCCTGGCCATCGGCCTGGTGGTCTGGCTCGGCATCTTCACCGCCCTGGCCACGGCCGCGGTGCGGTCCACCGCCGAATCCGTCTGAAACCCTGATTCCGCGGGCGGTGCCGGCCGGCCATCGGGGGCTCGGCCGGGCACCGCCGGCGGTTATTCCGGCGGACACATGGCAGCATGAAAGAGAGGTGAGCGTGCGATGGCGACAAGACCTACCGACGCCGTCACGAACGAGGCGGCCCAGCCGGACCAGAACGACCAGGCCAGCCGGGCCGGCCAGGACTGGACCGAGCCGGGACCGCTCACCAGCATGCTCAGCGATCGTCACGTGCCCGGCAGCGGCAACAGCCGGTGGCGCTACTTCTTCTCCGGCGTCTGGCTCGCCTACCTGATCCAGCCGGTCTCGGACCTGTTCCATCACGGCGGGGCGGCGTGGATCGCCGGCGGCATCATCATCACGATCGCCTTCTGCGCCATCTACCTGCCCGTCCTGTTTCTCTGCGAGTCGCGGCCGCGGCTGGCCCTCTACGGGCTCGGCGCCCTCGTCGTGCTGGCCTCGGTGGCCTGCCTGGTGTACGGCAAGAACTGGACACCACTGTGGATCTACGTGTCCGCCGCGGCCGGCTTCGTGCTCACGTCGGCCTACGGCAGCCGCCGGGCCTCCTTCGGCGTCTTCGCCATCACCGGCTGCTACCTCCTGTTCTGCTGGATCACCCACCTCGACATGGGCACCACCCTGGCCGTCCTGCTGCCCGTGCTGCTCATCGGCCTGGCCATGATGGGGTTCCGGATGCAGGTCAGCCTGATGCACCAGCTGGACCAGGCTCGCGGGACGGTCGCCAAGCTGGCCGTGAACGAGGAACGGCTCCGGCTGGCCCGCGACATGCACGACCTGACCGGCCAGTCCCTGTCGATGATCACGCTGAAGTCCGAGCTGGCCGCCAAGCGCCTGGCCAGGCTGCCATCCTCAGCCGAACGCGACGCGGTGCTCACCGAGCTCGGTGACATCGGCCGGGTCAGCCGGCAGACGCTGCACGACATCAGGGAGGCGGTCAGCGGCTACCGCAGGCCGACGCTCGCCATCGAGGTCATCACGGCGCGGAACGCGCTGGAGGCCGCCGGCATCGCGCTCGACGACGACGCCGGGCTGACCCTGCGGTCGGGCACCTTCGACCCGGAGGCCGAGGCGGTGCTGGCCTGGTGCCTGCGCGAGGCCGTCACCAACGTGATCCGCCATTCCCGCGCCCGGCACTGCCGGATCCGGCTCACCGAGCGGATGGGCGAGGTGTCCCTCGAGATCACCGACGACGGCCGTGGCTTCTCCGGCCAGGACCCGGAGAACCCGGAGAACCCGGCCACCCCGGACGGCGCTCATGGCAGCGGACTCCGGGGCGTGTCCGAGCGCCTGTCCGCCATCGGCGGCCGCCTGTCGCTCGGGCCGGCCGACGCCTCCGGGTCGAAGGGTCCGGGCCACGGCTTCCGCCTCGTCGCGACAGTTCCCCACGATGGCCAGCTATGATCCAGGACGAGCCCGTCCGGCTGCTCCTCGCCGAAGACCAGGTGATGATCAGGGAGGCGCTGGCCGCGCTGCTCTCGTTCGAGGGTGACATCGAGGTGGTGGCGCAGGTCGGCCGCGGCGACGAGGTGCTGAAGGCGGCCGAGGCCACCAAGCCCGACGTGGCCGTGCTGGACATCGAGATGCCGGGCATGGACGGCCTGACCGCGGCGGCCGAGCTGAAGAAGCGCAGCCCGGACACCAAGATCGTGATCCTGACCACGTTCGGCCGGCCCGGCTTCCTCCGCCGCGCGATGGAGTCCGGGGTATCCGCGTTCCTGGTCAAGGACTCTCCGGCGGACAAGCTCACCCAGACCATCCGCCGGGTGCTGGCGGGCGAGCGCGTCATCGACCCGGACCTGGCCGCCGCCGCCCTCGCCGACGGGATCAACCCGCTGACGCCACGCGAGCGCGACGTGCTCGAGGCCTCCGCCGACGGCCGGACCATCGCCGAGATCGCCGCCCAGCTCTACCTCTCCGAGGGCACGGTGCGGAATTACCTGTCCGCGGGCATCCAGAAGACCGGGGCGAGGAACCGCGCCGAGGCACTTCGCATCGCCTCCGAACGCGGCTGGCTGTAGGCCCGAGACCCTAGGATGAAGTGCGTGACTTCATCCGGATACCTGCGCTACCCGCACATCCACGGTGACCTTCTCGTCTTCGTATCCGAAAACGACGTCTGGCTCGCTCCGGCCGGCGGCGGCCGGGCCTGGCGGCTATCCGCCGACAGCGCCCAGGTGAGCTACCCCCGCTTTTCCCGCGACGGCGCCAGGATCGCCTGGACCAGCTGGCGGGACGGCAACCCCGAGGTCTACACGGCCGACCCGGAGGGCAGCGACGCAGGCCGGCTCACGTACTTGAACGACGCCAGGACCAGGGTGACCGGCTGGACCCAGCACGGTGAGGTTCTCGCGGTTTCCGCCACCGGCCAGCCCGAAACGTACCTGACCTGGGCATACGCGATACCCCTCGAGGGTGCGCCGCCACGCAGGCTGCCGTTCGGCCCGGTCACCGACCTGGCCCTGGAGGAGACGGGCACGGCCCTGCTCACCGGACGGATGAACACCGAGCCCGCGTTCTGGAAGCGGTATCGCGGCGGCACCCGCGGCAGGCTGTGGACGGCCACCGGTACGGATCCGCTGTTCACGCGGGTGCTGAGTGACCTGGATGGTCAGCTGGCCGCGCCGATGCTGGTCGGGGGGCGGCTGTTCTTCCTGTCCGATCACGAGGGCACCGGGAACATCTACTCGTGTTCGCTGGACGGCAGCGGCCTGGCCCGGCACACCGATCATGACGGCATGTACGCGCGGAACCCGGCCACGGACGGGCAGCGGATCGTCTATCACGTGGCCGGCGACATCTGGATCCTGGACTCACCCGATGCGGCTGAGCCGCGCAGGCTCGAGGTCACCCTGGGCTCCCCGGCGCCGGCCCGCGCCCCCCGGCTGGTCTCCGCGCATGATCACCTGGGCGGCCTGGACTGTGACGAGACCGGGCAGGCCAGCGTGGTCGAGGTGCGCGGCACGGTGCACTGGCTGACGCATAAGGACGGCCCGGCGCGCGCGCTGCACGTCGATCCCGCGGCCCGGGCCCGGCTGCCGCGGGTGCTCGGCGAGACCGGGCAGGCGGTCTGGGTCACCGACGCCGCTTCAAGGGACGGCGCCGACGCGCTAGAGATCGGCTCGGTGACCGGCGAGCCCGGCGTCGAGACGGTCCGGCTGGCAGCGGGTCAGCTGGGCAACGTGATCGAACTGACCGCCTCGCCGGACGGGGCCACCGTCGCGGCCGCCGCGCACGACGGCAGGCTGCTGGTCGTCGACGTGGCGTCCGGGCAGGTCACCGAGCTGGCCGCGTCCGACGACGGCGTGGTCGGCGGGCTGTCCTGGTCGCCGGACTCAGCCTGGCTGGCCTGGGCTCAGCCCGGCCCGCAGCCGCTGGCCCGCATCCGGCTGGCGCGGATAGGCGACCACGAGGTCATCGACGTGACCGACGGCCGGTTCGCCGACAGCGACCCGGTATTCACATCCGACGGCCTCTACCTCGCCTTCATCTCCCGGCGCAGCTTCGATCCGGTGTACGACGAGCAGACGTTCGACATGTCATTCCCCCTCGGCAGCCGTCCCTACCTGGTGCCGCTGGCGGCGGAGACCCCGTCGCCGTTCGGTCCGCTGCCGGGCGGCCGGCCGCTGGGCCAGGACCCGCCCGCTCCGGACAAGGACAAAGACACAGACGATAGCCCCGAACGTACCGAGGTATCCGTCGACGCGGACACCATCTCGGGTCGCGTGGTGGGCGTCCCCGTGGTCGAAGCCAGGTACTCGTCGCTGCGCGCGGTGAAGGGCGGGCTTGCCTGGCTGCGCGAGCCGGTCGCCGGGGTGCTCGGCGAGGGTGTCGCCAGCCCCGAGGACGACGCGCCGCGGCCGGTTCTGGAGCGGTTCGACCTGCGCAAGCGCGAGGTCGACGAGCTGGTCGGCGAGCTCGACTGGTTCGACGTCAGCGGCGACGGCACCCGGCTCGTGGTCAAGGATAACGACGAGCTGCAGGTCCTGCCGTCCGAGCACAAGGAGGACCACGGCTCGTCCGAGGCGGTCACCGTCGACCTGTCCCGGGCCAGGTTCCTGGCCGACCCGGCCGCGCTGTGGCAGCACGCCTTCGCCGAGGCCGGCCGGCTGATGCGGCGCGACTTCTGGAACCCCGGCATGTCCGGCGTGGACTGGGACGCGGTGCTCGACAGCTACCGGCCGCTGCTGGACCGGGTCCGGGGCGCCGACGACTTCACCGACCTGATGTGGGAGACAGTGGCCGAACTGGGCACCTCGCACGCCTACATCGTCCGGGCCGGCCAGGACTTCCGCGGGTCTGACCCCGGCCCGGCCGCCGTCGGGCTGCTCGGCGCGGACATCTCCCGCGACCCGGCCGGCCGCTGGCTGGTGGACCGGGTGCTGCCGGGGGAGACGTCGGACCCGCGGGCGCGCTCGCCGCTCGAGGCGCCCGGCGTCGTGATCAAGGCCGGCGACGAGCTGATCGCGGTGGACGGGCGGCCGGTCGATCCGCTGCTCGGTCCCGCTCCGCTGCTGGCCGGTACGGTCGGCAAGCCCGTCGAGCTGCGGGTGCGCCCGCAGGGCGCCGATCCCGAGGTGCGACGCCGTGTGGTGGTCGTGCCGCTGCGCGACGAGCGGCGGCTGCGCTACCAGGACTGGGTGGCCGGGCGGCGCCGTCTGGTCCGCGAGCTCGGCGACGGCCGGATCGGCTACCTGCACATCCCGAACATGATCGGCGAGGGCTGGGCCGACTTCCATCGCGACCTGCGCACCGAGATGCAGTTCGACGCGCTGGTCATGGACGTGCGCGGGAATGGCGGCGGGCATATCTCCCAGCTGGTGGTGGAGAAGCTGGCCCGCCGTGTCATCGGCTGGGACCACGGACGCTGGATCCGGCCGTCGTCGTATCCGCAGGACGGGCGGCGCGGCCCGGTGGTCACCGTGGCCGACGAGTTCGCCGGGTCCGACGGGGACATCGTCACGGCCGCGATCAAGCTGCTCGGCCTCGGCCCGGTCGTCGGCACCCGCACCTGGGGCGGCGTGGTCGGCATCGACGGCGTCCCCGGACACGAGCTGGTCGACGGCACCCACATGACCGTGCCGCGGTACGCGTTCTCGTTCGACGAGTACGGCTGGGGCGTGGAGAACTACGGCGTCGACCCGGACGTGGAGGTGCTGCTCACACCGGACGACTGGGCCGCGGGGCATGACCCGCAGCTGGAGACCGCGGTGCGGCTCGTGCTCGAGGCGCTGGAGAAGCAGCCGCCCAAGGTGCCAGCCGACCCGGCGACCGGCCCGTCCAAGGCCCGCCCGCCCCTACCTCCTCGGCCAGCACTGCCTCCGCGGGGTACCGCCTGATGGCGGCCGGTTACCTGCGGTACCCGCACATCCACGGCGACCTGCTGACCTTCACAGCCGGCGACGATGTCTGGCTCGCGCCGGCCGCGGGCGGCCGGGCCTGGCGGCTGACCGCCGACGACGTGCCGGTGAGTTACCCGCGGTTCTCCCGCGACGGGTCCCAGCTGGCCTGGACGAGCTGGCGGGACGGGAACCCCGAGGTCTACGCGGCCGATACCTACGGCAGCACCACCTCGAGGCGGCTCACCTGGTGGGGCGACCCGCAGACCCGGGTCACCGGGTGGACGGCGGCGGGCGACGTGCTCGCCGTCACCGCGGCGAACCAGCCGGCGCAGAAGTACCGGCGCGCCTACGCGATCACCGGCGACGGCGCCACGCCGCCGCGGCTGCTGCCGGCCCGCCCCGGGGCGCCCGTCGACGATGGCTCAGGTGCCCGATGACCGCCGATCCCGTCCAGCTGCGAACGCGCCGGATCTGGGCGCTCACCGTCATGTCCGGCGTCGCGGTCATCGTGCTGGCCGCCGACGCCATCTCCAAGCAGCAGGTGCTGGCCCGGCTGTCCGGGCACCCGCCGGTCCGGCTCCTGCACGGGCTGCTGACGCTGGACCTCACCTTCAACGCCGGCGCCGCCTTCGGCGTCGGCACGTCCTACACCGCGATCATCGCCCTGATCGTGTGCGGCGTGATCGCCTACATCATCCGCATCGCCCGCCGGCTGCGCAGCCTGGCCTGGACCATCGCGCTCGGGCTGCTGCTCGGCGGGGCCCTGGGCAACCTGGGCGACCGGCTGTTCCGGGGGCCGGGACCGCTCCGCGGCCAGGTCGTGGACTGGCTCAACCTGCCGCACTTCCCGTGGACGTTCAACCTGGCCGACGCGTCGATCAGCTGCGCCGCCGTGCTGATCGCCGTGCTGGCGCTGCGCGGCGTCCGGATCGACGGGACCTCCCCGGCCCACGCCGCCGACCAGCTCGACGACGCACGCTCGGCCCCGTCAGGCTCGTCGGCCCGTTCGGCCCCCGTCGCCGACCCCCGCGACGGTGCGGCCTAGCCTTTCCGGCCGGTGGCCGCCACGGTCACGCCGACGCCGATCATGGCCAGGCCGCCCGCCCCGCCGACCAGCTCGAACCGCCGCGGAGAGCTCGCGAACCAGTTCCGCACCGCGCTCGCCGTGTAGCCATATCCGCAGTCCGAGACCGCGCCGAGCAGCACCGAAACCAGCGCCAGCAGCAGCATCTGCCCGGGCACGTCACCGGCCGCGCGGTTCACGAACTGCGGCAGCACGGCGCCGAACAAGATGTACGACTTGGGGTTGGTGATCCCCACCACCACCCCGTCGCGCGCGGCCCGCCAGCCCGCGCGCGGTTCCGGCGCCGCGGCAAAGGCCTGGGCCAGCGACTTCCGGTGCCGGATCGCCTGGATACCCAGCCATACCAGGTACGCCGCCCCGATGACCTTGACCACCACGAACGCCGTGGCCGAACGCTGCAAGATCGCGCCAAGGCCCACCGCCACGAACGCCGCCACCACGAAGTTGCCCGCGGCGTGGCCGCACGCGGTGGCCAGCGCGGTACGGCGCCCGTGCGCCAGTGCCCGGCCGATGACGAAGAGCACGCCCGGACCCGGGATGACGATCATCACCAGCGACGCCGCGGTGAAACCGAGCAGCTGCCCGCCGGAGATCATGGCGCCACCAGCAGCTCGCGGCCGTACGCGCGCAATTCGGCCGCCGAACGCATGCCGAGCAGGTGCAGCGTCCGCCGGAACTGATCGGTGAGGATGTCGATCGCCTTGTCGATGCCGAGCTCGCCCCCGGCCATCAGCCCGTAGAGGTAGGCGCGGCCGATCGAGCAGGCGTCCGCGCCCAGCGCCAGCGCCACCGCGATGTCAGATCCGTGCCGGACGCCCGAGTCCACCACGAGCGACACCTCGGGTCCGACCGCTTCACGGACGGGAGCGATCAGGTCAGCGGGCGCGATCGCCCGGTCGAGCTGGCGGCCGCCGTGGTTGGACAGCTGCAGGCCGTCGACCCCGAGCGAGACCGCGCGGCGCGCGTCCGACGGCGAGATCGGGCCCTTGAGCATCAGCTTGCCCGGCCACCGGTCCCGCAGCATGGCGATGTCGTCCCAGCTGGCCGCCGGGTTGAACAAGTCGCCGGTGCGGTGGATGGTGAACCCGCGCTGTCCGGCGAAGTTGGCGAACTCGATCGGGTCGCTGCGCAGCATCCGGACCCAGTAGCCCGGCTTGGCGGCGATGCTGGCCAGCGTCTGGACGGTGAGCTCGGGCGGGATGAGCAGCCCGTTCCTGCGGTCCCTGGTCCGGTTACCGGTGACGATGGTGTCCACGGTGACCATGAGCACCCGGTACCCGGCCGCCGCGGCCCGGTCGACGAGGTCCTTGTTCATCCCGCTGTCGCGCTGGATGTACAGCTGGAACCACAGATCGGGTTGTGCCGCTCGGGCCAGGTCCTCGATCGTGGTGGTAGCCATCGTCGACAACGCGTACGGTAGCCCGTACCGCTGCGCCGCGCGCGCCGCGGCGATCTCCCCCCCGGGGTGCATCATCCGCGTGTACCCGGTCGGCGCCAGTGCCAGCGGAAGCGGCAGATCCCGCTCCAGCAGCCGCGCCGAGGTATCCACCGTGGTGATCTCGGGCAGCGCGCGGGGCTGGAACCGCCAGCGCCGGAACGCTCGCAGGTTGCCCTCCATCGACAGCTCCTCGTCGGCGCCGCCGTCGACGTAGTCGAACACCGGCCGCGGAATCAGCTTGCGCCCCATGGCGCGCAGGTCGTCGATGTCGTGGCACGCCCCCAGTCGCCTGCGGGTCGTGTCGAGCTCGACTGGCTTCATCCGGATCAGCTGACGAATTTCCGATGCCCTCATGTCAGGGACGATAACCCAGCCCGCCCAGCCAGGGCACGCGCACCTCCCCTCCCACCCGCCCGTCAGGATTTCGATGAACAGCAGCGAGATGGTCGCGCGACCCGCCGAACAGCCCGATGCCGGAGATGCCGACGTGACGGGAGTTAGCATCGCGCTCGCGTGGCTGTCACACGCAGACGGCCACGCCGCTGTCGCCGCGTTTAGCGTGGTTGATCCGGGCTCTGAGGTTGATCCGGTGGACTGGGGTACCCCTAATCAACCGCATAACCCGTATCCTCCACGTCGCACGTGACGCACGATGCCGAAGTGACGAGAATCAACAACCGCACCGCCGTCCAGAACGACCTCCGGTGGGCATCGGGAGCCGCCACGGAGCCGCCACCGAGCCGCCACGGGGCCATCACCGGGCCTCGAACGGAGCATCTCGCCACGGTCACGGGCGGGCGGTGCGTCTATGCGGCCAGGCGGCCAGGTGAAACGATCGTCGAGTGACGTCACCGCAGCCAGCCGAGATCGAGGTCGAGGATCGGCTCGAACGCCGCATCCGCCGGCCGGTCGACCTGCTGCGCTGCATCGTGTCCTGCATCGAGATCGTCGCGCTGGCTCTGGCCGGCCTGGCGGCCAGCGCGACCACGGCCGCCGTGCAGGCCGATATCGCGGGCGCGACCAGGCAGATACCGGCCGCGCTGCTCCAGGTGGCGCGCCCGCTGGCGCTGATCGCCCTGTTCATCCTGCCCGCGGCCCTGGCCGTCCAGATCCTGGCCCGGCGCCAGTTCCGGCGGCTCGCCGAGTCGGTCGCCACCGGCATCCTGGCCGCCGGCGTGACGCAGATCATCAACGTGCTGCTCAGCCGGGAGCCCGCCAGCCGGCTCTATGACGCCATCACCATGGCCCGCCCGGGCACGAGCCAGGTGGCCAGCCATATCCCCGCCCTGGACCCGGCCCTGGCGGGCCTGATCGCCTACGCCACCATGGTCGGCCTGGTGGGGCGGCCGGCCTGGCGGAACGCGCTCTGGGCGGCGGTCGGCGTGTACTCCCTCGTGCACGTGGGCGTGCTGCACACGCCGCTGCTGACCCTGCTGATCACGGTGCTCGCGGGCCGCGCGATCGGCCTGGCGGTCCGGTACGTCGCGGGCTCCTCCTCAGAGCGGCCCGGCGCCCTGGCCGTCGCCTCCGCGCTCAGAGCCGCCGACCTGCCGGTCCGCGCGATCAGGCGGATCCGGACCAACGGTACCGCGGAGGCCGGGTCCCGTTACTACACGGTGACCACCCCGGACGGCGCCCTGGACATCGTGGTGTTCGACCGGGACCAGCAGGCGGCGGGCCTGTTCTACCGGATCTACCGCACCGTGCGGCTGCTCGGGCCGGTGTCGCGCGCGGCCCCGCTGTCGGTGGACCGGGTGGTCGAGCGCCGGGCGCTGCTGTCCTACGCGGCGGAGGATGCCGGCGTGCCCACGCCGCGGCTGCGCGCCCTGGTCCGGGTTGGCCCGGAAGCCGCCGTGCTCGCCTTCGAGCACCACGACGGGACCACGCTGGCCGAGCGCAACCCCGGGTGCAGCGACGAGGAGCTCGGGCACATCTGGGACGCGGTCGCCCGGCTGCACGCCCGCAAGGTGACCCACCGGGGGCTGACCGCGGACCGGATCCTGCTCACCGGCGGCACCGGCGGCACCGGCGACAGCCAGGTCCTGCTGCTCGACCCGGGCGACGGTGACGTGGCAGCCAGCGACCTGCAGATCCGCCTGGACCTTGCCCAGCTCCTCGCCGAACTCTCCCTCTACGTCGGCCCGGACCGCACCTCCCGCCTCGCCCTCGGGAAATCAAAAGCGCACGAGCTGCTGGCCGTGGTGCCGCTGCTGCAGCCGGTGGTGCTGGCCCGCTCCACGCGCAAGGCGCTGCGGCGCCACCGGGACGTGCTGCCGGCCCTGCGCACCAAGCTGCTCGCGGCGGTGCCCGGCGGCGAGGTCGCCCCGGTGCGACTCGAGCGCATCAGGTTCCGCACCCTGCTGACCATGGTCGCCGGCGCCGCCGCGGTCTACCTGCTGGCCGGCGAGCTGGCCCGGGCCAGCCTGGGCAGCACGCTGCGCGAGGCCAACTGGCAGTGGGGGATCGTCGCACTGGCCCTGTCGGCGTCCACCTACGTCGGCGCGACGATCGCGCTGTCCGGCTTCGTCGCCGACCGGCTCAGCTTCTTCCGCACCCTGCTGGTCCAGGTGGCCGGGTCCTTCGTCACGCTGGTGACCCCGGCCGCCGTCGGCGGGGCCGCGCTGAACATCAGGTACCTGCAGCGCAGGAAGATCCCCGCCGCGGTCGCCGCGGCCAGCGTCGGCGTGGCCCAGGTGGTGGCGTTCGTCCTGCACATCCTGCTGATCGTGGTCTTCGCCGCGGTCGCGGGCAGCTCGGCGAAGGAGCACATCCAGCCGCCCGAGTGGGCCTGGTTCGTGCTGGCCGGCCTGGTCGTCCTCGCGCTCGCGGTGCTCGCCGTCCCCGCCGGGCGCCGGGCGCTGCGCGCCCGGGTTTCGCCGACGCTCGGCCAGGTGCTGCCGCGGCTGCTCGACGTCGCGCAGCAGCCGGTCAAGCTGGCGCGAGGCATCGGCGGCGCGCTGCTGCTCAGCCTGTCCTACATCCTGTGCCTGGCGGCCTGCGTCGCGGCGTTCGGCCGGTCGGTGCCGATCGCCAGCATCGCCGTGGTCTACCTGACCGGCAGCGCGATCGGCTCCATCCTGCCCACCCCGGGCGGCCTGGGCGGGGTGGAGGCGGCGCTGACCGCCGGGCTCACCGCCGCGGGCCTGCAGGGCGCGGTCGCGGTCAGCGCGGTGCTGCTGTTCCGGCTGCTGACGTTCTGGCTGCCGGTTCCGTTCGGCTGGGCCGCGCTGAGCTACCTCGAGCGCCATCAGGCCCTGTGAGGACCCGCGAACCCGAGGTAGCGTGGGAATGGCGCCACCGGAAGCCGAGGGAGAGCACGACATTTCCACATTCCTGCGACTGGCCAGGACAACGGCGTTCTACCTCGTCACCTTCATGATCGTCACAGCGGGCTCGATCTGGCTCGCGCTGCAGGTCGCGCCGCTGCAGACGGTGTCCGCGGCCGGCCAGACCGCGCAGGTCGGGGCGGCCGTCCCCGACTTCAGCCTGTCCGGTCCGGGCGAACTCGACCTGTTCGGCCAGGTCGTCCCGACCAAACCGCAGTTCACCGGCCCGATCCGCCCGCTGCTCAAGCTCACCCACATCACCATCGACGACGAGGTGGCGCGGGTGCTCCGCTCGGACAGCCCGCGCACGCTCGAGCTGAGCCTCAGCCAGCAACTGGCCCAGGGCTGGACGCACTATTTCGAGTGGGAGACGCTGATCGCGGCCGGCTTCGCCGTGGTCGCGCTGGTCGCGGTGGCCGGCGTCGCCCGCCAGCCGTACCAGAAGATGGCGAAGACGGTCGTCGCAGGCCTGGTCGTGGTGATAGCGGTGAACGTCGGCGGCGTGCTGCTGACCGCGTCCAGCACCCCCGGGGTGCTGCGCAGCGTCAAGACCCTCGACGACCTGGTCGGCGCCGACCCGCTCACCGGGCCGCAGCAGGCCGCCACCCGGCCGCTGCCGGGCGTGCAGGCGGTGGTGATCGGCGACTCCACCGCGGCCGCAATCGGCCTCCCGCGCCTGCCCAACGCGACCCCGCTCGACCGCGCCTGCGGCCGCAGCAGCGAGTCCTACGCCGCCGACCTGGCCATGGTGAACAACTGGACCGTGCTGAACCTGGCCTGCAGCGGCGCGACCGTGCAGAACGGCCTGCTCGGCGCCCAGGTGCTCCGCAACGGCCAGGTGGCCCCGCCGCAGCTCGGCGACGCCGCGCGGGCCACTCACGCCAAGGTGATCGTCGTCAGCGTCGGCGCGGACGACGTGGAGTGGTCCATCATGACCAGGCTCTGCGTGGCCAGCACGGTGTGCAACGACAAGGTGACGAACGCCTTCTTCGGCAAGCTGATCGGCGACTTCACCCGCAGCTACTACGAGCTGCTCGGCGACCTGGCCGCGCTGCCCGGCAGCCCGGCCGTCCTGATCAACCAGTACTACTCGCCGTTCGGCCCGGACCTGAGCTGCCTGGCGAAGTACGGCATCACCGCGGCCAAGAAGAAGGTCCTGCTGGCCCGCCTGAACCAGCTCAACACGGTGCTGGCGCAGGGGGCCCAGACGTTCGGCTTCGGGGTCACCAGCCCGCAGTTCGCCGGGCACGAGCTGTGCACCGCCGACCCCTACGTGCAGGGGCCGAACGACCGCGCGCCGCTGCACCCGACCGCGGGAGGGGAGCTGGCCATCGCCCTGGCCGACCAGCAGGCCCTGCCGACGGTGGAGGGCCTGGTCCCGGCGCCGTCCCCGACTCCGACGCTCAGCGCAGGGCAGGAATGACGTCGTCGCGGTACGCGGCGAGCGTCTGCTCCTCCTGGTCGTGCATCAGGTAGACGGAGAACTGGTCCACGCCCATCCCGGCCAGCTCGGCCAGCCGGTCCGCGTGCGCGCCGGCCGGCCCGGTCAGGCAGAACCGGTCCACGATCTCGTCCGGCACGAAGTCCACCATCGGGTTGTCCGCCTTGCCGTGGTGCGCGTAGTCGTAGCCCTCCCGGCCCTTGATGTAGTCGGTCAGCTCCTTCGGGACCGGCCCGTCAGTGCCGTACCTGGCCACCAGGTCGGCCACGTGATTGCCCACCATGCCGCCGAACCACCTCAGCTGCTCCCGCTGGTGCGCCAGGTCGGTGCCCACGTAGGCGGGCGCGGCGACGCAGATCTTCACCGCGGCCGGGTCCCGCCCGGCCGCCGCGGCCGCGTCGCGCACCGATCCGATCGTCCACCGCGCGATGTCCGGGTCGGCGGTCTGCAGGATGAAGCCGTCGGCCTGCTCGCCGGTCAGCTTGAGCGCCTTCGGGCCGTACGCGGCCATCCAGATCTCGAGCTTGCCGTCGCGCACCCACGGGATGCGCAGCGGCTGGCCGTGCAGGTTTACCTCGCGCCCCTCGGCCAGCCCCTTGATCACGGTCATCGCGTCGGACAGGTGGGCCAGCGTCATGGGCTTCTGGCCGATGACCCGGCGGGCCGAGTCGCCGCGGCCGATGCCGCAGACCGTCCGGTTGCCGTACATGTCGTTCAGCGTGGCGAACAGGGACGCGATGACCGACCAGTCCCTGGTGCCCGGGTTGGTCACCATCGGCCCGACGGTCATCGCCGACGTCGCGGACAGGATCCGCGAGTAGATCACGAACGGCTCCTGCCACAGCACGTGCGAGTCCCAGGTCCAGCCGTAGGAGAAGCCCGCCTCCTCGGCCCGCTGCATCATCGCGATCACGCCGCTGGCCGGCGGGTTGGTCTGCAGCACCACCCCGAAATCCATTGCCCCTCCAAGATTTTAGGTACCGAACGGGCCGGGTTTTCCGCTACACCAGATACTGGTTCAGCCCGCGGGACAGGAACGCGCCATGCCCCGGACTGCCTAGGTAAGCGCCGTCGCCGATCACCACCCGGCCGCGCGACAGGGTGGTCACCACCTGGCCGGTGATCTCCATGCCCTCGTACGCGGAGTAGTCCACGTTCATGTGATGGGTCGCCGCGGATAGCGTCTGCCGCGCCTGCGGGTCGTAGACGACGATGTCCGCGTCGGAGCCCGCGGCGATCACGCCCTTGCGCGGGTACAGGCCGAACATCCTGGCCGGCGTGGTGGACGCGACCTCTACCCAGCGGGTCAGGCTCAGCTGGCCCGCCGCCACCCCGGCGTGCAGCAGGTCCATCCGGTGCTCGACGCCGGGCATCCCGTTGGGGATCTTGGAGAAGTCCCCCCGGCCGAGTTCCTTCTGGTCCTTGAAGCAGAACGGGCAGTGGTCCGTGGACACCACCGACAGGTCGTTGGTGCGCAGGCCCTTCCACAGCGAGTCCTGGTGGTCCCTGGGCCGCAGCGGCGGCGAGGCGACGAACTTGGCCCCTTCGAAGTCCGGCCGGGCCAGGTCGTCGATGGACAGCCACAGGTACTGCGGGCAGGTCTCGGCGAACACGTTCTGCCCGGTATCCCGGGCCTGCGCCACCGCCTCGAGCGCGTGCCGCGCGGACAGGTGCACGATGTACACCGGGCAGTTGGCCACCTTGGCCAGCGTGATGGCCCGCGACGTGGCCTCGCCCTCCAGCTCCGGCGGCCGGGTCAGGCCGTGCTCGACCGGGTCCGTGCGGCCGGACGCCAGCGCCTGCGCCACCAGCTGGTCGATGGCGATGCCGTTCTCCGCGTGCATCATCACGGTCGCGCCGGAGCGGGCCGCCTGCTGCATGGCGAGCAGGATCTCGCCGTCGGTCGCGTAGAACACCCCGGGGTAGGCCATGAACATCTTGAAGCTGTTCACCCCGGCCTCGATGCAGGCGTCCATCTCCTTCAGCGTCGTGTCGTTGACGTCGGAGACGATCATGTGGAAGCCGTAGTCGATCGAGCAGTTGCCGTCCGCCTTGGCGTGCCACTTGTCCAGCGTGGCCAGCAGCGAGGTGCCCTTCGCCTGGACGGCGAAGTCGATGATCGTGGTGGTGCCGCCCCACGCCGCGGCGCGGGTGCCGGTCTCGAAGGTGTCCGCGGAGAACGTGCCGCCGAACGGCATCTCCATGTGCGTGTGCACGTCGATCCCGCCGGGCAGCACGTACTTGCCGGTGGCGTCGATGACCTGGTCCGCCGCTGGTGCAGCCTCGCCCGTCGGCGTGACATCCCGGGCGAACACGGCCGCGATCTTCTCCCCGGCGACCAGCACGTCGGCGTCCAGCGTGCCGGACGCCGTCACCACCGTGCCGCCGCTGATCAGCGTGGTGCTCATGGCTGCACCAGCGGGCCGTACTGGTCGGGACGGCGGTCGCGGTAGAACTGCCACAGGTTCCTGACCTCGGCCAGCTGGTCCATGTCCAGGTCGCGCACCAGCACCTCGTCCTTGTCGTCCGAGGCGGCGTCGCCCATCAGCTGCCCGCGCGGGTCGGCGAAGTACGTCTGGCCGTAAAAGTCGTTATCGCCGAGCGGCTCGACGCCGACCCGGTTGATCGCGCCGACGAAGTACTCGTTGGCCACCGCGGCGGCGGGCTGCTCCAGCCGCCACAGGTACTGCGACAGGCCGCGGCTGGTGGCCGACGGGTTGAACACGATCCGGGCGCCGGCCAGGCCGAGCGCCCGCCAGCCCTCGGGGAAGTGCCGGTCGTAGCAGATGTACACGCCGATCCGGCCCGCCGCGGTGTCGAAGATCGGGTAGCCGGTGTTGCCCGGCCGGAAGTAGAACTTCTCCCAGAAGCCCTTGACCTGCGGGATGTGGGTCTTGCGGTACTTGCCCAGGTAGGTTCCGTCGGCGTCGATCACCGCCGCGGTGTTGTAGTAGATGCCCGGGTGCTCTTCCTCGTACATCGGCGCGACGATCACGATGCCGTGCTGCCGCGCCACGTCCTGCAGCAGCTTGGTGGTCGGCCCGTCCGGGATCGCCTCGGTATAGGAGTAGTAGTCGGCGTCCTGCACCTGGCAGAAGTACGGTCCGTAGAACAGTTCCTGGAGGCACACCACCTGCGCGCCGGCCGAGGCGGCCGTCTGGATGTGGTTCACCGCCGCCGCGATCATCGATTCTTTGTCTCCGGTCCAGCGTTGCTGGATAAGCCCGGCCCGGACGATCTCAGCCATCGGGTCCTGCCCTCCTTTGGGTAGTGCCTTGCCTCCTGTTATACATCCCGCGCGACGTAGGGGAGGACGAGGCCGGCCGCGGCGATGAGGGCGCCCGCCGCCACCAGCCGCAGCAGCGCCGAACCCGCCCCCGGGCCGACCGCGGGCAGCATCCCGGCGCCGGCCCCCAGCGCGAGCAGGACCGCGCCGAGGCCCAGCACCCTGGCCTGCGGGCGGAGCGTGGCCAGGCGGGCGTCCGACTCGGCCAGGTGCACGACGAGCAGGTAGGCGATCAGCCCGGCGCCGAGGACCGCGGTGTGCCACGGCCGGGACGGGTGCAGCACCTCCAGCCAGGCGATGCCGATCACCGCGCCCTCTTCCCAGGGCACCAGCCGCACCACGTCGAGGAAGGCCCGCCAGGCGCGCACGCCGGGGGAGGGCCAGTAGGACTCGTCGGGCACCGGGACCGCGGCCAGGGCGAGCCGCAGCCCGCCGGCCGTCACCCCGGCGATGGCCAGGGCCAGCGCGAAGCCGGACCAGCCCCGGTTCACCGCGGGCAGCGCCGCCCAGACCAGGCCGCCCGCGCCGAGCAGCACCGCGGCGGCGCGCATGCCCACGGCGCCGGCCAGCCCTCTCGCTGAGCCGCTCACCGGCGGGCCGCCATCGGACGCCGGGTGTGCGCGGCCAGCGGCAGGTCGAGCGACTCCTCGCCGTCCCAGTGCACGACCGGGATGCCGAGCTCGCGCAGCGAGAACCTGATCGCGTCCTGTTCCATCCGCCACAGCCGCCGGGCCAGCCGGTCCTCTGTCCGCCGCCTGGCCGGCGGCTCGGTGTTGAGCACGTCGACCACGAGCATGCTGAAGCCACGCTCGCGCATATCCCGCAGCGCCTCCACGAACCGCTGGTCGAGCAGCGGGCTGAACACCACCACCAGCGCGCCCGGCGGCAAGGCGGCCCGCGGCAGCCGGGCGAAGCTCGCGCCGCGCGTATAGCCCGCGTCACTGGCCAGCATCGAGTCGATGATCCGGTAGACCTGACGGCGGCCGAGCCCCGGCGCCAGCCAGCTGACCCCGCCCCACTGGTAGGTGATCACGCCGACCCGGTCCCGGGCCTCGGTGTAGGCGCGGGCGGCCGCGCCCGCTCCGCGCAGCGCGAGGTCCAGGGCGGACGAGCCGGGCTCGCCCACGTCCGAGGTGGAGTCGACGAGCAGCACGACGTCCTGCGAGCGCTCGGCGGCGAACGTGTTCACCTGCAGCCGCCCGCGCCGGGTGCTGGCCGCCCAGTTGATGCTCCGCTGCCGGTCGCCCGGCACGTACTCGCGCACGCCGAAGAACTCGATGCCCTCTCCGGAGGTCCGGGCCGGGTGCTCGCCGAGCCGGTTCGGCAGCCGCCGCAGCACGACCGTCGTCCGCTGCCGCGCCGGGGCCGGGTAACAGTCGAGCCTGGGCAGCGTCATGGTCGCGTGCCCTTCGGCGAGCCGCCAGCGATCCCGCAGCGTCACCTCCAGCGTGCCGATCTGCCGCCGGCCCCAGCGCTCCGGGGTGACCACGAAGCGCGCCTGCCGTCCGTCCGCCGTGGTGGCGCCGACCGGGGCGATCTCAGGCCCCGGGTGCAGCCGCCAGCGCACCGAGCAGTCGTCCGTGCCTTCGGCCGTCACGTCTACCGCCAGCCGCTCGTCCTCGAAGGCCCGCCGGGTGGTCGGCTTGGCCCGCACGATGATGCGCGGCCGTTGCGGCCGGGCCCGCCCCGCAGCCAGGAGCACAAGCGCGGGCGCGGCCAGGCCGGCGAACTCCGGACGGCGGGCCAGGACGGCGATGAACAGCCCGGTCAGCCCGAGCGTGAGCAGCCGCCTGGTGTGCCGCGACGATCGCCAGCGAAGCTCGAGCTCGGTGCCGGCGGCGGATGAGGCGGGTCCGTTCGGGATCATGCTGACGACATCAGCCGGTGACGGCCGTGGCCTGGGCGCGGGCCGGATCGGTCCGCGGCGTCGGCACCGAGGAGAGCAGCTTGGCCATCACGTCGTCGGAGGAGACCTGGCGGACCCACAGCTCGGGCCGTAGCGTGAGCCGGTGCGCCAGGGCCGGCACCGCGACCTGCTTGATGTCGTCGGGCACCACGTAGTCCCGGTTGCTCAGCAGCGCCTGGCCGCGGGCCAGCTGGACCAGCGCCAGGCCGCCGCGCGGGCTCGCGCCGACCTGGACCTGGGGGTCGCGCCGGGTCGCGCCGACGATCGCCACGATGTAGTCGAGCAGGTCAGGGGTGATCTCCACCTGCTCGAGCGAGTCCCGCATGGCCAGCACGCCCTCGGCGCTGGTGACCGCGCCGAGCTCCACGTCCTCGCGGGCCCGGTCCACCCGGCGCCTGAGCATCGCGGTCTCGTCGCCGGTGCTCAGGTAGCCCAGCCGCAGCCGCATCAGGAACCGGTCGAGCTGAGCCTCGGGCAGCTCGTAGGTGCCCTCGTACTCGATCGGGTTGTCCGTGGCCAGCACGACGAAAGGGGCGGGCAGCTTGCGGCTCTGCCCGTCGACGCTGACCTGGCCTTCGGCCATCGCCTCCAAGAGCGCCGCCTGGGTCTTCGGCGGTGTCCTGTTGATCTCGTCGGCCAGCAGCAGCTGGGTGAACACCGGCCCGGGCCGGAACACCATCTCGGCCGACCGCTGATCGTACAGCGGCGCACCGGTCACGTCCGAGGGCAGCAGATCCGGGGTGAACTGGATGCGAGCGAACTCGAGCCCGAGCACGCGCGCGAACGACCGCGCGATGAGCGTCTTGCCCAGGCCGGGCAGGTCCTCGAGCAGGACGTGGCCGCCGGCCAGGATGCCGATCAGGACGAGCTCCAGGGTCCGGCGGCGGCCGACCACCGCGCGCTCCAGCTCATCCAGGATGGCCGTGCACGTCCCCGCCGTCTCGACGGTGCTCATCAGAGTTTCTCCAATCGGTCGATGAGACGCGCGAGGGTGCGTCTCGGGATGCCGGGCTCGGTGCTGGCCTTCGGCCCTGGGGTCCCCGGCCGGCTGGTCTTCGGGTCCGGGTCGATCCACGGCCACAGGTCGGCGTCGCGGGGACGCCGGCACAGCAGCCGCCGGGCCGCGTCCGGGTCCTGGTAGAGGTGCACGCCATGGCGTTCGGCCAGCCGGGCGGCCAGCAGGTGCTCGAGCACCGGCCGGAGCTCGCCGTGGTAGAAGCCCCGGCTGGCGATCGCGCTGTGCACCACGAAGCGCCGGTGCGAGTAGCCGCTCAGCAGCCGGGCCTGCGGCTTTTCCCTGGCCTTCCTGGCCGTGTCCGGGGTCGGCGCGGGCAGCAGGTAGCGCAGCACGAGCACCGCGGCCGCCGCCCCGGCGGTGACCGCCACGGACAGCCCCGCCCAGCCGGCCAGGAGGTAGCCCACCACGGCCGCCACCATGACCACAACCCCCGCGATCACGAGCTCGGGCCCGGCCCCGCGCCACGGGCTGACCGTGGCTCCGGTCTCCGCGGTATGTCCGGGTGTGCTCATCTGGCTGCTCCCTCGGTTTCCGCTAGGTCCGCGGCCAGCTCGTCCAGGGCCCGCTCGGCCGCGTCCCGCTCCCGGTGACCGAGCGGGTGGCTGGAGAACCTGGCCTCGTAGAACAGCGCGGTCAGCTGCCCGGCGGCGGTGCCGCGGACCAGGCCGGCTTCGGTCGCCCGGGTCAGCAGCTCGCCGGGCGTGCCGGCGGCACCCCGGGCCGTTCCGCGTTCGGCCAGCGTGGTCTCCATGGCCAGGTAGCACGCGATGATGGCGGCCCGCGCGTCGTCCACCGTCCGCAGCGCCGAACGGCCCGACTCCACCGCCTCGCGCAGCTGTTCCGGATCCTCGGCGATGACGTCGCCCGCGCGGAGCGCGATGGGCGGCCGCAGCCGCCTGGCCCACCAGATGCTGACGGCGACCCCGGCCAGCAGCACCGCCACGAGCAGGACGTAGAGCAGCACGGTCACCGGGAAATGCGGCGCCGGTCCGGATCCCGGGTGCGGCCGGAACGAGACCGTGGGCCTCGCCGTGGGGTGCCTGATCGGCGGCAGCCCGCGCCCCGGGCCGAGCCCTCTCAGGTGCAGCCCCGCCAGTATGAGCACGCCGGCGCCGATCGCGCCCGCGCCGAGCACGAGCAAGAGCACCGTGCGCAGCTTGACCGCGGCCGGCTCCTGGCTGCCCCGCCCGTGGCGCACGAGCAGGATCACGAACAAGGTCGCGATCACGACCTCGAGGACCACGCCGACGACCGCGGCGTCCTGGTGCAGCGGCCCGTCCCAGCTCACGGTGCCCACCGCCCCGCGCAGCCCGGCCAGCCCCACGACGATCAGCAGCGCCACCGGCAGCAGCCGCACCAGCCAGTCCTGCGCCGTAAGCCCCGCCGCGCGATCGCCGCCGCCCGGCTTGCCGCTCTCACCCGGCACCTCCGCGATCCCCGGCGGCGTAATTTCCGGCTGGCGGCTGGTCATCGCCTCACGTTCCTGGCCTAACGGGTGCCCTACCCCGGACAAACCCTACCCGCCGCCCGATTCCCCGGCGGCAGCAAGGATCGCGGATATCTGCACCCCCTATGAGGGGTGCAGATATCCGCGATGATGTGACCGCAGAGCGGCCCCGGCCGCCGCGTCGATCTCGGCGAGCAGCGCCTGCTTGGCGGCCGGGTCCAGGAACGAGGCCCGCACCCCGTTCGCGGCCAGCCCGGCCAGCTGAGCGCGGCTCAGCCCGAGCACCGAGGCCGCCCGCCGGTACTCATCGGTCAGCGTGGTGCCGAACATCGGCGGGTCGTCGCTGTTCAGCGTCACGATCCCGGCCACCGGCATGCCGGCCGACGTGAACGTGTACGGCGTCACGGTCAGCTCGGCGTACCTGGCGTTCTGCCCGGCCAGGTCGCGCGCCGCGCCGAGCACCAGCTCGGCCACGTCGGCCGGCTCGCGCACCAGGCTGCTGACCGCGCCGTAGACCTGCGGTCGATGAAGGCGTCTATGGACTCCATGGCCCGACGCTAGCAACGGCCCGGCCCAACCCGGCATGTATCTAACACAAGAATGTCAAATTAGAACCTAACGGGCCGGGCTTCACGCCCCGCATGACGGTGACGCGCACGTCACCATCACCCCCGCTGTCCCGCGAACCGATCACGCGCGCGACGGCGTAGCTCCGGTCGATCGCGCAGGACAGCGCGACGGCGGGAGAACGTGGAGGGGAAATGAAGCGCGAGCGACCCTTTGGGTGGTGGGGCAGGACCATACTCCTGGGAGCCGGATCGGCGCTGGCCGTCGGACTCGGCGGCGGGATGGTGAGCCCGGCCCTGGCGCAGACGGGTTCGGCGGCGTCGGTGAGCCTGCTGCCAGCCTGCCCGGCTCTGCAGGCATTGGTCAGCGACGAGATCGACGGTCCCGACCCCTTTGGTCAGGGTGAGGTGATCGAATTCTTCAGCTCCGCAAGCCAGGGGACGTTGACCAACAACCTGTCCCCGGCCGGGATTCCTAACCTGGACAGCCCGGAGGACATGGCCTTCGACCTGAACGGGAACATCGTGACGGCCGACCAAGGAACCTCGACCGGTACCTCCCAGGTCGTCCGGGTGGACAGGAACACCGGTGTCCGGACGCTGATCTCGGGCGCGGGCCTAGGCTCCGGCCCGGCCTTGAACGGTCCGTACTCGATCGCGGTGGAAGGCACCGGCAACATCCTGGTGCTGGACTTCAATGCCGCGATAACCGCCTCGCGGCTGCTGCGGATCACGCCCGCCGGCGCCCGGAGCGTGCTGTCGTCCAATGCGGTCGGGGCGGGGCCTGCGCTTGGCGTGAGCGACCGGGTCCGGGTGCTGAACGGCGTCATCTACCTGCTGGACGGCGGCCGCGTGCTGTCGGTCGACGCGGTCACCGGTAACCGCACCCTGATTTCCGGGGGCGGGGTGGGCGCCGGCCCGGCATTCACCTCGACGACGAGCGTGACCACCGACGCCACCGGCGGCAGCCTGATGGTACTGGACCAGACCTTCGGCGGCACGGGAGCGCTGATCCGGGTCAACCTGGCCACCGGCAACCGCACCGAGGTGTTCGGCAACGGGCTGCAGACGGGCACATGGAACTTCGACATGCCGTATGACGTGGTCCGCAACGGCTGCGACAACAGCTTCTACGTGCTGCACACCGGCGCGACCGGCGTGCTGGGCAACGTGCTGAAAGTCGACGGCGGGACCGGTGCCCGGACGCTGTTCGCCACCTACACCGCGTCGTCGCCGCAGAGCAACTACAGCCTGCTGATGCGGCCGCTCATCCTGCCGCCCGGCGGCGGGCCCACCGGGCCCGGCGGTGGCGGCGGGGGCCAGTAACCGCGAAGCACAACCCGGGGCCGCGGCATCCTCAGGTGGACGCCGCGGTCTTGGCCTTCGCCGCCGCCTTCAGCGCCTGCTTGTAGGACCGCACCTCGCCCAGCGACTCCGGATCGGTGATGTCCGCCACCGAGAGCCGCGTCCCCTCCCCGCCGAACGCACCCGCCGCCTCCCGCCAGCCCTCGGGCCTGACCCCGAGCTGCTTGCCGAGCAGAGCCACGAAGATCTGTGCCTTCTGCGCCCCGAACCCGGGCAGCGCCGCCACCCGCTTCAGCAGCTCAGCGCCTGACCCGGCGGTTTCCCAGAGCCGGGCGGCGTCGCCGTCGTACTGATCGACGATCAGCCGGGCCAGGTCCTGCAACCGGGCGGCCATCGCCTTCGGGTAGCGGTGCAGGGCAGGCCGTTCGGAGAAGATCGCGGCCAGCCGGTCCGGGTCGAAGTCGGCCAGCTCGCCCGCGGTGGGCTCGTGTCCCAGCCGGCGGACCAGGTCCAGTGGTCCGGCGAAGGCCTTCTCGAGCGTGACCTGCTGGTCCAGCAGCATGGCGATGACCAGGGCGAGCGGGCTGCGGCTCAGCAGCTCGTTGGCCTCGGGCTCCACCGGCATCCAGATCGTCACGGCGCCCCTCCCCAGGTTCGGCTATGGCCGCAGCGTACTCCCCAGTGCCCTATAAGCTAGAAGCAGCTGGGCCGGCCTGGGGGCCCCCGGCCCGGGTTGAGTGAAACGGAGTCAGCATGACACCGCATGCAAAGCTAGGAATCGCCGGGATCATCATCGGCTTCATCCTGCTTTTCATCGTTCCGTGGCCGATAGCTCTCGCGCTCATCGTGCTCGCGATTGCCGTCCCCGCGGGCGCCTGGATGATGCTAGACGAGTCACAGCGGCGCCGGTACCGGGAGCTCCGGCGCCGGCAGCGGGGACAGCTCCGCTAGACCGCCGCGGCGGCGATGGCCGCGCGGGAATGACGGCTGCCCGGCGGGGAGTTCCACCCCTAAGCGACTTGCTGAGGGAAGGAACCGCCGATGGCCGTTCGCCGCCTGAACCACGCCGTCCTCTACGTGCACGGTCTCCAGCGGACCGTGGACTTCTACCGGGCCGCCCTCGGCTTCGAGGTGCGGCTGGAGATCCCCGGCCGGGCCGCCTTCCTGCGCGCCCCGGGCTCGGCCAACGACCACGACCTCGGCCTGTTCGAGATCGGCGCGGGCCCGGAGAGGCAAGCCCCCGACCGGCCCGAACACCCCGGGCTCTACCACCTGGCCTGGGAGGTCGGCACGCTGGCCGACCTGGCCGACACCCGGGAGAAGCTGGTCCGGGCGGGCGCCCTGGTGGGGGAGAGCGACCACCGGGTCTCCAAGTCGCTGTACGCCAAGGACCCGAGCGGCATCGAGTTCGAGGTCATGTGGCGGGTGCCCGCGCAGGACTGGGCCGCCGAACTGGCCGACGGCGAGATGATCCTGCCGCTCGACCTGGACGCCGCGATCGCGCGCTGGGGCCAGGACCAGGCGACCGGCGCCGCGGCCGGCTCCCCGACGTAACCGGAACCTAGCGGCCCTCGGACTGGCGGGTGATGTAGGTCACCGCCACGAACGACCGGAACATCGCCATCGGGTCGTCACCGCCGATGGTCACCGTCCGCACGCCGGTCCGTTCGGCCCCGCGGACCCACGAGGCCACCTCGGCCATGTCCGCCGTCTGCAGGTGCACCTCGAGCGTGGCGGGCAGCGGGATGGCAGGCCGCCGCAGGTTAGCGGCCCGCTCGACCGCCCGCCTCGCCGCCTCCGCGATCCTCGCCCGGGCCACCTCGGGGTGCTGGTTCACCGCGCCGAACCTGGTGAAGGACTCCTTGACCACGACGCGTTCGGCGTCGGCCAGGAACGGGTCCGCCTCGGCGGCGGTCTGCCGGTCCCCGGTGATCAGCCCGATCGGAACCCCGCAGGCCAGCGCGACCAGGGCATTGATGCCACTCTCGCCGACCCGGACCCCGTTCAGCGTGACGTGCGAGACCACCGACGGGTTGTAGGTATGCGACAGGATCGAGCTCTCGCCGGAGATCGACCCGTGGTAGCCCACCATGAACACGACGTCCGCGCCGGCCTCCAGGCCCTGCATCATGTACAGCGGCTTGTGCCGCCCGGACACGTAGGTCGCCTGGCCGTGCAGCAGCTCCGGATCCAGGTTGTTCATCGCGCCGTGCGAGTCGTTGCAGACGATCTCGGTGGCGCCGGCCGCCAGCGCCCCGTCGATCGCCGCGTTGACCTCGCCGAGCAGCAGCCGCCGGCCCTCCTCGTAGGGCTGGCCGGGCGGGATGCACTGGGACCAGTCGACGATCCCGGCCACGCCCTCCATATCGAAGGAGATGAAGACCTTCATCCCGAACGGGCCTGGCGCGTGTCCTGGCGCCCGCGGTCGCTCCTTCGCACGGCAGGGAGCGTACCAGGATCAGCCGGCCGGGGTGAGCTGGCCGGGAAACAGCAGAGCCAGCTGCCGCGGGTAGGCGGCGATGAGCCGCAGCTCGTCGTCGGTCAGCGGCTTGCCGGTGGCGGACGCGCACTGCTGGACCAGGGAGAACGCCAGGTCGTCCGCGCCGTCGGCGACCTCGAGGCCGAGTCCGTCGAGCACGTGCCTGAAGCCGGCCTTGCCGCCGTACTCGCCGGTGAGCACCACCCGGCCCTGGCGGGTGAACCAGTCGGCCGGGAACGGCCCGAGCGCGTCGTCGTCGTAGAGCTCGTAGTTCCCCCGGTCCTTCAGCGCCCCGTCGGCGTGGATGCCCGACTCGTGCGCGAACGCGTTGCGGCCCACCCCCGGCCAGGCCGGCGGCAGCGGCTGCCCGAACGCGTACGCCGCCCACAGCCCGAACCTGCGGGCCCAGGACAGGTCGACCGGGTCGCCGATCGCCGCCGAGTCGCTGATCCCGAACCCGTACCGGAACGCCAGGATGCAGGACAGCAGGTCGGCGTTGCCGGCCCGCTCACCGATCCCGTTCACGCACGTGTTGATCCAGGCGTCCTGCCCGGCGTCCAGGTCGCCGAGCGCGCCGGACACCGAGTTCGCCACGGCCATGCCCAGGTCGTTGTGGCAGTGCGTCTCCACCGGGATGCCGATGGCCGAGGCGAGCTTGGCGAACCGCTCCCTGATCCGCCCGGGCGAGTCGCCGCCGACGGTGTCGCAGTACCGGACCCGCGACGCGCCTGCCTCCTTAGCCGCGAGCGCGAACTCCAGCAGGTACCCGTCGTCGGTCCGGGACCCGTCCTCGGCGTTGACCCCTATCGTCGCGGCCCCGGCAGCGCGGGCGACCGCAACCGACGCGGTCATCTCGTCGATGATCGCGGCGCGGTCGAGCTTGCCGCGGAACTTGTGCGCGATCATCTGGTCCGAGGTGGAGATGGACAGGTTGTAGTGCCGCAGGCCCAGCGGGACAGCAACTTCGACATCGCCCGGCACAGCGCGGCACCAGCCCGACAGGCGCAGGTCGCCGAATGCCCCCGCCTCGGCCAGCGCCACGCAGGCGCGCACGTAAGGCGCCTCGTGGAACAGGAAAGGGAACCCGATCTCGGACTGGGCCACGCCCAGCCGCCCCAGGTAGAAGTTGACCATGACCTTGCCGAACTTGGACAGCCCCGTCCGCGCGGTCTGCACCCCGTCCCGGTTGGTCACGTCGAGAAAGTGGATCGTTGGCATTATCCCAGATTGACGAACGGGTCAATCTATCGTCAATATTGATTAAATTCAATATCGAGACGCGCCTCGGGGGAAGCATGGCCGACTACCTGACCGCCGCGGAGGCCGCGCGGCGGCTCGGCGTCAAGCCCGCCACCCTGTACGCCTACGTCAGCCGCGGAGTGCTGAACCGGGTCCGGGCCCCGGACGGCCGGACCAGCCTGTTCGGCGCCGAGGAGGTCGAGCAGCTGGCGCGCCGGGGTCGCCCGCGGCGGCCCGCCGGGGTCGCGGACATCACGGTCGAGTCGGCCATCACCGAGATCACCGGCGACAGCCTCAGGTTCCGCGGCCTGGACGCGACCCGCCTCGCGGTCAGCCGGACCTTCGAGGAGGTCGCCGAGCTGCTCTGGACCGGCGAGTTCCCGTCGGGGCGGGAATCCGGGCGGGAGCCCTGGCGGGCGCGGCCCGCGGCGCTCGCGGCGGGCCGGGCCGCGCAGGCCGCGCTGCCCGCGGGGACGCTGCCCCTCGAGCGGCTCCAGGTCATCGTCCCGGCCATGGCGGCGACCGACCCCCTTCGGCTCCAGCTCGACCGCCCAGCCGTGATCGCGGCCGGGCGGAACATCATCGCCGGCATGGTGGACTGCCTACCCTCGGGAGTTACCGCTGACCCGGGCGAGGCGGTCGCCGGGCGGCTGTGGTCGAGGCTCTGTAACCGCCGCCCCGCCGCCCCCGGGCTGATGCGCGCGCTGTCCGCGGCGCTCGTGCTGCTGGCCGACCACGAGCTCGCCGCCTCGACGCTGGCCGCCCGGGCCGCCGCCTCCGTGCGGGCGGATCCGTACGCGGTGGTCGGGACCGGGCTGGGTGCGGTGAGCGGAGCCCTGCACGGCGGGGCGTCCCTCGGGGCGGAGACGCTGATGGCCGCGGCCAGCGGCCCGGAGGACGTGCCGCGGGTGGTGGCCGAGTTGCTGCGCCGGGGCGAGAAGGTCCCCGGTTTCGGGCACTTCGTGTACCGCGGCGGCGACCCGCGCGCCATCCTCCTGCTCGACCTGGTGCGCCGGGTCGCGCCGAAGTCCGGGCAGCTCGCGGTGGCTGACGCCGTGTTCGCGGAGGTCAGGCATAAGTCCCTGCCCGAGCCGAACATCGACTTCGCCATCGCTACCCTGGTCCGGGTGGCGGGCATGGTGCGCGGCGCGGGCGAGGCGATATTCGCGGTGGCCAGGACGGCGGGCTGGATCGCGCACGCCCTGGAGGCCTACTCCGGGCCCGGCCCGCTGCGTCCCCGCGCGGTCTACACCGGCAGGCCCGCGGCTGACGAGCCCTGACCGCTACTCGCCGGTGACGCCGTCTATCTGCTCGCGGAGCAGATCGGCGTGGCCCAGGTGCCGCGCGTACTCCTCGATCATGTGCAGGTAGATCATCCGCAGCGACATCACCTCGCCGTCGCTGGTGAAGGTGTCATCCAGCGACGCGTTCGACGCCGCCGCGTCGGCGTGCTTGATTTCCTCGGTCAGCCGGGCGTAGTCGGCCGCGGCCCGGGCCGGGTCGGCCCCCTCGAACTCGGCCTGGAAGTCACTGCCGAACGGGAAGTCGACCTGCTCGCCGGCGAACCGCATGCGGAACCAGATCCGTTCCACCTTGGTCATGTGCCGCAGCAGTCCCAGCAGGGACAGCGCGGATGGCGGAATGGCCCGGCGGGCCAACTGCTCGCCGGTCAGGCCGGCGCACTTGTAGAGCAGCGTCGCGCGCTGCCAGTCCAGGAACGCCTGCAGCATCGGGCGCTCGGGACCGGTCAGCGGTCCTTCGGGCCGCTCAACCTCTGGGGCGATCCACGTCACGGCGCCATCATGCCATGCCGGGACGCGCCGCCGTTCCCGCTATCGCCACCCGCGTTTCGGCCTACCTGCGCAGGGCGGGACGATCGGGCGGGCGGGTGGCGATCTCGACAGTGCCCTTGTAGGCGATGCCGCGCACGTGGATCACCGGGGCGTCCGCGGGCAGCCGGTAACCGGGATCCTCGTCGTGGCCGTCCTGGGTGACGCCGAGCCCGGTCATCTCGACCCGGACGTTCGGCGGCACCAGGATCGTCACCCGGGACTTGTAGGCCACCGCCAGGAACGTGGTGACCGGCCCGCTGAGTTCGGCCGCGCGCAGGTCGAGCCAGCCGCCGCCCTTGTAGACGACGGTCGTGTAGCGCTCCGGCACCCGCCAGCGCCCGGCCCGCCGGACCGAACTCTTCAGCGCGACCGCGAACCGCCCGGGACCGGGAAGCGCGGGCGCCGGGCCCGGCCCCGACGGCGCCGACGGCGCCGCGGGCAGGTCGGCGAGCAGCGCGTCCAGGTCGGCGTGCGTCCGGGCGGTGAGCGCCGCCCGGCTCCGCTCGTCGAACTCGGCGTCGTCCAGCCGGCCCTCGGCGAATGCGTCCTGCACCCGTTGGACCACCGCGTCCCGCTCCCGGTCCGAAGCCCGCGTACCCGCGCCACCCGGCACAACCGCCGCATGCTGTTCGTCTGCTGTCTTCTGGTCCTGTGGCACCCCAGCGCCCCCAGCGCCCCCGTCGGTCGCCGCCATGACAAGTTCCTTCCCGTCCGTTTCAGTGAATCGCGATATATCGTAACTCAGTCACGTGAGCGATGTGTAGTACGGAGGTGTTCCCCGTTTTCACGAACCGCCAGCCGACCCGCTTGCCGCCCGCAATATGTGACGTGGATGCCGCCTTCATACTGCATGAATGCCGCGTTCATACAGCTCCAGCGACATGGCTGGGACATTCATGCAGTATGGAGAGACGGCCGGGTGGGTATCAGGAGCCACGGGAGCGCGCCGGAGGCACGTCGGCACCAGGAGCGCGGGCGGGCCCGTGCCGTCCCCAACTTTGGCGACATCGACGCTGGGTCAGATTGAGTCGAATTGGCTCAATTATCCTTAGTTCTCTCGGAATATTTTCCTCTGACCCCGCGAGGGCCGGGTCTTGCGGCCGCTTCGCGCCGTCCAACCAACTCAACTTGAGCCTAGTCGACTAAACTTTCTTAAGTGCCCGGCCTTGTGCCGCCGCCGGACCGGTGTCACGATCCCGTCCCATGGGGCGAGAATGGCTGCGGCGACGGGCTGGGGTACTGGCGGTGCGAGATTTCCGCCGGTTCTACGCCGGCTACGCGACCTCCCTGCTGGGCTCGTCGATGTCGACCGTGGCGATCGCCTGGGCCGTGCTGGACAGCGGTGCGAGCGCGACCGGCCTGGGATACGTGTTCGCGGCCGCCGTCGTGCCGCAGGTGCTGTTGATGGCGGTTGCCGGCGCGGTCGCCGACCGGTTCGGCCGCCGCCGGGTCATGCTTGCCGCCGACGCGCTCCGCTGCGCCGCGCAGGGCTCGCTGGCCGCGGCGGTGTTCGCCGGGCGGCCCGCGCTCTGGGTGTTCGTCCTGCTGGCCTGTCTGGTGGGCACCGGCGAGGCGTTCTTCACGCCGGCCATGGACGCGCTCACGGTGGAGGTAGCCCCGCGCGACCAGCTCGGCAACGCGAACGCACTGTACGGGCTGGCCTCGTCGGCGACCAGGATCGCCGGGCCCGTGCTGGGCGGCCTGCTGATCGCGCTGACCGGGCCGGGCGTGGTGGTGGCCGCGGACGCGGTTTCCTACGCGGTCAGCGTGCTCGCCCTGAGCCTGATCCGGGTGCCCCTGGCGGCCAGGGAACGACAGCCGCTGTGGCGTGACATGGCCGAGGGCTGGGCCGAATTCCGGTCCCGGACCTGGCTGTGGGCTACGACCACGCAGTTCGCGTTCTTCAACCTGATCACCTGGGCGCCCTGGATGCTGCTCGGGCCGGTCACGGGCCGGGCTTACCTGGGCGGCGCCGCGGTATGGGGCGCGATCATGGGGGTGCAGGGTGCGGGGGCGATCGCGGCCGGCCTGCTGTCCCTCGGCCGCCGTCCCCGCCGGCCGATGGTAGTCGCGACCATCGGCACGTTCTGCTACGCGCTGCCGGACGTCCCGATGGCCCTGCACGCTTCCGCCGTGTGGGTGGCCGCCGCCGCGTTCTGCTGTGGCGCGGGCTCGGCCGTCTTCGGCACCTTCTACGGCACGACCCTGCAGCAGCAGGTGCCGCCGGAGCTACTCGCCCGGGTCAGCGCGCTCAGCATCTTCCCCGCTTACGGCATCGGCGTGATCGGGTACGCGATCGACGGGCCGCTGGCCGCCGCGTTCGGGCCGGCCGCGATCTTCGGCGTGGGGGCCCTCTACGGGCTGCTGAGCAGCGCGGCGGTGCTCACCGTGCGGTCGGTCCGGCAGGTCACCTGGGCGGATAGCCAACCGGACGATCCCTAAGTGCTGGCGTGCCGCTCCCCGGAGGGCGGCGAAGGCGGCCAGCCTCGCCGCCACCGTGATCACCACCGCGACCGGCAGGACCCCGGTCAGGTCGGCGGCCGGAGTGAACGCGACCAGGCCGAACGCCACCGCCACCCCGCCCGCCGCCAGGGCCAGCGCCGCCGCGACCCGGGGAGCCCGCAGCGTCCGGCGGACCAGCCGGCGCGCCTCGCGCGGCATCCGCAGCACGATCCAGGCGAAACTGGCTACGGTGAGCCCCGCCGCCATGCCGAGCGCGATCACGAACGGCAGCCGGTCCAGGTGAGTGACCGCGGGAATCCAGATCAGGATCAGCGCGGCCAGCGTGAACACGTAGATCGTCCTGGACACCGTGCGCAGCAGCACCACGTCGATGTTCCTGCTGTAGATGCGCTCCTCCGGCGTGGCCCGGGCGGCGCTGATGAAGTGCCTGATCGCGCCGGCCGTGTCGTGCCGCCTGAGCCTGATCCGGCCGAGCTCGTTCATCGCGCCGCTGTGCGCCGGGTCCAAGGCCAGGGCCTGTTCCTGATGCTCGCGGGCCTCCGCCAGCTGACCACGGGCCAGGCTCACCTTGCCGGACAGGAAGTGCACGTCGGGCTCGTTCGGGGCCAGCGCGCGGGCCCGGGACGCGGCCTCGGCCGCGACGCGCGGGCGCTGCCCGGCCAGCGCGGCCTGCGCCACGCATACGTGCGTCTGCCAGTAGCCGGGCGCGAGGCGGCACGCCTCGTCCGCCGCCCGTAGCGCGTCCGGGAAGTTGCCCAGGTGGACCAGGGCGTTGCTGGCCAGCCGGTGCGGCCACTCGTCGGCCGGGTCGAGGGACACCGCCCGGTTAGCCGCGCTGATCGCCTCGGTGTAGCGTTCCGCGCCCAGATGGGCCCGGGCCATCAGGCACCAGGCCCGGCTGCTCTCCGGTTCGGCCGAAACCACCCGCGCCAGCAGCGCCGAGGCCTCGTCGAAACGCCTGACGTCGAGCATCGCCGAGGCCCGGGCCAGCTCCTCCCGCAGTTCGATCACGGTAGCCCGATCACGGTAGCCCGGTCATCGGCGCGTCCTCAGATCAGCCGGCGCTTGCGCAGGTAGGCGGCCAGGTCGTCGTAGCTCCCGTTCTCGTTGGCGAACAGCGCCACGTTGCGGGCCGTGTCGAACCACGCGCCCAGCGACGGCTTGACCTCGCCGATCGCGGCCTCGAGATCGCCAGGGCCGATCATCCGCGGCTCGCTGAGGCGGACCGAATCCATCAGGGCCCGTTCGGCCGCCGTCTCGCAGATGTGCGCGATGTCGGCGCCGGAGTACCCGTCGGTCCGCCCGGCCAGCCGGGCCAGGTCGATGCCCGCGACCGGACGGTCCTTGAGGTGGTAGCGGAATACGCCCTCGCGCGCGGCGGCGTCCGGCGGGAGCACGAGCAGGGTCCGGTCGAACCGGCCGGGGCGCCGCAGCGCGCTGTCTACGTCCCACGGGTGGTTGGTGGCCGCCAGCAGGAAGACGCCGTCGTTGTGGCCCGAGATGTCGTCCAGCTCGAGCAGCAGCTGGTTGACGGCGCTGCGCATCGGCGTGTTCCGCAACTGGGATCGCTTCTGCCCGATCGCGTCCACTTCGTCGAGGAACAGCACGCACGGAGCGTTCCGCCGGGCGATCTCGAACAGCTCGTGGATGTTGCGCTCGCTCTGCCCGACGAACATGTCGATGATGTCGGCGAACGACACCGCGATGAACCGGGCGCCGAGCTCGCCCGCCACCGCGCGGGCGATGAACGTCTTGCCGCAGCCCGGCGGCCCGTAGAGCAGCAGCCCGCCGCGCAGCGACTTGCCGTAGAGCCGGCGCAGCTCCGGGTTGCGCATCGGAGCCAGGAAGGCCGCCTCCAGGCGCTGCTTCACCTCGGTCATCCCGGCCACGTCGGCGAGCGTCAGGCCGGTCTGCTCCGCGTCGTAGGCGTCCGCTTCGTCGATGCCCGCCGAGGCGGAACCCTCGGCCTCCGCGCCGCCGACGAACATCGCGGGCAGCACGTCGCGCAGCTCGTCCTCGGCCTGCGACCAGTCATAGTGCGGCGTCTTGCCCGGGTCCGCGGCCGCCGGGGTGGCGTGGGGTACCGGCGGGGCAGCGGGCGACCCGGCCCGTTCGGGAGAAAGGACGGGGGAATCAGCGTCCGGACCTTGCAGCAGGCCGAGGGCCCGGGCGTTGCCCGGGTCGCGCTGCAGGACCGCGCCGAGCTGCCTGACCGCCTCGTCCCGCTGGCCGGCCCGCAGCAGCATCGTCGCCAGGTGCAGGCGAAGGGGCACGTCGTCGGGCATCGCCTCGACCGCCTTGCGCAGGCTGTCCAGCACGGTAGGTTCGGGTTCCATGCATCCGTCCGGTCCGTCGGAGGTCGGTTCTTACAGGGTAGTGCGCGCGTCAGGCCCACAGCTCGGTCACGCCGAACCCCAGGTCGGCCAGCAGCCGCCGCAGCAGCGGCAGCGAGATGCCGAGGACGTTGCCGTGATCGCCGTCGATCCCGTCCACGAACCAGCCGCCCCGGCCGTCCAGGGTGAACGCCCCGGCCACCGCGAGCGGCTCGCCGGAGGCCACGTAGGCGGCGATCTCCCGCTCGGACGGCGTGCCGAACCGCACCGCGGTCGCGGCCACCGCGGCCGCCCGCCGGCCGGTGGCCGCGTCGATCACGCAGTGCCCGGTGACCAGCGTCCCGGTCCGGCCGGACATCTCCCGCCAGCGGGCCGCCGCCTCGGCGCCCGAGGCGGGCTTGCCCAGCGCCCGCCCGTCCAGGTCGAGCAGGGAGTCGCACCCGATCACCAGCCCGTCGGGCAGGCCGGCCGCGACCGCGGCCGCCTTGGCCCGGGCGAGCTGCCCGGCCAGCTCGGCGGGCGTGGCGGCGGAGAACGCGGTCTCGTCCACGCCGCTGACGATCACCTCCGGCTCCAGCCCGGCCGCCCGCAGCACCCCGATCCGGGCCGGCGAAGCCGAGGCCAGCACGATCCTGGTCACGCCCCGACCCTAGGGGGCCGAACGGGCCGGGCCTTCGCCGCCCCTAGGATCGAGCGCATGCAGACGACGACGCTGGGGCGCGGCGGGCCCGTGGTGTCCCGGGCCGGCCTCGGCCTGATGGGCATGTCGGGCATCTACGGCCAGGCCGACGACCAGGAGAGCCTCGCCACGATCCATGCCGCCCTGGACGCCGGGATCACGCTGCTGGACACCGGCGACTTCTACGGCATGGGCCACAACGAGCTGCTCCTGCGCGACGCGCTGCGCCGCGGGGTCCCCCGGGAGAGCGTGTTCATCCAGGTGAAGTTCGGCGGGCAGCGGGACCCGTCGGGTGCCTTCGTCGGGCACGACGCCAGCCCGGCCATGGCGAAGAGCTCGCTGGCCTACACGCTGACCCGGCTCGGCACCGACTACGTCGACCTGTACCAGCCGGCCAGGCTGGACCCGCAGGTGCCGATCGAGGACACCGTCGGGGCGATCGCCGAGATGATCCAGGCCGGGTACGTCCGGCACATCGGGCTGTCCGAGGTAGGGGCGGACACCATCCGCCGGGCGCACGCGGTGCACCCGATCGCGGCGCTGCAGATCGAGTACTCGCTGATGAGCCGCGGCATCGAGGCGGAGATCCTGCCCGCCGTGCGGGAACTCGGGATCAGCGTCACCGCCTACGGCATCTTGTCCCGCGGCCTGCTGAGCAGCGGCACCGCGCGGCTGGCGCCGGGCGACCCGCGCACCCGCTTCCCCCGGTTCTCCGGCGAGAATCACGCGCGGAACCTGGAGCTGCTCGCCGCGCTGGAGGAGATGGCGGCCGGGTACGGGGTGACAGCGGCCCAGCTGGCGATCGCCTGGGTGGCCTCGCGCGGCGACGACATCATCCCGCTGATCGGCACCAAGCGCCGGGACCGGCTGGCCGAGGCGCTGAAGGCCCTGGACCTGACGCTGAGCGCGGACGACCTGGCCGCGGTCGAGGCCGCCGTCCCGGCCGCCGCCGTCGCCGGGGACCGCTACGCCCCGGCCCAGATGGCAGCCCTTGACGCCGAGCGCCGGCCCTAAGACCGGCCGAACGCCAGCGCCAGGACCGGCCGGGTCGCTTATGTGGTCTCCTCCAGGGCGTCCAGGTGCACCAGCCCGACGTCGGTGACCCGCTGCGGGTTCGTCCGGTACAGGTAGATCATGTAGATCAGGCCGACGACCATGAAGCCGGCCACGCCGGGACCCATGTAGGACAGCGGCGGGGCCAGCGGGGTGACGAAGGAGAACACCTTGATGCCCGCGGCCGTCAGCCAGGCCGGGACGAACGCGGCGATGCCGAGCACCGGGACGACCAGGTACGACAGCCAGTTGTACCCGGCCGCGCCGCGGCGGGCGAAGTACCCGAGGCACGCGGCGTTCATCAGGATGTAGATCGCCACGAGCACGATCACCAGGCCGGTCGCGACCATCGTGAAAGCCACCGTCGGGTCGTACCCCAGGCCGAGTCCCAGCGTCACCGCGACCGTGATCACGAACGCGACCACGACGGCGTAGACCGGGGACCGGTGCTTCGGGCTGACGATCGCGAGGAAGCGCGGGAACGCCCCGATCCGCCCCATCGCGTAGGCGGTGCGGCTCGACACGTTCACGCCCGCGTTGGCGTTGGCGATGGTCGAGTTGACGATGGCCAGGAACACGAAGAACCAGAACAAGCCGTAGAGCGAGCGCGCGAGGCCTTCCCAGGACGCGTTGCCGGTGAACGTGGCGAAGGCGGCGAAGCCCTTCGGCCCGTAGGCGACGTCGACGGCGTAGGTGGTGAACACGTAGAGCAGGCCGATCAGCAGCGTGGCCAGCAGCACCGCGCGCCGGATGGTGCGCCGCGGGTCCCTGGCCTCCTCGGCCAGCGGCGCGGCGCCCTCGAAGCCGCCGAACGCGAGCAGCGTGAACACCGAGCCGCCGATCACGCCGGTCAGCCCGGTGGGGGAGTAGTGCGTGGTGAAGACCTGCCCGGTGTTGTGGCTGCCCGCGTGCACCACGAAGAACACGGCCAGCACCAGGAACACCGCGATCTCGAAGATCCCGAGGATGGTGCCGAACCGTGTCGAGGCCCGGACCCCGAAGTAACCAGCCGCGAGCACGATCACCGCGCCAGCCAGCGACCAGGGCCACCACAGGTTCGCCGGGTACCCGTGGAACTCGGAGTTGATCGTGGCCGCCGTGGTGAACCCGAGCTGCAGCAGCACCAGCGGCGGGATCAGCCAGCCGACCAGGACGTAGCCCCAGGCGACCAGGAAGCCGACGGCCGGGTGCAGCCCGCGGGCCGCGTACGTGGCCAGCGATCCCGCGGCGGGCATCTCCCGGGCCAGCAGCCCGATGCACCAGGCGCACAGCAGGCACGCCACCAGGGCGAAGACGACCGCCAGCGGCAGCGAGCCCCCGGCCAGCGCGGCGCCGGCCGGGATCGAAGCCGCGATGGCGGCGCCGGGGGCCATGTCGGTGATCGACTGGAACAGCACCTCACGCAGGCCAATTGCGTTGCGACGCAGCCCGGGCGCAGAACCCTGAGATCCGGAAACGGTTTGCTCTGTGGCCGACATGGCGTCATGATCGCACGGACATTTCGCCGCGGACAGGCTTGACCTGGGGCCCTTCAGAAGATTTACCAGAACGTAGCCCACGCGCGGCCTGCTGCACCACCAGCACCAGGGCCACCAGGATTCCGGCCGCAATTCCGTCCAGCCAGAAGTGATTGGCTGTCACCACGACGACGAGCATCGTGATCACGGGGTAGGCCGCGGCCAGCCAGCGCCAGCGGCGCCGCGACACCGTGATGACCGCGATTGCCACGATGATGGCCCACCCGACGTGCACCGAGGGCATGGCCGAGAACTCGTCCGCGTCGAAGCCGCCGCTCCAGGCGTACACCGACTGGCCGTACTGCACCGCGGTGTCGACCATGCCGGTCGACGCCAGCAGCCGCGGCGGCGCCACCGTGATGAGCTGGATGAGCAGGCTGACCCCGGTGAACAGGGCCACGGTGGTCCTGATCCGCGGATAGTCCGCCCGGTGCCGGGTGTATAGCCAGATCAGGCAGGCGCCCAGGAGCGGGAAGTGCAGGATGTCGTAGTAGTAGTTGCACGCCTGGACCAGCAGCGGATGGGGCAGGATGAGCCGCTGCAGGTCCGTCTCGCTGGGCATGTAGAGGACCCGTTCGGCGTCCCACAGCCAGCGCGCCCTGGGCAGCGCCCCGGATGTGCCCATCACCGTGAACGACCCGGCGAACTGCCACAGCCCGTACAGCACGAAGAGCAGCGAGCTCTCCCAGGCCATGTCGCCCAGCAGTGCCCATGAGGCCGAAGGGCCAGTCGCCGGCCCGCTCGTGCGGCCGGCCCGCCTGGCCGCCCTGATCGCCGCCGCGGCGATGAACAGGCCGCACGAGGCCGCCAGCGCATACTGCCACGGCAGCATCAGATGCGGCACGGCCGAGCCCCCGTATCGTCAACCGATCACCGGGATGGATCCCCAGGACGATCATACGTAGCCGGGGAGTAGCCTCCGCTTGGCCCCCGCGACGTGTCGCGTTAACGCACGCCGTTGCGGCTGAGCCCGGACGGGTCGGGCTCGCCCTGCGGCAGCGACACGTTGCCGGTCACGTCCGCGGCCAGCCGCACCCGGTCCCCGTCGACCAGCCGGACCTCCGCGCCGGGCAGCACCCGGTCGTCGTTGACGTACGTGCCGTTGGTCGAGTTCTCGTCCCTGATGGTGGCGTGCCCCGCGTCGTCCACCTGGACCGTGGCGTGGCGGCGCGACACGTTGTCGAACTGGGCGAAGGCCGCGGCCACCAGCGACTCGGCCGGGTCCCGGCCGAGCATCACCGACGTCCCGGCCGGGATGTCCACGTTGCCGGTGGGGAAGGTGATCCGCATGACGACCGGCGAGATGCGGCGGCGGCGGCCGGTCGGCAGCGGGGTCCCGCAGGTGGAGCAGACCACGTCGGCCGCATCGGCCACGGAAGTGCCGCAGTTGGGGCAGAAGGCGCCGGGGTCGGATCCGGCGGCGATGAAGCGCTGCGAGATGGTCGGCGTCAGCACGTCATCATCGGGTCCTGGGTGGTGCGGCAGGTTCGCGCCGCACCGGAAGCAGATCAGATCCTCCGGCTGGACCTTGACGCCGCAATCGGGGCAGCTCAGGCTGGCCATGTTCTCGCTCTCATGTCTGGGTAGTCAACCCCCGTTAGACTACCGCCGCCCGCGGCCGGTTCGCAGCGGGCTGTGCGAAGGTAGTCCTATGGTCAGTTACCAGCTCGCGCCGGAGCAGCAGGACCTGCGGGACTCCGTCGCCCAGTTCGCCCGCGACGTGGTCGCGCCCGTAATCGGCGGCTACTACGAGCGCGGTGAGTTCCCCTACGACATCGTGGCCAAGATGGGCAAGCTCGGCCTGTTCGGGCTGCCGTTCCCCGAGGAGTACGGCGGGATGGGGGGCGACTACTTCGCCCTCTGCCTGGCCCTGGAGGAACTGGCCCGGGTGGATTCCTCGGTCGCGATCACCCTGGAGGCCGGGGTCTCGCTCGGCGCGATGCCCGTCTACCGGTTCGGCACCGCCGAGCAGCGCCGCCGGTGGCTGCCCGAGCTGTGCACGGGGGAGCGACTGGCCGCGTTCGGCCTGACCGAGCCCGGCGGCGGGTCCGACATCCCCGGCGGCATGCGCACCACGGCCCGGCTCGAGGAGGGGGAATGGGTGATCGACGGCAGCAAGTCGTTCATCACCAACTCGGGCACGGCCATCACCTCGCTGGTGACCGTGCTGGCCATCACCGGCCGCGGCGAGGACGGCCGGAAGGAGATCTCGTCGGTCATCGTTCCGAACGGGACGGCGGGATTCGTCCCCGGTCCGGAATACTCCAAGGTCGGCTGGTGCGCCTCGGATACCCGCGAGCTCTCCTTCACCGGCTGCCGGGTCCCTGAGGAGAACCTGCTCGGCGAGCGGGGCCGCGGCTACGCCCAGTTCCTGCGGATCCTGACCGAGGGCCGGGTAGCGATCGCGGCGCTGGCCACCGGGCTGGCCCAGGGCTGCGTGGACGAGTGCGTCAGGTACGCCGGGCAGCGCGAGGCGTTCGGCCGCCCTATCGGCCAGCACCAGGCGATCCAGTTCACCGTGGCCGACATGGAGACGCGGGTGCACGCGGCCCGGCTGGCCTGGTACGACGCTGCGGCCCGGCTGGTGGCGGGCCAGCCGGTCAAGAAGGAGTCCGCGATCGCCAAGCTGATCTCCTCGAACGCGGCGATGGACAACGCCCGGGCCGCCACCCAGGTGTTCGGCGGTTACGGCTTCATGAACGAGTCCCCGGTCGGACGCTTCTACCGCGACGCGAAGGTGCTCGAGATCGGCGAGGGGACCTCGGAGGTGCAGCGGATGCTCATCGCCAGGGAACTGGGGCTCGGCTAGCCCCGGATAGCCCTTCTGGGTAGCCGGATCGCTATTACCGGTCACCCAAATGAGGTAATAATCAGCACGTAATTAACATCATTATGAGTTGATTAGCGGGCGGATTGGCCGCGGCGTCATCGTACGGCGCAAGAGGCCTGGCTGGCCCTGGCCTCGGGCGGGCGCCCGGGCCGGCTTGCTGTCTTCGCGCCTGGTGCGACGGGTACCCGGGTGCGCCGCCTGTGCTGGTCATCCGTCCGCCGCGGCCGCAGGAGGATGCTATACGGGGAGTTACTATCTAGTCACCCGATAGCGATCATGAAGCGTTCGGTCATGACCCGGTGAGACTGCGCGGTAACCTACCTGAGGAAGATCTCGCCGGTTTACTGCCGAATGCCCCGTGGCGGCCGCCCGGAAGATGATTATATGTCCTTACCCGTTTTGTAACGCGAGAGTGTGGCCTCCGGCCGCCGCGACCCGAGGGGTGCGTATGTTTACCGGCTTCTGCCGTCGTAACCCTGCATGCGTCCTGGCCAGGCCTGCCGATGCGAGGTGCGAACGTAGTGCGTAGACGATCGGGGACGAATCCCGGCGAGGCTGACGCGACCGGGGCCGTCAACGGAGGGCAAGCCGACGGGGGAGGTTCGGGGCTGCTGGCGGGAGGGGCCGCCGTAGGTGACGGCTTTGACATGCCCGGGCCGGCCGGCCCGGACACCGACCTGCGCTCGAATCCATCGTCGTCGCAGTGGACATCGCCCGGGTACACGCCGGCGCCAGGCGTCAACGTCTCCGCGGGTGCCGAGTCCGATGAGGCTCCGTCACCGGGCGGCGCGCCGGACGCCCCGCCGCAGGCCAGCATGGTCCGTGCCGCCCACCCGCAGCCGCGGCAGCCTAGCGCGACCCGGTCCCGGTTCGCCCTGGTCAACTGGCGCGTCCGGTGGCGGCTGGCCGCCGTCATCGCGGTCCCGACGCTGACCGCGGCGGTGCTCGGCGCGCTGACCATTAACAGCGACGTCAACAAGTGGGAGGCGACCGGCCGGGTCCAGCACCTCGCGCAGCTCAACAGCGACGTGGTCAAGTACAGCCAGGCGCTGGAAGACGAGCTCAACCTGTCCGCCGCGTTCGCGGCGACGCGGCCGAACAACGGTGCCTACGCGGCCGACCTGAAGAAGGCGCAGAACACCACGGACACCGCGGCCAACGCCGTGCTCAACGACTCCTCGGGCGTCACCGAGGGTGCCGGGTACCTGCCGGGCACCGTGCAGGACCTCAACGCGGTCCGGGCGAGCATCAGCGACCTCACCAACGTCCGCACCGGCGTCACCAAGTCGCAGTTCCCCTCGTCGCAGATCGTCCGGGTCTTCACCGACAACCTCATCATGCCCGCGAACACGTTCAGCGCCGGCATCGGTGTCGGCGCCAACGACGCCGACCTGCAGGGCAGCGTCACCACGCTGGGCGCCCTGGTGCGGAACGAGAACCAGGTCGCGGTGCAGCGGGCTATCCTCTACGCCGCGCTCGTCTCCCCTCAGGGAACGCTCCGCTCGGAGGATCTCAACGCCCTCCAGCAGGCCCACGAGCAGGCGGTCGCCAGCCTGGCTGACTTCAAGGCCTCCACCGACACGGTCGGGCAGCAGTTCTACAGCAACACCGTCAGCGGCGCCCAGGTGGACGTCGCGGCCTCGAACGAGATCCTGGCCGAGCAGATGGCCACCACCAGGCCGAACGTCTCGCTCCGCTCCCAGCCCCAGTTGAAGCCGGAGACCTGGAGAGCGGACATGACGCTCACCATCGAGGACACCCAGAAGGTGGGCGACTCGCTGACCGACGCCGTCAACACCCGGGCCAACGCGCTGCGGTCCGACGCCACCACGGACCTGCTGGTCACCAGCCTCGTGACGCTGCTGCTGCTGCTCCTGGTGGTGCTGGTCTCGACGATCGTGGCCCGGTCGCTGATCCGCCCGCTGCGCAAGCTGCGGTCCGACGCATTGGACGTGGCCGGCCACCGGTTGCCCGAGATGGTCCGCAGGCTGAGCCAGAGCGAGGGCGCCGACGAAGGCGTCGAGATCGAGCCGATCGGGGTCACCTCCACCGACGAGATCGGCGAAGTCGCGCGGGCCTTCGACCAGGTCCACCGCGAGGCGGTCCGGCTGGCAGCCGACGAAGCCATGCTGCGCGGCAACCTGAACGCCATGTTCATCAACCTGTCCCGGCGCAGCCAGTCGCTGATCGAGCGCCAGCTCTCGCTGATCGACTCGCTGGAGCAGAGCGAGCAGGACCCCGGCCGGCTGTCCAGCTTGTTCCGGCTGGACCACCTGGCCACCCGCATGCGCCGCAACTCCGAGAACCTGCTGGTCCTGGCGGGCCACGAGGTCACCAGGCGGTGGAGCCAGCCGGTGCCGCTTGTCGACGTGCTGCGCGCCGCCATCTCCGAGATCGAGCAGTACGAGCGGGTCGTCCTCAACGTCCAGCCCGGGATCGTGGTGGTCGGCCAGGCCGTCAACGACGTGGTGCACCTGGTCGCGGAGATCGTGGAGAACGCGACCACGTTCTCCCCGGAGGACACCCAGGTGTACGTGTCCGGCCAGCCGCTGTCCAGCGGCGGAGTGCTGCTCGACATCACCGACAACGGCGTGGGCATCTCCGACCAGGAGATGTCGCACGCCAACTGGCGGCTGGACAACCCGCCCGTGGTCGACGTGGCCGTGTCCCGGCGGATGGGCCTGTTCGTGGTCGGCCGCCTGGCCGCCAGGCACGGCGTCCGGGTCCGGCTGCGGCACGCTCAGGCCGGCGGCCTGACCGCGCTGATCTGGCTGCCGGACACGGTGGCGGCGCCCGAGGTCGCACCGCCGCTCGGCCGGCTCCGCCGGTTCGAGGCGGACGACTACGGGCCTACCCCGTCATTGTCCGCGCCCACCGCGACGATCCCGGCCCAGGGTTCGTCGGCGGCCTCGCAGGCGACCGCGGCCGCGAGGATCCCGAGGTTCTCCCCGTCCGCGTCGTCGGGCCCCTCGGCACCCGCCGCTCCCGCAGCGCCGTCGTTCACCCCCGCGGCGAACGCGGGCGCGCCAGGCTCCCCCCCGGCTTCCGCAACTCCGCCCGCGCCCGGTGCCGGCCAGCCAGCCAAGCCCGCAGTCGAGGGCACCCCGGCCGGCAACAACTGGGAGCCGGCCGGCAACGGCTGGGACCTGGGCAACGGCCAGGCCACCCCGAACCACCCGGACGGGCCGCCGACTCAGGCGCTGCCGGTCCGCAACGGCAACGGCAACGCGGCCGGCGGTCCCAGGGATCAACGCGATGACAGCGAGCCGCCGACCGCGGCGGCCGGCGGTCCGAGCAGGATCCCTGCCTTCGGCGGAGCGGTCCAGCCGCCGGCGCAGAGCCCGCAGTTCCCCGTCGGCAGCCAGAACATTCACGGCAGCGACGGCCCGAGCGCGGACAGCACGGGCACCGTGACGAACGGCGCCTCCGGCCCTGGCTCCGGCGAGCAGGCCGACGGCCAGGTGACCGTCCCGCCGGCCGGGCCGCAGCGGCTGCCGATCTTCGACTCGCTGGAGTCCGACTGGTTCCGGCGCAGCGGGACGACCATGACCGGCCCGCAGCGGGCCCTGAGCAGCTCGGCCCAGCCGCCTGCCAGCCAGGCGGAGTGGACGTCGCCCGCGGACGAGGGCTGGCGTGCGGCTCAGGTGGTCGCGTCGCCCGCGGCGGGAGAAACTACTCAGGCAGGGCTGCCCAGACGGGTTCCGAGGGCTAACCTCGTGCCAGGCTCCGTCGGCAGCGGCGGTACAGGAAGCCAGGATGCGGTGGCCGAGGCGCCCGCCAGGTCGGCGGACGCGGTCCGGTCCCGCATGTCCAGCTTCCAGCGAGGCGTGCGCGAGGGTCGCGCCGCCGCACCCCAGACCGAGGAGCCGTAGCACCCGATGAAAGCTCAAGGCCTAGGTACAGCGAGACGAGGAGGGACCTGTATGGACGGGCGACGAGAGGAGTGCGGATGAGCACGCCAGGGCGCCCAGCGCAGGATCTTAACTGGCTGATCACCAACTTCGTGGAGCGAGTGCCCGATGTGGCACACGCCGTGGTGGTGTCCTCGGACGGTCTGCCGCTGGCGTTCAGTGCCGGCTTCCCGCAGGAGCGAGCCGATCAGCTGGCCGCGGTGACCTCCGGACTGACCAGCCTGACCCAGGGCGCGTCGCGGGTGTTCGAGGGCGGCGCGGTGGTGCAGACTGTAGTGGAGATGCAGCGGGGTGTGCTGGTGATCATGGCGATCAGCAACGGCTCGAGCCTTGCTGTCCTCGCCGCGTCCACCTGTGATCTCGGGCTCGTGGCCTACGAGATGACCCTGCTGGTCGAGCGGGCCGGCCGGGTCCTCACTCCGGCGACCCGCGGCATCATGCAAGCAGCCATCCCCGGTGATGGACGACGGTGACCGGAGGTATCAGTGGCGGGCCAAGGGCGAGGTGACAGTCAGTCCCCGTTCGTGGGCTTGCCCGGCTCCTGGCAGGGACGGGCCGGTCTATGGGATGAGGGGCCGGGACCAGGACGTTCTGGCTTCGGCTTCGGGAATGAAGACGATGGTTCTACCAGGCTTGTCCGGCCGTATACGGTTACCGGAGGCCGGACCCAGCCGAGGTACCAGCTCGCCATCGAGGCTCTGGTCACGGCGACCGTGCTCGAGCCCCGTGATCTGTCCGTGCTGGCGCCGGAATGCCAGGCGATCCTCCAGTTCTGCCGGGACTGGAGGTCGGTGGCCGAGGTGTCAGCGGTGCTCCGGCTACCGCTCGGCGTGGCCAGGATTCTCATCGCCGACATGAGTGCGGACGGGCTCGT
>Ga0081540_1000217_pt1 | contig 60963 bp, 57 predicted proteins | sample TabmetS2T1R1_FD_71024 | JGI IMG/M metagenome (GOLD analysis project Ga0081540, IMG submission 71024) | Tabebuia heterophylla rhizosphere microbial communities from the University of Puerto Rico - S2T1R1 | ecosystem: Host-associated > Plants > Roots > Rhizosphere ...
TCGGCAAGGCGACCAAGAAGACCTGGGAGTGCATGTGGTCACTTTTCATCCGCTGCTGAAGGTCTCCGGCGCAAGGGGCCCTTGCGCGGGCTCTGGCCACGTTCGCTGGCGACCAGCGCTAGTTAGTGCCGCGCTAGCCACTCCCGCGCCCGCCGCTGAGCTTCGGCAATCTCGCGTTTCGACATTTCGCGTGCGATTTCCATGCGATAGCGCTTGGCCTCGGCGTTGCCGCGCATCGCCGCCAGGTTGAACCACTTGTGCGCCCTGACGAGGTCGATGGCGACATCATCTCGCCCCGCACAGTAGAGCAGGCCAAGCTCCAGCAGGGCATCGGGCGTGTTGCCGGCGGCGCCCGACGCGGTGAGCTCGAAGCTGGTGACGTCAAAACGGGCCATGACGCTCGTCCTTACCCTGTCGATCCTCTATTTCACTTCCCCGCACGCTGGGCGGCGAGCCCGTTAGGGAGCCCCGGCAGGCGCGCCGGTTGCCCGATCAAGTTGGCAACGCCGCAATGAAATTTCGTAAATGTCGCGACAAAATCGCCGCTTCCTGCGACCCCTGATCGCAACAATCTCCTTTCCGCGTGCACCCATTCGGCACATCGCGGTCGAACGGGAACGCCCATTAAGGCATTCTTCATCGCCGTCCATACGCGTCGCTAACCCTAGCCTGCAAAAGGCTGACCAGCCCCTTTCCCCGGGTCCGGCTGCCTGTCCACAACAATGCTCTGTCAAGGGGATTTTGCGCTTGCCATGTGTCTTGGCGCAGCTAAGCTTGCCGCACGTCGACTTTGGGGGGAGCTGCTGTGTTCGTCGTGGAACAGGCAAGCAAAATGAGACGCGGCCGTGCACCGGCCTGGGGGATGATCTTGCTGTTGGCAAGCACCTTGCTTGCCGGGTGCGCCGGCAGTCAGCCGCTATCGACGGGTTTTGCCGGACCCGCGCAGGCGGCCGACGCGGAGCGCGATCCGGGTAAGAAGACCCTGGCCTCCAAGGTGCTGACCGCCATCGCGCTGGAACGCGTGACAGGTCGCAAGCCGGATCCATCGCGGCTCAACGAGCTCAACTGAGCGAAACGACCGTTAACGCCAAAAAAACCGGCAAGATTGCAAAGCGCGCGCCGGCGACAGGCGCTTTTGCGCTTGTCGGCGGTCGGCGACCCGGGGGCAGGCAATGCCCCGTTTATTTGCTACTTGCGATCGAGCGCGTCGTTGATAGCGCGCGTGAAGGTGAGGCCAAGACCGGGTGCGGAGGGCACCCTCAGCAATCCCTTCTCGGGTATGGGCGGATTGTCGAATAGCGGCCTCGTCCAGGGCATGTACTCGACGATTTGCCCGTTGGGCACGGCGGCAATGAGATGCAGGTGAACCTCGGGGATCAAGTGCGAGACAACCGGTAGGTTGAAGGCCTCGGCCATTCCCGCGACCTTCATCCACTGGCTAATGCCACCCACGCGCACAAGGTCGATCATGACGATATCGACGGAACGCGCCTCCAGCATGTGTCGGAAAGGGGTGATCCCATAAACGTACTCGCCGCCGGCAATGGGCGTGGCGAGCTGCTGGGTCACGCGCGCAAGCCCCGCATAATCGTCGCAGGTGGTCACGTCCTCTAGCCAATGCAAGCGATATGGTTCCAGACGCTGGCCGATACTGATTGCCTCGTGCACTTGCCAGCGCTGATTGATATCGCACATGAGTTGGGTGGAGTTGCCGACGATCTCGCGAATAAGCCGGATGCGCTCAACCTCGATGTCCGGCGAGGTTTGCCCGGGGAGCGCAAGTTGCGTCTTCATGGCGCCCCAGCCGCGCTCGCGGAGCCGGCGCGCGGCCGTCGTGACCTCCTCCAGGGATAGCGTGCGCATCAGGGCACCGCTGGCGTAGGCCGGAACGCGATCGCGGAAACCGCCCAAGAGCTTGGCCAGCGGCAAGCCGAGCGCCTTGCCGCGCAGGTCCCAAAGCGCCGTATCGATGGCAGACAGCGCCAGGGTGAAAATTCCGCCGGGACCGCTACTGCCCGCCGCCTGGCGCAGCTTTTCGACGATGCGCTCAAGCCCATGAGCATCCTCGCCGACCACGAGAGCGCCGAGGTCTTCGACGGCGCGCTGTAAGGCACCGGTCATGGCCGCGCCGAAGAACGTTACGCCAATCCCGTCCAGTCCATCCGTGCTGCGCAGCTTGACCGTAACGAGGTCGCGGGTTGCCCCCGGCATGACCTTGCCGTCGGCCAATGGCTCGTCGGCCGGAAGCTGCACGACGTGAGCGCGGACGCGATCGATCTGCATGGGCACAATCTCCCCGAAAGCTCTGCTCGTGCGGCGACCTTGCCACGCCGAACCCAAGCACGCTAGCGGCGCGCGCTGCAATCGAGCACCGGGCAGCAAAGAAGGCCCAGCAAAGTGGGCCGACGCAAAAAGGGCAAGCAAAAGGGCCCAGCAAAAAAAGACCCAAACAAAGTGGGCCCAAACAAAGAGCATCGTGACGGAGGCAAACGCCAGGCGCGCGGGCTCGCGCCGGTGTGCATCAAACCAAGCGCGGCGATCTTGAGCGTTTGGCAGCGGTGACGCTGTCGCGGCAGGTGGCCTTGGGGCGCCGCGCCGGCCGCGCCGCGCCGCCACCCAAGCTCGAAGCTGGCATCAATTCGTGCGAGCCGATCCGTTCGCCGCCTGGATGGCGGTCTGCTTGGCGCCCGGCAACGCCGTGGCGTCGTTGCGCACGAACACGTCGACGCGCATGCCGGGCAACAGCGGCGGATTGCCGCCAAGCTCGATCAGCACCTCGAGCACATCGACATCGACTGGTTTGCGGGGACCGCGCTGGCCGAGGCGGCTCGGCCCCAGCGATTGCGCCAGAAACGTCACTTTGCCCTCGAAGTCCTTGCCGGGGAAGGCGTCGGAGCGAACGACGGCGGCCTGCCCGATGCGTACCTTGCCCAAATCGCGCTCCTCGAGCTCAGCGCGCACGCGCAGTGACGACAGATTACCCATCACCAGCAAAGCCGCCTCCGGGGACGGGGCGATGGTTTCTCCGGCCTTGGTGTTGACTTGCAGCACGGTTCCTGCCGTGGCGGCGCGAATGCGCGTCTTTTCCAGCGCGGCCTCGGCCAACGACAATTCGGCGCGCGCCGCCGTCAGTGCCGCCTCCGGCCGGGTCGGCGGCGGCAAGCCCTCGGCCGCGAGTGCCTTGCGCAGTCCATCGCGGGCCTGCACCAGGCGCTCGCGCGCCTTCTCGGTCGCCTCGTGCACCTTGTCGACGTCAGCCTCGGTACCGGTGCCGGCACGGCGCTGTTTGGTCACGCGGTCCTGGTCCTCGCGCGCCTGCGCCAGCTGCCGTTCGGCATTGGCCAGGGCATCTTCGGCGCTTCTGCGGTCCTGCGCCGGCTTGCCGATCGCCTCCGCGCTATCGCGCTCGCGCTTGCGCACGGCGACCTCGGTGGCGGCGGCGTGGATCCGCGGCACCAGGTCGTCGTCTTCCAGCCGCACCAGCAAATCGCCGGCCGCGACCTTGTCGTTGGCGGCCACCAGGACCTCGGCGACGCGGCCGGGAATCTGTGCGCCAATCCGCACCTCGCCGCCCGACGGCTCGACGCGTCCGGGGGCGGAGGCGGCCCATTCGGGCTTTGCCGGCGCCGCCTTGGCAGCACCGGTGACAATGGCGCTCGCCGCGGCCTCGCTCTTGCCAGGATCGGCCGGCCGCGCCACGAACGCCTTGGGCACATAGTAGCCGACGCCGACCGCTAAAATCGCGGCCACGATCAACATCGTGAATGTGGAATCACCTTTAAGCATTGGCCTTCCGTTTGCGGTTGCGCGCCAACTCGTGAATGGTTTCAACGCCCTCCGCACGGCGCTCTTCGCCGACGATGAGCCCGTCTTCGATGCGCAGCACCCGGTTGGCGAACGGCACTGTGCGTGGATCGTGCGTGACTGCCAGGACTGCGCGGCTCTTGTCCTTGGCGATCTCCGACAGCAGCTGCATCACGGCCAGTCCGTTCTCGCTGTCGAGGGCCGCCGTGGGCTCGTCGGCGAGCATCACCGAAGGCGAACCCGCAAGGGCCCGGGCCACGGCAACGCGCTGCTGCTCGCCACCGCTCATGTTGCCAGGATAGGACTTGAGCTTGTGGCGCAGGCCGACCCGATGTAGCGCGCGTTGCGCTGCCACCACCGCTTCCGAGCCGCGCTTGCCGCGCACATCCAGCGCCACGCGCACGTTCTCCTCGGCGGTCAGCGTCGGAAACAGGTTATAGGACTGAAAGATGAAGCCGATGTGGTGTCGCCGCAGGTTGGCGAGCCGCTCTGGCGTCAGGCCCGCCGTCGAATGCCCGGCGATCGCCAGGCTGCCCTCGGTGGGCGTGAGAATGCAGCCCAAGATCGAAAGCAAGGTCGTCTTGCCGCTGCCGGACGGGCCCATCAGCAGCGTCAGCTCTCCGGCGCGCAGCGACAGGCTGACGCCCTTCAGGGCCCGCACCTTGCCGGCGCCGCGCCCGAGTTCCTTGGTGATGTGCCGCGCTTCCAGCACGATTTGGGTGTCCTCCTCGCCAGGATCCTGACGAGCTTCGGCCGAGAGCGTGGCTGTTTCAGCTATCATCGGTTGAACACCATGGCTGGATCGATGCGCATTACCTTGCCGATCGCCGACAGCGCCGAGATCGCACACATACCGATGGTCAACGCCAACAAGAGCGCGGCGAGCCCCGGCGTCATGATGATCGGCAGCGCCGTATGCTCGCTCAGATAGACGACGGCCATGGCGATCGACATTCCCAGTGCATAGCCGAGGACGGCGCTCAGGGCCGCCTGGGTCAGAATGACCCGGTGAATGTAGCCCGATGAAGAACCGAGCGCGCGCAGTGTCGCAAATTCATTGAGGTGGTCCTTGGTGCTCGAATACAGCGTCTGGGCCACGATCACCGTACCGACCAGCAGCCCGAGCACGGCGCCGCCGATCAGAGCCACACCGGCACCGGTCGCAAACAGCCAGTGGTTCAGACTGCGCGTGCGAAATTCCGCCGTCGTCAGCACTTCGCTGTCGGGTACCTTGGCCTGGATCGCCTTGCGCACGCTCTCCACGTCGGCTCCCGGCTGCAGCCGGACGAGCGTGTAGGTGATCTTGTCGACCGGCATGTCGATCAGCGTTCGGGCTCGGCTGATGGTGGTGAAGACGTAAGGCGTGACGGTGAAAGAGCGGATGCCGTCGGTCAGGCCCGACACGCGCACCCTCGAGGCTCCGACTTCGGCCGTATCGCCGATCTGTTTGACGCCAAGCTCCTGCAGATAGGTTTTATCGATCATCACGGCATCGCGGGCGCCCAGTCCGGTAACCTCTCCCTCCACCACATTCCATGGGCTGAGGCCGCGGTCCTCGTTATCGGTACCGATCACGACCACCAGCGTTGAGCCCCCCATCGGCTTGCGCCAATCGGTGAAGGAGGCAATGATTGGGACCGCGTTGGCCACCCCTGGCGTGGAGAGGGCGGCATAGCGATCGCGTGCGTTGATCGGCTGCGCTTCCTCGAAGTTCTTGGTGCCGTAAGCCATCACCCAGAGGTCGCCGTGCGCACGATCGATCATGGAAATGATCATCGAGCGGGCGCCGAGATAGAGTCCGAGCTGGATCGCCACCAGAACGATGGAGAACAGAATCCCGACCAGGGTGACGGTTAGCCGCACGCGGTCATGGAAAAGGTTGCGGAAAGCCAGCGTGAAGGTCATTGCGGCGCGTTGCATCCACTCGGCAGCACCCCGCGTAGCGCTAAGGTGCGGTGATCGTTGACGGCCCGCAGGGGCCAGGCTTCTTCACACCGGTGAGGGCGGTCGGTCCCCCGCGAACCCCTGTGCGCACGACTATATAGGAATTCCAATCGGGTCTTGCGACCGGGCGCCAACTCGGTAAAGGCCGCGGCAAAGCTTATGCCCGGAAGTTGCCGCATTCTTCCGTGCTCGGAGCCAATTTGCAGGGTCTGCCGTATTTTCTCCGCATCTCGATCGCAAGTGCCTATGCGGGTTGTGGCCCGATCCGCTAGGGAGACCCTAACATCATGTTTTATTTCAAGAATAGGAAGCTTATGGCCGATCGAAAAACCGTGCTGCGCGCCGCGCTTTTGGCGCTTAGCACGCTGCCGCTCGGCGCACTGCCAGGTCGCGCGGCCGACGTAACCGGTACCTGGATCGATCACACCGGACAGGGGGCCGTCGAGATTCGTCCCTGCGGCGAGCTCATGTGCGGGCGTGTCGTCTGGCTTAAAAATCCCACCCATCGCTCGCGCAGCGGGCGGCCGATCTGCGGCGCGCAGATCCTGGGCAACCTGCGCCGCGGCGAGCCCAACACCTGGTCGTCCGGCTGGATCTACAATCCCGAAGACGAGGAGCGCTTCAGCGCCGAGATCAAACTGCAAAACGACAATACCCTTCTGGTCACCGGCTATCTCGGAATCAAGCTGCTCGGCGAGACCTTCACTTGGAAGCGCGCACCCGCTGATCTGCAACGCTGCAACACCGTCGGTGGTGCCTGAGTTGCGCGCCGCGTCCAGCTCCGGCGTCGCCGTCGGTTGGCGCGCCCCCCGTCACCGGCGGGCACATCGCACCAAAGTTCTCAATCCGAGGCGATCCGACTCTGGTCCGCCTTGGCATCCTTGATGATGCGCTGCAGATCGCCCTTGGCGAGATAGCCGTTCTCGACCCAGGCGACGAAGGCATCGGTGCGCTCGGCCACAACGTGGCGCTGCTGGTCCAGGGTGACCATATGATAGCTATTGTCCAACACTAGCGTGTCTACCAACCCGCCCAGATGCGACTGCAGGTACTGCGCGTTCCTTAGACTGGCAATGTCGTCATTGCGTGGGTGCACGATCAGGGCCGGCTGTCGCACTTTATCGAGCCGCGGTTTTACTTCGCCGACCAGCGCGTTGAAGTTGGCAAATGAGCGCACCGGTGTGCTGAAGACCCCGGCCTGCCCAGCATCACCGCTTTGCATGCTGGAGACGACCAGCGCGCGCACGCGTTCGTCCTTGAGGCCATAAGGATTGCGCTCGGGCAGGTCGAATTCCAAGCGGAGCGGCGTCGGCTTCACGTACTGAAGGACCAGCGAGTGCCACGGCATGGCCCAGCCGTCGAGCTTGAGCGTCGGGGCATAGAGCAGCAGACCATGCACTTCTTCGGGCCGCTGCTGGGCCAGCCGCAGCGCCAAAATGCCGCCCATCGAAAGCCCGCCCGCCAGGACGATGTCGCAGCGTTCACGCAGCCGATCGTGTGCTTGCGCGACACTTTGGTACCACTCCTGCCAGGTTGAACGACGTAGTTCCTCGGGCGTGCTGCAGTGACCGGCCAGTTGACAGCACAATACCGTGCGGCCGGCCCTGGCGAGACCTTGGGCGATGAACCGAAGCTCGGTCGGCGTGCCGCCCAATCCGTGCACCAGCAGGACGCCGACGCGACCGCCCTCAAAGAGCTGGCTGCGATCGGGAAACTCATCTTTGTCGTTTTTGTCGTTCATGTCCACCAGACTGCTTTGTGTTGTTTTGTTGTCCGCTTCACCGGGCCTTGCGAGCGATCTTTCGCATTTTTGCGGTGCGCGAGCCGCTGGCGCCCAGATCCTGCAACCGGATCTTGCAACCGGCCCTCAGTGCGCTTTGGTTTTATTTTGGAAAGCTCAAGTCCCCCTTTGTCTCCGTGATCGGACTGTTCGCCTCGCAGCGTGTAACCCCCAATCATGTTGCGGGTTCCACGGTCCCATGACCGCCGCCAAGGCACAAATCAGATGCGGCGGTGCCTTACTCCTTGCTGACACGATAAAGGACGCGATCGAGCAACTGCAGGCTCAGGTCCATTTCCGATTTGCTGATGTGGAGACTCGGCGCCAGCGTCACCACGTTCTTGTGGTAACCGCCGATGTCGAGCACGAGACCATAGCTCTTGCCGTCCACTTCGATGTCGCCCTTTAGCCCCTCGTCCACCATGCGGTCGACGATTGCCTTGGAGGGTGTGAAACTGTCGTGCGGTTCGCAGATCTCCAGGCGCAGCGCCATGCCAAGGCCATCGACGTCGCCGACGATTGGGTAGCGACGCTTCAGCTCCTCGAGGCCCTCGAGCAGATAGGCACCTTTGTCCATCACCATTTTCTCGTAGTCCGTTTCGCGCATCATCTTCATGGCCTCGAGTGCCACCGCCGTGCCCATCGGGTTGGCGTTGAAGGTCGAATGCGTTGAGCCGGGCGGAAAGATGGTGGGATTGATCAGCTCCTCGCGCGCCCATACGCCCGCCAGAGGATTGAGCCCGTTGGTGATAGCCTTGCCAAACACGATCGCATCCGGCTTGACGCCAAAGTGCTCGATCGACCAGAGCTTGCCCGTGCGATAAAAACCCATCTGGATCTCATCGACGACGAGCAGAATGCCGTGCGCGTCGAGCACCCGCTTCAGCTCGACAAAGAAGTTTTTCGGCGGGATGACGTAGCCGCCGGTACCCTGGATCGGCTCCACGTAAAAGGCGGCGTACTCGGCCTCGCCGACCTTCGGGTCCCAAACCCCGTTGTATTCGCTCTCAAACAAGCGCTCGAACTGCTTGACGCAGTGATGCCCGTACTCCTCCTTGCTCATGCCCTTGGGGCCGCGAAAATGGTAGGGGAACGGGATGAAGTGGGCACGGTCGCCAAAGTGGCCGTAGCGACGGCGGTAGCGGTAGGACGAGGTGATGGCCGATGCACCGAGGGTGCGGCCGTGGTAGCCACCCTCGAAGGCAAACATCAGGCTTTTGCCCTGCTTGAAGTTGCGCACGAGCTTCAGGCTGTCTTCGATCGCCTGACTGCCGCCGACGTTGAAGTGGACGCGACCCTTGCTGCCGAACTTCTGTTGCGCGTCGCGGGCGAGGATGGCGGCGAGCTCGATCTTCTCGCGGTGCAGGTATTGGCTGGCGACCTGGGGCAGGCGGTCGAGCTGACGGCGAACGGCGGCATTGAGGCGCTCGTTGCGGTAGCCGAAGTTGACCGCCGAGTACCACATCTGCAGGTCGAGGTACTCTTTGCCATCGGCGTCGTAGAGGAAGCTGCCGTCGGCGCGCTCGAATATCTTCGGCGGATTGGTGTAGTGCACGGTATCGCCGTGTGAACAGTAGTTCGCCTCGAGGGCGAGCAGTTCGGCCTCGGAGAGCTGCTGTTCTGCGGGCTCGTTGCTGCCGCGCGGCGGCCGGCTGATCAGCTTTTGCATCGCTTCTCACTCATGCCGAGGGTTACTCGTCTGCCCGCTGCAACTGGGAAGTGGGCGCGATTGCAGCATGCCCATCGAGCCACCCTGCCAAGATGCGACGGGCGTCCTCGAAGCTCTCGAAGGCGCGAACCGGCAAGCCGGCGGCAACGCAGTGCGGCAGCAGCGCGCTCTTGGCCAACACCAGGTCGGCGCGGCGGGCGATGCAGAAGTCCGAGCGGCCGTCACCGATCACCATGCGCAGATCGAGCCGGGCGCCTTCGGCAATTTGACACTTGCAATTTCCCGACAACGCCTCGCAGTCACTGCGCGCATGAGGAAAGCGCAGTCGCCAGCGATCTTTGCCGCGCCACTCCAGGTGATTGGCATAGAACGGAAGATCGAGCTCGTATCGCTTCAGCACCGCCTCGACGGTGCGATCGAGGCCATCCGACACCACCGTCACGTCGTGACCTTGCTCGAGACATAGGTCGACGAAGGCGGGAAACGCCGGGTCGATCTCAATGTGGTCGATGAAGTCGTCGAGTTGAGCGGGCGTCGCACGCACCAGATCGATCTGGCGAACCATGCACTCGCGCGAGCCGATGCGGCCGCACTTCCAGTCGTCCTCGATTTGGCGCCATTGCGGCGCCGCAAAACGCTCGAGCAGAAAATCGGTTGTATCGAGAGAAGCGATGGTTCCGTCGAAATCGACGAACACATGGCACTTCACACGCGGACGCGACACGCTTGCAGAACCCGTTGATGGAATTGCCCCACCTCAGCATCGAGATGTGGTCTGGTTGGATCGCCTCTTTAGCTTCCAATGGCCGCGAAGCCAATCGGTTTCCTTCACATTTCCGTTAAGGCGCATCTATCGGTTGTACCGATAGATCGTCCCGTGCACGCCAAAGTTGGGCGCACGGCCGGTTTGCGCGAGTTAACCTTGGGTCTGACGCAGTAATATGAAGGTGCCCGAGACAGTTGGCCGCAGCCGCCGTCGACCGCCTGCCGGCCGCGAAACGGGCAGATTTGTTGGAGAACTGACAATTGTTCAGTGCTGTTGGCCCGGCAGCAAGGCCACCCCTACATAAGCGGCTGCCGCACCGCTCAAGCCCAGCAGGTACGGTGCCGTCAATCCCATGAGGTAGTCGCCGACTGCCCAGAGTGCCATGCCCGAGATGATCGAGGCGTAGGCGCTGGCCGGGCCGCCAAAGCGCGAAAAAAGTGCAAACAGCGTCGCCACGAATACGCCGGCACTGCCGAACGCGGAGGCCGTTTCCACCAATTCGTGAATACCTTCCGAACTAAGAGCAATCAGGAAGGCGATGATGCTCAAGGCCATCACCGTCGTGCGCACCGCCCACAGCTTGCCGGCTTCGCTGAGCTTGGGAAGCACGCGTATGACGATGTTATGCGAAATCTGGGATGCGGGTGCGTGCAGCGCCGAGTGCACCGCCGACAGGATGGCGGAGATGATTGCGCCCGCGAAGGCCACATAGAGGATCCCGGGCAGATACACCTCGGCCAACTTGGCGACGATTTGCTCGGCGTCGGGCGCGGCGGGCAGCAGCGAAGGGCCGACCAGGCCGAGAAAGACCGGCACCAGACCGATCGAAAGATAGATGGCGCCGCCTACAATCGTGCCCGCGGCCGCCACGTTGGCGGAACGCGCGCCGAGGAAGCGCGAGATCAGCTCGACGGCGACAATGGTGCCGCAGACGGGAATGGCCAGGTGTTCGAGGCGTGCGAGCAAGCTCTCCTCGGCGGCCGCCAGCGACAGGCGGCCGGCGTCGACCTTAGCAAGGCCGCCGGAGACGCCACCAACTTCGGTCGCCACGATGATGCCAAGGATGATCAGTCCGGCCAGGACCGCGATCCCCTGGATGGTATCGGTGACGGCGTCGGCCAGCAGTCCGCCAACCACGGAGTAGGCGGCAACCAGCACGGCGGCCAGCGTGATGGCACTTTTGAGATCGAGGCCGGAATTGAGGCTCATGACCTGGCCGAAGGCGCGCACCTGCGCCGCGGCCCAAATGATCGATCCCGGCAGCAACATGACCACCACCAGGCGCTCCACTCCGGGTGAGTAGCGCCGACCAAACAAGTCGGCAAAGGTGGTAAGCCCGCGCGACCACAAAGCGCGCGCGAACAGGAGCCCGACGATGACAATGGCGCTGGCATAACCGATGGGATCGACCAGCGCCCCCGCCAGGCCCTTTTCGTAGACCGCGCCACCCGAGGCCACGATCGCCTCGGCGCCAAAATAGGTGGCAAAGACCGAGAAGGTGACCAGCCCCACCCCCAGGCGGCGGCCGGCCAGGATGTAGTCCGCCTCGCTCGCCATGCGGCGCGACACAAAGATGCCGACGGCAAACTGCATCAGCACATAGGCCAAGATGCCAAAAAGTACGATGTTCATTGAGCTCCCCGTCCGACCGGAGGGGGCGGGCGGTGAGCCCAAGCCTTGAGGCGTGGCGCTTCCCCCCGCCAAAGTTCCCCCCCAATCATTTGCTTTAAGCACACTTGAGCATTTCGGGCAGCCGTTCCCATATGCTCAGTCCCGTGTTCCCCAGCACCGAGGCCTCGTTGCACACGCTCATGGGCAAACCTTCCCCCTGCCGCGCCGGCCTGTCAGCGCTCGTCGCCCTCGCGCTCGCCTTTTCGCACGTCCCGGCCGCAGCCGCAGCGCCCCTTATGACCCGCGCGGAGTATGAGGCCTGTCAAGCGCGGGACGAGCCGGCCTTTCGTGGCGCCATCGAGACGGTCACGCGCAAGGGCCTGGAAGCCTCCCTGGTCGGCCTCGACTACAAGGCGGTGCTCAGGGAGGAGTGGCGGCGCGGCAATGTCGACGACCTTATCGACCGGCAGGTCGACCTCGCGGTCGGACAAGTGCGCGAAGAATCAAGTTGGATGCAGCTCTTGCAATCGTTGGCCTCCGCGGGCAAGGCGCAGGAACTTGCGACCACGGTTGCCGAGCGCGTCTACCGCTCGGAGGCCATGAAAAAAGCCATTGAAGAGATGGCCTCCGGGGTCGGCCGCGAGATCGGCAAGCGCATCGAAGCGGCCGCTGCGGACACGGCCGCTCCGGCCGTCGAATGCATGCAGGCGTTTCTTGGGCGCCGCTACGGCTCGACCGTGGCGCGCGCCGTCAGCGCCGATGCCGGCCGGCAAATCAGCATCGATCCGGCCAAGTTTGGCGCGCAAGTGTCGACCGGCCAGGTCCTGCTGGAGGGCGGTGAGGGCATTGCCGGTGCCGTTATTTTGGTGGTGCGACGCCAGCTTTCCACAATTGCGAGCCGGGTTGGCCAGCGCATCGTCGGCTCGGTCCTGGGCCGGCTGGTTTCGGTGGTCGGCGGCGGTGTCGGCCTCGTCCTGGTCGCCAAGGACATTTGGGACTTTCGTCACGGCGTGTTGCCCATCATCGCCGAGGAGATGAAGTCGCAAGCCACCAAGGACAAGGTGCGCGAGGAACTCGCGGCCATGCTCTCCGAACACGTCGGCGACAGCATCAAGGACATCGCCGCCGCCAGCGCCACCCGCGTCGTGGAAATCTGGACCGACTTCCGCCGGGCCCACGCCAAGGTGCTCGAACTCGCCGAGCGCAATGACGGCTTCAAGCGCTTCCTCGATCAGATCAAGGGCGCCGACATGCCGCGGCTCGACGAAATCGTCGGTCTCGTCCTCGCCAGTGAAGGTGAAGCGGGGGTGCTGAGGCGGCTCGACGATGGCACCTTGCACCAGGCGGTCACGGCCCTGCCCGGCGACGCCCTGGAGATCGCGCGCGAAGCGCGCTCGCTGGAGGTTGCCTTCAAGTGGTGGGCGATCGCCGGCGACAACCTGACCAAGGTCGTCGGTTTCGAGCTGCACCGGCGCGCGGACCCGCAATCATTCACCAAGCCCAGCCTCAATCGCCTATTGGCCTTGCAGGATCGGGTGATCATCACGCGCTTGGCATCTTTGCAGCCGGCCGCCCGAGACGTCCTGTTCGAGCTGGACGCGGGCGAACTGCGAACGCTGGCGCGGTCCCTCGATGAGGATGAGCTCGCCAGCCTGTCGCGCTATCTGAGCGTGCTGTCGACGGCGCCGGCCCAGCGCCTGTTGCGGGCGGTGGTGCAATCGCCCTCGCGCATGGCGGAGTTGGCCAAGCCTGCCGTGCGCGATGCCGTCATTGCCAGCGCCGATCAATTGGCGGCGGTCGGCATGATGCTGCACACGAGCACCCTGCCAAACCCCGGCGTGGTTTTCGAGCATGCCCGGCTCGTGCTCGACGGCCGCATTGCCCCGCGCTTGCTCTGGGAGAAGCACGCCTTTGCCATGGCGATTGCCGCCCTCCTGTCCCTGCTCTTGGCCCTGCTACTGTGGCGGTTGCTGCTCGGCGCCCGTCCGCGGGTGATCCTGCAGCCTGCGGCGACGGTTGCGCCCAAGGCACGAGGGGGACGCTAGTGCGGCTGGTGACGACCGACACGGTCGAGGACCGTGCCATTGACAAGGGCGAGCTCGTCTATGCCTGCGCCATTAGCGGCGCCAATATTTTGCGCGATATGCGCGAGGCCGTGGTCAATACGATTGGCGGCCATATGACGAAGTATGAGGCGCTGCTCGATAAGACCATTGCCCGCGCCCTGGCAACGCTCGCCGAGCGCGCCGGCGCGCAAGGCTACGATGGGGTGGTGGGCGTGCGCATATCCCATCCCTTTATTACCAGTGGTGCCATCGAGGTGGTCGTTGCGGGTACCGGTTTTCGCTACGCCAGCCGCCCTTGAGCCGGTTCCTCCTTGCGAGTTTACCCACATGAGCTTTGCCTGCCTGCGCTGGCACGGTCCGGCAGCGTTGGTATAAGCGCGCGAGCCAGTGCCAATCCGAGTCGCTGCGGTTGCGCGTCTATGGGGTCAATTTAGGGGAGAGATCACCATGGCCTTGAAAGCTCCGGGCATCCTGGTGTTCACGCTTTCGATCGTTTTGGCTTTGGCCGTTCTGTTCTCGCGCTTTTTCGGTGCCACCATCCCCTACCTTACGGGCGATACCACGCAATTTTATGCCATGTGGGCGGCCTACCTCGTGTTGCTGCTCGGCTGCATCATGCGGGGGTTGTGACCCATTCGCTGACTGCCGCTGGTCGCATGGCTGTGCCCATCTGTCGCGCGGCTTTTGGTGCCCTGGAATATGCACACCGCTATGCGCTTCTTTTCGCAATGGAGAAGCCTTCGGAGCGGCGCCAGCACGGCCCCCATCCTAACCTGCGCAGGTGGATGCGGGAAATCCTGTTGGCCATCCTGTTGACCGTCGCCGCGGCATCGGTGATCGCGGTGGCTTTGTGGCGGGGGGATGGCGCCAACCAAGGTGTCGTGCCGTTGGCGCGCAAGCAATAAGTGCCGTTGGCGCGCAAGCAATAAGTGCCGTTGGCGCGCAAGCAATAAGTGCCGTTGGCGCGCAAGCAATAAGTGCCGTTGGCGCGCAAGCAATAAGTGCCGTTGGCGCGCAAGCAATAAGGGCCTTTGGCGCGCGAGCAATGAATGCCCTCGGCGCGCAAACCATGACCGGCGCGCAAGTCGTAGAGCTCTCGGCGCGCAAGAATGCGTTCCTGCCCTGCCCGCCCAAGCCATAGGTCACGCTGTGCCAGCAACGACGCATCATGGCCGGCCCAGCGCTAAGGCTGCCGCTGGCGCCGGCAAACCTGCCATTCCTTCATGCGGCAAAGGCGGCGCTCGTTTCCCCGTTCGAGACGGCCGGCGCACGTCGGGTCCCGATACGGCCCCACGGCGAGGGGTAGCTAGCTATGGGACGGCTCCTCCCGCGGGTGGACCCGCTTGCGCCTACTGGGCCGTCCAACCACCGTCGATGGAATAGTTGGCGCCCGTGATCGAGGCTGCGGCCTCGCTGGCAAGGAAGGCGGCAAGGGCCGCCACCTCCTCGACCGTGACGAAGCGATTGGTGGGTTGGCGCGCCAGCGTCTGGCGTTTGGCCGCCTCCAGGGAGATGTGCTCCGACTTGGCCAGGTCGGGTATTTGTTGTTCCACGAGGGGGGTCCAGACAAAGCCAGGTGAGATGGCATTGCAGGTGACGCCCGCTTCGGCGAGCTCCAGCGCCACCGTCTTGGTGAAGCCGGCGAGCCCGTGCTTGGCCGAGACGTAGGCGCACTTGAAGGGTGAAGCACGCAGCGAGTGCGCCGAGCAGATATTGATGATGCGTCCCCATTTGCGCTTTTTCATGCCCGGCACCGCCGCGCGCACCGTGTGGAATGCCGAGCTCAGGTTGATGGCGATGATGGCGTCCCATTGCTCGATCGGAAACCCTTCAACCGGTGCCAGGTGTTGAATGCCGGCATTGTTGACGAGGATGTCGACCGCACCGAACTCGCGCTCCGCCTTGCTGATCATGTCGGCGATTTGGTTGTGCCGGAGCATGTTGGCGGGATCGAAGGCCACGCGCGTGCCGTGCGTCCCGACTTCGCGGATCGCCTTCGCATTGTCCGTTTCGCTGCCGAGGCCGTTGAGGACGACATCGGCACCTTCTCGGGCCAGCGCATGGGCAATGCCGAGACCGATGCCGGAGGTCGAGCCGGTCACCACGGCGGTCTTGCCTTTGAGGGTCATGAAGAAGCCTCGCGATTGGGTTGGACGGCGTCGGCGATCCTGCCAGGCTCGATGCAAGTTTGCTATTTTTGTGGCGTTGTTTGTGTCACCAAGGACATGCGACCTTTCCTCCCGCCTGAAAATTGTGTGATTGCTAGCGCACCACCGAGGGAGAGCCTCCATGACACCAGAAGCCAAGCTCGTTTCGATGGGCCTGACGCTGCCCGATATTCCAAGCCCCATGGCCAACTATGTGCCCTTCAAGATTTGCGGGAATGTGCTTTATCTGTCGGGCCAGGGCCCGCGCCGCAACGATGGCACCATGATGATTGGCAAGGTGGGCCGCGATGTCAGCGTCGAACAGGCCTATGAGCACGCCAAGCTGGTCGGGCTAGGCCTGCTGGCAGCGGCCAAGGCCGCCGCCGGGGAGCTGTCCAAGATCGAGGTGCTCAAGGTGTTGGGCATGGTCAATGCCGTGCCGGAATTCACCGATCAGCCCAAGGTGATCAACGGCTGCTCCGATTTGTTCGTTGCCGTGCTTGGCGAGCGCGGGCGTCATGCCCGCTCCGCCGTCGGCATGGGATCGCTGCCGATGCAAATCACGGTCGAGATCGAGGCCGTCATGCGCATCCACGACTAGAGCGGCGCTTGGCGCCGGCGCGCGCCGGCGATCGGGTGCGGCGCTCAGCAACTCGCCGCAGAACCCCTGGCCGGGCCCGGGCTGGGGGCGCACACAGTCCAGGTGAGCTTTGGCGGGGAGGCCGCGCTGCGACCTGGGCACCGCCTCTAGGGCAGGAAGCCCTTTTCCAGATCGAGGGCCTGTTTGGAGATCTGGCGGCCCGCCGCGTCGCACGCCATTAGCGTCCATGTCACATTCGTGCCGCGCTCGAAGGAGGTGGTTGACCGCAAGCGCGCCAGACAAAGCTCTCCGGGTGACAGCGCAATCGGAGCGAGGGCGGGCAGGTAGAGCTGCTCCCAGTGCGTGCGCGCCGCGAGCGGACCGGTCGCCAGCGTCAGGTCGGCTACGAGCTCGGCCACCCACCACAGGGCCAGACCATAGATGGTGACCGGCCGGGTGATCCGCCACTGCGCTTCTCCGGTGCGGGTCGTCTTGTTGTGCTTGTCGAAGCCAACCTCGTCCCAGGCGACCGCGGCGGCGGCCCGGTCGAGCAGATCGTCGGGCATAAACCAGCGTACATAGATGTTATTGAGGCCCATGGTTTTGGCCGTCGCAAGGTCAAGACCATAACCGACCTCATCCCAGATCGTGAGTTCCCGGTAAAAGCGCTCGCTGATTACGGGACAGACGAACTGTTGCACCCGCTGTGGAATGAGCTGGCCGCCAGGCACAAGGAAGTGGGTCCGCGCGTGATTGAGCGTGGCGATGATGTTCTCCTCGAAAGGATAGTTACCGAGCGTCTCCGATACGATCACGTCGACGCGGTCCGGCTTGGCGACTTCGGTTGAGTGGACCTGGGCGATGCGGGCTTGGGGCAGGCGGTTCACCTTTAACAGCCGCCGCGCCAGCTCGGCGATGTCGCCGCTCTCATAAAGATCGACCCGGGCAGCGCCGAGCTTGGCGGCGAGAAAGCCGAGAAAACCGGTGCCGGCACCGATGTCTGCCACCGTGGTCTTGCCGGGCACGATTACGCTGCGCAACGCCGCGTAAAAGGCGGCATTGCGCACGCGGTCGGCCAGCAGGGTGCGATGATATTCGATGCGCATTGGCGTGCCGTGCGGGGCGAAGGGTAAGCGGGAAAGCGGCGGCTTTTCACGCCTTCACTACCCGCAAACTCACGATCACACCACTCACCATCTGGCCATTGCCCTTGCGAAAGCCGAAAGCCTCCGACATGGTCCCGTCCCAGGCCCCGGCGCATACTGGAAGCACCATGTCACAACAGCCGCACACCTCACCGCTGACGAGCGACCAGATCCGCTCGGGCATCGCCGCCGTCGACCAATACCTGGATTTCGGCTACGCGAAGGTACCCGGTATGTCCTCGCGCTTTGCCGCCGCGATTTGCTGCGGGCTACTGCGCATCCAGACGCAGCTTGGCATCGCCGGTCCGATCGCGGAAATCGGCCCCTTCGAGGGCCGTTTTTTCATCGCTATGGCGCATGCGCTGGCGCCGGGCGAGACCGCGCTTGGCATCGATCTGTTCGACTGGCCGAACCCGGAGGTTGCCGACCGGTTCGAGGCCAACTGTGCCAGATACGGTATTTCAGCCGAGCGGCGGATCGCCTGGAGGGCCGATAGCCGAGTGCTTGAACCGGCCGACCTGATCGGCAAACTCGGCAATCGGCGGGTGCGTTTCTTCCACGTCGACGGGGAGCATTCCCGCGCGGCGCTGAGCAAGGACCTGGAACTCGCCACCGCGGTGCTCGCGCCCGGCGGTGTGATCGTGCTCGACGACATGCTGCACCCCGGCTATCCGACCCTGATGGTGGCCGTGCACGAGTACCTCGGCCGTCATCCCGAGATGTGCGTGTTGTGCATCATTGACCGGGAAAGCGTGGTGGCGGCGAGCAAGTTCGTGCTCTGCCAGGTGGATTGGTTCAAGCGCTACGAAACAGGCCTGCTCGAGGCCTATCGCGCCAATGTCTGGCCGCTCGGTGCCGACTTCGAGCCGCATTGGTGCCTGGTGTTGTCGCTCGATACGCGTCTCGCCCCCATCATTTGATGCCGCGGCCGGGCTGGATCCCGGTCGGTGAGCCTTTATTCTTCTAGCTGATTATCAGCTAAAAGATTATTTTGTCGGCGCCGTCGCTCGCGGCAATGACCGGCGGCACGCGAGCAGCGCTGGCGGTCAAAAAATTGCGTGAAATACCTGAAATCAAACATATTTCGACCGCGTTGTGGCAACAACTATTCAGAAGTGATTGTGCCCGTTGGTGATTCTGGGCTGCAGGTCAATCATTATTTAACCGTAATGGCCGCAAATAGTGCTGCACGGGACGAGCGCCGGGCCGCTACTGCCACCGTATTCATAACCGAAGAGAGAACGTTCATGCCTTTCCGGCCTCCGCTTCATGTTAGCGTTTCACGGCACGAGGAAAAGGAGCAAAGGCTCAGGCAATTCGTGTCCCAGCACCTCAGCGCGGGCCCCGCTGCCCCGCATCCGCTGCTGGTGGTTGCGCGCTCACTCGACAGCCCCGTGGTGAAGGCAATCGCCGGTCTCGATCAGACCATCGCCGCGATGGGAGGCGCCGTGCGCCTGATCTTGGCGCAGCTCGACGATGAGGCGCAGTGTCTCGCCGGCACCGTCCTGAGCTGTAGGCACGAGATCCGTTGGGCCCGGCATCCGCGCTTGATCGAGGCGCACGAACAACTCGTGCTGGGCCCCAACACCTGCTGGATCGGCGACTCAATGCGGCGCGATCCGGCCAAATGCGATGCCTTCGAAAATTATGTGGAGGATTGCGGCGAGGCCGCCGGCTGTGCCGCGGTCTCCTTCGAGCGGCTTTGGTTTGCGAGCGCGCCCTTGAAAGGCACCCAAGCACCCGGGCTCGCCGCAGCCGCGGCGGCCGCCAAGGGCCCAGCGGCGGAGCCCGCGCTGCAAACCCGCCAGTAGTAGAGCCCGCGCCACGGCCGCCCGCATCGCCCGCGGGCTGGCCGCCAACCGCACCGGAGGGCGTGCGCGCTCAAGCGCGCTCGCGCAGGCCGCCGACGGTATTTACCCGAAAATAGGCGCAAGCCCTCGCAACGGGGGAGAACAAGGGCGTGGGTGCCACTGTTCAGCCACCGCTTGATGCTGCATTTGCCGTGTTCGGCCGTCGGGCCGATCGGCGGCAAAGCCGCCTCCATTACGTGCGGGGATTAACGTCCATGTCGTTCGCGCTGCGCCTTGCCGTTGCCGGTCTCGTACTGCTGTCGGCGCCTTGCGCCCAAGCCCAGGAAAAGCGCTTCAGCCACGCCGGCGTAGAGGCCGACGCCAAGCGCTATGAGGCCTCCCTTAAGGGCAGCTTGCCCTTAAGCGGCCGCCTTGCTCCCGAACCAAGGGCGGACGGCGATCGCCTGCTCGGCGCCAAAGACCCGCGCGCTGCCACCCTCAGCTATGGGCAGGCGGTGCTGGCCGATCCCAACGATGCCGCCGCTTGGCTTGGCCTTGCCAGGGCGTTGCTTCAGACCAACGCCGAGCGCGGCAGCGAGCGCTACGAGCTTCCCGTCAATGCCTCCGCTGCCGCCTTCAATGCCTACGTTCGCGCCACGCTGCCGGCGGCCAAGGCCACGGCGCTCATGGTGCTTGCCGACGCGCTCAAGCGCCGCTCCTTCTTCCGTCCCGCGCTCGAGGCTCTCGCTGCCAGCCTGGCGCTCGTCGACAACGCCGAGATTCGCGAGGCGTATGAAAAACTCTTGGCCGAACACGGTTTTCGCATCCTTGAATACAAGGTCGACGCGGATGCCAGCCAGCCACGCCTGTGCGTGCAGTTTTCCGAGCGTTTAGCGGCTGGCCGCACCGACTGGGCCGAGTTCATCAAGGTTGACGGCAAGGATCCGCAGACGGTGACCGCGGATGCGCGCCAGATCTGTGTCGATGGCCTCGCCCACGGTAAACGCTACGAGGTGCAGGTGAGGACCGGGCTTCCCTCGGCTATCGGCGAGACCCTGCGCAAGACCGCTGAATTGGCCGTCTACGTCAAGGACCGCGCTCCCTCGGTGCGCGCCAGCGGTCGTGGCTACGTCCTGCCCAATCGCGGCCAGCAGGGCATCCCCCTTGTCAGCGTCAATACCGAAAGTATCAAGGTCGAGGTCTACCGCATCGGTGACCGCAGCCTCGCCCAAACCCTGCAAAGCGGCGATTTCCAGAAGCAAATTTCGGCCTACGAGATCGACACGCTGAAGGAGCGCACCGGCGCCCGCGTCTATGCGGGCGAGCTTGCCGTCGCCGCCCGTCCCAACGAGGATGTCACCACGGCCTTTCCGATCGCCGAGGCGGTGCCGAAGCTGCAGCCCGGTGTCTACGTGCTGCTCGCCCATGCCGTCGCCAGCAAGGAGGACGCTGGCCGCGCCGCCGCGGCTACCCAGTGGTTCATCGTTTCCGATCTTGCCCTCACCAGCATCAATGGCGATGACGGCGTGCACGTGTTCGTGCGTTCGCTGGCGAGGGCCACGCCGGTCGTCAACGTCAATCTCCGTCTGCTCGCCCGCAACAACGAGGTCCTGGCCAGCGCCAAAACCGATAGCCGCGGCTATGCCCGCTTCGATGCCGGTTTGCAGCGCGGCGAGGGTGGCCTTGCGCCCGCCGTGCTCGCCGCCGACGCCGACGGCGATTACGCCTTTATCGACGTGTCGGCCGCGGCCTTTGATCTGACCGATCGCGGCGTCAAGGGTCGCAGCGCGCCGGGACCCATCGATGCCTTTGCCTACACCGACCGCGGGGTTTACCGTCCCGGCGAGACGGTGCACCTGGCGGCGTTGGCGCGCACGCGCCAGGGTGGTGCCGTAGCCACTCCCCTCAGCCTGATATTTTCGCGCCCCGATGGCGTCGAGTACAAGCGCGAGACCTTGGCCGATCAGGGCCTCGGTGCGCGCACCACCGAGCTGGCCCTGCCGCCCTCCGCCATGACCGGAACCTGGCGCGTGCGCGTGCACGTTGAGCCGAAAGCGAGCGCCATTGCGCAAGCCGCCTTCCTGGTCGAAGACTTCGTCCCCGAACGGCTGGAGCTCAAGCTCGAGCCGACGGCCGGCGCACTTTCCACCGACCAGCTCGGCACCGTCAATTTGGCGGGCCGCTATCTCTACGGGCCGCCCGCGGCCGGTCTTGCCATCGAGGGCGAAGTCGTGGTCAAGCCCTCCAATCGCGAGCTGCCGGGCTATGCCGGCTTCAAGTTCGGTTTGGCCGACGAGCAGATCAGCCCCGTCCGCAAGACGCTGGAGCAGCTTCCCGTCACCGATGCGCAAGGACGGGCCGCCATCGGCCTGCGGTTGCCGGCGCTGCCCCGCACCGGGCGGCAGCTGGAAGCCGATGTCATCCTGAAGCTGCGCGAGGGCGGCGGCCGCAGCATCGAGCGCACCGTGACGCTGCCCGTGGAAATGGGGCAGCCGCGCATCGGCATTAAGCCGCTCTTCGTCGGCGGACAGGTCGGCGAAGGCGACGTGGCCCGCTTTGAGATCGTCCTGCTCGCCGGCGATGGCCGGGCGATGGAGGCGCGCGGCCTCAAGTGGGAGCTCCTGCGCCTCGACCAGCGCTGGCAATGGTATAGCCGCGACGGGGCTTGGAACTTCGAACCGATCGTCAATGCACGCCGTATTGCCACCGGCACGGGCGAGGCTTCCGGCACGCTGGCCAAGATCGAGGCGCGCGTCGACTGGGGCCGCTATCGGCTGGAGGTGGCGAGCCCGGACGGCACGCTTGCGAGCCTCGTTTTCAACGGCGGCTACTGGGCCGACGAAGCCGCAGATAGTCCGGAAATACTCGATGTTGCCCTCGACAAGCCCGCCTACCGCAGCGGCGATTGGGCCCGCCTCAGAATTGCTTCGCGTTTACCGGGGCGCGCCATGGTCGCCGTGCTCAACTCGGGGCTGGCAAGCACCCAGGAGGTCGAGCTAGCCGCCGGCGGCGGGGAAGTGGCCCTTCGCGTCGGCGACGACTGGGGGCCGGGTGCGTACGTCACCGTCATGCTTTACCGCCCAATGGACGAGACGGCCAAGCGCATGCCAAGCCGCGCACTCGGGCTGCGCTGGCTCGCAATCGAGCAGGCGCCGCGGTTGCTCAGCATCGGCCTTGAGCTGCCGCCACAGATCAAATCGGGCGCCACCTTGTCGGTGCCCGTGAAGGTCGGCGGCTTGGCGGCCGGCGAAGAGGCCTTCCTCACCCTCGCCGCCGTCGATGTGGGCATCCTCAACCTGACGCGGTTCGAGAGCCCCAAGCCCGAAGCCTGGTTTTTCGGTCAACGCCGTCTCGGTGCCGAAATCCGCGATGTTTACGGCCGATTGATCGACGGCATGCGCGCCGACCGCGGCAAGCTACGCTCCGGCGGCGACGGCGGTTCCGACGGCATGTCCTTGCAGGGCTCACCCCCCGTGGAAGAAACCCTGGCCTTGTTCTCGGGCATCGTCAAACTCGATGCCAACGGTAGCGCCAGGGTCGACTTTCCCCTTCCCGATTTCAACGGCAGCGTGCGCCTTTCGGCCGTCGCCTGGAGTGCCGGCAAGATCGGCTCGGCCGCCAAGGAGCTGATCGTGCGCGACCCGGTGACCATAACGGCATCGGCGCCCCGCTTCTTGACCCTTGGCGACCGGGCACGCCTCGAACTCGCCGTGCACAATGTCGAAGGCGCGGCCGGCAGCTACAGCATCGTCGGCCAGCAGGAGGCCGCGGGCGCCGGTGCCATCGGCTTTGAGCGCACACTTGCCTTGGCTGCCGGCGAGCGCAGGCGCGAGGCCTTCGAGCTCAAGGCTTCAGAGGTCGGGCTCATCAAGCTGGCCGTGCGCGTCAGCGGCCCCAACGGCATCGACGTGCGGCGCCGTCTCAGCATTGACGTCAAGGTGCCGGCCGGGGACATCAAACGCCTCACCGTGGCCGCGCTGCCGCCGGGTGGGGGCAAGCTCACTTTGTCCCCGGCGTTGCTGCAGGACTTGATCCCCGCGCGCAGCAAGATCAGCCTCGCGGTCGGGCCGCTGGCGGGCTTCGATGTTCCGGGCCTCCTCGCCTCGCTCGATCGCTACCCCTACGGCTGCGCCGAGCAGACCACCAGCCGGGCCCTGCCGCTGCTCTATGTCAACGCCGTTTCCAGGCGCATCGGCTTTAACAATGATGCCGAGATCCGCGCGCGCATCGACGGGGCCATCGCCCGGGTGTTCGAAATGCAAGACAGCGCCGGCGCCTTCGGCATCTGGGGGCCGTCCGATGGCGACATCTGGCTTACGAGTTATGTCACCGACTTCCTCACGCGCGCCAAGCAGGCGGGTTACGCGGTGCGCCAACAGCCCTTCAACCGGGCGCTCGACCGTCTGCAGAACTTCATCGGCTACGCCCAGGACTTCGAAAAGGGCGGCGAGGGCCGCGCCTACGCTCTTTATGTGCTGGCCCGCAACGGCCGCGCGCCGATCGGCGAGCTCAGGTACTATGTCGACACCAAGCTCGAGGCCTTTGCCACGCCGCTGGCCCAGGCGCAGCTCGCCGCCGCCCTGTCGATGCTGGGCGACCGGCCGCGGGCGGAGCGCGCGATGGCAGCCGCCCTCAAGCTGATGGACGCGCCGGACGACGCCGAGAGCCGTCGCGACTACGGCACCGGGGTGCGCGATGGGGCCGCAGTGCTGACGCTGGTGGCGGAATCGGGCGTCGCCAAGCCGGTAGTGCCGCGCCTCCTCGATGTGCTCGCCAAGGCCTACGGCCAGAAGACCTATACCTCCACGCAGGAACAGGCATGGATGCTGCTCGCCGCGCATGCGCTCGGCGAAGAAGCCAACAGCATGACGCTCACCGTCAATGCCAAGCCGCACCAGGGTTCGCTCCTGCGCGGGCTCACGCCCGCCGAGCTCGAGGGCGATGGCGTCGTCGTCCGCAACACCAGCGATAGCAGCGTCGAGGCCGTGGTTTCGGTGGTCGGCGCCGCGTTGACGCCGGAGCCCGCCATCGCCAAGGGCTTCAGCATCGAGCGCAGCTACTACACCCTCGAGGGGCGTAAGGTCGATCTCAAGAGTGCGACCGGCGGGGCGAGCGAGCTCAAGCAGAATGAGCGCCTGGTCGTGGTGCTCAAGGTCGAGGCAGAACACAAGGGCGGCCGCATCCTGCTGGTCGACCGGCTGCCCGCGGGCCTGGAAATCGAAAACCCGCGTCTGCTCGATTCAGGGGACGTCAAAACCCTGGGCTGGCTCAAAACCACCGTCAGGCCTAGCCACCTCGATTTTCGCGACGACCGCTTCGTTGCCGCCTTCGATTTCTTCGGTTCGGGCGGCACACGCCGCGGCGGTCAGGAGGACGGCGAGGACGGCTCCGCCGCGCCGGTCTCCGGCGCGAGCGTAGCCTATCTGGTGCGGGCGGTAACGCCTGGCAGCTACGTGCATCCGGCCGCTACGGTCGAAGACATGTATCGCCCGGATCGCTTCGCGCGCACCGCGAGCGGTCAGCTGGTGGTGGTGGCCAAGGACTAGCGACAACAATGCGAGCAGAGCACAGCGGCACACCCGAAGCACCGCGCATTGAGGTCGGTCGGCGGCCGCGCCGGCTATCTGGCCTTAGCCTTGGTTTCGGCCTTGCTCTTGCGTTTGATATCTTGCCCGTGCGCGCGCTTGTAGGTCTGGATGTCCTCGAATTGTCCCTTCTTGTCGCGGACGGCATAAAGCTTCGTTCCCTTTGAGCTGCGATGCGTCGTTCTTTTGGCAGGCATGAGTTGCTCCCTCGGCTGACGGCCGTCCGGCATCGTAGTCGATTCTGGATCTGCCGCCAGCCGCGCCGCACAGCGCGAGCTGCAAGCCCCAGGACCGGGCGCCCAGGCCGTCCGCGCTCAGCGACGCTGGGCCTGGGCCTCCTGGCAGCCGTTCCGGCCCTCCTCCTGATCGTCATAATGGCATCCCTTACGGTTCCACCGCTCAAGGTCGCCAACGACCTTTCCGTCACGGTTCTCGATCGCAACGATCGCCTCTTGCGCGCCTATCCGAGTGCCGATGGCCGCTGGCGCCTGCCCGTCGAGCCGGCGCAGGTCGATCGGCGCTATCTCGCCATGCTGATCAACTTCGAGGACAAGCGCTTCCAACGACACCGCGGCGTCGATCCCTGGGCCGTCGGCCGCGCCGCCTGGCAGCTTGCGCGCCATCGCCGCATCGTTTCGGGCGGCTCGACGTTGACCATGCAAGTTGCGCGCCTGCTGTTGGGCGAGCACCGCCGAACCGCCGCGGGCAAGCTCCAGCAGGCCCTGTGCGCCCTCAATCTTGAGCGTCGTTTCTCCAAAGACGAAATCTTGCGCCTCTACCTTCGCCTGGCGCCATTCGGGGGCAACCTCGAGGGGGTAGGCGCCGCCGCACTCGCCTATTTCGGCAAGGAGCCGAAGCGGCTGTCGCTCGCCGAGGCCGCCTTGCTGGTAGCCCTGCCGCAAGCGCCGGAGCTGCGGCGCCCCGACCGCTTTCCGGCGGCCGCCAAGCGGGCGCGCAACCGCGTGCTCGCCCAGGCCGCCGCCAACCAAATCGTTCCGCCGGAGGAAGCACGCCGTGCCATGGCCGATCCCATCCCGGTCAGCCGGCGCGAATTTCCGCTGTTGGCGGCGCATCTGGCCGATGCGGAGGTCCAGCAAGACAAGGGGCGGCTCGTGCACGTGCTGACCCTTGAGGCGGGCGCGCAGGCCAACCTCGAGCGGCTGGTCGAAGAGCACGCCGACGCCCAGCCCGCGCGCCTATCGGCCGCCCTGATTGCGGTCGACCACACGACCGGCGAGGTGATCGCCCAGGTCGGCTCCCCCGGTTATCTCGCCGCCGGCCGGTTCGGTGCCCTCGATATGACCAACGCCGTGCGCTCGCCGGGCTCGACGCTCAAGCCGCTGATCTACGGCTTGGCGTTCGAGGCTGGCCTCGCGCATCCGGAGACGCTGATCGAAGACCGGCCGTCCCGCTTCGGCGCCTACGTGCCGAAGAACTTCGACCAGGACTGGCATGGAACCGTCAGCGTCCGCATGGCGCTCGCCCAATCCCTGAACATCCCGGCAGTCAAGGTCTTGGACGCGCTTGGGCCCGGCAAGCTCTATGGCCGGCTGCAGCAGGTGGGAGCCACCCCCGTTCTGCCCAAGGGCGCCGAGCCGACGCTTGCCATTGCGCTGGGGGGCCTCGGCCTCAGGCTGTCGGACCTGGCCATGCTCTACAGCAGCCTTGCCCGCGGCGGTGAGCAGGTGCCCCTGCGCTGGCGGCGCCAAGAAGCCGCCGCGGCGCCGCCACCGCGGCTGCTGTCGCCGGTCGCCGCCTGGTACGTCACCGATATTCTTCGCCATGCCCCCGCGCCCGCCAACGCCCGGCCGGGGCAGATCGCCTACAAGACGGGAACCTCCTACGGTTTCCGCGACGCCTGGGCGGTGGGCTACGACGGACGCCATACCATCGCGGTTTGGGTCGGCCGGCCGGACGGCACCGCCACCCCCGGCCTCGCCGGGCGCGTCGCGGCCGCGCCCTTGCTGTTCGACGCCTTTGCCCGCCTGTCGCCGCGCCGCGCCCCGCTGCCGCCGGCGCCAGCCGGGGCCCTGCGGCTGGCCGGCAGTGAGCTGCCGCCGCCGCTCAAGCGCTTTCGCGGCGGGGAGGATCTCGCCAGCGACGCCTACCTCGATCCGCCGGTTCAGATCGCCTTCCCACCCGATCGGGCCGAACTCGCCTTCGACGACATCGACAACGGCGCCTTCACGGTCAAGGCCCAGGGCGGGGCGCTGCCCCTGCTGTGGCTGCTCGACGGCGTACCGGTCGAATCGGCGGTCGGCAAACGCGATGCGGAGCTTGCCCTCAACGGTCGGGGGTTTTTCACCCTCACCGTTATTGACGCCAAGGGGCGTGACGATCGTGTTACCATACGCATAAAGTGAGCTTGCCGGTCATGGCCGCCCAACATCGGCCGTACCGGTGGGGGTTGATGCGGCATGGCATCCCGCGGCGCTCCTTGGCTCTGCGCAGTCGCCCTTGCGGCGATGCCCCTGCTGCTTGCCTGCAATTCCCAAGATGCGGCCCTGCCGACCCTCGGCGTTGACCTCAACGCCACCTCCGTGTCGGGCCTATCTGCCGGCGCCTACATGGCGGGCCAGTTTCAAATTGCGCACTCGCGCATGGTAGTTGGCGCCGGTATCGTTGCCGGTGGCCCCTACGGCTGCGCCGAAAGCGCCTATGCCGATGCCATGCCGGGGCCGGGCGCAGCCTTCATCAACCTGTCGAAGGCCATGAACGGATGCATGCTCGATGCCATGCAATCGTGGGGCGTGCCGGACCCTGCCCGCCTGGCGGAGCGGGCCCGCAGCCTGGCCCTGAAGGAGCGCATCGATGCCATCGAGGGGCTGGCTGAGGATCGCGTCTATCTGTTCAGCGGTACCAACGACCGTACCGTGCTGCCGTCGATCGTGCGTGCGGCTGCTCAACTCTACGAGCAGCTCGGCATTCCGCCGGCCAACATCAAGTTGGTCGCCGATCTTCCTGCCGGCCACGCCTTCCTGACCAAGGCCAGCGGCATTGCCTGCGGCCGCACGGCCGATCCCTATATCAGCAATTGCAATTACGACCAGGCCGGCGCCGTGCTTGAGCAGATCTACGGACCGTTGCGGCCGAGGGTTGCCGCACCCGCGGGCGAGTTCATCGTCTTCGATCAGCGCGAGTTCACGCGAGACCTGCCGAGCCACGGGCTCGGCAGCAGTGGTGTCGCCTATGTGCCGCCCGATTGCCGCGCCGGCCAGGGCTGCCGGGTGCACGTGATCTTCCATGGCTGCAACCAGCATCGCGAAAAGGTTGGCGATGTCTTTATCAAGGAAACTGGCTTTCCCGCCTGGGCCGACGCCAACCGGCTGGTGCTGCTCTATCCGCAGGTTACCACCACCACGGTCAATCCTCAGGCCTGTTGGGATTGGTGGGGCTACACGGGACGCGATTATCTGACGCGCAATGGTCCGCAAATCGAGGCGGTGCGGCGCATGCTGGATCGGCTTTCCGGCCACGCCACCGTCAGCCGCAGCTAGTCGCCTCATTGCCCGTAACCCAGGACCTTGTCGGCAGGGGGTGGTGCATTTGTCCTGCCGTGACGGCTCGCCGCTCGCCCGCCCTGCCAAGGAGACGGTGGCCTTTGCCAGCCTTCTGTTGCATGCTCAAAGGGGAACTTCAGCCACCGCAACATTTGGTGCCAGCACATTTGGTACCGCAACATTTGGGACCTTGAGCGCATGCTTGCCCCTCGGGACAAACTCACCATCTGCTTTGCCCACGCCGCCTATCGCATGGCCGAGCAGTTCGCCCGGCGCAGTACGGACATCGCCCACTTTCAAGTGCACTCGCTTGAGGAGTTCAGGGCACGCATTCCCGAGGCGCACGTGGTGGTCGTCTCCATGATGTGGCGCAACGACTTGGCCGAGATCGCAAGCAAGCTGCAATTTATCCAGTCGATCAGCGCCGGTCTTGACCAGTACGATCGCGAACTGCTCGGCCGGCGCGGCATTCGCTTGGCGAGCGCGGCCGGGGTCAATGCCGAAGCGGTCGCTCAGCACGCGATGGCGTTGATCCTGGCGTTGAAGCGGCAGCTACATACCGGTCGCGAAAACCAGGCCGCCAAGCTGTGGCGCGGCATGATTTCCGACATCGGCGCGCGCGAGGATCAGCTCAACGGCAAAACCTTATTGATCGTCGGCATTGGCCGCATTGGTTCGGGGCTGGCACGGCTGGCGCAGGCCTTCGAAATGCGCATTATCGCGACCCGGCGCGATCCGAGCGCTGGCGCGCAGGGTGCGCACGCCGTCTATGCGCAGGATCGGTTGCCCGAGCTTCTGCCGCAGGCCGACATCGTCGCGCTCACCTGTCCGCTCACGCCGGAAACCGAGAACCTGATCGACGCCAAGGCGATCAGTTTGCTGAAGCCGTCGGCAACCCTGATCAATGTCGCGCGCGGCCGTGTGGTCGACGAACAGGCCTTGATTGAGGCGCTGCAACAGCGCCGGCTGGCCGCCGCCGGGCTCGACGTGACCCGCGAGGAACCGCTGCCGGCCGCTTCGCCGCTTTGGAGCATGCCGAACGTGCTCATTACGCCGCATACGGCGGGCGAGACGCAGCGCTACGAGGATGCCGTCATCGACATCCTGCTGGAGAACCTCGAGCGCATGTGGCGGGGCGAGTCGAGCCTGCGCAACCAGGCCATTTGAGGGCGCGCGTCGCCGCACGCGGGCGGAGCAGGTATGCCGGTTGCGGCCGTGCCCCGTCTTCGCCCGGGATCGACGGCTGCCGTTTGGACTGCTTGCACAGTTGACAGCACGGCCGGTCCTTCCCGAGTATTGCCGGCATAGCAAACCGACAAGGGTGGGCGCGCACATGGATCTCGATCTCAAGGGCAAGGCGGCCATTGTCACGGGTGGTAGCCGCGGCATCGGCAAGGCCATCGCGCTGGGGCTGGCGCAGGAGGGAGCCAACGTCGCCATCGTTGCCCGCGACCGCGGCGCCCTCGATGCGGCGCGCGCCGAGATCGCCGCCGCTGGCGTGAAGGTTGAGGCCTACAGCGCCGACACCGGCGATGACGCCGCCGTGCGGACAATGGTTGCGGAGGCTATTTCCGCCTTCGGCCGCATCGATATTCTGGTCAACTGCGCCGCCCAGCCGGGCGGGCAGGGAAAGCCACCTGCCCTGGGCGAGATCACCAACGAGCATTTTTGGGCCGACATGAACATCAAGGTGATGGGCTATTTGCGGATGTCGCGCGAAGTCGCCCCGCACATGATCAAAGCCGGTGCGGGCCGGATCATTCATGTCAGCGGCCTCGCCGCCCGCTCGACCGGTACCATTATCGGCTCGATGCGCAACGTGTCGGTGGCGGCCTTGACCAAGAACATGGCCGATGAGCTCGGTCCGCACGGGATTTCCGTGGTTTGCGTGCACCCTGGCCTGACGCGTACCGAAAAAACACCGGGTGTGATCGCCGCTCAGGCCAAAGCGCAAAGCCTCTCCGAAAAAGACATTGAAACCCGCATGGCGGGGCGCAACCTGGTTCGCAAGATCATTACGGCCGAGGAGGTCGCCAACGTCGTGATCTTCCTTGCCTCGCCCAAAGCCATCGCCATCAACGGCGATGCGATCGGCGCCGGCGGCGGCGCGCCGGGCGTGATCCACTACTGAACTCAGTCGCGGCCGACGGCGGCGCCTGACTTTATGACCGCCGCCGAGGAGGGCCGTGCTGTCGCTCGCCGAGGCCGCGGGCGGATCCCGCGTGCCAATGCGCAAGGGCCTGCCCGCAAGGGCGTGCCGACGCGCAAGGGCGTGCCGACGTGCAGGGGGCGTGCCCGCAAGGGCGTGCCGGTGACCGCACGCAGCGGGGGGCCTAGCCGCGCTTTGATCCTTCAACCGCCCAGCGCATCAGCGCCCAGGCGCTGCCGCCGGTGGCCATGCCCAACAGATAAATCACCAGGACCAGGAACGCCAACGGCGCGCTCATGGAAAAGCCGAGAAAGGCAATGGTGACGCGTTGCAGATTTTGCACCGCAAAAATCAAGGTCGCCGCCGCAACCGCCGCGATCACCGCCATGTAAACCCATCGCATGTTCAAGCCTCGCCCATTGTCGTTGCGCGCCCTAGCGCAACAGGGGGTCGTCTCCTGGTGCGGCCAGTGGCGAGCTCGCAGTGGCAGCCGGTGCCGGGCAAGAATATTCACCGGCACGTTCCCAGCGTGCAGGAGAGCGTGGCTGCAAGCGCCCTTGCGCCATGCCTCTCGTACGCAAGCCCGGCCGCGGCAATTGACCGCCGCCTCGATGCCGCGTCTTCAAGCGACCGAGCAAGCGCGCTTGTGTGTGGCCGATGGCAAGGATGAACGTCAGCTCGAATGGCTTTGCCCGCCGCCAGCTCCGGTTCGTTGCGATCATCGCGCCTGCCTTCTCGGCGTCACGGGGATCCAGGCGTGCGCATCCCGAGCAATTATAGGTCGAGGGCTGCCGGCTGCACCAGGCGCGCTGGGAACGGGCACGGGCGCGCGCATCGCCCCTGGCAGGGCGCCGATGCCGCAAGGGCAATGGGTCACAAAAAATGCGGCTCCGGGCCTCGGCCCTAGCGGGAAGCGTGTTGGTGGCACACGGCAGGGCCGGCGCGGGCAGCTTTAAGGCGCGGCCGCTCGGCGAGGTAACTTGGGAGCCGCGGCGGCTGCCGCCGCCGCGGTCCGCGCATCGCCTCAATAGGACAGGCCGTCCTTGACGACCACCCAGCGACCGTTCTTCACCTGCTGCACGCTGGTGATGGTGGTGGCCAGATGGTCGCTTTTTGAGAACTTGGTCGGCGGCGAACCGAAGATGTCCTGGTATACGTCGCCGCTTTCCAGGGCGGCCAACAACTTGTCCCCCGTCAGGTCCTTGCCCGCGAGCTTGAGATAGTGCGCGAGCGTCATGACGGCGTTATAGCCGATGATCGCTTGCGTGTTGGCCGCCGCATTGTAAGCCTTGCGATAGCCGTCGAGCCACTCCTTGACCTTGCCCTTGGCCGTGTCCTCGTAGGGGATTTCGAAGGCGCCCGCCGAGTAGAGTCCCTCAACCACCTCTTTGCCCAGCGCCGGCACCTCCAGCACGTTCACGGGAGTGGCTCCGAGGAAGGTCACGTCCCAGCCGAGCTTTTTGGCTTCACCCATGGCGCCGATCGGTTCGCGAATGATCGCACCCAGCAGCACCAGATCGCAGCCGTCGGCCTTCATTTTGGCCACCTGCGCGCTGAAATCCGAGGCACCGCGCTTATAGCTGGTCACGGAGGCCGGCTGCATCTTCATGGCGGCGAGCTGCTGCGAGAAGCCATCGAGAACGTTCTTACCGTACTCGTCATCCTGATGCAGGATGCAGGGCTTCTTGAAGCTCCTGGATTCGATCATGTATTTGACCACCGCCCGCGTGCTCTCCACGTAGGGCAAGAGATTGTTGAACTTCAAGCGCTCCTGGGGTTTGGCCGGATCGAACTTGAAGGTGAACTCGGCGGCGGTCAACGGAAACAGCTGCAGCACCCCGGCATCGAGGGTGATGTCTTGTGCGGCGAGCACCGTCGGCGATCCCATCGAGCCGAGATTGACGAAGATTTTGTCCTTCTCGATCATCTTTTGCGTGGCCAGTACGGCTTTCTTCGGGTCATAGCCGCTGTCTTCCAGGATCAGCTTCAGTTTGCGACCATGAATGCCGCCGGCGGCGTTGAGCTCATCGATGGCGAGCTTCATGCCGTTGCTGACGGGGACCCCCCAACCCTTGATCGGTCCCGATAGGTCCTGATGCGTCCCGATCACGATCTCGTCGGCCGCGATCCCCTGATTGGTCACCTTGGTCTGCGCCAAGCTCGGGCCGACGGCCAGCGTCAGCACGGTTGCTGCGAGACTTGCCTTCCATAGTGCATTGGGCATGCGTTTCCTCCTTCTCACTCTCCTCGGCGGCACTTGCTTGAGCCGATCCTGGATGCCACTAACCAAAATAGACGCTCCGCACCGCGCCACGGATCTCAGGCCGCGGCGCGATCGCGGTACATGCTCTCGATCTCGCTTGCGTACTTCTGGTTCACGAACGCGCGTTTCAGTTTCATGGTGGGCGTCAGTTCTTCGTCTTCGGGCGTCAGCTGCTGCTCGATGAGATAGAACTTCTTGATCGCCTCCACGCGAGCAAAGTTGGCATTCACCTTCTCGATTTCGCCCCAAATTAGGTCTTGCACCTGCTTGGCGCGGGTGAGGCTGGCGTAATTGGTGAACGGCACGCTCTGATCCTGGGCAAATTTCTCGACGTTCTCCTGGTCGATCATCACCAGGCAGGTCAGGTATGGGCGTTTGTCGCCAAAGATTACCGCATCGGCAATGTAGGGCGAAAACTTCAGCTGGTTCTCGATTTCCGAGGGCGTAATATTCTTGCCGCCGGCCGTGATGATGATGTCTTTCATGCGGTCCGTGATGCGCACGAAGCCTTCCTCGTCCAGCGTTCCAATGTCCCCCGTATGCAGCCAGCCGTCGTGGTCGATGGTCTCCGCCGTCCTTTCCGGCTTGTTGAGATAGCCCATGAAGGTAAAATCGCCTTTGATCAGGATTTCCTGTTCCGGGGAGATCTTCACCTCTCCCCAGGGAACCGCCTGACCGACCGTGCCGAGCTTGATTTTTTCCGCCCGCATCGAGGTTGCAACTCCGCAGTTCTCGGTTTGACCGTAGACCTCATACATGTTCAAGCCGAGCGCCAGGTACCACTTGATGAGGTCGGGTGAGATCGGTGCCGCGCCGGTGTAGAGCAAGCGGCAACGGTCCAAACCGAGCATCCTGCGGATGTTGCGCAGTACCAGCCAATAGGCGGCCGCGTTGGCGAGCCGCAAGGGCGGTGGCGGCGCCGTTCCCCGCAGCCGATGCGCGGCCATGCGGTAGCCGATGCCGATGGCGCAGCGATAGGCCCATTTCTCCAGGGGGGTTGCGTCCTTCAGCGCGATCATGATGGCTGAGTAGAACTTTTCCCATACCCGCGGCACCGCTAGGAACGCGGTCGGCTGCACCTCGCGGATGTTGTCCGGGACCGTCTCGGGACTTTCCGCAAAATTCATGATCGATCCGGTTGCGACCGAATAGTAGTAACCCCCGACGCGCTCGGCGACATGGCACAACGGCAGGAACAGCAACCGCTCGTCGTCGGCCGCAACGGGAAACAGTGTATCGGCATGCCGCATCTGGGTCAGCACGCTTTTGTTGGCGTGCATTGCTCCCTTCGGCGGTCCGGTGGTGCCCGAGGTGTAGACCAAGATGGCGAGATCCTCGAGGCGGCGCGACTCCAGCATTTCCTGCCAGAGCCCCTCGCGGCCCTCAATGTAGGCTTTGCCGCGCTCAATGAAGTCGTGCAAGGATACGGCCATCGGATCGGTGAAGGTGGAAAGACCTTCCATGTCGTCGATGACGATCAGCTTGAGTTGCGGGCAACGCGCGCGCACCATCAGGACCTTGTCGAGCTGCTCATCGTCTTCGACAAAGATGACCTTGCTGCCGCTGTCGACCAGCAGATACTCGACCTGCTTGGCAGCATCGGTTGGATAAATGCCTGAGGAGACGCCGCCGGCGCACAACACGCCCATATCGGCGTAGATCCATTCGGGCTTGGTGTTCGACAGGATCGAGGCGACATCGCCCGGTCGAAAGCCCGAGGCGTATAGCGCGTAGGCGATCGCCTTGGACTTGTCCCCCCACTGGCGCCAGGATACGGACTTCCAAATACCCAGCTCCTTTTCGCGCAGGGCCGTGCGCGCGCCGCGCTGCTCGACCGCGATCAGGAAGCTCTTGGCGATGGTGTCGCCGACGCTCAGTTTCTCACGCTCGGCCATTGCCTCTGTCCTGCTATCGCCACGTCTTTTTTCGCTTCCAGCGCCGTTCGCCGCGGGCGCTTTCTTCCTTGGCACCAAGGTAGAATTCCTGCACGTCCTTTGATTGCATCAGCCGCTCGCAGCTATCGGCCATGACGATGCGGCCAACCTCCAACACGTAGCCATAGTAGGCGATCTCGAGGGCCATTTTCGCATTTTGCTCGACCAGCAAGATCGAGACACCCTCAGCCTGATTGATGCGCCGGATGATGGAAAAGATTTCCTTCACCAGCAGCGGTGACAGCCCAAGGGAGGGTTCGTCCAGCAGCAACAGCCGCGGCCGGTTCATCAGCGCCCGCGAGATGGCGAGCATTTGCTGCTCACCTCCCGACAGGTGTCCGGCCGCCTGATCGAGCCGCGCCTTCAGGACCGGGAAGTAATCGTAGATGCGTTCGAGGTCGTTGGCGATGCCGTCGCGATCGCTGCGCAAGTAGGCGCCCATGCTCAGGTTTTCGGCAACCGTCAGAAAGGGAAATACCTCGCGGCCTTCCGGCACATGCCCCAGGCCCATGCGCACGATGCGGTCCGGGCTTAGGCGTTGGATCGGCTTGCCCTCAAAGTCGATGCTGCCTTTTTGTGGGTCGAGCACGCCGGAGATGGTCTTGAGCACGGTGGTCTTGCCGGCGCCGTTGGCGCCGAGCACGGTGACGATCTTGCCACGCGGCACCTCGAGGCTGACCCCGCGAATCGCCATGATTGGCCCATAGTAGCTTTCGATGTTGGCGACCTTGAGAATGGCGTCGCTGTGAGCGTCGGCGCGGGCCATACTGTCAGCTTCCAAGATAGGCGGCGATGACATCGGGATGGCTTTGCACTTGCGCCGGCGTCCCGCTCGCGAGTACGCGGCCGTAGTTGAGGGCCAGCACGCGATCGGAGACACGGTTCACCAGGGTCATGTCGTGCTCCACCATCAGCACCGTGATCCCCAGCTCGTCCTTGATGTCTCGGATCCAGAACGACATATCGTCGGTCTCCTCGACATTGAGACCGGAGGAGGGCTCGTCCAGCAAGATCAACTTGGGTTCCGAGCACAGCGCCCGGGCAAGCTCGGTTACCTTGCGCACGCCGTAGGGCAGGCCGGCGATGATCTTTTCGCGATAGGCTTGCAGATCGAGCAAATCGATCACCTCCTCGACCTTGGCCCGATGCTGCCGCTCGGCGCGCTTGACGCTGGGCAAAAACATCAGCTCCTGCCAGAGCCGCGTGCGCGAGTGGCAGTGACGGCCCACCAGGAGATTAGCCAACAGGCTGGCATTCTCGAACAGTTCGATGTTCTGGAAGGTGCGGGCAATGCCCATTTTGGCAATCGTGTGCGGAGGCAGCCCGGTAATGTCGCAATCGCCGAAATAAAGGCGACCCGAGCTCGGCTCGTACAAGCGCGAAATCAAGTTGAAGATCGAGGTCTTGCCGGCACCATTCGGGCCGATGATGGTGAAGATCTCGCCCTTGTCGACTTCGAAGGAGACGTTGTCGACGGCCTTCAGGCCGCCGAATTGCAACGAGATGCCGTCGACCCTGAAGAAGCTCACCGATTGCGCTCCGTCTTCACATAGGTCTTCTGGCGCTTGAAACTTGCCCTTTTGTAAAGCGGAAACAGCTGAAAGAAGAGTTTGATCTTCAGCCAGCGTCCGTAAAGCCCCATGGGCTCGAACAGAATGAAGAGCATGATGATGAGGCCGTAAATGGCGCCCTTCAAACCGGCCGCCGAAGCAACATTGTTGAGGGTCTGTTCCAGTGCCTGCGCCCGCCCGGCGCCGACACCAAGGCTGGTGGCAAGGCCGGCGATGAAGGTTGGCACGTCGTCCTTCACCCAGGTCAGCAGCGGATCGACCATGACGATGAAGATGGCGCCCAGCACGGCGCCGTGCAGGCCGATGGCGCCGCCAATGATGATCACCATCACGAATTCGATGGACAGCAGCAGCGTGAACATTTCCGGGCTGATGAACGACAACTTGTGCGCATAGAGCGATCCGGCAAGCCCGGTGATCGCCGCCGAGATGGCAAAAGACTTGACCTTGTAGGCGGCGATGTCGATGCCCATGCTTTTCGCCGCCGTCTCGCTGTCGCGAATGGCGATGAAGGCGCGTCCCGTGGGTGAACGCATCAGATTGAGGGCGCCGATGATGATGATGGCCAGCACGCCAAGACACAAATAGTAGAAGGAAACGTGGTTGGTCGGAATCTCGATCCCCCACGCTTGCAGGGTCCGCACGCGCAAGCCCTCGTTGCCGTGCGTGACGCTCTCCCAACGGGCCAAGATCTCTTCGACGATGAAAGCGAACGAAATGGTGGCAATCAAGAGGTAGATGCCGTGTAGTCGCAGGGCCGGAAAACCCACGACGGCGCCGATAATGCCGGTGAGCACCCCGGCCCAGAGAAAGTAGCCCAGGTGCGGGAGCCACAGCCTGCTGGCGCCGATCCATGGCAGCGTGAGGTCGAGATGAAATAGGCCGGCACCGGCGAACGGTACCCCCTTGGATTGCAAATAGGCCGTGGTATAGGCGCCGATGGCGAGGAAGGCGGCATGGCCGAGCGAGCCTTGGCCGGTGAAGCCCGTCAAGATCATCAAGGCGACGCCGACGATGGCGTAGATGAATACGAATACGAATTGGCTCTGCAGGTAAGAACTCAAAAGCAGCGGTGCCGCCAGGAGGGCGCCGAACAGCAGCGCGTACGACCACAGCTGGCCGCGATGCTGAATGAGGCGGATGTCCTGGTCGTAGGTGGTTTTGAAGAAGAATTGCATGCCGCGAACCGCTCGAGCCTAGACCTTCTTGCGCGCCACCATGCCGAATAGACCTTGTGGTCGCAGCAGCAACACCCCGAGCAGTACGACGTAGGGTGCTACGTCCTTCCAGCCCGCCGCTAGGTAGAAGCCAGCCATGGTTTCAATCACGCCAATGATGACGCCGCCGGCAAGCGCACCGGGAATCGAGCCGAACCCACCCAACACCGCAGCGGGAAACGCCTTGAGCCCGAGCGCCAGCCCGACGTTGGTGTGGATGAAGGTGATGGGTGCCAGCAGCACGCCGGCGCAGGCCGCCACCATGGCGCTGATCGCCCAGATCAGGGACACGACGCGCTTGACGGGAATGCCCATGTAGTAGGCGGCCAGCATGTTCTCGGAGGTCGCGCGCATGGCGGTGCCGAGCCGGGTCCGGTTGAAGAAAACGTAGAGCAGGGCGCATAGGATCACCGTTGCCACGATCACCGAAAGCTTGTCGTGCGCCAACACCAGGTTGCCGATCCGGATCACCCCGGAGGCAAAGGGATTGTCGATCTTGAGGTCATCGGTGCCCCAAATCATGCCGGCGGTCGAGCGTAGGAAGTAGCCAAGCCCGATCGTCGCCATGACGATGGCAAACTGCGGATAGCCCAGGATCGGCCGCACCACCAGGCGCTCGATCAGCATGCCGATCAGGCCCATCGTGACGACGGAGAGGACAAATCCCGACCAGTAGCTGAAACCCATGAGCGAGATGAAGGTGTAGGCGAAAAAGCCTCCCAACATCATCAGGTCGCCTTGCGCGAAATTGACGACTTCGGTGGCCTTGTAGATGAGCACGAAGCCGAGCGCGATCAGTCCATAGACGCAACCGAGCGCAATACCACTCACCAGCTGCTGAATGAAATCCAGCATGCCGCTGCCGTCTCCCTAGTGTTCGGCTGGTGCCGCTGGTGGCCCCCGCCCCCGATGTTCTTGACTGCACCGCTTCTTTGCCGTCGGTCCCGCTAGACTGCGCGAAGCAGCGTTGACAGTCGAGCCTCTTTTTCGCCTGGTGCACGGGGATTGCCCGGCGCGCCGAGAAAGGGCAAGCACCCCCAAGGCCCGGGGGAGTTGGACGGGGCGCTGGAGGGCGCGCTGAGAGGTACTGGAGGCGTCAGGCCAGTGCGTCAGGCAGTGCGCCGGGCGAGTGCGTCAGGCCAGTTCCTGGCCTACCCGGTCATGCCTCAATCACAGCGTCGGCCGCTTGGCCAGTCGTGGGCGCAGTTTTGGGCCAGCTTTGGGCCAGTGTGCGGACCAGGGTGCGGACCAGGGTGGGGCCCGGGTGCGCGCCCCGACGTCCCCGCTCCCCACCGGTGCCGGCGCGCGAAGGGTCGGTGTCGGCCGGCCCCGGGGCCGGTCGCGGCCACAAATTGGGCCAATGGTCTAGCTTACCTGCGAATCCGATGAGAACGGCGGAGCAGGGAGCGCAGGACCCATGACCAACCCCCGCAGGGTACGCCCGCGCAGGCTCGCCGCGTTGCCGCCGTTTGCCTTGGCGCTTAGCCTTTTGCCCCTGCCGGGCGCCAACGCCCTGGAAGAGGTCGCCGGCGAGAAAAAGGCGCTCGACGCCTGTGACCGCAAACTTTGCGCCATGCTCTTGGAAAAGAATCCCCGCGGCGAGGACCTCAAATGCAGTCTTACCAAGACCTGGGCCAAGGCCACGATCAAATCGGCGGAGACGCAGACCACCAAATGGGGCTTCGGCGACGCCCGCTGCACGGTTCACCTCAACATGAGCCGGGCCGATCTCGTTGCCGCCCTGACCTCCCCCGAATACAAGCTGAAGGCGCCCCCGCATACGGTCGATTGCCTGGTCGAGGAGGAGGGCGGGGCCAAGCCCATCAAAGCCACCCTCGCCCCGAAAATCGAGTTCAAGAACGGCAAAGCGGAAAAGGTGCGCATCAATCTGCAAAAGATCGATGGTCCGTTTGCCATCACCGGCGTGCTATCGGCGGCGGCGACCCTGGAGGACCGCATCGGCCTATTCCATCGCTCGATGGTCAAGTCGGTCAATCGCTATATCGAAAAGCACTGCGTGAACCTGCTCGCTACCGCTGCCAAGGACGGGGCGGCCAAGAAGTGATGCGCCGCCCGTTGCCGGCCCGTTCACGCAGAATTTTTTGGCCCGCTGAGCCGGTCCCGTGTTAGCGGGCATCGCCGTTGCCACGAGCCAAGGATCGAGCGCAGATGCCAAAGCACATGCCACCGACGGGCGCAAAGCTGCGCACCGGCCTTGCCGGCGCGTTGGCTCTCATGCTGCTGTGGGCGATGACAAACGCCCCCTCGGCAGCCGCCGACAGCGCCAAAGCCCGTGCCCACGACTTCAATTTCGAGGCGATCGACGGTGGGCGGATGCCGCTGCAGCAGTGGCGCGGCAAGGTTCTTCTCATCGTCAACACCGCCTCCTTTTGCGGTTTCACACCCCAATACGAGGGCCTGCAGGCGCTCTGGCAGCGCTACGAAGCCAAAGGCCTTGTTGTGGTCGGAGTACCGTCCAATGACTTCGGCGGGCAGGAGCCCAAGTCCGAGGCGGAAATCCTTGGCTTTTGCAAGGGCGCCTACAACGTGAGTTTTCCGCTCACGAGCAAGCAGGTCGTGGCTGGTCCCCAGGCGCATCCCTTCTATCGCTGGGCCTTCGATACCCTTGGCGCCGGAGCCGCGCCGAAATGGAACTTCCACAAATATCTTGTCGGTCGGGACGGCCGCCTGCTTGGCGCCTTTGGCACCCGCGTGACGCCACAAGCTCCAGAGCTGATCCATGCCGTCGAGGCCGCCCTGGCCAAGAACTAAGGACAGCGCTACTTGCTTGCCTGCAGCGTTGCGCAAAAGTGGTCGAACTGCTCCTTGCTCCACTTCATGCTGCTGTTCCAGCCCTGCCGGCACTCCTCGATCGTCGGATTGATGACAATCGTGGCCCCCGGCTGGGCCTGCGGGTTGCCGGGGGGCGGGGCGGGATTGTTGGGACCAGGCGATGGGGCTCCCTGGCCGAGGCTGGTGCTGACGCTGGCAGCCAACAGCAGCGCGGCACTCGAGGCAATGGCAAGTGCACGAAGCATCTTTGACCCTCTGTCGTGTGGTGGCGCGGCCAAAGGCCTGCCCTTTGCAGCCTGAACGTGCCGGCGACGGCCCAGTTCCCGCGGACCCCCGGTGGAACCCTCTGCTCACGCTCACGTTTCCAGGTGACAGCGTTGGAGCAAACCCATGAGCTTTGAAGACAAGGAGGCCGAGCTCGGTCTTTTGCTGACGCGCATGCAAAACGAGCCCCAGGATCGCCACGAGCTCTATTTGCAGATCAGACAGAAGCTCAATGAGCTCAAAGCCTACGGCATGCCGCTACCCGAGACCCTGGTGAAGCTCGAGCGCCAATTGGAGGCCGAATTCGAGGCCGAGAAGGATAACTGATGCCCTCGGCGGCGCCGGGCCGTCGAGCGCGACGGCGGCGCCACCACGGCGAGGGCCCGCAGCTCGGCTCACAGCACCAAACCTGTGCGCGCCAGCCGGCGCGAGCGCGTGGCCTTGCGGCACAGCCCGGCGATCTCGCGTTCGGCCGACTTCAGGTCACGCGCCGCGCCCGCCGCCGCGCAAGGGTCGGTATAGCAGCGCCAGTGATAGCCGACGCGCCTGCCGACCTTGATCGCCGATCCGACCGGCAAATGCGGATCCTCTGCGAAAAAGTTAACGACGCCCGTGTGGCGGCAACGTTTTTTGGACAGCATATGACCCTCTTTTGCACCGTCGTTGCTCCTTCCCCTCCTTCGCGCGCCGTCTCTAACTAGAAAGTATGACGAGCCTGCGACTGCCGCGAGCGCCCGCGTGCGACCGCGCGCAAGCCCGCTAAAAAAAGCGTTGCGGGCCGCTCGCGCTTGAGGTGGGAATTGCAAAGACGCGCCGCGGACGGCGCTTGAGGAGGATCCTGGTATGCCACAGGCGGCTCAGCGGGCAAGTCGCGCCGGCGCCATGGTGCGGGCGCGCGCCTACGTGGAAAGCGGCTCGTTCGAGACGGATTTGGCGCGGCGCGTCGCCTTCAAAACCGAGAGCCAGAAACTGCCGGCCAGCCTAAGCCAGCTTCGCGCCTATCTTGTCGAGGAGATGGTACCGGCCTTCACGCGCCTCGGTTTTGCTTGTCGGATCTACGACAACCCACTTCCCGGGCAAGGCCCAGTGCTGCTCGCCACCCTTCTCGAGGATGCCGGCCTGCCGACGGTGCTCGGCTACGGACACGGCGACGTGATCCGCGGGCTTGAGGACCAGTGGACGAAGGGCAAAGGCCCGTGGACGCTGGCCCGCGACGGCGAGCGTCTTTACGGGCGCGGCACGGCCGATAACAAGGGTCAACACACCATCAACATGGCCGCCCTCGAGGCCGTGCAGGCCGAACGCGGCGGCAAGCTCGGCTTCAACGCCAAGTTTATCATCGAGATGGGCGAGGAGGCGGGCTCCAAGGGTCTCGCCGAGCTGGTGGCCAGCCACAAAGCCGAGTTTGCCGCCGATGTGCTCGTTGCTTCCGATGGTCCGCGGGTCAAGCCGCAGCGGCCCACGCTGAGCCTCGGCTGCCGTGGCGCGCTCAATTTCGATCTCGTCTGTGACCTGCGCGAGGGCGCTCATCACTCCGGCAATTGGGGCGGACTGATCGCCAATCCCGGGATCGTGCTTGCCCACGCGCTGGCATCGATTACCGGTGCCAAGGGCGAGCTGTTGGTCGAGGGCCTCAAGGCGCCGCCGATGTCGGCAGCCGTCAAGCGGGCGCTGGAAGACGTCGAGATCGATGCCGGGGAGGACGGCCCCGCGGTCGATACCTGGTGGGGCGAGCCGGGGCTTACGCCTGCGGAGCGGGTCTATGCGTCCAACGTCTTCAATGTCCTGGCCTTTACGACCGGCACACCGGGTCGACCCGTTAATGCCATCCCGCCCAAGGCCGTCGCCAACTGCCAGTTGCGTTTCGTCGCCGGCACCGACGCCAACACCGTCATGCCGGCGCTGCAGCGCCATCTCGATGCGCACGGCTTCACCTCAGTGAAAGTCACAATGCCGCCGGGGGCCAACAATGGCGGGTTTGCCGCCACGCGCACCGAACCCGATCACCCCTGGGTAGAGTTTGTCGCCGCATCGCTGCAGCGCTCCCACAATAGCAAGCCGGCGCTGATACCGCAGACCGGCGGCTCCATCTGCAACGATGTTTTTACGGATATCCTGGGAATGCCGACGATTTGGATCCCTCACTCCTACGCGGCCTGTTCCCAGCACGCCCCTGATGAGCACGTGTTGCTACCGCTGGTGCGCTCGGCCATCCAGTTGATGGCGGGGATATACTGGGACATCGGCGAGGGCAAAGCCCCACCGCGCGGGCAAGCCTGAGGCCGCACCAGGCCGTTCATGTAGACCGCCATGCGACCGCGCACAGGCGATGCGGCACGCCCGTCAGCCCGCACGGATCCCGCGCTGGCGAGCCCGGCATCGCCGCAATCTGCCGGGCCAGCGCGGCCGACCACGCTGTTGCCGCATCATTTCCATAAAATGCGCGGAATCGGAGGGCACGCGCAGTTGGCCCTGGTAGGGGCAACGTCGCAAAGGAGACGCCGGCCATCGATATGCCCGTGCACTGGACGCTTCGCTCCGCCGGGCGCCACGCCCGCAATCCGCTCGCCATCTATGCGGGGTTGGCCTTGGCGGGCATGGCGCTCATCATTTTGACGGTGGCACCGCTCGCCTCCAAGGTCGTACAGCGTTGGTCCCAGCGTGACGTCGAGCTCAGGTCCCGCCTGGTCTTCAACTCGATCCGCGACCAGGTGGCGACCGGTCTCGCCAGCAGCAATGGCGCCAATCTGGTGGACTTCTTTGACCGTATCGCCGAGGACGAACGCCTATTGGCCTTGGGCTTTTGCAGTGAAGCCGGCCAGCTTCTGCATGCCACCAAGCGCTGGCCGTCGGGCGTCGACTGCGCCAGTGTAGCGCGCACCAAGAACGATACCCTGGCAACGGCGTTTGATGCCGGCCGCCGCCTGCTGGTCAGTGCCTTTCCCATGAGCGCCGGCCCGATCCGCGGCCATTTTATCATCTTGCACGACCTTCGCTTTGTCGACGAGCGCGCCGGCAAGGCTCGGCTTTATGCGGCCACCGCTTTGGTCGGGGGCATGGTCGGCATAGGCCTGCTTGCCGCTGCCATCATGCTGGGAGCGTTGCGCGGTTGGTCGCAGGTCGTTCGCTCCGCCCTAGCCGACGCGAAGCATGGAATCGAGCCAACGACGCGACGCGTCGACCTGCTGCCGATTACCTCGGAAATGCGGCTGCTGCTGCGAGACTTCCGGACCGAGCGCCGGGAAGGTGATGGGCTGCAGGTGCAGTGGTCGCCCCAGACCCTGCATCTCCTGCTCGAGGAGCGTTTACCCGACACCGAAGTCATCGCGGTTTCCAACCGTGAGCCCTATATCCACAATCGCAGGAATGGTTGCATTGCGCTGCAAATCCCAGCCAGCGGCCTGGTGGCGGCGCTGGAGCCCGTGATGCGCGCCTGCGGCGGCAAATGGATTGCTCACGGCAGCGGCAGCGCCGACCGCGAAACGGTCGATGCGCGCGACCATATCCGCGTGCCGCCCGGCGATCCCGCCTATACGCTGCGGCGCGTATGGCTGAGCGAGGAGGAGCAGGACGGCTACTACTATGGCTTTGCCAACGAAGGCCTCTGGCCACTGTGCCACATCGCCTTTGTGCGCCCGACATTCCGGCTCGAGGACTGGCAACAATACGTGGCGATCAACCAGCGCTTTGCCGATGCAGTGGTGCAGGAGGCAAATCGCGACGATCCGATCGTGCTCGTCCACGACTATCACTTTGCGCTGTTGCCGGCCATGGTGCGCGCGCACCTGCCCAATGCGACGATACTCACCTTTTGGCATATTCCCTGGCCCAATTCGGAGACCTTTAGCATTTGTCCCTGGCGCGAGGAGATCATGCACGGGCTGCTTGGCAGCACCATTCTCGGCTTTCACACGCAGTTCCATTGCAACAACTTCCTCGAAGCAACCGATCGCTTCGTGGAGAGCCGGATCGATCGCGAGCAGGCTTCCGTTACCGTGGCAGGGCGCGAGACCATGATCCGGCCCTATCCCATCTCGATCGAGTGGCCGCCCTCGGCGCTGGCGGGCCAGCCGCCGGTGGCGCAGTGCCGGGAGGCGGTGCGGCATCGTTTCGGGCTGCCAGCGGCTGCCCGTATCGCCGTCGGCATCGAACGGTTCGACTATACCAAGGGCATCCTCGACCGCATGCGCGCCATCGACGACCTGTTGAGACGACGGCCGTCGTGGAAGGGGCGGCTCGTGTTCATCCAGGCTGCGGCGCCGACGCGGGGTAAACTCGCTGCCTATAGCGCGCTGCAGAACGAGGCCGAGCGCTTGGCCGATGACATCAACGCACGGCACGGTAGCGCCAGCTACACGCCGATCGTTCTCGTCATTCGCCACCATGAGCCGGACGAGGTGTTCGAGCTGTTCCGGGCCGCCGACGTGTGCGTGGTCTCGAGCCTGCACGACGGCATGAACCTGGTGGCCAAGGAGTTTGTGGCCTCGCGCGACGACGAGCAGGGCGTGTTGATTTTGTCGACCTTTGCCGGGGCGGCGCGCGAGCTGTCGGAAGCCTTGATGGTCAACCCCTACGATACCTTTGCCATGGGCGAGGCCTTGGAGCAGGCGCTCTTGATGCCGACCGCCGAGCAGCGCGAACGCCTGCGCCTGATGCGCGATTTGGTGCGCGTGCGCAACGTCTACCGTTGGGCTGGGCAGATGCTGCTCGATGCCGCCCGGTTGCGAAGCCAGCAGCGGATTGTTGCCAGCATGGTCGCCGAGACCAAGAGCCTGGGACAGGGCCCGGAGCCAAGACGGCTCAGACTGGGGGCCTGAGCCCCAGGGACCGAGGGACCGAGACTGGGGCTTGAGCCCAGGGACTGAGACCGGGATTGAGTCCACGGAACGAGACTGGCCTGAGATTGGCGGTCCAGGCTGCGGGGGCCCCAAAGGTGGGGGAGAGGCCGCGCGTGTGAGGCCGCAAACTTAAAGCGTGGCCCGCCAAAGGGCCCTCCGAGCGGCTCGTCCGCCCCGGGTTCAAGGGTCCGCTGTCGCGATCGCGTCACTCCCCGTGACGGCGTGGCGGCACGAGGGCGCCGCGGCCGCGCTTGACCACCCAGAGCCTGCGGGCGAGAAGGCGCGGCATGTGGTTTCTTCTCAAGCTTGTCGTCGCTGCCCTTTGTGGCTGCCTGCTGCTCGTGCTTGTCGCTTATTTCGGCCAGCGCAAGCTCATCTATTTTCCCGATCGCACGCGCGTGCTGCCGAGCGCGCTCGGCCTGGTCGGGGTCGAGGAGCGCATTTTAAAGACGCCGGATGGCGAACGGCTTGTCGCCTGGTACGCCAAGGCCAAGCCGGGCGAGCCGACGCTCCTTTATTTCCACGGCAATGGTGGCGGACTGCGCGGGCGCGCCGAGCGCTTGCGCCAGTTCACCCGCGAGGGCTGGGGCGTCTACATGATGGCCTACCGCGGCTATTCCGGCAGCACCGGAACGCCGACCGAGGTTGCCAACGTCGCCGACGCACGCCTGGCCTATGGTGCCCTGCTGCTGGAGGGCGTTGCCCCCGAGGCGACCATCGCCTACGGGGAATCGCTCGGCACCAATGTCGCAGCCCGCATTGCCGTCGAGCGACGCGTGGGTGGCCTCATCCTGGAGGCGCCCTATACCTCCATCGCCAAGGTCGGCGGCCAGATCTATCCCTATTTGCCCGTCGATCTCTTGCTGATCGATCGCTATGACACGGACAAGATCATCGCCCAGGTCAAAGTGCCGATCCTGGTTATTCACGGCGCCCGCGATCGTACCGTGCCGGTCGCCATGGGCCGTGAAATTGCGAGCCTGGCCAATGAACCCAAGCAGCTCGTCGTGCTGCCGAACGCCGGGCACAACAACCTCTACCTCGACGGCAACGAGGCTATCGTTCCCGTGCGCGACTGGGTTCGCGCACTGGCGCGCTAATCGGCGCGTGCCTCTTTCAGCTCCTGGCGGAGCGCCAAGGGCCCAAGTCAGCGCGGGCCACCGAAGCCGCCGCTGCGCGGCGGACCACCGGGACGACCGCCACCGGCCTTGGGTGCCCCAGGCTTGGGCGTTGCCGCCTTACCGGGCAGCAGCCCCTCCCGTTGGGCGCGCTTGCGCGCCAGCTTGCGCGCGCGACGCACGGCCTCGGCCTGCTCACGCACCCGTTTCTCGGAGGGTTTCTCGTAATAATTCCGCAGTTTCATCTCGCGGAAAATCCCCTCGCGCTGCATCTTTTTCTTCAGCGCCTTGAGGGCCTGATCAACATTATTGTCGCGAACCTGAACCAGCAAGCGGTGCGTTCCTCGTTGTGCTTAATGAGTGCCTAATGCCGAGCTACCTGTCCCCATGACGGCGCCGCGTAGCGCGCAAAACAAGTTGCGCCCGGAGCTGACGCCTCACGCGTTGCGAGCTTTTAGCAAACCGGCGCGCTTCTGTCCATCGTCCACCGGCGAGGTCGCCTCTCGGCAGCCCGTGGCGGCATTAACCAGATCTGAGACTTTGCGGCCAAGATGCCCGGACCAGGCGGGGAGATCGCCCGGCGGTCGAGGGACCGTGCGGGTGATGTGCGGCCATGAAAGGCGTTCCTGGGGAAGGCGTTGGCTGCGCATGATGATGGCAACCTTTAGCGCACCGCTGGGCCCGGCCGAGGCGTGGCTGATCACGCTAATTGCGCTCTTCTCGATCGTCGTTGGCAGCGGCCTCCTGCTGTGGCAGCACCGGGCGGCGCCTAAGACGGCTGCCGCCGAACGACCACTCGCCATCCCAGTTGCCGCCGTGGCCCTGGAACTCGACAGCGAGGCTGCAGCCGTGCTGCGGCTCATGCGCGCCTATGTTGAGGCCCAGGAGCGATATTCGGTTTGCCTGGCGCAGGCCGACAAGCGCCTTCCGAACGTGGCCACCCCGGAAGAGATCGGCATCATCGTTAAGTTTCTGATCGCCGAGAACGCCCGCATGCAGCACGAGGCCGCCGACCTCAAAACCCGGCTCCAGGCTTCCAAGGCGCAAATCGAGAAATTGCATTCGACCCTTGCCGAAGCGCAGGCGATGGGTCTGCGCGACCCCCTGACACAGCTCGATAACCGACGCGGCTTTGATGCCAACCTTGCCAAGGCCATCGGCCAGGCGCAGTCCTTAGGCACCGCCCTTTGCCTGGTCATGGGGGATATCGACAACTTCAAGAAGGTCAACGATGCCTTCGGCCATCCGATCGGCGACGAAATCTTGAAAATCTTCGCCGCGGTTCTGGCCGAGACGGTGCGCGATGCCGGTAGCGTCGCCCGTTACGGCGGCGAGGAATTCGCCGTCATCCTGCCGGGCGCGGAGCTCGACGACGCCAAGGCTTTGACCGAACGCCTGCGCCGCCAGCTCGAAGGCAAAAAGCTCGCCATCGACAGGAGCGGTGAGGCAATCGGCAAGATCACCGCCTCGTTCGGCATCGCCCAGCTAAGCGTCGGTGAGGATGCCCAAAAGCTGGTGCAACGGGCCGATGCCAAGCTTTGCGAAGCCCAGTGCGCCGGCCGCAATCGCGTTGTTGCCGCCGAACGCTCGGTTGCCAGCTGACGCAAACCCGCGCTCGCGGCCCTCAAATCTGCCGCCGGCGGGTTTCTCTTCGCCCGCGCACCGGCTAGGCTGCGGCAAGCCTCGTCGCTTTTGGCTGGAGCAAACCCATGATCCCCAACGCCTACCGCCGCGTCGTATTGGTGCGCCGTCCGCCCGGAGAGCCTGCCGAATCCGATTTTAGCATCGAACAGGTGCCCATGCCGGAGCCCGGGCCACGCCAGATCCTCGTGCGCAACATCTATATGTCGCTCGATCCGTATATGCGCGGCCGCATGCGCGATGCCAAGTCCTACGCCGCCCCAGTGGAAATCGGCGACGTCATGACGGGTGGTACGGTCGGCGAAGTGGTGAAGTCCAATCATCCCGACTACAAGGCGGGCGATATCGTCGAGGATCGACTGGGCTGGCAGGAGTACGGTATCGGCCCGAGTGCAGCGGCGCGCAAGGTCGATCCGACGCTTGCCCCGATCTCGACGGCCAACGGCGTTCTCGGCATGCCCGGCATGACCGCCTATTTCGGCCTGTTCGAAGTGGGCCGACCGAAGCCGGGAGAGACCGTGGTGGTGTCGGCGGCTTCGGGTGCGGTTGGCCAACTGGTTGGCCAACTCGCCAAAATTGCCGGCTGCCGCGCCGTCGGCATCGCCGGCGGGCCGAAAAAATGTGCCTTCGTCAAGGACGCGTTGGGTTTTGATGCCTGCATCGACTACAAGGTCGAGAGCGACCTCAACGAGGCGCTCAAGCGGGCCTGCCCCGGTGGCGTCGACGTCTATTTCGATAACGTTGGCGGCGCCATCAGCGATGCCGTCTTCCTCAACCTCAACTTTTGGGCGCGCGTGGCCCTGTGCGGGTCGATTTCGCAATACAACGTGGCCGCGCCGGAGCTTGGACCACGCCTGCTCGGTCTCTTCGTCGGCCGCCGGGTGACGATGCGCGGGTTCATCGTCTGGGACTTCAATGGCCAGTACAGCGGGGCCATGCGCCAGATGGGCGAATGGGTGCGCAGCGGCCGCCTCAAGTACAAAGAGGACATCGTCGAAGGCCTCGACAAGGCGCCGCGCGCCTTCATTGGTCTGTTGCGGGGCGAGAATTTCGGCAAATTGCAGGTGAAGCTCGGGCCAGATCCAACGGCACGCTAGTTCGCCGGGCAGGCCAAACGCCGCCGGTGGCGGACTAGCCGCCGGCGCCGCGCGGGAACAGCCGCGTCATATGTCCCATCTTGCGCCCATCGCGCGCGACGCGCTTGCCGTAAAGGTGCAGACAGACCCCAGGCTCGCCTGCAAGCGCCTGCCAATCAAGCGCGGCCGCGCCGATCAGGTTAATCATCTCGGCACCGGAGTGCCGCTCCGGGCTGCCAAGCGGCCAACCCGCAACGGCGCGGATGTGGTTTTCAAATTGGCTCACGCCGCAAGCATCGATGGTCCAGTGTCCGCTATTGTGCACGCGCGGGGCGATCTCGTTGACGATGAGGCGCGTGGGTGCATCGGCTCCGAGGTAGAACATCTCGACCGCCAGCACGCCCACGTAGTCGAGCGCCTTGGCGATGGCGGCGCCGATCTCGCGCGCCCGGGCGAGATCATCGCTCGGCAATCCCGATGGCACAATCGAGCGGTCGAGGATGCCATGCCGGTGGACGTTGACGGGGCAATCGTAGAACGCCAGCGCCCCATCGGCGGCGCGCACGACAAGGGCGGAAAGCTCGGCGGCAAAGCTCAGGCGCTCCTCCAGCACCGCCGGTCGGGCGCCGATTTCGGCCCAGGCTCGGGCGGCGTCATCCCCCGGCACCAGGCTTAACTGCCCCTTACCGTCGTAACCGAAGCGCCGGGTCTTCAGGATGGCCGCGGCGCCGATCTCGTCCAGGGCGGTGCGCACGGCCCCAGCGCTGTCGACGGTCCGATACGGCGCCACCGGAATGCCAAGCGCGGTCATGAAGGTCTTCTCGGCGAGCCGGTCCTGTGCCACCTCCAGCGCCTTGCTGCCGGGTCGCACGGGCAGCAAGGTCGCTAAGTGGCGGGCAGCGTCGAGCGGGACGTTTTCGAACTCATAAGTCACCGTATCGACCTCGCCGGCGAAGGCCGATAAGGCCGCCCTGTCGGCAAAGGGTGCCTTGGTGGTGCGGCTGGCGACGTCGAAGGCCGGGCCACTGTCCTCGCAATAAATGTGGGTCTTGAAGCCGAGGCGGGCCGCCGCCAGCGCGAGCATGCGGCCGAGTTGACCGCTGCCGAGAACGCCAATGGTAGAGCCCGGCGGGAGTGGGGCGCGCCGCGTGCCGTCAGGCATCGTCCCTCGGTACCTCTGGGACGGCGGCCGACTGCTTGGCGCGCAGCGCCTCGAGGCGCTTGGCCAGCTCCTCATCCTCGAGCGCCAGAATCTGGGCGGCGAGGAGGCCGGCATTGCTGGCTCCCGCCTCACCGATCGCCAGCGTGCCGACCGGCACGCCGGCCGGCATCTGCACGATCGACAGCAGGCTGTCCTGGCCGGATAGCGCCTTGCTGGTGATCGGCACGCCAAGGACCGGTAGCGTGGTCATGGAGGCGGTCATGCCGGGTAGATGCGCAGCCCCGCCGGCGCCGGCAATGATCACCTTGAGGCCGCGCTTTTTGGCGCTCTTGGCGTACTGATAAAGGCGATCGGGCGTGCGGTGGGCGGATATCACCTTGGCTTCGTAGGCAACCTCGAGGTCGTCGAGGACCTCGGCGGTGCGTTTCATGGTCGGCCAGTCCGAAAGACTGCCCATGATGATGCCGATCTTGGCCTGCCGAGCCATGGCTAACCGTTGGCGTTGTCGCGACCGCTGCTCTTAGGACCGAAGCCCATACCATGGCAAGCCGCTCGCGCTAGTCGAGCTTTGAAGGAAGCGAGCGCGCTCAAGCGATGATGTCCGGCAGGAGCTGATCCTCGACGGCTTGAATGCGATCCTTGAGGGCCAGTTTTTTCTTTTTCAGGCGCTTGATCAGCAGCTGATCGGCGGACGCCAACTCTTCCTGCGCCACGATCTCCACATCGAGATCGCGGTGCTCGGCCCTCAGGCGCGCCAGTAGCGCGCGCAATTCGCGCTCGTCCGGTCGCTGCATCTGCCGTCTGGCACCCCAACCGGGAAAGCCGCCTGCACTTTTGTGACCTCTATTTATCGCCGAGATGGGTTTCCAGGCAAGCCCCTGTTTTCTAGGCAAGCCCTTGTGTCAAAGGCAGAAAAATGGGCGGCGGGGAAATCCCCGCAAATCCTCGCGCGACTGCTTAAGACGGGCCAGCAACGGTTAGACAAGTCGTCGCAATCATGTCACACTGCAGTCCCTTCAACTTCCCCCCGGAGGGCAAGATGACGCTTGCGGCACATCTCGCTGAGCTTTCGGAAAAGCACCGGCTTCTGGAAATGAAAATCCAAGAAGCCTTGGCGCGTCCAGGCGCCGACGACCTCGAGATCACGCGTTTGAAGCTCGAGAAACTGAAGCTCAAAGACGAGATGGCGAAGCTTCAAAAGCAAACCCGGCACTGAGCAACGCCGGTTTTTGAGTGGCGATGGAGAGGGGGCGCCACCCCGTGTGGCGCCGAAACTGGGGTTTTGTTTTTTCTCACCCGTTGACCCTGGAGCCAACCCTTGCCGCACCCAGCCTAGGGCGACTTGAGGACGCCGCGCGCCTGGCGCCAGGCGGCGATGCCGCCGTGGATATGACACGCCGACGTGAGCCCCGCGTCTTGGGCGGCCTGGACGGCCATGGCCGAGCGCTCGCCAAAGGCGCAGTAAAAAACGAGGCGCTTGCCCGTGGTGCAGGCGAGCTCGTGCAGGATGCCGCCCCGACGAATATTGTCCCGCAGATCGGGGTAGGGTGCGTGCAGGGAGCCGGGAATGGATCCGTGTTTGTCGCGCTCGCCGTGTTCACGCAGGTCAACCAGAGCCACGTTCGGTGTGTCGAGAAGCGCGATCGCCTCGGAGGCGGTGAGCGCCCAACCCTTGCGCGCAACCTCGTCCTGGGCCAGACCCTGACGCAGGTTGGCAGGCACGGCCACATCCATCATTTTCGGGTTCGGGAGGTTGAGCTTGCTCATCAGGTCGACGTACTCGTCGACCGATTTGACCTGCAGCCGGGGATTGTGACGCTTTTCCTCGCCGATGGTGGAGACCATGTCGCCCTTGTAGTCGTGGGCGGGAAAGACCAACGTCTCCTCGGGCAACTTCAAAAGCTTGCCAAACAGCGATTCGTATTGGGCGCGCGGGCAGCCGTTCTGGAAATCGGTCCGCCCGGTGCCCCGGATCAGCAGGGTGTCGCCGGTAAAGACCCGATCGCGCAGCAGGAAGCTGTAGGAATCGTCCGTATGCCCCGGGGTGTACAGGACATCGAGCGCCACCCCCTCGATGGTGATCTTGTCCCCCTCGCCGACGCGCATCGATACGACGTCGACCTTGGCGTTCTCGCCCATCACCGTGATGCAATGCGTGCGGTCGCGCAAGGCGCCGAGCCCGGTGATGTGATCGGCATGAATGTGCGTGTCGACGGCCTTCACCAGCTTGAGGTCGAGCTCCCGCACGAGCTGCAGGTAGCGGTCGACCTTTTCCAGGACGGGATCGATGATCAAGGCCTCGCCGCCCCGCCGGCTGGCCAGCAGATAACTATAGGTGCTCGAGGTGCTGTCGAACAGTTGGCGGAAAATCATCGCAACCTCCGCGCAGATTGCACACGATTATTCTACCATAGTCCCCCGAGCTAGGCAGATATTCTAGGGCTACCCCGAACCCCCGCGCCCGGCCCCGGGAGCAGGTGGCCGCATAAGGGACGCCCTGCGCGCGGGGGCGCCGCGCTCGCCCCCTTGCACAAGTTTTTGCCAGAGAAACGGCCTCGCACGGGCGTCGCCAGGGGATATCGATCCCATGGCCCCCGTGTCTGCATGGCCCCCGTGTGTCTGCATGGCCCCCGTGTCTGCTGCAGGCCCGTCTCCCCCGGGGGTAGCGGGGGTGGTGCGCTGCGGCCCGGCCCGTCCGGCTGGCTAGCGCGGCTGCGGCACGATCCGGATATAGGGCTTGGGTGCCTTCCAACCTTGCGGATATTGCTTCTTGGCGTCCTCGTCCGAAACGGAGCCGGCGATGATCACATCCTCGCCGACCTTCCAGTTGGCCGGCGTCGCCACCTTGTGCTTGGCCGTCAGCTGCAGCGAATCGATCACGCGGAGCACTTCATCGAAGTTGCGACCGGTGGTCATCGGATAGACCAGCACCAGCTTGATCTTCTTGTCGGGGCCCACGACAAAAACGTTGCGCACCGTTTGGTTGTCGGCGGGGGTGCGCCCTTGGCTCGATCCCCCGGCCTCGGCGGGCAACATGCTATACAACTTGGAGATCTTAAGCTCGGGATCGCCGATCATCGGAAAGTTCGGCGCAAACCCTTGCGTCTCCTTGATGTCGTCGGCCCATTTGGCGTGACTATCGATCGGATCGACGCTGATGCCGATGATTTTCACATCGCGCCGGTCGAACTCGGGTTTGATCTTCGCCATGTAGCCCAGTTCGGTGGTGCACACGGGCGTGAAATCCTTCGGGTGGGAAAACAACACGGCCCAGGAGCTGCCGATCCAATCGTGAAACGTGAGGCGGCCGGCCGTCGTTTCGGCCTCGAAGTCAGGGGCGGTATCTCCAATTCTGAGGGACATGGCTGAGACCTCCTACGGCAAACTCGGCTTCCCGCATGGCTGGATGCGCGGCGGCTCGCTGCCCATTAGCACCCGCGCGATCCCCTATCAACCCCGGCCCCGACCCATGCGCCGGGGCATAAGGTCCTGGCACAGATTGAAATGCTTAACAAAAGCCTAGCCCGCGGGGGCGGCCGGAAGCCCGGCGTTAACCTCACTTTATCGTCTGGCACCTAGGGCGGAGACCATCAGGCGGGGAAGTTTCGGTCCAGCAATGTTGCGCGGCAGGGTAGAAGCGGGCAGGAGCGCCTCGCTCATGAGGGATTACTCGGCCGTGCTGGCCGAGCCCGTGCTGCGCCACCGCGCCTGGTTTGCCGAACACTGCGCGCGCATCGAAACCGAGCTCGCCGGCAAGGTAAAAATCCGAATTCATCGCCAACATGAGCCATGAGCTGCGCACGCCGCTCAACACCATCATCGGCTTTGCCAAGCTGCTCGGCGAACAGCAAATGCGCCGGCACCGGGACGAGCAGATCGTTGAATATACCGACCTCATTCGCGATGCGGCCACGCACCTGCTCGCCGTGATCAACGATATTCTCGATATCTCGAAGCTGCAAAGCGGCAAATATACCGTCGACTCCAAGGAGGTCGATCTCGAGGAGGTGTTGCAGCTGTCGCTCGCCGCGCTCAAGCCGGCGGCCATCGCCCGCGGCATCTTGATGGAGAGTCTTCTAGAAGCGGAGTTGCCGAGCGTGCGCGGCGATGCCGGGAAGCTGCGCCAGGTGTTCGGCAATCTGATCAGCAATGCCATCAAGTTCACGCCGGCCGGCGGCAGCGTTACCGTCGCCCGCCCATGCCCTGGAGGACGGCGGCGTCGGTGTGCGCATTTGCGATACGGGGATTGGTATGACGAAGGAGGAGGTCGCGCTGGCACTCACGCCCTTCGCCCAGGTCGATGCCGGGCTTTCCCGCTGGCAGGAGGGCACCGGTCTCGGGCTGCCGATCGCTAAGGCGCTGGTGCAACTGCACGGCGGCAGGCTCGAGATCAACAGCGCCAAGACGATGGGGACCGAGGTGCTCATCACGCTGCCATCAAGGCTGCACGTGACGGCCACCAATACCGCCGCTGGCCTCGGGCCCGGTGGCCGCGGCGCCCCAGGCCGGTAGGTGGTTCCGCTAGGAGAGGATGATCATGCAGTCGACAGCGGCAGCCCTTGAGCCCAGCTTCGGCGAGGGCGATCGATCGATCGGTCGCATCGTCTCCGTTACCGGCGCCAAGGCCATCGCGCTCCTGGATGGCCGTGGCGGTGCGGACAGAATGCGCCTGCAAGTCAGCGCCGACAAGCCCGAGATGGGCACGCTGTTCGCCATCGACACGCCCAATACCGTGGTGCTGTCGATCGTTTCGGCCTTGAATGTACCGGTGCCCGCCCATCGCGAGGGTGCGGGCGAGCTGTGGATTGCCGAGTTGGGCTTGGTTGGCGAGCTGGTCAAGCGCGCCAACGGCACCACCGCCTTCAACCGCGGCGTCTCCGTCTATCCAACGCTCGGGGATCGGGTCCGCGTCGCCTCGCGTGCCGAGCTGGAGCAGGCCTTCTACGACGATAAGCGACACTCGGTGCGGGTCGGCTCAATTCGCCAGGACCGACCCCTCGATCGCCGCCATGATCCGCGTCGACGATCTCCTCGGCAAGCACTTCGCCATTTTAGGCACCACCGGCACCGGCAAGTCCTGCACCACCGCTCTCATCCTGCGCTCCATTCTGCAAAAGAACCCGGCTGCACACATTGTGCTGCTCGACCCTCACAACGAGTACGCCTCCTCCTTCGCTGAGTGGGGCGAGGTGATCAGCCCACGCAACATGCAGCTACCCTACTGGCTGCTGACCTTCGAGGAACTGATTGAGGTGCTGATCGGCAATCCGCAGGAGCGCAAGGCGGAAATCGAAATCCTGCAGGAGCTGATCCCGCTCGCCAAGAGCCGCTACGGCAGCGGCCGGGGCCATGCGGCGCGCGATCTGCGCCGCGCCTCCGGCGATGCCAGGTATACGGTTGATACGCCCGTGCCCTACCGCATGTCGGACCTGCTGCAGGTGATCGACGAGCGCATGGGCAAGCTCGAGAACAAGCGCGACCTGTCGCCCTATCGGGCCTTGAAGACGCGGCTGGAGTCGATCACGCTCGACCCGCGCTACGCCTTCATGTTCGGATCGCTGATAATCTACGACAGCATGGCCCAGGTTCTTGGCCGCATGTTCCGCGTCCCCGTCAACAGCAAACCCATCACCATCCTGGAGCTCACCGGCCTGCCTACCGAAATCGTCAACGTCGTGGTTTCCGTGCTGTGCCGCATGACCTTTGATTTTGCGCTTTGGAGCGAGGGGCAGGTGCCGGTGACCCTCGTGTGCGAAGAAGCGCACCGCTATGTGCCGGCCAATCCGAGTTTTGGCTTCGAGCCGTGCAAGCGGGCGATCGCCAAGATCGCCAAGGAAGGCCGCAAATACGGCGCCTCGCTCTGTATCGTCACGCAGCGCCCGGCCGAGATCGATCCTACCATCCTATCGCAGTGCAATACCGTGTTCGCGCTACGCATGGCGAACGACCGCGACCAGGAGATCGTCAAGTCGGCCATTGCCGACACCAGCGCCGGCCTCTTGGAGTTCCTGTCCGCGCTCGGCCAGCGCGAGGCCATTGCCTTCGGCGACGGCGTAACCCTGCCGGTGCGCATCACCTTCGACGAACTGCCGGCGCACGCCATGCCGCGCAGCTCCAGCGCCCGCTTCACCGAGAAGTGGCAGAAGTCCGTCGGCGACGAGGGCTTCCTCGATTGCATCGTCGATCGCTGGCGCAATGCCTCGGCGTCGGCGGATGCAGCGCAAGGCGCAGCCATGTTTGCCGAAAGCGTCAACCTGCCGGCGCAGGCGGCAGAGCTGCCCGCCCCGGCCGCCTGCGATGACCGACACACGCGGTCACGCGATGGCCATGGCGAACGGCGCAATTTCGCCCTGCGCCGCGAGCCCAGCGCTGCCGCACCGGCGAAAACTGTCGGCGCGGTGCGCAGCATGCGTGAGAAGTTGCAGCAACCCTGACCGCTGCCGGGCGGCGCTTGCCGCCCCTCCTCCGGCACAGTTTCTAGCCGTGGTGCCGCCGAAGCGTGCCGCACTTGCCCGCGGCGCTGCCGCACTGCTAATGGTGCGGCCACATTGTGAGGCCAAATCGATGAGGTGCGGCCATGGGCCACATCTATCCCGTGCTTTTGTCTGGCGGGGCGGGCACGCGGCTGTGGCCGTTGTCGCGGGCCATGTACCCAAAACAATTCATTCGCGCCCTGGCCGGCCCTGGTCCCTGCCTGTTGGCCGCCACGCTGCAGCGCACGGCCACGGAGCCCGGCATCGCCAGCCCGATCATCGTCTGCAACAGCGATCATCGCTTCCTGGTGGAGGAGGAGGCAGCCCTTGCCGGGGTGAAGCCGCGTGCGATCGTGCTTGAGCCGGTTGCCCGCAACACCGCCCCGGCCATCGCCGCCGCCGCCATCCTGCTCGAGGCCGAGGACGCCGACGGCATTCTCCTGGTGATGCCGTCCGACCACGTCATCACCGAGCGGGAGCGGTTCCTTGCCGCCGTTCGCGGTGCGGCCGAGGTCGCAGCGCAAGGCAAGCTGGTGCTGTTCGGCATCAAACCCAGCGCGCCGCACACCGGCTATGGCTACATCCGGCGCGGGGCGCCGCTGCCCGGCTGCGACAACGTGTTCGCGGTCGATGCCTTTACGGAAAAACCCAACGCCGAGACCGCCGCGCACTATCTGGCGGCGGGCAACTACGCCTGGAATAGCGGCATCTTCGTGCTGGGTGTGCGCGCCTTTATTGCCGAGCTGTCGCGTCTGGCCCCCGGCTTGCTGGAGGCGGTGCGCGCCGCCGTCGGCGCTGCCACCACCGATCTCGGCTTCCTGCGGCTCGATGCTCAAGCCTTCGCCGCGGTGCCCAACATCTCGATCGACTATGCGGTGATGGAGCACACACAGGCCGCCGCGGTGATGCCGGTTCAATTCGGCTGGAGCGACGTGGGCTCCTGGTCGTCGCTGTGGGATTTGGCCGCCCGCGACGGTCAGGGCAATGCGGTGATGGGGGATGCGCTGCTCGAGGATACCGCCAACTGCTACGTGCGTTCAGAACGCGGACTGGTGTCGACCATCGGCGTGAAGGATCTCATCATCGTCGACACGCCCGACGCCGTTTTGGTCGCCGATCGGACCAAGGCGCAAGACGTCGGCGCCGTGGTCGCCAAGCTTAAGGCGGCCAAGCGCAAGGAGCACGAGCAGCACGTGCGCAACTATCGGCCGTGGGGATTTTTTGCCACCCTCAACCTCGGCCCGCGCTTTCAGGTCAAGCTCTTGCACATCAAGCCGGGCGCCAAGCTCTCCCTGCAGATGCACCATCACCGCTCCGAGCACTGGGTGGTCGTGCAGGGGACGGCCAAGGTGGTGATCGGCGATTCGGAGCGGCTCGTGCGCGAAAACGAGTCGGTTTATATCGTCGCCACCCAGTGGCATCGGCTGGAAAATCCCGGCAAGACCCCGCTCGAGCTGATCGAGGTGCAGATCGGCAGCTACCTGGGCGAGGACGACATCGTGCGCGCCGACGACATCTATCACCGCGCCCCCGAAGAGACGCGCTAGCTGCGCGCCGTGCGGCAAGGCCGGCGCTTGCGCGCAGCCCTCAATGCTTGGTCTCGCCGGCCGGCGCGCCCGCCCCGGGCGGCGTCTCCGAGCCAAGCTGGTTCATGGTTTGCGCCGTCGCCATCTCGGCGGCGGGCTGACGCATGTTCTGCTGGTAGCGCCTGTAGCTCACCGGAATAGAGCCCAAGTAGACGATGCTGACGAGGGCGAGCGTCTCGTAGGGGTAGGTCACCAGCAAGGCCACCAGCGCCGCCGCCGCCACAAAAGCCGGCAGCACGTATTCGCGGGCTATGCGCTCGCCCAGCAGCTTGCCGGAGAAAGTTGGAATGGTGGACACCAACAAAAAGGCCATCAGCAAGGTGTAGCAGGCGATGGGCACCGGCCACATGCGCACGTCGAACAGGCCAAGGCCGTCGAGATATAGCGGCAGCAGCACGGTAATGGCGCCCGCCGGTGCGGGCATGCCGGTGAAATAGTTGCCCTGCCATTTGGGCTTGTCCACATCGAGCATTGCATTAAAGCGCGCCAGCCGCAGTCCCATCGCCAGGGCGAAGATGAGCACCGAAATCCAGCCGAGCCCGCGCAGGGTACCGAGCCCCCAGATAAAGACGATCACCGCCGGGGCGACGCCAAAGTTGACGAAGTCGGCAAGGCTGTCGAGTTCGGCGCCGAACTTCGATTGCGCCTTCAGCGCGCGCGCCAGGCGGCCGTCGACGCCGTCGAGCAGGGCGGCAATGACCACCAAGGCGATGGCCATCTCGTAGCGCAATTCGATGGCCATGCGGATCGCCGTCAGCCCGGCGCAAAGGCTGAGCAGGGTGAAAAAGTTGGGCACCAGCATTCGCACCGGGATCTTGTTATGCCGAAACAGCAAGCGGCCGCGGCGCCGGCGTTCGGCATCCTCGAGCTTTGGCAGGAAGGGATCCATGGCTTGGCCTAGTCCTCCGTCAGCACCTCATTGCAGGCGCGCCTCGCGCTCGGGCTCCTGCGACTTGAGATCGGCAAGTACGGTCTCGCCGCCGATGGCGCGCTGGCCGACGGCGACGAGCGCCTCGCGTGCCGGCGGCAGATAGACATCCACGCGCGAGCCGAACCGGATGAGGCCGATGCGCTGCCCGGTGCCGACGCTTTCGCCCTCATTGATGAAGCTGACGATGCGACGAGCGATGAGGCCGGCGATTTGCACGACGGCGATCTCGCTGCCGTCCGCGGTGGCAATCACGGTGGCGCGGCGCTCGTTGAGTTCGCTGGCCTTGTCGGCCGCGGCATTGAGAAAACTGCCTTGCACGTAGACGGAACGGGCGATGCGCCCCGCTACCGGGGCACGATTGATGTGCACGTCAAAAATGGAAAGAAAGATCGAGATCCTGAGGCGTTCGGTATCGCCGAGCCCCAGTTCGCCCGGCGGTCGCAGACGCTCGATGGCGCAGATCTTGCCGTCGCCGGGGGCAAGCACGAGCCCCTCGCGCAGCGGCGTGACCCGCGCTGGATCGCGAAAAAAATAGGCGATCCAAACCGTCACCAGCGCACCGACCCAGCCGAGCGGCGGCCACAGCAAAAAGAAAAGCAAGGTCACCCCGGCCGCCAGCGCAAGGAACTTGTAGCCGTCCGCATGCACCGGCGTGATCTGATCGGCGATGGTATCGATCAGGCTATGGCGTTCGGGCACTCTGCCTCCCGCTGCGCTCTTAGGGCAATCCGCTTGCCCTTGCGATCATGCTCGCCGCCTCGGCCCTTGCCGATCAGCCGGCGATTATTCCACCGGGATGGCGACGAAGCGCAATCCGCCCTTGCCGCTCTCCAGGCGCAGCAGCACCGCCTTGCGGCCGGCCTTTTTGACCTTGTCGATGCCCTTGGAGATGTCGTCGACCGAGCTGACGGCGTCCTGGGCCACTTCCACGATCACATCGCCGGGCTTGACGCCCTTTTCGGCGGCCGGACTAGCCGGATCCACCTCGAGCACGATCACGCCCTTGACCTCCTTGCCGAGGCCGTTCTTCTCGCGCAGCTCGTCGGTCAGTGGCGCCAGCACGAGCCCGATCAATGAACCCGCGGGCTTGTTGCCGCTGTCCTTGTCCTTGTCCTTGTCTTTTTCTTTGCCGCGGCTCTTGCCCTTGCCCTTGGGCGTGTCCTTGGGCGTGGCGGCCTTGGCTGCATCATCGTCCTCGAGCAGACGGGCCACGGCCACGCGCAAATTTAGCCGCTGACCCTTGCGCAGGATTTCAACGTCGACCTCTTTGCCGATCGGAGTTTGCGCCACGATGCGCGGCAGGCCGCGCATGCTGCTCACGTCCTTGCCGTCGAATTTCAAGATGATATCGCCGTCCTGAATGCCGGCCTTGGCCGCCGGACTATCGGCGGTGACGCTGGCCACCAGCGCCCCGGTGTTGTCCTGCACGCCGAGGGTGTCGGCGAGCTCATCGGTAATCGACTGGATTTTGACGCCGAGCCAGCCGCGGCGCGTTTCGCCGAATTGGCGCAGTTGATCGATCACCGCCACCGCGGTATCGGAGGGAACCGCAAAACCGAT
>Ga0081540_1000124_pt1 | contig 60890 bp, 66 predicted proteins | sample TabmetS2T1R1_FD_71024 | JGI IMG/M metagenome (GOLD analysis project Ga0081540, IMG submission 71024) | Tabebuia heterophylla rhizosphere microbial communities from the University of Puerto Rico - S2T1R1 | ecosystem: Host-associated > Plants > Roots > Rhizosphere ...
ATCACCATCGGGTCGGGGGGAGCACTCCTCTGCTGTTGTGCGTTCGCGGCGAGCATCCCGCCCAGCACACAGAGACCTGCGAGCACCCACCGCATCATGCGCGCATCCTCCTCGCCGGGCACGCTACCCGGGCGCGGCCACGCCGCGCGAGCGCACGGCCGGGAGATCCACGGAGGGCCCCCCTGCGTTCCACCGCGCAACACCCCCTCCCGGAGTTCCTTCCCATGTCGAACGTCCCCGCGCTCCTCCTCTCCGCGCTCACCGTCCTCTCCTCATCCGGCGTCCCCGCGCAGCGGCCACAACCCCCGCGAGAGGCCCGCGCCGAGCCCGATCTGAACAGACCCCTGCGCTGGCTGCTCCAGGCCCAGGGCCCCGACGGAGGCTGGGGCCCGGAGGCGGGGACGCCCTCGGACGTGGCCACCACCAGCCTGTCGGGGATCGCCCTGCTGCGACTCTCGAAGCAGGGTGAAGGCGAATCGCTCACCCAGCCCACCCGCCGCGCGCTGCTCTACGTCGTCCGCGCCGTCGAGCGCTCGCCGGCACCGGACGCCTTCATCCAGTCCGAGGGCACCCAGCCACAGCGCAAGCTCGGGCGAGGAATCGACACCTTCCTCGCCGCCCAGTTCCTCGGCGAGGCGATCCCCGGGATGCCGGCTGGTGCCGATCGCGATCGGGCGCGCGCCGCGCTCGACCTGTGCGTGGCCAAGGTCCAGGCGCTCCAGCGTCAGGACGGGAGCTTCGCCAAGGACGGATGGGCTCCCGTCCTCTCCAGCGCCTTCGCCGCCCGGGGGCTCTACGTGGCCAAGGACGCGGGGGCCAAGGTCGCGGCGGAGTCCCTCGCCCGGTCCGAGGAGTACATGCTCCGCGGCTACGACGAGAAGCGGAAGCAGTTCCGCACCGACGACGCGGCTGGAGTCGCCCTGTACCAGGCCGCCGGCTCGCTCGACGCGGCAGCGCGCTCGGGGAAGCTGGCCGAGGCGCCGGCGAAGGCGGCCCGCGCGCATCTCGAGGACGAGGCGTTCGTCCGAGGGTTCGGCACCTATGGTGGCGAGGAGCACGTCTCCTATCTCCTCTCGACCGAGGCCTTCGCTCGGGGCGGCAGCGAGGACTGGGCGAAGTGGAGCAGGTCGATCCGTGGTCGCCTGGCCAACATCCAGCGGGAGGACGGGACGTGGCGCGGCGATCACTGCATCACCAGCACCTCGTTCTGCACCGCTGCGAGCCTCATCACGCTGGCCATCCGGCCAGGCGGTCTACCGGTGAACCGCGGGTGACGAGCAGCGAGCGGAGCTTGACCGCCATCTGCCGGAGGAGGCTGATGGCGGTTCCACGTTCGTCAGGAGGAGTGCCATGGCCAACCCGTTCGTCCACGTCGAGCTGCAGACCACCGATCTCAAGAAGGCTCGCGATTTCTATTCGCGGCTCTTCGACTGGAAGCTCGAGGATCAGTCAGTTCCCGGCTTCGGCACTTACACGATGCTCGGCGTCGGGGAGGGGACCGGCGGAGGAATGATGGCCTCGCAGTCTCCGGGGGTGCCCTCGCACTGGCTGGCCTACGTGGACGTCTCGGACCTCGTATCGTCGACCCGCAAGGCGAAGGAGCTGGGGGCGAAGGTGCTGGTCGACTCCATGCCGGTCGCCGACATGGGCAAGTTCAGCATCATCGAGGACCCGACCGGGGCCCACCTCGGCCTCTGGCAGAGCACCCGGAAGTAAAGGGTCAGGAGCGCCCGAGGAGTGCGGTGTATCGCCGCTGCATCTCCTCGGGGCTGACCTCCTCGATCTGGTGGCCGATGAGCCACTCGTGTCCGAAGGGATCGCGCACCGTCCCGCTCCGCTCGCCGTAGAAGGCGTCGGAGGCGGGACGGACGACCTCCGCCCCCGCAGCGACCGCGCGGCGGATCCACGCGTCCGCGTCGTCCACGTGGAGATGGAGGGTGACGCTCGTCCCGCCGATGCTGACTGGCCCGCGGAGGCCCTGCTCGGGGTACTCCTCGGAGAGCATCACCACGAACTCACCCAGCTCGAGCTCGGCGTGGCCGATCCGCCCGCTGGGCTCGGTGAGACGGAACCGCTCCTTCGCCTCGAAGGCGCGGCGGTAGAACTCGATCGCGGCCGCCGCCCCCTTCACCCGCAGATAGGGAAAGACTTCCTTCACCTTCATGACCGACCTCCTGTGTCAGATCGGGGGGGAGTCTCCGGGGTCGGGCTCCGGTCGGTCTTGAAGAAATCTGACCCGGCGATCGGGGGAGGGCAGGGGACGTGGTTTGCGGAGGCGGGAGCGAGCTCCAGGTACGTCGTGGGGGTGAGTCCCGAGAACTCGACGAAGTCTCGGGTCAGGTGCGCCTGGTCGCTGTAGCCCGCGGCATCGGCCAGGTCCGCAAGTCCCCGCGAGTGAATCGCGAGCGCGTGCAGCGCACGCTGGAACCGGGTCACCCGCGCGAACTCCTTCGGAGCGAGGCCCACCGCCGTCCGGAAACGGTGAACGAAGTGGCGGTGTGACATGCCGCTGAGCCGCACGGCGTCCGCCACCCGGCCTCCGGCGGACAGGTGGCGCACTGTCTGACCGAGGTCGAGCGTGCCTTCCCTGGGCGGGCGGGACGTCAGCCGCGCCCGGAGGAGCGCTTCCAGCAGCGCAAGCCGGGCCTCGAGCGTGGGGCACGCGGCGAGCCCTGCCTGCAGCTCCTCGACCGCGGTTCGCCCCCAGATCTCGTCCAGGGACCAGTGACGTCCCGCCAGCTCGGAGGCTGCCACGCCAAGCAGCGGCTCGGACATCCCCGGCTCGAGATCCACGCCCACCCCCGGCGCGGGTGCGACCTCCTTCGCGTACGGCTCGGCCCGCGCGCCCGAGGCCACCGTCCACCCGACGGAAGTGAGCTGGCCCGCCCTCAGGATCCGGATCGGCTCGGCGCCCAGCCGGAGCGCGAGGTGCATCCGACCCGAGGGGAGGATGCGCTCCCACCCGGACGGAGTCGTCGGCACATCCCGCCCGTCGGTCGCCCAGACCGTGCCGATGACGCGGCGGAGTCCCGTGACGCAGAGCCGACGGAGAAGCACGGCTCGAGCGTACGCCCGATCAGGACTCCGTTCTCGCCGATGGACCGCGGGGGGTCGCCCGGCGGATGATCGCCCTGGTGCTTCGCCCGCTTCCCCTCGGTCCCGGGCTCCGTCGAGCGGGGCCGCTGGTCGCTTTCGTGCTCTGCGCGGCCTGCAGCTCGTCCGATCCCGGCCCGTCACGGAGCTTCCGGCTCGCCGCCTCGGGATCGCAGCTGGTGGTGAGCGGGCCGGAGACGGGCCTGCTGCTCACCGACGCCAACCTCGCCACCGACGTCGAGGTCGTCGCGATTCACCAGGAGTTCTACGGGGTCCCCTGGGACGCGTTCGCCGCCGGCAGTGCGCCTCCGTCCGTCTGGGCGGGGCGCATGTCCCAGCTGGCCACGTCGGCACGCGCCGGGGGGAAGGAGATCTTCCTCTCCGTCTCGCCGCTGGACGGGAATCGCAGCTCCCTCGCGCCGCGGGTGCGGGTGGTGAACGGAACCGAGGTGGTCGAGAGCAACTGGGCGCCGCGCTGCTGGGATGCGCGAACAGCGACCGACGGCCCGACCTGGCGCGACGCCTACGTGCGCTACGTGCAGTGGATGGTCGACCTCTTCCAGCCGGAGTTCCTGAACGTCGGCATCGAGATCAACCTCTGGGATGTCGCCTGCCCCACGGCGTGGGACGGGATGGTGGACGTGGTGAACGCGGCGTACGACGCCGCGAAGGCTCGCCGCCCGGGCATTCCGGTCTTCCCCTCGATCCAGATCGATGCCCTCTACGGTCTGGCGCCCGGAAGCTGTCCACCCGGCACCGACGCTGGCACGTGCTACGAGGCGGGCTACGCGCACCTGGCCCGGGTGAAGCGCGACCGGTTCGCCGTCTCCACCTACCCCTACCTCGGAGCGGTGCCGTCGCTCGACGCGTTGCCGGCGGACTGGTTCACGCGGGCGGCGCGCCGGGGCGGAGAGCGCGCGCTCATCGCCGAGGCTGGATGGCTGTCCACCTCGCTCGTCGCGCAGGCGTCGACCGGGCAGTGCTTCACCGCGCTCACCAGCGACGAGACCTTCGCCGCCGCTTACCTGAACCGGCTGCTTTCCGACGCGCAGGCGGCTGGGATGGACCTCGTGACGTGGATCGCCGACCGCGATCTGCTCATCGCCCCGCTGATGACCGACTGCGGATGCCACCAGAGCGCCGAGTGGTGTGCGGTGCGCGACCTCTTCCGGGGACCTCCGCCCACCGGGAGCGAGGACACCCAGCTTCAGGGGGAGCTGCGGATGAAGGCCTTCGGCGCGATGGGGCTCCGGACCTACGACGGTACGCCGAAGCCCGCGGTGTACCGGCGATGGGAGGAGTCACGCAGCGTCCCGCTCGCCACACCGTGAAGGCAGCGGACTGGAGGGCCGGACGAGTGGATGCTAGGTCCGGCAGCATCGACAACGCGGGGGCACGACGACGATGAAGGTTCTGGTCGCGGACGAGCTGTCGGCGGAAGGTCTGGAGATCCTGCGCCGCACTCCCGAGCTGACCGTGGAGGTGAAGCTCGGACTCGCGCCGTCGGCCCTCAAGGCCGTCGTCGGCCAGTACGACGTGCTCGCCGTCCGCAGCGCCACCCGTGTGACCGCAGACACGCTCGAGAACCCCGGGCGGCTGAAGCTCATCGGCCGCGCGGGGGTCGGGGTGGACAACATCGACGTCGAGGCGGCCACCCGGAAGGGCGTGGTGGTGATGAACACCCCGGGCGGTAACTCGGTGGCAGTGGCCGAGCTGACCATCGGACTGATGCTCGCTCTCCTCCGACAGCTGGTCCCGGCCATCACCTCGACCCGCTCGGGCCGCTGGGAGAAGAAGCGGTTCGCCGGTGGCCACGAGCTCTTCCGGAAGACGGTGGGACTCCTGGGCTTCGGCAGCGTCGGTCAGCTCGTGGCCCAGCGGTGCATGGCCTTCGGCGCCAGCGTCATCGCCTACGACCCGCATCCGGTCGAGGCCTCGCGCAGGCTGGGGGCGCAGATCGTCCCGCTCGACGAGCTGTTCCGGCGGGCGGACATCGTCTCGCTCCACCTTCCGCTCGCGGAGAACACCCGCCATCTGGTGTCGCGGGAGCTGCTCGGCCTGATGCGAAAGGGGAGCTACCTCGTCAACTGCGCCCGGGGCGGCATCGTCGACGAAGCTGCGCTGGCTGACGCGCTCCGTGAAGGCGTCCTGGCCGGCGCGGCGATGGACGTCTTCGCCACCGAGCCGGCGCCGCCGGATCACCCGCTGCTCTCGCTGGAGGGCTTCCTCGCGACCCCACACCTCGGCGCCTCGACCGAGGAGGGGCAGCTGGCCTGCGCGAGCCAGCTGGCCGAGCAGCTGGTGGAGTACGCGCGGACCGGGCATGTCCGCCACGCCCTGAACGCCCCCGGCCACTGAAACTCCGGGGTCCGCCGGGATCAAAATGGGCGACTGGTTCCCTTCCCGACAGTGCGTTCCTAGCTTCGACGGCACCATGCCCCGCAGCTACAGCTTCGAGCCCGACACCGTCAGCACCTCAGACATCGACCGGGACCTCGCCCGCCGCGAAAAGCAGGAGGTCGCCGCCCAGCCCGCCGCTCCCCACGGCGAGACCGATATCCACTACGGGAAGAAGTTCGCCGAGACCGAGGCGATCCTGAAAGCCCGCGCCGAGGAACGCGCCGCCGCGGAGGCCGAGCATCACGAATCGGCCGACGCGCCCGACATGCACCTCGGATCGACCGAGAACCAGGTCAGCGCCACGCCCGGCCCTCCGGCGACCGGCGCGGTGGCGAGCGAGGTGGGGATGCCCGGGATGTCGGCTGACGCCGAGCGCGGCAAGCGCCGGCACCGGCGGCGGGGTGGTCGCTCGGTCGAGTCCCAGGAGACGCCCCCCCTCGGAGCCATGCCGTCCGAGGAGCTTCCCCCCACGGCGGAGGTCCTGGCCGAGACGCCGGCCGACCTCATCATGGCCTATTACGACCAGGTCATCCGGTCGGTGCGAGGCCTGGGCGAGGCCGCGCGCCAGCTGGGGTCCGCGGGCCGGGAGGTGGCGGGACTTCCGCTGGAGGCGCTCCGGGTCTGTCTTCGCGTGGGACGGTCGGTGCTGGCTCACTCGCCCCGCCGTGCATGATGGGTGTAGCGTTTTCCACGTGAATACCGGGCACGCGAACAGGACGCAGAACCACCGGCCAGGGACGGCGGAGTTGCTGGTCCAGCTCGCGGGCGAGCTCAGCAACCTGGTGTCCCAGCACATCGCCCTGGCGAAGCTCGAGCTGGGAGCCACCGCGCGCAGGACCGGGACGGGAGTGGCGCAGATCGCGGCCTGCGCTCCGCTGATTCTCGTCGGCTATGCCTTCCTGAACGCCGCCGCGGCGCTGGCGCTGGCCCGCTGGATGCCGCTCGCAGCCGCCGTTGCGCTGGTGGGCCTGCTCAACGTCCTCGTCGGGGCCATGGGAGTCGCCCTCGCCGCCAGGTCCTTCCGGCGCCCGGCCATGGATGATTCGGTGACGGAGCTGGAGCGGACGGTCCATGCGCTCGCCCCGGCGCGCCCCAGCAACGGCCACTCGGCTGTGGAGCAACGCCCGTGACGCTTTCCCGCCCCGCACCTCGGACCGAGGCCGAGCTCCGCGAGGAGATCGAGCGAGCCCGGACCCAGGTGGTGGACACCGCCCAGGCCCTCAAGCGCCAGCTCCACGACGTCTGGGACGTTCGCTCCTGGGTCGCCCGCCGCCCCGGCCTGTGTCTGGGGATCGCTTTCACCGCCGGCTTGTGGCTGGGCATCCGGCGGCGTTGACCTCACATTCACACCGGAGACGAGAGCCATGCCCACGACCGAAACCCTGTCCGACACGGCCCGCGACATCCAGAACCGCGTCGGACCGCAGCTGGAAGAGGCGCGCCGCGAGCTGGAATCACTGAATCAGCGGGTGAGCGGGTTCATCAAGGAGCGGCCCATCGCCTCCCTGGCCATCGCCCTGGCCGCGGGATTCGTCATCGGGCGAATCGCGTCTCGCTGAAGGGAAGGAATCGACCGAAACCATGGCCACCTCTCCGCAGAACCCGGGATCCGGGAACGGACAACCTCAGCCGCAGGGCTTCGTCGGCCGGGTCGGGCACCTCAACGACAGCGCGCACCAGCTCCTCGACGAGGCCCGCAGCACCTTCGAGGACCTCGGCGAGGCCATCGACCTTCGCGGGCGGGTCCAGCGGCATCCCTATGCGATGGTCGCCGCGGCCCTGGGAGTGGGCTACGTGCTCGGAGGTGGGCTCTTCGCCGCCTTCACCTTCCGGCTCCTGGGCCTCGGGGTCCGCGTGGCGGCGATCCCCCTGGTGAAGAACCAGCTGCTCGGCCTGGCCGAGGCAGCGGTCTCCGGATTCAACGCCGGCGGCTCGGACGACGTCAGCTCACCATCCTGATTGGAGGAGCACCATGTTGAGCCTCAAGGACTTGAAGAAGCTGGACCGGGACGACTTGCTCGACATCGTGGGCCTGCACCGCGGGAGCTCCAACGACTGGGTGGCGCCGGCGCTCACGGCGCTCGGGGTGGGACTCCTGGTCGGCGTGGGGGTCGGGTTGCTTCTGGCCCCGAAGCCGGGCGCCGAGCTCCGCCATGACCTGCGCGACAAGCTGCGGTTTGCGCAGGACTCGCTGCCCGACCAGCTCAAGGGGGCGACGGCGAACACCGGCGCGTCCGCGACCCGCTCGGTCCCCTGACAGCGGAAACCGCTGTGACGGACGCACGCCGAGGGTGACATTCGGCTTGTCCGGTCCGGGGGCTGACGGCAACATGCCGGCTCCCTGTCACCTCGACTCCCGTCCGCCGGGCGCCGCTTCCTGCGCGTGCTCGGATTCAGTCTCTTCCAGGCCGCCGTGCTCGGCAGCGCGGTGGGCGCCATCGTCAGCGCACGGGTCCCGGCCACGCCCGGCTTCCGCGACGAGGAGGCGCCCCGGCGGTTCCGGATCCGCAACTTCCTCGGCGCGCCCATCGACGCTCTGGAGCGCTCGCTCCTGGACTGGCGGCTGCACGAGGTGGGACGGCGGAGCGAGCCCGCCCGGGACGTGGTCCTCGTGGGCGTGGACGACGAGACCTTGGCGAATGCGCGCGAGGACCCCCATCTCGACGTGAGCGTCTGGCCCTGGCCGCGGGCGTTGCTCGGCGGCCTCGTGGGACAGATGGGACGCGAGGGCGCCTCGCCGGTGGTCCTGGACTGGGCGCTGGACAGCGGCAGCCCGCGACTGGGCGGGGAGCTGTCGGACGATGAGCAGCTTCGCCGCGCCCTCGACGCGACACCGGGCACGGTGCTCGGCTTTTCCCTCTCCGCCGCGCCGCCGCCCGCGGTGGTGCGCCCCCTCCGTCCGACCATGGTCCTCATCGGCACCGAGGAGAGCGATGGCGCTGCGGTCAACGAGCTCCTGCGCCGCGTCCTCGCGAGCAAGGCTCCCGCGTTCGCCGTCCTCGAGGGGGGGCGGGTCCGCGTGTGGGCCGGGGTCAGCTCCGCGGAGGAGGCCCGGCAGCTCACCCGGCGCCTGGGCGTCGCAGGCGCGCCGCAGCTCCGCGACTACGGGGCGGCGGACCGGGCGTTCCAGGTCACCCCCGAGGACCTGCTCGTCCGGGTGGCCTCGGTGGAGGTCCAGGGAGTGGACGTGGAGTCGGTGCCGCTGGCGCGGTCGCTCGACGTCCCGGCCTCGGTGCTGGTCGGGCCCGGCAGCCGGTACGGCCACACCGCGCTGGCGGTGGACCTCGACGGAAAGGTGCGCGGCATCCAGCACCTGGTGCGCTGGGCCTCGCCGCAGGGGCGGATCTACCTGTTGCCCTCGCTCGCTCTGGCCGGAGCCCTGGCCCGGGCAAACAGCCGGCAAGTGGTGTGGAGCGATGGAAGGCTCCTGGTGGTGGGAGGAAAGGGCATCCCGGCCGACCGATCGGGCTACGCGCTGATCCGCTGGGACGCGGCAGAGAGCGGCCGCGACGGCCGGGGGTCGCTGGAGCGAGCCATCTCCGCGTGGCGCTTCGTCCAGAACTACTACGACGCCCAGGAGGGAGTTCCGGCCCACTCGCGCAATGACATCCATCGCCGGGCGGTGGTGCTCGCCGAGACCTTCCGGGGCTCGGGGAGCTGGCCGGCGACTCCGCTGGGGGACGGCGTCTCGCACGCGGCGGTGGTGGGCCAGTCCTTGGAGAACTGGATCGACGGCGCGGGGATCTCCCGCGCTCCGGTCCGCAGCGACGTCCTCGCCACCTTCGCCCTGGCCTTCGCCGGAGGCTTCCTCGCGCTGGGATTCAGCGGCCTGTTCCGGTCGGCGGTGGGCGCGTTGCTCTACGTCCTGTCGGCGGTGGCGGTGGTGGTGCTGTGGCTGTTCTGGGTGCAGCGCCTCATGGTGGTGGACGGGCTGTGGCTCGCGGCCGGTGGTCCGCTGGTGGCCTTCGGCCTGGCCTGGCTCATCACCGGCCGCTACGCCTTCCGGACCGAGAGGCAGATGCGCGACTTCGTCTACGGCGCGCTCGGCCGGTACGTGAGCCCGGACATCGCGGACCAGGTGTTCCGGAACGTGGCGCTGATGCGGCCACAGCGCCGCGAGGTGACGCTCTGCTACGCCGACCTGGACGGCTTCCGGCGCCTGCAGCAGCTGCTTCCCCCCGAGGTGCTGGTCGACCTGCTCAACACCTACTTCGGCGAGCTCACGCATCTGGTGCGCCAGACCGGAGGGCACGTCGAGTACGTCGGGGATGCGCTCATCGCCTTCTGGGGAGCGCCGGTGCGACTGGACCGGCATGGGCCGGTGGCCTGCCGGACGGCGCTCGCCATCCGTGCCGAGCTGAACCGGCTGCGCCCCGAGTGGCAGCGGCGATTCGGGGTGGAGGTCCAGGCGCGGATGGCGCTGCACACCGGCGAGGTCGTGGCAGGGGACATGGGCAGCTCCCTCAAGTCGCACTACACCGTGCTCGGAGAGCCGGTCGCGACGGCGGAGCGTCTCGAGCGGGCCAATCGCCTCTACGGGACGGATCTCCTCGTCTCCGGCGAGACCCAGCGCCGCGCCGGCGAAGAGTTCGTCTTCCGCGAGCTCGACGTCGTGACGGTGGGCGGAGGTCCGCAGACGCTGTACGAGCTGGTCTGCCGCCGAGGCGAGGTGTCTCCGCCGCTGGTGCCCGTGCTCCAGGGCTGGCCCGAGGCGCTGGCCAGGGTCCGGCGCCGTGACTTCACCGGAGCGCTCGCCTTCTTCCAGCGCCACGCCGGGCTGGACCCGGTCTCGGCGCGCTGGGCCGAACGGGTCCGTGGCTACCAGGCTTCGCCGCCGCCGCCGGACTGGGACGGGCGAGGAGACCTCCGCCGGCCGGGCTGATCGGTGGGTTGTCCGGCGAACGTCCCCCCGTGGCTGGCGCTTGTGTCCGGCCCCCTCCGCCGTGTGAGCGTGGTGCCGTGCGCTTCACCCGAGTCACGCAGCCAGTGAGGGCGCCACGCGGACGGGTCTACCAGGCCCTGCTCGATCCCGAGGCAGTCGCCGCCTGGATCGTCCCGCCCGGGATGCGGAGCGAGGTGCACACCTTCGATGCCCGGGAGGGAGGGAGCTTCCGGATCTCTCTCCGCCATCGGTCGCCGACGGAGACGGGGAAGAGCCACGCGCGGATCGACACCTTTCACGGGCGTTTCGTCCAGCTGGTGCCGGCGGAGCGCGTGGTCCAGGTCGTCGAGTTCGAGACCGACGATCCGGCGCTACGGGGCGAGATGACCGTCCGCTACACCCTGGTGGAGGCCGGGAACACGACGTACATCGCGGCCGAGCACGAGAATCTCCCGCCGGGCCTCTCCGAGGAGGAGAACGCGCTCGGCTGGCGCCTTTCGCTGGCGCAGCTGGCCAAGCTCGTCGAGTCGACCTGAGCGCGCCGCTCAGGGTTTTCCGGGGCCGGTCGCGGTGCCGGCGCTCCCGCTGGCGGGCTCGAGGACGATGTCGACCGCTCCGTTGGCCGCGAACTCGGGGGAGTTGGGGACTTTCCGGGTTGGTGTCTTGGTCGGGGGCGCGGCGATGATCTGCCGCGCGGTCACGCCCTCGCCGATGAGGAAGTCGCGGACGCGCTCCGCGCGCTCCCCCGACAGCTTGAGCGCCGACTTCCGCGAACCCTTGCTCGGGGGCTGCGCCTGGACGCGAGCCGCGCGGCTGGCGGACTTCAGATACTCGGCGACCCGGCTCAGCCGGTCGCGGCCGGAGGCGAGCAGCTCGGCCTGGCCCTGATGGAAGAGCTCCCCGCCGGGGAGGGTGATGACCGTTCCCTCGGAGAGCTCACGGATCTGCGCCTCGCGGGCCAGCACCGCGCGACTCTCGGCGAGGCGAGCCTCTGCCGCGTCCCGGGCGACCTTCTCCTTCTCCAGCTCGACCCGGGTGAGGGCGAGCCTCTGCTGCGTCTCGTCGAGCAGCTGCTGGCGGGTGGCGGCCAGCACCTGGAGCGTGCGGTCGCGCTCCGCGGCGAGCTCGTGCGTCCGTCCCAGTGCCTCGGCGGCCTGGATCTTGAGAATCGCGATGGTCGCCCGATCGTCGACGAGCCGCGGGTCCCCGGTGTCGAGCCCCTGCTCCGCGAGCTCGAGGAACTTCTTCGCGGTGGCGAGGTCGGCGGGGCTGGACGCGGCGCCGGGGCCATCCTGTGCCTTCGCGTAGGCGGCCCGCGCCTCGTCGAGCCGGTCAGTGCGCTGCAGGTGGACGCAGCTGGCCAGGAGCGCTCCACCGATGAGGAGGAGGCGGAGAGGGCTCCAGGTCATCGTGTGGTCCCCCCCTTCTTCTGGGACGGCTCCGGCGCGAGCGCGTCGGGGGTGCCGCCGCGCAACGCGTCCAGTCGGGCATGTGCCTGCTCTGCCTCGGTGCGGGCGAGCTGCTCCCGGGCGAGCGCGTTGGCCAGCTCGGCCTGGGCACGAGCGACCTCCAGCTTCCGGGCCGCTGCCTCCGGGTCGGAATTGTTGAGCTCCCGGGCGTTGTCGATGGACTCCCGCGCCGCCTGGAGCTGGACCCTCGCCTGGGGCGCACGCTCGGCGCCGATCTCCTGGGCTGCCCGGACCTCGGCCTCTGCCTGGGCGAGCCGGTCCGCCGGGAGTGGCGGTGCGCCGGCACAGGCACAGCCGAGCGCCAGCAGCGCTCCCGCTGTCCGACGTCGCATGAAAATTTCCTCCCCCGACGGTTCTCAACGATGTTCACGGAAGGTCAGACCGGCAACAGCGCGGCATGACCCTTGCGCCGCGCAAGGGGCCGTCGACCAGCCTCGGTCCACGCTCAGTCTTCGCGGGCGCCCTTGAGGGCCTCGACCGGACGGTCCTGGCCCACGTGCTCGGCGAGGACGATCCGGATGCTCTCGGGCGTCATTCCGGCGTAGTGGACCTCGTCTTCCCAGCCCATGAGCTGGAAGTCCTCCTGGCGGAACGGGTCCGGCGGGCGGGGGCGCTCCTCGCGGATCACCACGTTCGGCCCGAGATGGCAGAGGCCGTAGCACCCTCCCCGCGCCAGGGTGCAGCGGCCGCGGAGCTCCGGCTCCTTCACCGCGTCCTGCGCCGCGGCGGCGACGCGCTCGGAGCCGTTGCGGCGGCAGTCCGGCCCCTTGCAGATGGAGACGCGGTAGGTGGGCACGGGACACCAGTTCTACGGTGTCGGGGAGGCGGGCGGAAGGGAGCCCCCCGCGGACGACTGCTCCTCTGCGGCGAGTCGCTGGTCCTCTCGGCGAACGAACGGCCAGTAGACGGCGGTCGCCAGGGCAAGGGTGGCGAGCTGGAGGGCGACGGCTCTCGGGTCGCCCCCCGTGCTGAGCCAGGCCCCGATCGGTGCAGGGAGGGTCCAGAGGGCCTCGAGGTAAGGCGGGTGGACCCAGCCGAGGCGGAACGCGGTCCAGGCCACGATGGCCGAGAGCAGCGGGGCGAGGATGAAGGGCGGCGCGAGGCGCGGGTTCAGGACGATGGGGACCCCGAAGAGGAGCGGCTCGTTGATGTTGCACAGCGCAGGGACGATGCCCGCCCGTCCCACGGCGCGGAGCTGCGCCGAGCGGCAGCGGAGCAGGAGAATTCCGAGCGCCAGCGCTGCGCCGGAGCCGCCCTGCCAGACGAACCAGAGGAAGAAGTGGAGCGGGGCGATGTGAGGCGGCGCGGTGTGCGCGGCAACGGCCTCCATGTTCGCGACCAGCATGGACTCCCAGACCGGGCGGAGCGCGGAGGTCAGGGCGGCGGCGTGCACCCCCAGGAGCCAGAGCAGGCTGTCGGCGAGGACCAGGCCCACCACGCCGCCGAGGGAGTCCGCAGCGTGGACCAGCGGGGCAACGGCGCGCTCGAGCAGGGTGATGAGGTCCAGGCGGAGAACGTGGACGACGAGGAAGACGCCGCCGAGGACCAGGGCGGCCGGGAGAAGAGCGACGAAGCTCCGGACCACGACCTCCGGGGGGCCGCCCGGGAGACGGAGGGTGAGGCGCCGCTCGACGAGCACGCGGGTGAGCTCGACGCTGGCGATGGCCAGCAGAAGCCCGGCGAAGATGCCGCCCGCTCCCAGGCGGGTGAGGACGAGCGCAGGCTGTGCGGCCGTGCCGGGCTGGAGCGCGGCGAGGAGGTAGCCGGCGGCTGCGATGAGGCCGGCGCTCGTGGTGTCGAGCTTGTAGGCGCGGGCGAGCGACTGCGCGGTGCCGAAGGTGACCCACAGCGCGATGCAGCCGCCGAGCGCGCGGTAGGGGAGGAGCAGCGTCGCGGTGTACGGCGCGACGAGCCGCTGCAGGGCGGGCCAGGGGGGCTGCGCGGCGAGGAGGAACAGCGAGCCGACCATCACCAGCGGGAGCGCCCCGACGACGCCGTCGCGCACGGCGGTGAGGTGTCGCTGGCGGGCGAGGCGCTCGGCCGCGCGGGCGAAGCTCTCGCGGCGAGTCACGGGCGCCGCTGTGGAAGGGGCGGAGGTCAGAATCGGATCGTCTCCCGGGGTGGACGTCTGGGCAACCGGTCGCCCTGGATGTCCCGCAGGATGCGATCGAGAGGCCACCGCCAAGAGCTCGATAGTGGCCGTACTCGGGAGCAGCGGAGGTCCGGATCGAAGGTGTCGATCGAAGGTGTCTGGCACCTTCGACGTCCCCGCGGCCGAGCAGGTGGCCTTGGTCGCGCCATGAGCGGCCGGCGTGACGCAACCGGGTCGCCCTTCTCGAAAGTTCGCGAAGGTGTCAGACACCTTCAAAGCTCTAGTGATTCCAAGCTGTTAAATAAGTGTGCTCGAGGACTGACAGGGCGAACCTGGCCTCGACTTTGCGAATCAGTCTCAATATAAAGGGCCCATGAGGAACCTCGCGCAGCTCCCGCCGGGCGCCCGTGCTCGCATCGACGGGTTCGGCTCGGACCTCCGACCGGAGGTGGGGCGGCGCCTGCGTGAGCTCGGCTTCGTGGACGGGAACGTCGTGCGCTGCGTGCGCCGTGCTCCGTTCGGCGGTCCCCGCGTGTACGCCGTGTCCGGAGCCGCGTTCGCCCTCGAGATGAACGTCGCGGCGCACGTGCTGCTCGGCCCGGCGGACGGCGATGACGGCGCCCGCAGCTGACCGCTCGGACGTCCTCCTTGTCGGTAACCCCAACTCCGGCAAGAGCCTCCTCTTCAGCAGGCTCACCGGCATCGCCCAGAAGGTCGCCAACTACCCCGGCGTGACCACCGAGGTCCGCTCCGCTCACGCCGGCGGCCTCGTCATCCACGACTACCCGGGCATCTACTCGCTCGAGCCCCTCACCCTCGATGAGCGGGTCGCCATCGAGCGGCTGGAGAAGGCGCTCGCCCACCCGGGCACCAAGGCCATCGTCTGCGTCCTCGATGCCACCCGCCTCGAGCGCAGCCTGTATCTGCTGCTCGAGCTGCTCCCTCGCGCCCACGCGGTCCACCTCCCGGTCATCGCCGCGGTCAACATCATCGACGAGCTGGTCGGGCCGAGCGCCCGACTCGACCTCGCCGGCCTGAGCGCAGCCGTCGGGTGCCACTTCATCGGCGTCTCGGCCAAGACCGGGCAGGGGCTCGACACCCTCCGGGGGACGCTCAACCACCTCGAGCGCGAGGCGGCCGGGGACGAGCGGTACGTCGTTCCTGCCTCGATCGAGGAGCGGAAGCGACTCGCCAGGCAGCTCTCCCGCTCGTACGGGCCTCGAGACGACGTGCTCCTCAAGTCTCAGGAGCGCCTCGATCGGGTCTTCCTCTCCACCTTGCTCGGCCTGCCGGTCTTCCTCCTCGTGATGGCGGTCCTCTTTCAGGCCATCTTCACCTGGGCCGCGCCGCTGATGGCCCTGGTGAAGGACGGAGTCGCCGCCGCGGGAGCTCTCGTCGGCGGGATCCTCCCGGCGGGTCTCGCCCACGACTTCATCGAGGACGCGGTGTTCGCCGGGCTCGGCGCGTTCCTCACCTTCGTCCCGCAGATCTTCATTCTCTTCCTGGTCATCGGCGCCCTCGAGGATTCCGGATACCTGGCCCGGGCAGCGGTGCTGCTCCACCGTCCGCTCGGGTGGTTCGGGCTCTCGGGCCGGAGCTTCCTCCCGCTCCTCTCCGGCCACGCCTGCGCGATCCCCGCCATGATGTCCGCGCGGACCATCGAGTCTCCCCGTCGCCGGCTGATCACGGTGATGGTGATTCCGTTCACCTCCTGCTCGGCGCGCCTGCCCATCTACGCGCTGCTCATCGGCGGCTTCGTCCCCGCGGTCAGCCTGGTGAAGGGGCTCATCGGGCTTCAGGGGCTGGTGTTCGTCGGGGTGTACGTCTTCGGCATCGTGAACGCGCTCCTGGCCGCGGCGGTGCTCGATCGCCTCACCCGGCGGAAGCTCGGCGGCCGGCTGGGCGACGCTCCCTTCGTCGTCGAGCTTCCCCCGTACCGCGTCCCCGGCGTGAAGCCGATCGTCGTCGCCGCCGCGTCCCGTTCCTGGAGCTTCGTCCGTCGTGCCGCGCCGGTGATCTTCACCGTCGTGGTCGTCGTCTGGGCGCTGGGCTACTTCCCGCTCGGCTCGGGACACCTCGAGGAGTCCTGGCTGGCGAGCCTCGGGCGCCTGCTCGAGCCGGTCTTCCGTCCCATGGGCGCCGACTGGAAGTCGGCCGTGGGCATCGTGAGCTCGTTCGTCGCCCGCGAGGTCTTCGTGGGGACGATGGGCACGCTGAACGGGCTGGAGAACGCCGGTGAGCACCTGGCCCAGCTCTCGAGCGCGCTCCAGCTCGGGGGAATGGGGCTCGCCTCCGCTCTGGCGCTGCTCTTCTTCTACGCGACCTCGCTCCAGTGCGCGTCGACCCTGGCGGTCATGCGCAAGGAGACCGGGACCGCGAAGGCCCCGCTGCTCGCCTTCGTCTCCATGAGCGCCTTCGCCTACGTGGGCGCGGTGCTGACCTTCCACCTCGCCCGGGCACTCGGGGCCGCATGAGCTCGGTGCTCTCCCGCTGGCGCGAGGTGCTCGTCGGGGTCGTGCTCGGCGTCATCGGCTGGGAGACGGCGCGACTGCTCCCCGCGTCCTGGTACCTGGTGTTCGAGGGAGCGCTGGTCGCCTGGATCGGCGCCGTCTACATCGGATTCGGGCTGCTCTCCGGAACCCGCTCGGCCATCGTCGAGGTCCTGGGCGGGCTCGTGATGCTGTTCCTCGCCGTGCTGGGCACCTCCTGGGCGTCCTGGGTGCTCACCCTCGCGCTGGTGCTCCACGCGGGCTGGGACCTCGCGCACCACGATGGACGCATCAGCAAGGCCGTTCCGCGCTGGTACCCTTCCTTCTGCGCCGCGGCCGACCTGGTGCTTGCCGGACTCTTCTGGGCGACCCGACCGGGGCTCTGAGAGGGGGTTGTGACGGCACCGGTGGTGAGCCCCGGTTATCTCGGGGCCATGTCGCCTCCCGTTCCGCCGTTCTCCGTCCTCGACCTCGCGCCAATCTGCGAGGGCGGGAGCGCCGCCGAGACGCTCCGGAACTCGCTCGAGCTGGCCCAGCTCACCGAGAAGCTCGGCTATGAGCGCTACTGGCTCGCCGAGCACCACAACATGCCGGGCATCGCCAGCTCGGCGACCTCGGTCGTCATCGGCCACATCGCTGCGGGTACCTCGCGCATCCGCGTGGGATCGGGCGGCATCATGCTCCCCAACCATGCCCCGCTGGTCATCGCCGAGCAGTTCGGCACGCTGGCCACGCTCTTCCCGGGCCGCATCGACCTCGGGCTCGGCCGCGCGCCGGGCACCGATCCCCGGACTGCCTACGCCCTCCGCCGGAATCTGACCTCCGAGTCGGACCAGTTCCCTCAGGACGTGGTGGAGCTCCTGGCCTACCTCGGCAAGCCACGGACCGGGCAGCGCGTGCATGCGATTCCGGGTGAGGGCACCGAGGTTCCAGTCTGGATCCTCGGCTCGAGCCTCTTCGGTGCCTCGCTCGCCGCGGCGCTGGGCCTGCCGTTCGCCTTCGCCTCGCACTTCGCTCCGGCGCAGCTCTGGGAGGCGCTCGCCGTCTACCGGAGCAAGTTCAAGCCATCCGAGTGGCTCGCGGCGCCTCGGGTCATGGTCGGCTCGACGGTCGTCGTCGCCCCGACCGATGAGGAAGCTCGCTTCCAGTTCTCCTCGCTCCAGCAGGCCTTCCTGAATCTCCGGAGCAATCGCCCCGGCCGCCTCCCGCCGCCGCGAGAGGGCTTCGAGGAGAGTCTCACCCCCGTCGCGCGAGAGCTCCTCGACGAGACGCTGTCCTGCGCGTTCGTTGGATCGCCGGACACGGTGCGCCGCGGTCTGGACGACTTCCTCACCCGCACGGACGCCGACGAGCTCATTGTCTCCGGGCAGATCTACGACCACGCCGCGCGCCTGCGCAGCTACGTAATGCTCGCCGAGGTGCGCGAGCAGATGGTCGGGGACCGCGCGGCCGCTCGCGCCGTCTAGCGGGCCACACCCGGACGCTGGGCTCCTAGTCCTTCAGGAACCGCGTGACGGGGATGGGCTGATCCGTCACCTCGGTGCGCTTGTGGGGCTCGCCCCCCGGCAGCTTCAGCGGGACGAGACCCTCGCCGATGCGGGTGTGAGCCTCCTTGTGCTGGTGCGGCGGCGGGGAGGACGACCCGCGCTTGTTCCACGGATCCGACGGGTGACTCACCGGTGGACCCTGGAGCAGCTTCGGGATGTCCCAGACAAAGCCCGAGCGGTTGTACTCGGAGGGCGTGTGCAGCCCGGTGTCCATCCGGATCGCGTCCTTGGGGCAGGCATCCACGCAGAGCCCGCAGACGATGCAGCGGAGCTCGTCGATGACGAACTGGGTGGGGAACTTCTCGATGACCCGGCTCTCGCTGTCCGCGTCGGTGGTCTCGTACTCACCCGCCTCGATGTAGATGCACTGTGCCGGGCAGATGGTGGCGCACATGTAGCAAGCCACGCAGCGGGGCTTGCCGTCCTCGCGGGGGACCAGCCGGTGCAGACCCCGGTACCCGGGCGGGTAGAGCGGCTTCTCCTCCGGGTAGCTCACCGTGGAGACGAGGTTCGCGCCCTTCCGGTCCACCACCTGGGTGTTGGTGTCCCGGGGGTTGAACAGGTTCCGGAGGAAGTGGCGGGTGGTGATCGCCAGGCCGCGAAGCAGCTCCGGGATGAAGAGCCGCTCTCTCAGGTCCGTGGTCGGGTTCTTGGTCGCCTTGTAGGCCATCTCGGATTTTCCGGGGGGAGCCTAATGGTGGGACGCGGCAGCCGCACCCGGCAGGGGGGCAGGCGCGTGGCCGTGCGCGTCGGCCGGGAGGTGCGCGTCGTCGGTGTGGTGTCCGCCTGCCGGCTCGGCACGCTTCAGGGTCAGCGCCAGGATGAACGCGATCTCCGCAAGGCCGACCACCGCCAGGCTCCGCAGCGAGGGGTCGATGAGGATCAGCGCCCCGGTGATGAAGATGTTCGCCAGCGCCAGCGGGAGGAGGATCTTCCAGCCCAGGGTCTGGATCTGGTCGTAGCGGAAGCGAGGGAAGGTCCAGCGGATCGCCAGCTGGATGTAGCAGAGGATCAGGACCTTGACCCAGAAGATGGTCGCGTAGATGGCGCCGAGCAGCCATCCCAGGTTCGCCTGGGTGAGGGCGCGGGTGAGCGTCGAATCGAAGCCGAATCCGATGTTCCAGCCGCCGAGGAAGATCGCGGTGGTGATGGCAGCGAGGATGACCACCTCGGCGAACTCGGAGATCATGAACAGGCCGAACTTCATCCCCGAGTACTCGACGAAGTAGCCGATGATCTCGCTCTCGCCCTCGGGCACGTCGAAGGGGGCGCGCTTGGTCTCCGCGAACGCGGCCGCGAAGAAGACGATGAAGCCCACCGGCTGGATGAGGATGCCCCAGGCAGGGATGCCCACCTTCCCCAGGATGCCGAGCTCCTCGGTGGTCCCCCAGAGATGAACGGCCTGGCCGGCGATGATGTCGGGCAGCCGGAGGCTGGAGAAGGCCATCATCGCCCCGACGAGCCCCAGCCCCAGCGCAACCTCGTAGGAGACCATCTGCGAGCTGGCGCGGACGCCGCCGAGCAGCGCGAACTTGTTGTTGCTGGCCCAGCCGGCGAGCGAGGTCCCGTACACCGCGAGCGAGGCGATGGCGAAGACCCAGAGCATCCCGAAGTTTGGATTGGCGATCTGCAGCCCGACCCTCTGCCCGAAGACGGTCACTTCCGGCCCGACCGGCACCACCGCGAACAGCGCCAGCACCGGGGCGAAGGCGAGGATCGGCGCGATGGAGAACAGGAGGGCGTCGGCGATCTTCGGCCGGAAATCCTCCTTCGTCAGCATCTTGATGGCGTCGGTCGCGACGTGGAACACACCGCCGAGGGGCCGCCCCCGCAGACCCGGGAGGTCGATGGTCGCGCGGTTCGGGCCGATGCGGTCCTGCATCATCGCGCTCCACTTTCGCTCGGCGAGCGTGAGGAAGGTCGCGATGATCATCACGAACCCGAGCAGCAGGACGGCCAAATTACTCACCCAGGCGAGGTTCCATTGCTGCAGGACGCCGCCCAGCAGATAGCCAACGATGCTCAGCCCGAAGATGGCCCCGATGATGACGCCCATCGCAGTGAGGACCGAGAGAGCCTTCATGGTCAGATCCCCCTCACTCGCGGCGGACCGAACTCACGGTACCCGGGCGGCCGCCCATCGGCGCCGGTGGCGAGCGGGTTGATCCCGCGCGTGACCTTGAGCGGCGGCGCCGCCCCGTCCCAGTCGAAGCTGGCCAGCTCGGCCACCCGCGGGCCCCACTCGCGGAACACGTCCCGCGCGCTGGCCTGCATCCAGGGGAAGCCGAACTCCTGGGCCAGGGCCACCACCCACGCCCAGTGGGGCTTCACGTCTGCCCGCGCAGGGTAGGCGCGCCGGAAGCGCTGGGTGATGCCGTCGAGGTTGGTGAAGGACCCCTCGTCCTCGATGTGGACCGCCGACGGCAGGAGCACGTGCGCCTGCGCGGTGATGGCCGACTCGTTCGAGGCCTGGAGCACGAGGTACTCCAGCCTGGCGAAGCCGTGAGCAACCAGCGAGGGATCCACCGGGACCTCGCCGCCGACTGCGTAGAGCGCCTTCACCTTGCCGGCGTTGATCGACTGGCCGAGCTCGGAGAAGGGTTTCAGCGCCACCTCGAGACCCCGCGCGATCCACTCCAGCCCGCGGCGATTGGGATTCTTGTCCGGCGTCATCAGGAAGTGGTCACCCGCCCCCTCGGGCCTGCCACTCACGTAGACCGAGCGGACGCCGAGCGCATCCCGGGCGAATGCCAGCGCCGCGAGCAGGTCCTCGTTCGAGGCCACCGGCGAGACGAGCACCGCCAGGCCCTCGGTTCCGGCCAGAGCCTTGAACTGCTCGGCCACCAGCTTGAGCGCCTCGGGAACGGTGGCCTCGCGCCGATCCTCGCCCCGGCCGAGCAACACCGCCGCGACCCGGTGCTGGTTCACGTACTTGTACGAGAGCCGTCCCTGGTCGCACATCCAGCTCTTGTTGATCTGCTCGTTCTCGCGAGGGCGGTACCGGTACGTGTCCTGCCCCATGAAGTCGACATAGGTGCTGCAGCCGCGCGAGCAGCCAGTGCACACGCTTGGAGCCGCGGAGAGGAACCAGCTCCGGGCGCGGAAGCGGAAGTCGCGGTTGAGCAGCGCGCCCACCGGGCAGATGTCGACCGTGTTCCCCGAGTAGTTGCTGTCCAGCTGCTTGCCGGGGAAGGTGTCGATGTACTCCGCGCTGCCCCGACCGAACATGCCGAGCTGCGGCTCCCTGGCCACCTCGGCCATGAACCGAACGCACCGGGTGCACTGGATGCAGCGTTCCTGGTCGAGCACCACCGTCGGGCCAAGCACCTTCCGCTTGGACCTCAAGACCTTCTCGCCCTCGAGGCGAGACGAGCGGTAGTCGTGGACCTGGTAGTAGTCCTGGAGCTTGCACTCCCCGGCCTGGTCACAGATGGAGCAGTCCACCGGGTGATTGAGGAGGATCATCTCCAGCACCGCGCGCTGGCTCTCCTGCACCCGCGCGTTGTTGGTGTGGATGACCATCCCTTCGGCCATCGGCGTCTGGCACGCCGGGACCAGCTTCGCCGAGTTGCTCACCTCCACCAGGCACATCCGGCAGTTCGCGGCGATGGAGAGGCGGTGGTGGTAGCAGTAGTACGGGATCTCCGAGCCGACCTTCTTCACCGCGTCGACCATGTTCTCGCCGGGCTTGGCGACCAGCTCCTTGCCGTCGACGGTCACGGTGACGAAGCCGGGGTGCTTGGGCGCGGGCTTCCCGCCGGGAGTGGGCGGGGGCGGCGGCGGCTTGGCCGCGGGCGGAGCCGGCTGTGGGTCCCCGATGGGCTTCTTGCCGTCGCTCTCGCTCACTGCTCCACCTCGCCGCCGATCATGTTGATGGTGTCGAACGTCGGAATCACGTCGGCCAGCATCCTTCCCTCGACCATGCGGGGCATCCCCGAGAGGATCGCGAACCCGGGCGCCCGGACGTGCACCTTGTAGGGGCGGCCCGAGCCGTCGCTGACCAGGTACCAGCCCAGCTCGCCGTTGGCCGACTCGGTGCAGTCGTAGACCTCGCCCGGAGGCACCGGCACTCCCTCCATCACCAGCTTGAAGTGCGAGATGACCCCCTCGATGGTGCCGTACACCTCGGCCTTGGGGGGAAGCGCGATGCGCCAGTCGTCGACGATGACCGGCCCGGCCGGCAACTCACGGAGCGATTGACGGATGATCTTCTCCGACTGCTTCAGCTCCTCCATCCGCATGAGGTAGCGGTCGTAGTTGTCGCCGTTCTGGCCGATGGGTACGTCGAAGTCCATCCGGTCGTAGACCCAGTACGGGTGTGCCTTCCGCACGTCGTAGTTGATGCCGTTGGCCCGCAGGCAGGGACCGGTGAAGCCGAAGTCCAGCGCGTCCTGGGCGGTGATGACACCCGTGCCGCGCGTACGGTCCACGAAGATGCGGTTGTTGGTGAGGAGGCCGTCCACCTCGCCGAGCAGCTCGTGGATCTTGTCCAGCGTCCGGTTGACCCGGTCGATCCAGCCGTCGGGAAGGTCCCGGTTGAGGCCGCCGACACGACCGAAGGTGGTGGTGAGACGCGCCCCGGTCAGCTCGCCCACCCGGTCCATGATCAGCTCACGTCCCTCGATGGCGTAGAGGAAGGCGGAGAACCCACCAAGCTCCAGACCGATCGCGCCCACGCAGGTGAGGTGGTCGTGCATCCGGTGCAGCTCGGAGGCGGCGACGCGGATGTACTGGGCCCGCTCGGGGATCTCCAGGCCGACCAGCTTCTCCACGGCATTGAGGAACCCGAGGTTGTTCATGATCGCCGACACGTAGTTCAGGCGATCGGTGTAGGGCAGGCACTGATTCCAGGTGACGTTCTCGCAGCTCTTCTGGAACCCGCGGTGAAGGAAGCCAATCTCCGGATCGACGTGGACGATGGTCTCGCCCTCGAGCTCCACCCTCAGCCGGACGGTTCCGTGCGTCGCCGGATGGGAGGGGCCCATGTTGAGCACCATCCGCTTGGTCTGGAGGTGCGCCTCGAGCTCGGAGTCCTCGTCCGTCGGCAGCTCCTCGATCTCTCGTTCGTCGGCGTTGGCCATGTCGGTGGGTCAGGCGGTGCCCGAGGTGCCGGGTCCGCGGAAGATGTCGCGGATGGGGCGCTCGGGGATGAGCGGCTGCCGCTCGCGGAGCGGGTAGTCCTTGCGCAGCGGATGCCCCTTGAACTCCTCGTACATGAGGATGCGGCGGAGGTCCGGGTGCCCGGCGAAGCGGATTCCGTAAAAGTCCCACACGAACCGCTCCCACCAGTTCGCGCCCTGGAAGATGGAGGTGACGCTCGGAAGCTCGGGATTGGCCTCGCCCACGCGGAGCTTGAAGCGAATGTGTTCGTGGTGGGTGACCGAGTACAGGAAGTAGACGACCTCGAACCGAGGGTCGTTGTCCGGCAGCTGCAGCCGGTCGACCGCGTCGATGGAGAGGAACAGCTTGAAGTCGAGCTGCGGGTCGTCCTTGACGTGCGAGAGCACCTGACGGAGCGCGTCGGGCTTGAGCACCCCCCAGGCGCCTCCGGTCCGGTCGGTGTACTGCTCGACGAAGGCGTCGGGGTACTTCTCCTGCACGAGGGTCAGGGCGCGGAGGCTCACGGGGTCGGAACGGCCTTTCCGGGACGGAGCGAAGGGTGCCGAGCGGCGCCGCGGGTTCTACTGACCGCCGGTGGGCGCGTCAACGTACAACCTTGAAGAAGATGAGGCACTTACCGCGCTGACCAGAGGGCCTGAACCGACGCCGACTCCGGGGCTTGCGCATGGCGTCGCCAGTCAGGGTCGCCCGCGGACCTCCGTGGCCTTGGGCGCCCGCCAGAGTAGGGTGCCCGGGCCATGACCGGTCAGAGCGTCCAGGAGCGGTTCGCCCCTCACAACGCGTGCTTCGGGTGTGGTCCCAGCAACCCCAAGGGACTCCGAATCAGAAGCTTCGAGGAGGGCGACCACCTCGTCGCCCGCTGGCGCCCCGAGGAGCATCACCAGGCGTTTCCCGGCGTCCTCAACGGGGGGATCGTCGGTGCCCTGCTGGACTGTCACTCCAACTGGGCTGCGACAACGGCGTTGATGCACGCCCAGAACCTCGAATCGCCCCCGTGCACGGTGACCTCCGACTTCGCGGTGACCCTCAAGCGGCCGACGCCGCTGGGCCCGGAGCTGACCTTGTGGGCGAAGGCCGTGGACATCCAGGGCGACCGGGCGACGGTGGAGGCGACCCTCACCGCCGAGGGCAAGGTGACTGCCACCTGCCGCGGGACGTTCGTCGCGGTGAAGCCCGGGCACCCGGCGTATCACCGCTGGTGACAACCCGCCGGAGGTCCGGATGAGGCGCCGACGCTTCCTCGAGCTCGTTGCCGGTGGTGCTGCATTCGGGTTGCTCGGGCCAGGCGCCCGCAGCGCCCGCGCGGCGAAGGCGCCCGGTCGGGTGAAGCCCGGAGACGCCGGCTGGCCCTCTGAGGAGGCCTGGAATGCGCTGGGGAAGGAGCTTCGTGGTCAGCTCACCCGGGTCGAGTCGCCGTTCGCCGCCGGCCACGGCCCGGTCTCCACCGACCTCCTGAGGCAGCTGCGGAACCCGTACTTCCTCGGCGACCAGGCCTGGGCCACCCAGAGCACCGGCTGGGCGGGGGCGTGGAGATCGAGCCCGAGCGCCTACGCGGTCGCGGCGCGAACTGCCGAGGACGTGGCAGTCGCGGTGAGCTTCGCGCGGAAGCACCGGGTCCGCCTCGTGGTGAAGGGCGGAGGGCACAGCTACCAGGGCACGTCGAACGCGCCCGACTCGCTGCTGGTGTGGACGCGCCCGATGGATCGGATCGTCCTCCACGACGCCTTCACCCCTCAGGGCTGCGCCGGGAAGGCCGAGCCGGTCCCGGCGGTGAGCGTCGGCGCCGGGCAGATGTGGCTGCACACCTACGATGCCGTGACCACCCGCGCTGGGCGATACGTCCAGGGGGGCGGCTGTACCACCGTCGGCGTGGCGGGACTCGTCCAGGGCGGAGGCTTCGGCAGCTTCTCCAAGCGGTACGGGATGGCGGCGTCGAGCCTGCTCGAGGCAGACGTCGTCACCGCCGACGGGAAGATCCGCACCGTCAACGCCTGCACCGACCCGGATCTCTTCTGGGCGCTGAAGGGCGGAGGCGGCGGAACGTTCGGCGTCGTGACCCGCCTCACGCTCCGGACGCACGCGCTTCCGGAGACCTTCGGCGCGGTGCTCCTGACACTCCAGGCCGACTCGGACGCATCCTATCGCCGGCTCATCGAGCGATTCGTCGCCTTCTACCGGAGCGCGCTCTTCAATCCGCACTGGGGAGAGCAGGTGAGCTTTGGTGCTCGGAACCGCCTCGGGGTCCGGATGCTCTTCGAGGGGCTGGACAAGGCGAAGGCCGAGGAGATCTGGCGCCCCTTCCTCGCCGAGGCGGAGAAGCCGGAGAGCGGGTGGCACATCGAGAAGGACCGAGTTGTGGTGAGCTTTCCCGCGCGGTCGTTCTGGAACCCCGAGTTCCTGACGACGGCGATGAAGGAACACGTCCGCGCCGATCCCCGGCCCGGCGCGGCGGCGAACAACCTCTGGTGGGCCAGTAACGAGGACGAGCTCGGAATCTGGTGGCATGGCTACGAGTCGACCTGGATGCCGGAGTCACTCCTCGCTGATGCGCGTCAGAAGGAGCTCGCCGCGACGCTCTTCGCTGCCTCGCGGCACTGGACGGTGTCACTCCACTTCAACAAGGGTCTCGCCGGGTCACCTCCGGAGGCCATCACCGCGGCACGGGACACCGCGACGAACCCGGAGGTGCTCGGCGCCTTCGCGCTGGCGATCATCGCCGGTGGCGGTTCCGCGGTGTACCCGGGCGTCGCGGGTCACTCGCCGGACGAGGCGGAGGAACGCTCGGATGCGCAGGCCATCGGCCGAGCCATGGGCGAGCTCCGGAAGCTGGTCCCCGACCCGGGCTCGTACGTCTCGGAGAGCAACTACTTCGAGAAGAGCTGGCAGCGTGCCTTCTGGGGGCCGAACTACCCGCGCCTCCGGGCGATCAAGCAGAAGTACGATCCGACCGGGCTCTTCTTCGTCCACCACGGAGTGGGGAGCGAGGACTGGAGCCCGGACGGGATGAGCCGCGTCGCGACTCGCTAGCAGCAAGACCGGGGTACAGACCCCTACCAGTCGGAGCAGTTCACGAGCGCGCCGAAGGCCTCCTGCTGGATGATGACCGCTGGATTGACGTCGATCCAGCCGAGGTTGGTGACCGTGCACGTCACGTTCACGGCTTGGCCGCCCAACGTTCCCTGGTAGGCGTGCTTGGAGTTCAGCGAGCTGTCGTCCACCATCACGGTGGCCGTTCCGGGCTCAGTATGACCAGCGGCGTTCGTGAACCGAGGGGGAACCGAGACCCCGTTGATCACCGACGTGGTGGCGCGGAAGTTGAGGATGCCCACGCAGCCCTTCTTGAGGGTGTTGTAGTCGCAGGTGCTTCCGCCTTTCTCTTCGTCCCCCGACGAGCTGCCACAACCTGCGAGCGCCAAAGCGGCGACGAGCACGGCCATTCGCCCGGAATTCCTCGGAATCGGCATGATCGCTCCTCCACTGGGTGAACGGGAGGAGTGACGCGCGAGACCCCAAAGCTGCTCACCGGCCGCGGGACGAGGTCACTCGGGCTCGAGCTCGGCTTTTCGATCCCGATTGCTCCAAGCAGTCTGGAAGGCGAAGCCGCCCCGGCGGCCCCAGACGCTCTTCAGCGCCGAATCGCCTTCCAGCTCGGCGTTGAGTACCGGGATGTCGTCGACCTCCCCCTTGCCCCGCATCGGACGGCCGAGGATGTCGAGCACCGCGGTGCCGTCCCGCCGGCGGACCGGCGTGGTGTCGTCGTACCAGCCGAGGTAGCGCGGATCTCCGGTCTTGATGGCCAGGCCGACGTCGGGATCGGTCACTGCCTCGGTGATCTCGTGGCTCTCGGTGATGGTGATGTTGTCGACCGGGTTGCCGGTGAAGTCGATGCCGTTCGTGTTTCCGCGAGTCCGCTGCGAGTAGACGACCACCGCGTAGTAGACCGGGTGGCCGTCGGGCGCGGTCACGTTGCCGTGGAACCCGCCGAGGCCCGCGGTCGAGCTCGCCTCGCCATCGCGCAGCGTCGCGCCGGGCGGAAGCACGATCGTGAAGACGCGCTCCGGATCCGAGACGTCGAACGTGCCGGCCCGAACGTGCGCCTCCACCAGCCTCTCCACGTCCTCCTTCGAGAAGTCCCGGTGCGTGACCGTGGGGATGACCTTGGAGAGCGTCGTCGTCCCGGGCCCGCTGCCGTACTCCTTCCAGATTCCGGTCTGGCCCGGGTCCTTCACCAGAGCCGCCATCGCCGCGTCGTTCCGGGCGCGGTCCCGCTTGCCATCCAGCGTCTGCCAGTACGCGCCGACGTAGACCGGCACGACGTCCGGCGAGCGCAGCACCTTGCCGCCGTGGAAAGTCACGTGCCCGGTGTCGACGTTCGTGGTCCCTGCACGTCCGGGCGCACCGGAGGGCTGCAGGTCGTCGAACTCGATTCGGTCGGGGTCGACCGGCTCGAAGCCGCGGCTGTTCGCCGTGGCTTCCGTCGGCGGCTCCTGCTCCTGGATGGTGACGTTCATGGGCGTCGCGGCGCCCGCGGACTGCACGCGGCTCATGTGGTTTTCCCCCCTGGCGGCGACCGGGGCGGTCACGGCCTCGGCGAGGACCGAGCAAGGAACGTGCGCAGGCCCCGCCCCTTCACCGGCCGCCCGGACCGTCCTCCAGGACGGACCGCCGGCCACGCCCGCGGACCGGCGCTCGTCTCGGGTTACCCGTGGACGGCTTCCTCGGCCGGCTGCGTCGACTCGCGCGTCTGCACCACGTGGCACGCCACGAGCGTCCCACCGCCGATGTCCCGGAGCTCCGGCCGCTCCACCCGGCACCGCGCCTCGGCCAGCGGGCACCGCGGATGGAAGGCGCATCCGGGAGGAGGGGCGAGCGCGCTCGGGACCTCACCGGGGATGGCGGCGCGTCGCCGTCCCGGACGATTCACGTCGGGGATGGTCTCCAGCAGCGCACGCGTGTACGGGTGCGCCGGCGCGCGGAACAGCACCGAGCGGGGCGCCCACTCCACCACTCGCCCCAGGTACATCACCGCCACGCTGGTCGTGACGTACGAGACGACCGCGAGGTCGTGGCTGATGAAGACCAGCGACAGGCCGAGCCGGCGCTGCGTCTCCTTCAGGAGATTCAGCACCTGGGCCTGAACCGAGACGTCGAGCGCGCTGGTCGGCTCGTCGCAGACCACCAGCTCCGGCTCCGCGCACAGCGCCCGGGCGATCGCCAGCCGTTGCCGCTGTCCGCCCGAGAACTGGTGCGGGTACTTGTCCAGGTCCTTGCTGGAGAGCCCGACCAGAGCAAGGAGCTGGGCCGCGCGGTCCCGGTGGGCCGAACTCGACAGCCTGGTCACGAGTGGCTCGGTCACGATGTCCCGGACCTTCCACCGGGGATCCAAAGACGCGTACGGATCCTGGAACACCATCTGGATCCGCCCCTGCAGGGCACGCGGTCGCCGATTCGCGCCGCCCTCGAGTCGCTGACCCCGGAGGCGAATCTCACCGGCGCTCGGGACCTCGAGGCCGACGAGCAGCCGCCCCAGCGTGGTCTTCCCGCACCCGGACTCTCCGACCACTCCCAGGGTCTCGCCGGCTCCGAGGGTGAGACTCACGCCCTCCACTGCGCGGACCGTCGCCGGCGGCACGCGCGAGACAAATCGCGCCAGCAGCGGCCGTGGCAGCTCGAAGTGCTTGGTGAGCTCTCGCAGCTCGAGAAAGGGGACGCTCTCAGCCACGGCTCGCTCCGGCCTCGAGCGGGTGCCAGCACGCCAGCTCGGAGTCTCCGCTGCGTTCGAGCGGCGGCCGCTCGTTCTTGCAGCGCTCCGACGCCCTCGGGCAGCGGGGATGAAACGCGCACCCGGGGGGGAGCGCGCCCGGCCGCGGCATCGTGCCCGGGATGGCCGGCAGCGCACCGCCGACCTCCCCGCCGATCCTCGGCACCGCATCCAGGAGCGCCCGGGTGTACGGATGTCGCGGAGCGCGAAGCAGCGGCCCAAGCGGAGCCCGCTCGACGATTCGCCCCGCATACATGATGGCCACCTCGGTCGCGAGCTCGCCGACCACGCCGAGGTCATGGGTGATGAGCAGCACTGACGTGCCGCGCTCCTCCACCAGCCGCGCGAGGAGGGAGACGATCTGCGCCTGTGTCGACACGTCGAGCGCGGTGGTGCACTCGTCCGCGATCACCAGGGCCGGCTGCGCGCACAGAGCGAGCGCGATGGCCACCCGCTGCCGCATCCCTCCCGAGAGCTGGTGAGGGTAATGGGAGAAGCGCTCAGCAGGGGAGGGCAGCCCCACGTCGGCGAAGAGCTGGACGGCCCGCTCGCGCGCGGCGACCCGGTCCAGCGGAAGGTGCGCCCGCAGCGTCTCCACCAGCTGGTCACCCACGCGAAAGAGCGGATCGAGGCTGGTGAACGGGTCCTGCGGAACGAAGCCGACCTCTTTTCCCCGCAGAGGGCGGATCGCCTCGGGTGAGTCGAGGCTCACCGCCCGCGCGCGAACCGTGAGCTGGCCTGCGGTGATCCGGACGGGCGGGGCAACGAGGCCGATCAGCGCGGAGGCGGTGAGAGACTTCCCGGCGCCCGACTCGCCCACCAGCCCCAGGACCTGGCCGGGCTCGATCCGGAACGACACGTCCTGCACGAGCGGGACGTCGGCACCTGGCGTCCGGAGCGTGACTTGTAGCCCTTCGAGCGCGATGCTCACGACACCGCGCCCCGCTGCTTGGGGTCCAGCCCGTCCCGGAGACCGTCACCGGCGACGTTCACCGCCAGGACCAGCCCGGCGAGCGCCAGCCCGGGGAACACCACCATCCACCATGCCCCGGAGGGGAGATAGGCGCTCCCGTTCCTGACCAGCGTCCCGAGCGAGGGCGAGGTCGGGGGAATGCCGACGCCGAGGAAGGACAGCGTCGCCTCGGTCAGGATGGCGTTGCCCAGCCCAACGGTCGCGATGACCACGATCGGACCGAGGACGTTGGGAAGCACGTGCCCGAAGAGGATGATCCCCCACGGTCGGGCCATCACCTGCGCCGCCTGGACGTACCCTTTCTCTCGCTCGACCAGGGTTCCCACCCGCGCCGCGCGGGCAAAGGGAACCCACTGGGCGAGCGCGATGGCACCGATGACGACCGGGACCCCCAGCGTCTCGTGCACCGAGCGAGGGAGGACGCTCCGCGCCACCCCGTCGATCAGCATTGCCACGAGGATCGCCGGAAAGGTCAGCTGCGCGTCGGCGGCGCGCATCAGGAACGCGTCGAGCCAGCCTCCCCGGTACCCACTCACCAGGCCGGCCGTGACCCCGATCAGCATCGCCAGCGCGACCGCCGCGAACCCGACCCCCATGGAGAGACGGAGACCGAAGAGCACGCCGGAGAGGACGTCCCGGCCCTGCTCGTCGGTGCCGAGGAGGAACGCGCGATTGCCTTCCGCGTTCCAGAACGGCGGGAGCGAGGCATTCATGAGGTCCAGTGACCGGAGGTCCTGAACCGGTTGCGGAGCGACCCAGCGTGCGAACGCGGCGAGCAGCACGTAGGCGGCGATCACCAGCAGGGCCACGTGCGTGCCCCGCCGCGTTCCCTCCAGGAGTCCCAGGGACAGTCGCATCCGGTCTCAGCTCCCACCGGGGGTCGAGCGCACGCGCGGGTCCAGCACCCGGTAGCTCACGTCGACGATGAAGTTGATGAGGACGAACATCACCGCGGCCAGCAGCAGGTAGCTGCAGATGACGGGAACGTCGACGAACTGGACCGCCTGCAGGAAGAGAAGCCCCATCCCGGGCCACTGGAAGACCGTCTCGGTCACCACCGCGAAGGCGAGGAGGCCCCCGAGCTGCAGCGCGGCCACGGTGATGACCGGGAGGAGCGCGTTCCGGAACCCGTGCCGGAAGTTGATCGACCGCTCGGAGAGCCCGCGCGCCCGGGCGAAGCGCACGTGATCCGAGTGGAGCACGTCCAGCAGCTCGCCGCGGACGAGCCGGAGCAACAGCGCCAGCGAGAACAGCGCGAGCGTGATGGAGGGCAGGACGAGCGAACGCAGCCCGCTCGAGGTGAGCAAGCCCGTGGTCCACGGCCCGAGGGCGACCACCTGCCCCCGTCCCGACGAGGGGAGCCACTGCAGCTGTACCGCGAAGAGAAAGATGAGGAGGAGACCGATGAGGAACGTCGGCACCGAGAGCCCGACCAGCGAGCTGCCGAGGATGACCTTGCTCAGCACGGACTCGCGCCGGATGGCGGTGTAGATGCCGAGCGGCACGCCCAGCAGCAGCGTGAGGAACATCGCCATTGCCGACAGCTCGACGCTCGCCGGGAGCCGTTCCACGAGCAGCTCACCGACCGGAATCCCCAGGCGGTACGAGACGCCCAGCTGGCCGCGCACGACGCGGCCCAGGTACCTCCCATACTGGACGACGAAGGGCTGATCGAGGCCGAGCTCACGGCGCATCGCCTCGCGCTGCTCGATGGTCGCGTCCTGCCCCAGCATGTTGTTGACCGGATCGCCCATCCGGGTGGACACGGCGAAGGCGAGCAATCCCACCACCAGCAGCACGCCGAGGCCCTGCAAGAGGCGGGTGAGGATGCCGGAGATCACTGGCGCATCTTCACGAACCGGAGCTGCACACGGTCACGCGGGTCTGGAACGACGTCGACCGTGTCGCGCGCTCCCCAGATGATCAGCTGCTCGTGGAGCGGAAGATGCCCGAAGTCCTCCTTGTGGACGCGCAGCGCCTCGAAGATCTGCTTGCGCCGCTTCTCCGGGTCCATCTCGACGCGGACCTGTCCCACCAGCTCCTCGACCTTGGGGTTGCTGTAGCGGCCGCCGTTCCAGGCTCCGCTCCCATCCAGCTTCATCGTCATCACCGGGAGGAGGGTGGCCATCGCATCGGCGGTCTCGGGGCTGAAGCCGAGGAGGAACAGGCTGGTGTTGTTGTTGGACGCCTTGAGGATCTTGTCGAAGTGCCTCGACTTGGTCTGGGCGTTGAGCGTCACCTTCACGCCCACCCGGGCGAGCATCGGCACCAGCGACTGACAGATGGCCTCGTCGTTGATGTACCGGTCGTTGGGGCAGTCGAGCGTGACCGGGAAGCCCTCGGGATAGCCGGCCTCGGCGAGGAGCTTGCGCGAGGCGGCCGGGTCGTACGGGTAGCGTTCGCGCAGCTTCGCGTCGTACCCCTCGGTGTTCTCCGGGATGATGAGCCCGGTGGGCGCGGCCATCCCGCGCATGACCTTCGCCCGGATCGCCTCCTCGTCGATGGCCTGGTACACCGCGCGGCGCACCCGGACGTCCTTGAAGGGATTCTTCTTCGAGCCGGGCATGTCCAGCGACTCGTCGCGCCACTGGTCCATTCCGAGGAAGACCACCCGCAGCTCGGGCCGCTTGATGACCCGGAAGCCCTTCTGGCTCTCCACCCGGGGCACGTCCTGGGGCGCCACGGGATAGGCGAGGTCCACCTCGCCGGAGATGAGCGCGGCGAGCCTCGTCGCTGCGTTGGCGATGGGGCGAAATTCAGCGCGGGTGATGGCGTACTTCTTGTTCGGGAGGTCCCACCATTTCGGGAAAGCGACGAGGACGGTGCGGGTGTCGGGTACGCGCTCCACCACCTGGAACGGGCCGGTGCCGTTCTCGTTCCGGGTGGCATGAGTCTCCTCCTTCAACGCGGCGACCGGCTGGGTGGTGGCGTGCTGCTCGCACCACTTCTTCGACATGATGAAGTGCTCGGTGAGGTTCCGGAGAAGGATGGGGTCCGGCCCGGTGGTCTCGTACTCGATGGTGTAGTCGTCGATCTTCTTCACGCTCTTGATCGTCGAGACGTGCGAGGACATCAGCGAGCTCTTCGAGCTCTGGCGGGCGTAAGAGAAGACGACGTCGTCGGCGGTGAACGGCGTCCCGTCGTGGAACGTCACGCCCTTCCTGAGCTGGAACCGCCAGGTGGTGGGGTTCACCGCCTTCCAGCTGACCGCGAGCGCGGGCTCGGGCTCGAGCTTCTCGTTGAAGCGGACCAGGCCCTCGTAGATGTTGTTCTTGAAGGAGTTGGAGAGCGCCTCGTCGGCCGAATGCGGGTCGAGGGTCAGCAGATCCCCGGTCGAGGCGTAACGAAACGTCTGGGCTCTTCCGGAGGCCGCCACGAGGATGCCTCCCAGCAGGACCGCAGCCAGTGCGCCACGCATGGTTCTCCCCTTCCTCCGGGCCGGAGATGCCCAGGACCGGCCGGGAGGCTAGCCCATGTCGCTCACTTCCGGACCACGACGAAGCGAAGGAGGACGTAGTCCCGGGGATCGAGGGCGACCTCCACACCGTCTCTCATCCCCCAGACGACCATGGTCTCGAAGAGCGGGATGTGGCCGATGTCGCCCTGGTGGATCTGGATCGCCTCGGAGACCAGCCGCTGGCGCCTGTCGGGAGCCGGCTCTACCCGGGCCGCCTTGACGAGCTCCTCGACCCGGAGATTGTGGTACCGGCCGCAGTTCCAGGTCCCGCTCCCCGGCACGTCGAGCGTCATCAGCGAGATGAAGGTGCTCATCGCGTCCTGGTTCGTCGGGCCCCAGCCCAGCAGGTGGAAGCTGGTGTTGTTGCCCGATTTCCGCATGACCTTCTCGAAGTGCTTCGACTTGGTCTGCGAGTTCACAGCGACGCGGATCCCCACCCGCCCCAGCATCGGAACGAGGGACTGGCAGACGGCCTCGTCGTTCGGGTAGCGGTCGTTCGGACAATCCAGCGTGACCGGGAAGCCCTCGGCGTAGCCAGCCTCCGCGAGCAGCTTCCGCGCGGCCCCCGGGTCGTGGGGAAGGCGTTCGCGGAGCCTGGGATCGTATCCTCCGGCGCCCTGCGGAACGAGCTCTCCGGTCGGGAATGCCATTCCTCGCATCACCTTGGAGCGGATCGCCTCGATATCGATCGCCTGGTACACCGCGCGGCGCACCCGGAGGTCCTTGAACGGGTTCTTCTTCGAGCCCGGCATGTCCAGCGATTCGTCGCGCCACTGATCCATTCCGAGATACATCACCCGGAGCTCTTGCCGCTGGAGCACGCGGATTCCCCGCTGCTCCTTCATCCGGGCCACGTCCTGCGGAGCGATCGGATAGGCCAGATCGACCTCGCCGGAGATGAGGGCGGCGAGGCGGGTGCCGGCGTTGGTGATCGGCCGGAACTCCGCGCGGGTGATGTTGTACGTCTTCCGCGGAAGATCCCACCAGCGCGGGTACGGAATCAGGACGGTTCTCGTGTCCGGCACCCGCTCCTGTACCTGGAAGGGTCCCGTTCCGTTCTCGTGTCGCGCGGTGTAGCTCTCCAGATCGAGCGCGGACGCCGGCTCGGCGCTGTTGTGCTCCTCGCACCACTTCTTCGAGACGATGTAGTGGGTGGTCAGGTTCCGCAGCATGAGCGGCTCCGGACCGTCGGTGACGTACTCGACGGTGAAGTCGTCGATCTTCCTGGCCTCCTTGATCGTGGAGATCGGCTCCGGCAGCCCGGAGGTCTTCGATCTCTGCCGCTTGAAGGAGAACAGGACGTCATCTGCGGTGAACGGCGTGCCGTCGTGGAAGGTCACACCGCGCCGGAGCTTGAACCGCCAGGTGACGGGGTCCTCCTGGGTCCAGCTCTCGGCCAGCGACGGCTCGGGCCTGAGCTCCGTGTCGTACCGGACCAGGCCTTCGTAGAGGTTCTGCTTGAACGAGTTGCTGAGCGACTCGTTTGCCGAGTGTGGGTCGAGCGACACGACGTCGCCCGACGAGGCGTAGCGGAATGTTTGAGCCAGACCGGGCCCGGCGAACAGCACCGCACCGAAGAGCACCGCAGGAATGTGTTTGCGCATACTCGTCCCCCTTCGAGCGCCTTCCTTCATTTCCGCACCGAGACGAAGCGGAGGAGCACGTAGTCGCGCGGATCGAGGTTCACCTCCACCCCATCGCGCACCGCCCAGAGGACCATCGGCTCGTACAGCGGAATGTGCCCGACGTCCTCCTTGTGAGTCCGGATCGCGTCGGAGATCAGCTTCCGCCGGCGTTCCGGATTCATCTCCACCCGCGCCTGCGTCATCAGCTCTTCGAGTCTGGGATTGCTGTAGCGGCCCGCGTTCCAGGTTCCGGCTCCCTCTCCTTTCATCAGAGCGAGAGGGAGCAGGGTCATCGACGCGTCGAACGCCACTGAACCCCACCCGGCGAAGAAGAAGGTGGTGTTGTTGTTCGATTTCTTGAGGATCTTGTCATTGAACTTCGACTTGTTCATGGAGTTCACCGTCAGGCGGACTCCAACGCGGGCGAGCATCGGAACCAGTGACTGACAGAGCGCCTCGTCGTAGGCGTAGCGATCGTTGGTGCAGTCGAGCGTGACCGGGAAGCCGTCCGGATAGCCTGCTTCCGCCAGGAGCTTCCGCGCACCGGCCGGGTCGTACGGCAGACGCTCTCGAAGGGCCGGGTCGTAGCCGTTCAGCCCTTGAGGGACCAGCTCCCCAGTCGGGGAAGCCATGCCCCGCATCACCTTGGCGCGGATCGCCTCGACGTCGATCGCCTGGTACACGGCGCGCCGGACCCGGACGTCCTTGAACGGGTTCTTCTTCGAGCCCGGCATGTCCAGCGATTCGTCACGCCACTGGTCCATGCCCAGGTAGAGGATCCGGATCTCGGGCCGCTTGAGCACGTGGATCCCGGCCTGGTGGTCCAGCCGGGCGACGTCCTGGGGAGCCACGGCGGAGGTGAGGTCGACCTCTCCGGAGATCAGCGCCGCGAGCCGGGTGGCGGCGTTGGCGATGGGCCGGAACTCCGCGCGGGTGATGTTGTATTGCTTCTTCGGCAGGTCCCACCACCCCGGGAAAGGGACCAGGACCGTGCGGGTATCCGGCACCCGTTCCTGGAGCTGGAACGCACCGGTGCCGTTCTCGTGACGGGTGGCGTAGGTCTCGTCGCTGAGCCCCACCACGGGCTCCGTCGTCCGGTGCTCCTCGCACCACTTCTTCGAGACGATGTAGTGCTCGGTCAGGTTCCGGATCAGGATGGGGTCCGGACCGAAGGTGACGTATTCGATCGTGTAGTCGTCGACCTTCCGGACCTGCTTGATCGTCACCAGCGGCTCGGCGTTGCCGCCTTTCTTCGATTTCTGGCGCACGAAGGAGAAGACGACGTCATCTGCGGTGAACGGCGTGCCATCGTGAAAGGTGACTCCGCGGCGCAGCTTGAAGCGCCAGGTGAGCGGGTCGACGTTCGTCCAGCTCTCGGCGAGGGCAGGCTCGGGCTCGAAGTCGCGGCTCCAGCGAACCAGACCCTCGTAGAGGTTCATCTTGAAGGAGTTGGTGAGGATCTCGTTCGCGGAGTGCGGATCGAGCGTGAGGATGTCGCCCGGGTACGCGTACCGGAACACCTGGGCGAACGCGTCGAGCGCCCCCAGCGCTCCCAGCAGGACGATGCAGCGTGCCCACCGCCTCATGAGGGCCTCCCCCGCGCTCGAGCGGCGCTCGGACCCTGCCCGGACAGAGTAGCGCAGGTTCGAGGAGAGGAGATTGGAGCCGGATCGCCCGCGCGCCGGGAAAGCCCGAAAGGCGGGGCTGACGCGGAGAACCCCGTTACCGCAGCGAGGGCTTCACGGGGCAGGCAGCGGCGTCCGCCGCACGAACACGTAGGGGCCGGACTCATCGCCCCACTTCCGTGCCCCGCTCGGGTCGTAGCCGCGCTCCCAGGAGCGGAAGCCGACCGTGTCGAGCACGAGGTCACCCGTGACGTAGGTCGCGCCGTTCAGCGTGGTCGGGCAGCCCCGCCCGCTGGTGGACCCGCGGTAGACCGGACCATCGGCCCGGAGCGACAGCGTGCACCCCACGCGCTCGACCAGCTCCTCGCGGGTGAACCGCGGACGCACCGACAGCCCGCAGGCACCCACCGAGGAACCCGGGACCGCGAGCTCGAACACCCGCGCCACCGCCACCGACTCCACCGGCTCGCCGGGCTCGAGGACGTAGACCCGCTGGCGCACGGGCCGGTCCGGCGCGTCGATCGGCGCGTGCTCCACATACAGCACGCGCTGGCCCAGGGAGGGGACGTCGGCCGGGCAGGCGCTGACCTGGAGCGCGGTGAACCCGGGCGCGCTCCGGGCCTGGTCGGCCGAGTCGAACCGTCCCTCCAGGAGGCGGTACGTGTGGTCCGCTGCACCGGCGGGTGCGGACGATACAGACGATGGCACCGACGATACAGACGACGGCACCGTGGACACCGAGGTGGCGCAGCCGAGCGCGAGCATGACGGCGGCGCAGGCGCTCGCCATCGTGCATCGAGGGGATGGACGCTTGGGGGAGGGGCGCAGAGCCCGAAATCTACCAGCCGCTCCGCCGTCTCGAAGCTGTCGGACACGCGCGCAGGATGGACGCGCGCCTCGGAGCTGGTGTGCCCCGGTCAGCCCTTGCGGGAAGCCAGCCCCTTCTCGTGGGGGTAGGTCTGCAGCAGATCCAGCCCGATCTCCGGCTCGCTCGGGCCGGTGCCACCGATCCGGTGCACCTGCCGCTGGATCTTCTCCTGGAGGAGGATGAGCCCGTCGAGCACCTGCTCCGGTCGCGGCGGGCAGCCGGGGATGTACACGTCCACCGGGAGGATGCGGTCGATCCCCTGGAGCACCGCGTAGTTGTCGTAGAAGCCGCCGGACGAGGCGCACACCCCGAAGCTGACCACCCACTTCGGCTCTGCCATCTGCTCGTAGACGCGCTTCAGGATCGGCGCCTGCTTGAGGTTGATGGTCCCCACGACCATCAGCATGTCCGCCTGGCGGGGAGAGAAGCGGGGGAACTCGGCGCCGAACCGCGCGATGTCGTACCGGCTCGCGGCCACGGACATGTACTCCATGCCGCAGCACGCGGTCGCGAAGGGGTAGGTGAAGAGCGAGTACTTGCGCGCCCAGCCCAGTCCCTTGCTCACCATCCGCTCGAGAAAACCCATCGCGTCGTCGCGACGGGTGGTGATGACAGGGGCGATGTCAGCGTCGGCCATGGTCCTCTCTTAATGCTCCCAGTCCAGAGCGCCCTTCTTCCAGACGTAAGCCAGCCCGATGACCAGGGTCAGCGCGAAGACGAGCATCTCCATGTAGCCGAACCAGCCCAGCCCCTTGAAGTTCACCGCCCAGGGGTAGAGGAACACCGTCTCGACGTCGAAGACGATGAAGAGCAGGGCGACGACGTAGAACTTCACCGCGAAGCGCTGGCGTGCGCTGCCGGGCGACGGCTCGCTCCCCGCCTCGAAGACCATCGACTTGATCGCCGACGGGCGCTTCGGGCCGAGGACGGCCGACATGACGCTCACGATCGCGCCGAGGCCGACCGCGACCACGAGCACCGCGAGGAGCGGCAGGTAGGGGGCGAGTGCGTCAGGGCTCATTCGGGCGGGCGCATCCAACGATGGGCGACTCGGCGTGTCAACGATGGGACGCGGCCCGGGCCTCCAGCCGCGCGAAGTGGGCCGGGTCCAGCGACACCATGCCCAGGGACCGGTCCGGGGTCACCCGAGGACCGTGATAGTCGCTGCCGGCGGTCGGGACGAGGCCGAGCGCGTCCGCCTGACGGAGGAAGGCCTCGCGCTGGCTGGGCACGTGATCGGGATGGAAGATCTCCAGGCCATCGAGCCCGACCTTCGCCAGGCGCTCCAGCGTGTGCGGCAGGACCTTGCTCGAGCCCGGGTGGGCGAGGGTGGCCGTGCCACCGGCGCGGTGGAGCATCGAGATGGCTTCCTCGGCGCTCACCCGGAAGCGGTCGACGTAGCCCGGCTTGCCGTCTCCCAGGAAGCGGTCGAAGGCCTCCCGGGTGGAGGTGACGTACCCGCGCTCCACGAGCGCCAGGGCCAGGTGCGGGCGGCCGAGGTGCGCGCCTGCCGCGATGCGCTCCACCTCCTGAACCGTGACCGGAAACCCCAGCCGGTTCATCTGGGCGACCATCCGGCCCATGCGCTCGGCCCGCTCGTCGCCGAGCCGGTCGGAGAAGCTGGCCAGCCCCGGCTCGGTCGGGTCCACGAAGTGGCCGAGGATGTGAACCTCCCGTCCCTCCGCCTCGGTGGAGACCTCGATGCCAGGCACCAGCCGGACCCCCTGGGCGTCGGCCGCGGCACGGGCGCGGGCCAGCGCCTTCACGGTGTCGTGGTCGGTCACGGCCAGGGTCGTGACCCCGGCGGCGCGGGCACGGGCCAGCAGCTCCTCCGGCGAGTGCTCGCCGTCGCTGGCGGTGGTGTGGGAGTGCAGGTCGATCATGCCCCGGAGGAACGTCGCGTTGAAATGTGGACCGGCGAGCCCTATAATTACCCAACCGCTCGAATTCTCAAGCGGATTCGCTCCATGCAGCACCCTTTGCAGATCTCCCGCCGCATCGAGTACGGGCTCCGGGCAATGGTGTGCCTGGCCGCTCAGCCGGAGGGCCGGGTGGTGCCCTTCCGGGAGATCGCCCGGCGGATGAACGTGCCGCAGGACTTCCTCGCGAAGATCCTCAAGCAGCTCGTCACCCGCCAGCTCGCCATGAGCACGCGCGGAGCCCGGGGCGGCTACCGACTGGCCCGTCCCGCTCGCGAGATCACCTTCCTCGAGGTCATCGAGGCCGTCGAGGGACCGGTGGTGGTGAACCTCTGCCAGGACGGCCACGACGCCTGCCGGCTGTCCCGGGGCTGCACCCTCTACGGGGTGTGGAAGCGCGGTCAGGAGCGGATGCTCGACGTGTACCGGACCGCCACCCTCGACCAGCTGGCGATGGCGGAGCTCAAGCCCGAGCAGCCGGTTCCGGCTGCTGCGGCGGCGGCTGCCGGAGCTTAGACACCGGACATGATCCGGGACCCGATGCAGGCGCTGGAGCGGGACCTCCAGGCCGAGCGCGCCTCTGCCCTGGCGCGGATCAACGACCTGTTCCTCAAGGCGCTGGAGGCGTGGGAGGCCCTCGAGGCAGGTCAGGTTCCTGCGCTTCCGACCGCGGAGGCCGAGCGGGAGCGGCGGCTCGAGCTGCGGGACCTCACCGCCGAGCGGGTGTGGATGCTCCTCGTCCAGCGCGAGTCGGTCGGGCTGCGGGACCACCGCGAGCTGCTCCAGCGGCTGCCGGCGGAGATCCGGAAGCGCATCGGGCCACGGCGCCCCGCGGACCGGACGACCTGACGCGGCCGAGCCCGCACCGCCCGCTCAGCCGCCGGCCAGGATCACCGGCAGCTCGCTGTCGATGAACCGCTTCACGCCGGGCGCTCCTCCGAGCTCGAGCTGCAGCGGGCCTCCGCTCGGGGCCGCCCGGAGCGCCACCCGGAAGAAGGGGCAGCACCGCCGTTCCGACCGTGCCCACTCGGCCAGGGAACCCCAGTCCATTGCCGACTCGTCCACGGTGAAGACGTAGCCGTCGGCGATCTCCTCCTTGCTCCGGGTGGCCTCGAGGAGCCGAGCGGAGAGCTCGAGGTGCCGCTGCCGTTCCTCGCGGCTCAGCGCGTGCAGGGCGCACGCGAACCCTTCCTTCGACTCCTCGCCGCGTACCCTGGACAGGACTCCCAGGAGCACCAGGCCAGAGACCACTGCACCCACCAGTCGACGCATTCCGGTACCTCGCTTGAAGTGAGGCTCCGGAAGGTGCAACTTCGAGTGCACTCGAAGTCAAGCGAGGCGGGGCGATGCGAATCGGTGAGCTGTCGCGGCGGTCCGGCGTTCCTGCCACGGCGCTGCGGTACTGGGAGCAGGTGGGTCTCCTTCCGAGGGTTCCCCGGATCTCCGGACGCCGCGAGTACGGGGAGGACTCCCTCCGGCGCGTGGGGCTCCTTCTCCTTGCCCAGGAGTGCGGCTTCACGCTCGCCGAGACCCGGCGGCTCTTCGCACCGGCGCTCGACGGGAAGGCGCCCTCGGCGCGGTGGGAGATGCTGGCCGAGGTGAAGCTGGCCGAGATCGAGCGGGTGGAGCGGCTCCTTGGTCAGATGAGGTCGGCGCTGCAGTCGGTTCGTTCCTGCCGCTGCGTCGACCTCGACACCTGCGGCGCCCTCGCGGTCCAGCTGCTGGCGTCGCCTCCCGGGGATGTCACTCCCGCCACCAGGGCCCGCGGCCGCAACCGCATCACCGCGCAGTCGTCGCCGCCGCCGTCGCGTCCTTGAAGACCTTCCCGTCCTTCATCACGAACACGACGCCCTGAAGCGCCTTCACGTCCTTCAGGGGGTCGGCGTTCACCGCGACGATGTCGGCGTAGGCGCCGGCGGCGATGACTCCCAGCTGGGACTTCATCCCCAGCATCTCTGCCGCGCGCGAGGTCGCCGACTGGATGGCCTGCATCGGCGTCATCCCGAACTCGATCATGTACGGGAACTCCTTCGCGATGGGGTCGTTCCAGGAGAACCCACCCACGTCGCTCCCGAAGGCGATCTTCACCCCTGCCTTCACCGCTCGGCGGAAGGACGGGCCGTGCACCTCGGCCCGCTTCCGGTCTCGCTTTCCGCCCGGCGTTCCCTCCGCCTCCCAGTAGCCGTAGTAGGCGGCCATCGTCGGGCAGAGCCACGTACCCTGCTTCACCATCTGGGCGACGGCGGCGTCGTCCAGCTCGAGCCCGTGCTCGATGGAGTCGCACCCACCGTCCAGCGCCCGCTTCATCCCGGGGTTCGTGTACGCGTGGCAGGCCACCTTCTTCCCCCAGCCATGCGCCTCGTCGACGATGGCCTTCAGCTCCTCCACCGTCAGCGTGGGCTGTGACTGGAGGTTGCCCGCCGCGTCCACCCACGAGCGGTGGGTCATGTAGACCTTGATCCAGTCCGCCCCGTGCTCCAGCTGCTCCCGGGCGGCCTTGCGCGCCTCGACCGGCCCGTCGACGAGCTGCGCTCCCTTCGGCACGGTGATCTCCGGTGCGTAACCTTCGAGGTTGTACCCACCGGTGGTGGAGATGGCCCGGGTGGAGACGAACATCCGCGGCCCGGGGATGTGGCCTTCCTCGATGGCCCGCTTGATGCCCACGTCGCCGTAGCCGGCCCCCTCGGTCTCCACGTCCCGGATCGTCGTGAAGCCCTGCTCGAGCGCGCGGCGGACGGCGACCGTCGCCCGCGCGGCTCGATAAGCCAGCGGGTACTTCAGCAGCTGGACGTCGTAGCCCCCCTCCGACGGCTCCTCGCCCTGGAGAAAGACGTGGGTGTGCGCGTCGATCATCCCCGGGAGCACCGTCACGCCGGACAGGTTGATGACCCGTGCCCCGGCCGGCGGGGTTCCCGTCCCCACGCTCTCGATGCGGTTGCCCCGGACGACGATCACCTGGTTCGTCTTCGGCGAGCCCGAGACGCCGTCGATGAGCGTCCCCGCCCGGATGACCGTCACCGGCTCGGGCTGCGCAGGCGCGGCACCGCTCGCCGCTCGACCGAGAAGCACCGTGAGGACCACCGCCCAGCCACGTCCTTGCATGCGCCCTCCACCCGGGAAGCGTGCTCGCTCGGCCCGACGCCGTGCGACGGACGCGTGACGGCGCATCGCCGCCGACACACCGGCCGCTCCCCGCCTCCCTGGAAAGGGCAATGCTTTCGCATCCGCCGACCCGCAGCAAAGGCATTCGTGATAGTCGGCGCCGCCATGCCCAAGCCCTCACAGCGCCGCGGCCTGCGCGCGGCCTACGCCAAGTCCCGCAGCATCGATCCCCGGCCCATCACCGGCCGCGAGAAGCCCGCGGACCTCCTGGCCCACGCCTTCGGGGCCTACGTGGGGCGCCAGGAGCGAACCGCCTTCGAGCTGATGCAGCGGAGCGTGGCCGAGGACTGCAGCATCTTCCTCACCCTCTCCGGGGCGATGACGCCGGCCGGGCTGCACCAGAGCTGCCTCATCCCGCTCATCGAGCGCGGCATCGTCAGCGCGCTCACCACCACCGGCGCGAACCTGTACCACGACGCCCACCGGATCATCGGTCACGGCATTCGCGAGGTGAACCCCAACGCCGGGGACCTCCAGATGCGACTGGCCCGCATCATCCGCATCTACGACGTGGGTTTCTGGGAGGAGGCGCTGCTCGACACCGACCGGCTCTTCAGCGCCATCATCCGCCGGCCCGAGTTCCAGCGAAGCATGACGACCCCCGAGTTCCATTACCTGCTCGGGAAGGTGGTGCACGGCATCGAGCGGTCACTCGGGGTCGAGAAGCCCTCGCTCCTCTCCACGGCCTACAAGCACGCGGTGCCCATCTGGGTGGGCGCGGTGCAGGACGGGAGCATCTTCCTCAACGTGGTGAAGCTGAAGCGGCTCCTGGGAGACGAGTTCCGCTTCGCGATCGACATCAACGACGACGTCTACTCCATGGCCGCCATGCAGCATTACTGCCGGCACCACTTCAGCAAGAAGCTGGCGATCTGGATCCTCGGCGGCGGCGTGCCGAAGAACTACACGCTGCAGGGTGAGCCGCTCCTGGATCAGATCCTCTCCGTCCCCACGACGGGCTTCGACATCGATCTGCAGTTCTGCGTCGACCCGGTGGACAACGGCGCGCTCTCCAGCGCCCCGGCGGGAGAAGGACACACCTGGGGGAAGGTCTCGGTCGAGGCCGTGGAGTCGGGCTCCGTCTACGTGCACACCGACGTGACCGCCGTCTTCCCCTGGTTGACCCACGCGCTCTTCTCCGGCGGCGCGAGGCGCACTCCGATGCGGCTGATGGACCGGATGACCGACGCGGTCGCCTTCCTCGACGGGGACGTGGCGCGGCGGCGGAAGAAGCTGATGGCCACCATCGACTGGAGCCCCGACACCGAGCCGCCGACCAAGGGCCAGCACGAGATGGTGGTCCGGTAGGCCCAGGCGCTGCCTGCCGCTGTCCAGGCCCGAGCAGGTGCGTTGCGAGTGAAACGTTCGCGCCGAGCCGACGGACCGCTTTGGCGGTACCATCTCCCGGCCGTTCTCCGGAGGTCACCGATGCCCGAGCAGCCGCACTTCGTCGAGATCACCGCCGAGTCGGTGGGTGGGCTCCACGTCCGCGTCACCCACGGTCCGAGCGGGACCACCGCCGTGACCGACGCACCCAAGGACAACGGCGGCGACGCCTCGGGGTTCTCGCCGACGGATCTGGTCGCCACCGGCCTGCTCGACTGCATGATGACCACCATGGCCATCGTCGCGAAGCGGGAGAGCGTTCCCTGGGGCAAGACCCGCGGCCGCGTGGAGAAGCACATGCATCCCTCTCCGCGGCGCATCGGGACGCTGGTGGTCGACCTGTGGATGCCTTCCGAGCTCCCGGCGGACCAGCGGGAGCGCATGGAGAACGTCGCCCACACCTGCCCTGTGATGCGGACGCTGCACCCCGAGGTGAAGGTCGAGACCCGCTTCCACTATTGAGGGCACCCGCGGCGGGATAGCCCACTCGCCGGTGAAGACGCTCAAAGCGGCGGGCTGAGCGCCCGGCCAGGGAAGCTCACCCCCCGGCGGGTCGGTCCAGCTTCGCGCGGAGCCGCGCCCCGGCGACGTGAACGAACGCCTCCCGCAGCAGCTTCGCCGTCAGCTCCCAGTCCGGCTTCCGATCGAGCACCACCCCGACCCAGCCCGCGCTGCCAACGTAGGGTGGTCTGAAGAACCGCACGGGCTCGGCGCTCACCAGCTCCTCCTGCAGCCCGGGAGGCACCGGGAGCCAGACGGAGAGGTGCTCCGAGCCGTGGTGATGGTTGTCGAGCATGGCGAAGACCTTGCCCTTGCCCGCGAACCAGGTCGGCTCGCCGTGTGAGACGCGCTCGTTCGCCTCGGGAAAGGCGAGGCAGAGCGCGCGCAGCCGGGCCACCGCGGCCTGGTCTCGCCTCGAGACCGGGCGCACGGGATGGCCCGGACTCACGTCACGTCCCGGTCGAGGACCGGCCGTTCTCGGCCTTCTCCACCAGCCGGAGCTGACCGGTGGCCGCCAGCGCCGGGGCGTCCACCTCGCGCTCGAGGTAGGTGTAGCCGGAGAGGCCGTCCTCGTAAGCCCGGAGCAGCTGGCGCGACTGGTCGAGCGTCATCGCGCCCTTGCGCAGCGCCTCCTCGGCGAAGCGCCGCACCCGGGCCACCAGGTCGTCCTTGCTGTAGCTGACGTAGTTCAGCACCTCGGTGACGGTGTCACCGCCCACCACGTGATCGATGAGGTACCCACCGCTCGGCCCGAGCGACACCTGGACCGCGTTGGTGTCTCCGAAGAGGTTGTGCAGGTCCCCGAGGATCTCCTGGTAGGCGCCCACCAGGAAGATGCCGATGAAGTAGTCATCCTGGTTGATGGGGTGCAGCTCGAGGACATCCTTCACGTCGCGCCGGTCGATGAAGTGCTCGATCTTCCCGTCCGAGTCGCAGGTGATGTCCGCCAGCACCGCCCGCCGGCTGGGGCGCTCGGTGAGCCGGTGGATGGGGACGATCGGGAAGAGCTGGTCGATGGCCCAGCTGTCCGGCAGCGACTGGAAGACGCTGAAGTTGCAGAAGTAGGTGTCCGCCAGCTGCCGCTCGAGCGTCTCCAGCTCCTCGGGCATCTCGTCCAGCTCGCGGGCGACCTTGAGGATCTTCTGGCACAGCGCCCAGAACAGGTTCTCCGCCGCCACCCGCTCCGCGAGGGTGAGGTGCCCCAGGGAGAAGAGGGTGAGGCACTCCTCCTTGTACTCGGTGGCGTCGTGGTAGGCCTCGAGGACGTTCTTCCGCGTCAGCTCGCGGAAGGTGGCCCACAGCTTCCGGACGACGGGCGAGGTGTCCTCGGCCAGCGCATCGGGCACGTTCTGGGCGTCGAACTCACTGACCCCGAGCACCTCGGTCACCAGCACCGCGTGGTGCGCGACCACCGCCCGTCCCGACTCCGAGACCAGCGTGGGGTGCTCGACCTTGGCCTCGTTGCAGGCCTCGAGCACGCTGAACACCACGTCGTTCGCGTACTCCTGGGTGGTGTAGTTCATCGACGAGGTGAAGTTGGTCTGGCTGCCGTCGTAGTCGACGCCCAGGCCTCCGCCGACGTCCAGGTACTTGAGCGGTGCTCCCGCCTGCGCCACCTCGACGTAGAAGCGGCTCGCCTCGCGCAGCGCATTCTTGAAGTTGCGGATGTTCGAGACCTGGCTGCCCAGGTGGAAATGCAGGAGCTCGAAGCAGTCGAGCAGCCCCGCTTTCCGCATGAAATCCATCGAGTCCACGAGCTCGCTCGACGACAGGCCGAACTTGCTCCGGTCACCCCCGGACGCTTCCCACTTTCCTGCGCCGCGGGTCGAGAGCTTCACCCGGATACCGATGCACGGGCGGATCCCCACCCGGCGAGCCACCTCGGCGATGAGGGGAATCTCGCTCGGCTTCTCCACCACCAGGACGACCTTGCGGCCGAGACGGGAGGCGTAGAGCGCGGTCTCGATGTACTCCTCGTCCTTGTACCCGTTGCAGATGATCAGCGCCTCGGGGCTGTCCAGGAGCGCCATCACCGCCAGCAGCTCCGGCTTGCTCCCCGCCTCGAGCCCGTAGTCGTACGGCCGGCCGGCATCGACGATGGTCTCCGCCACGTACCGGTGCTGGTTCACCTTGATCGGGTAAACGCCCTTGTAGTTGCCGCGGTAGCCGTGCTCGGCGATGGCCCTGCGGAACGACTCGTTGAGGTGCACCACCCGGCTTCGCAGCACGTCGGTGAACCGGATGAGGAGGGGCAGGGAGATGCCACGGCGGCGGACCTCTTCCACCAGCTCCTTGAGGTCCATCGCGTGGCCGTTGCCGTCGCCGTGAACGGTGACGTTTCCCTTGTCGTTGATGCCGAAGTACCCCGCTCCCCAGGAGCGCACGCCGTACGTCTCGAAGGCGTCCGCCAGGGACCAGGGTTGCAGGGGGGAAGTGGGCATCTTGAGCTCAGGACCTCCAGGGGGTCCCGGTCGCCCGGGAACCCGAAACAATAGAAGAACACGGGGGGTCGTCAACAGCGAGTCCCGTGGCGGTGCAACGACATCCCTGTGACGCCGGAACCGGGGTCTGGTGTACCGGTCGGATTGTTCAGATCTCCCGGATTGCCTCGAGCACCTGATCCACGTGGCCGTCCACCTTCACCTTCGGCCATCTCCGGGCCACCTTGCCAGACCCGTCGATCAGAAACGTCGACCGGGTGATTCCCATGAACTTCCGCCCGTACAGCGACTTCTCTCCCCAGGCGCCGTACTTCTCCGAAACCGAGTGGTCGGTGTCCGCGAGCAGCGGGAAGGGCAGCTTGTACTTCCCGGCGAACTTCGCATGGCTCGGCGCGGAGTCCGGGCTCACCCCGAGCACCACCGCCCCCGCCTTCTGGAGCGCCGAGTGCTCGTCCCGGAAGGAGCATGCCTCTCGCGTGCAGCCCGGCGTGTCGTCCTTCGGGTAGAAGTAGAGGACCACCTTCTTGCCCTTGAAGTCGGAGAGCTTCACCGTCTCCCCGGACTGGTCCTCGAGGCTGAACGCGGGTGCCTTGTCGCCGACGTCGGGGATCGCCATGGGCCGCTCACTTAACCCGTGCCGGCCGGGGAGCAACCGCTTTCGCGGGCTCCGCCTCCTTGACCTGGTCGACCGCCTCCCGGAGCTTGGCCAGCTGAACGATCGCGTCCGGATCCTGCAGGAGCTTGTGAACGGAGGCGGACTTGAGGAGCGCCACCGTGTCGCCACGCTCGAGGGCTTCCTTCACCTCCGGATCCGAGGCCACCTCCCGGAAGCGGGCATTCCGCTCCAGCGCGGCCACGGCGGGATTGCTCGAGACCTGCTGGTAGAGCTCCTGGGAGCGGAACACCTTCTGGGCCGCGGCCAGATCGGCCACCCGAGAGAGGGAGGGGACGGAGAACAGGTTCCATCGCCGCGCGATGGCAAAGGCGGTCGAGTCCTTGGGCGAGAGGCCCAGCCCCTTTCCGGACACCTGCACGTTCGCTTCCACGAAGGCCAGCGCCGACAGCGCCACCCAGGCCACGGCGGCCACCTTCCCGCCTCCGAGAAGGGCACCCAGCGCCCGGTCCGTTCCCCGCTCCTCGGGGTCTCGCCCGGCGAGCACTCCCAGAAGCAGCTGGGTCGCGAGGAGCCGCACGATGACCGCAACGATGATGAAGGTGGCGAAGCTCGCCGCCACCGCACCGAGGGCCTCGGAGGTGTGGAAGAACTTCCCGAAGGCCGGCCCGAGCAGGGTTCCGCCGGGGCGGGCGAGCAGCGCGGCCACGATCAGCGCACCCCAGCTGGCCAGCTGGCGCGAGGCTCCGGCCCGGGCGCCGAGCACCGCGCCGAAGGCAACCAGCGCCAGGACCACGAGATCGACCGTCATGTGATCTTGAACTGGTTCCCCTCGCGCTGGTGCTCCTCGTGGAGCTTCTCCTGCACGAGCGTCAGCTTTTCCTTGTAGAGCGCGTTGTCCCTCTCGTAGGTGAGCGCCATCTTGAGGCCGCGCTCGGCGGCCGCAAGGTTTCCATGCTCCAGGTCGGCCATCGCGGTCTGGAACAGCTGCCGGGCCTTGGGGTTGAGGCCGATCTGTTCCGCGGCCTGCTGCTTGACCTGGGCCTTCGTCTCCTGCTCGGACAGCTCGTCGAAGCGGAGCTTCCGCGCGCGGTCCGGACCGCTCACGTCGGCGAGGTACTTGCGCCGCCGCACGTCGTCGCGCAGCACATAGTAGGCCTCGGTGACGCGCTTGTAGACCTCGTGCACCCGCGCCTTGAACGCCTCGTCGGTGAGGTGGAAGAAGCGATCGGGGTGGAAGGCCCGGCTCTCCCGGTAGAACGCGCGCTTCACCTCGCCGGCACTGGCCGTGTTGGGAACCTCGAGGAGCTCGAAGTAGTCCATCGTGTCCAGGCGCTCCGCCTTCCAGGCGAGCCGCGCCTCGGGGTCCTGCGGGCCTGCGGCGGCCCTACCCACCGGTGGGACCACCGGGGCGACACCCGCGTCGAGCGGTGGCCGCTGGCTGGCCTCGGCCGGAGGCACCGGCGGCAAGACCGGGATGCCGAGGCTGGTCTCGGTCATCGGGTCGTGCGTGGGGCGACGGGCGACGCGGCGAACCGGCGGGCCCTGGGGGGGCACGCTCACGGGCGCGAGCGGGGGAATGGCCGGAGCGATGCTCACGCCCAGCGAGGGCAGAGGCTGGTTCGGCGGAGGCGTGCCGGCGGCCCGGAAGACCCGGGGTGGAACCACGCCCGGATGGGGTGCCGGGGCGGCCGCCCGCGCCTGCTCGGTCAGGAACTCGCCGGTGGGTGAGCCGAGCGGTGCGCCGGGGCCCGCTGGCGGAACGGCCTCCCTCTCAGGGGACACCGCCCGGGGCACCGGGAAGGCGGGCTGCTCTCGCGAGGGCCGGCGCGCAGCGGCGGGTGGTGTGGCGCCGGCCGGGGCTCCGGGGCGGACAGGCGGGGTACCCGCCGGAGGGCCTGATGGCGGTGCGACCGGCCCCGGCCGTGGGGGCACCGGAGCGCCCGTGCCGGTGGGCGAGCGCGCGGGGCGCGAAGCTGCCCCGGGCGCCGGCGTGGCGACGCGGCCCGGGGAACTCGTGGGTCCCGGCGCGCCGGCCGCTCCTCCCGGGCGAGGCGCTGCCGGCATCCCGGCGACCGGCGCTCCCTGGGCGGCAGTGGGCCGGCCGGCGGGACGAGGCGGCGCGCCAGCGGGGGCGACCGGAAAGGGGGCGTCGAGGATGGGCGTCCCGGAGGGCGTGGTCCTGAAGGAGCCGGTCGTCTCGAACGCGGCCTCCTCGACCTCGGCCGGATCCACCGGCGCGAGTGGCTGGGTGGTCGTCGCTCGCGGCGCCTGACCCGGGGCGGGAGTGCCCGGCTTGTCGGGTGGCTCGCTCACGACGCTCTCTCAGCCCTCCACGGCAGTCGGCAAATCGGGCAGGACATCGCGCGACGTACCGGGTGGGACGGCGTGGACCATGCCACGAGCCAGCCGCGTCTGGCGGTTCAGCAGGATGGAGCGCTGGATGTCCGCCTCGCTCAGACCCGACGACAGCGAGATGGTCGTGGAGGTCTTCTGGCCGGTCTCCATGTCGGCCGCGGAAACATTCACGATGCCGTCGGTGTTGATCTCGAAAGTGACCTCGATCTTCACCTCGCCGCGGTACCCCACGCGGAACCCGGCGAACTCGAACTCGCCCAGCATCTCGCACTCGTCGGCCCGGTTGGATTCACCCTGGTAGACGCGGATCTTCACCCGCTCCTGACCGTCGCGGCTGGTGGTGAAGGTCTTGCTCCGATCGATGGGTACCGGGGTGTTCTTCTCGATGATCCGCTCGGTGAAGCCCCCGACGGTCCCGATTCGGAGCGTGAGCGGGGTGACGTCGACCAGGAAGGTCTCGGTCTTGGCGTCCATCAGGGCGTGCGCCTGCAGCGCGGCGCCCATCGAAACCACCTGATCGGGATTGATGCCCTCCAGCGGCTCTTTCTGGAAGTAGTGGCGGACCGAGTTCTGCACGATCGGCAGCCGCGTCGGGCCTCCGACGAGAATGACCGCGTCCACGTCCGCCGCGGTGAGCCGTGCGCTCTGGAGCGCCTCGTCGCACACCTTGAAGGTGCGCTGCACGAGGTCCATCACCAGCCGGTTGAACTGGTCCTGGCCGAGGGTGGCCCGGAGGTCCATCACCTGCCCGGAGGCGTCCTGGCAGATGTTCTGGCAGAGGATGTCCGCGGTGCCGTTCTGCCCCACGTCGATCTTCGCCTGCTCCGCGGCCTCCTTCAGCATCTGCAGGCAGTACTTGCTCTGCCGCAGGTCCAGCCGGGTCCTGGCGAGGAAGTCGTCCGCCAGCCAGCCCATGATCCGGTCGTCGAAGTCGTCGCCCCCGAGGTACGTGTCACCTGCGGTGGAGAGCACCTCGAACACGTCCTTGCCGATCTCCAGGATCGAGATGTCGAACGTGCCGCCGCCGAGGTCGTAGATCACGACACGCTGGTTGACGTCCCGGCCGAAGCCGTAGGCCAGCGCCGCCGCGGTGGGCTCGTTCAGGATCCGCAGCACGTTCAGACCGGCGATCCGGCCCGCGTCCTTGGTGGCCTGGCGCTGGTTGTCGTTGAAGTACGCGGGGACGGTGACGACCGCCTTGGTGACCGGCCGGCCGAGGTACTGCTCGGCGATGGCCTTCATCTCCTTGAGCACCAGCGCGGAAATTTCTGGGAGGGAGTACAGCTGGTCCCGCACCTGGATGCGCACCGAGTTGTTCTCGCCTTCGATGATCCGGTAGGGCATCACGGTCATCGCCTTCTTCACCTCGTCGGAGAAGAAGTAGCGGCCGATCAGCCGCTTGGCCGAATACACGGTGCTCTCGGCGCGCGTGATGATGTTGCGCTTGGCGCTGTTGCCCACCAGCACCGTTCCATCCTCGAGGAACGAGACGACCGAGGCGTGGTTGACCTCGCCCCACTCGTTGGGGAGCACAACTGGCTCACCGTTCTCGACAATCGACACGCAGGAGTACGACGTCCCGAGGTCGATGCCGATCGCGATGTCATCCGCCATGCACCCTCCAGTTCCCAGCGTTGGGCAAGCGCCAGGCGATGGGCACACGGGGAGGCTTGACCCGTGGCCCCCCGGCTCGCGGCGGCCCTGGATGTTACCTTCTATGACGGAGGCACGACGGATCAGATGGGCGGAAGCTTCGGTATTCTCACCTCGCACCCGGACCTCCTCGGGTGCCAGCTCCTCCGGCTCGACGCGCAGGTTCAGCTGGGCGCGCGCACACACTCGACTACCCACATCGGCCTGGGCTCCATCTCCGCCGGTGAGGCCCTGCTTCGTCGCTGGGCGGTTCGCGTCGCCCCCCGCACGCTCGCCGACCCGGAGCTCGCCGCTCCCGCCTCGGCGCTGATCTACCGAGGACTGGTGCTCGGGCCCGGCGCGTCGCTCGACGAGGACGTCCAGCCGCTCCGGCACGGGAGCTGGCTCTTCGCCTGCGAGGGAGACCTGGAGGAGTTCCCGCGGGTACAGGCCTGGCTGGACGCCGAGCTCCCACCGCATCTGGTGCGGGCGGTCGGGACTCGCTCGGTCGCCTCGGCGAGCTTCGGCCTCTTCCTCGCGGCGCTCCCGCCGCTGGACCAGAACAGGCCGCTCGCCGCGCGGGACGGCGCAAGGATGCTGGGGCAGGTGGCCCGGGTGCTCGCGCAGCGCTCGGCAGCCGAGGGTGCCGCCCGGGCAGCGCGGCTCCTCCTGATGGCCACCAACGGTCGGGTCCTCCTCGCGGCCCGGACCGGCGACGTGCCTGCGCAGATGCGTCTGCTCGAGGGCGAGGCCCGCTGCCGCCGGTGTGGACTGGACGAGCAATCCAAGTCCCGCTCCCTGCTGCGCGCCCACCTGCGCTCCCGCGCGGTGGTCGTCACCTCGGTCCCGCTCGGCCCGGGGGCTCACTGGCTCCCCATCCCCGATGGCGGCGCGCTCGGGGTAGGGCCGAGCCTCGAGCCCGAGCTCTTCTGAGCCTGAGAGCTGAGGCCTAGCGCGCGTCCCAGAGCGGGCTGACCGAGGCGGCCACCACCCGCGAGAGGATGTTGCACGCCGCGTGGAAGAGCGTGCTCCCCACGACGGTCCCGGTGCGCTCCCGTAGCCAGCCGAAGAGCAGGGCGGGGAAGAACACCAGGAGCCGCGAGACCTGGAAGATGGCCAGGTGCCCCAGGGCGAAGAGCACCGCCGTGAGAAGGAAGGCCGGGCCCACGACGACGCCGGCGATGCGCGCCCCACCGGGCCAGACCCGCTTCAGGCGGCCCTGGAGCCAGCCGCGGTAGAAGAACTCCTCGGGCAGCGCGGTGACGAAGAGCTCGTCCACCACGTTGCTCCAGCCGTAGCCCGCGGGAATACGGAAATGCAGGACGAGGCCGGGGGGCGGTCCGCTGGGGTCGCGCACCAGCAGATGCCCCAGCCACGCCCGGTACCCGAGCACGAAGAGCGGGGCGACGACCACGAACAGAAGGGCGGCGAACAACAGATCCGTGCGCCAGTGCGCCAGGGTCACTCCGTAGTCACGCGCGTCCTCCCCGGACCCGCGCATCGCTGCGAGCGGCAGGTAGAGGAAGGCGACCACCGCGGTCACCTTGGCCCACGGCGGCGGAGCGAGCACCGAGACGACCACGATGGCGGTGAAGGCCACCGCCCAGAGCAGGAGGGCCTGACGGAGCACGCGCGCCTCGCTCAGCGTCCCGGTCGTCACGGGCCGCTCCCCAGCCGCGCGCGCACCGAGGACAGCGCGGCCACCCGCGAGGAGCTGCTTCGCTGCGAGGTGACCACCCCGGCCAGCCTCGCCTGACGGTCGAGCACCGGGCTCCCCGGAGGCAGCCGCAGCGAGACCTCGAACCACGGACCGCCATCCGCCCGGCTCACCTTTCCCAGCTGCGGCGACTTCCCGTCCTGGCCGATGCCCACCACCCACTCACCGGCAGCAACCGGCTCCAGTCGCGCCGGCGGCGCCGGGAAGGGTCCATCGCCGTCGATGGCCAGGAGCACGAGCCCGAGTCCGGTCAGACGCTCCACGACCCGGGCGCTCCGGCGCGCCGCGCCCATCTCGATCAGCGCCGCGGTGCCGTTCACCAGGCTGTCCGGGGTGAGCACCTGCCCATCCGTCCCCACCAGCACGCCGGCGCCCTTCCGGACGCCGAGGACGCGGACCCACGCCCGGCCACCGGCTTCCGCCGCGCGGCGGAGCGCACTGGAGGACGGCGGAGTGGCGGCTTCCGTCGGCGTCGCCCCGAGCGAGAACGCCGTCAGCACGGCAACCAGGGGAGGGCTCAATGCCGGAGCGCCTCGGCTTCCAGCCGGCGCCACAGACCCGACGAGGAGGCGAAGGTGAAGAGCACCTGCGCGGCCTGGAGCCGCGCTCCTTCCACCAGGCGCTGCGTCACCGCCTTCTCCAGCCGCACCCCCTCGAGCCAGGAGCCGTTGGTGGAGCCGGGATCCTCCACCGTCCATCCGTCGGGAGCCTGACGGAACACGAGATGCACCTGACTGACCGTGCCTTCCTCGATGACCAGGTCGCAGGAGGCGCTCCGCCCGAGGGTGATCTGCGTCCCGTCGCGCACCACGGGCTCGAGCGCGATGGCGACGGCCGATCCCTCCAGCGGCGCCGCCACCGTGGGCGGCATCAGGAGCGTGCTGTTCCCGTCGGGGTTGGTGGGATGCCAGGCGGTCGGCTCGCGGAGGAGCCAGGGGTGGGGATGGGCACGCGCGAACGCCGTCTCGTCGCGCAGGTCCAGCTCAGGCAGCAGGGTGGAGAGGAGGTAGCTCTTCAAGTGGATTCGGCCTTAGCCGCCTCCTCGCTGGCGCATGCCCCAGAATCGCTGCTGCAGCCCGAGGTTCAGCGGGTCCAGCTCCAGCGCCCGCTCGTACGCCTCCAGGGCCTGGACGCGCTGTCCGCTCGACTCGAAGCCGCGAGCCGACGCTGCCTGGATCTGCGCCCGCGCTTCCGCCCCGGGATGGGTGGCGAGGAAGCGTGCCCGGTGCTGCTCGAGCAGGGTGACCGTCAGCCCGGCGGAGATGCAGCGGGCCACTCCGCGGAAGTTGCCCGCCTCCGCGTCGGTCTCCACCCGGCGGGTCGGGGTGGCGATGCGCTCCACCGACTCGCTCAGCTTGGCCAGGAGCCGTTGCGCCTCGTCCTGCTGCCCGGGATTGGCGCCGCGGACCTGCAACCCCTCGAGCTCGTTCCGCAGCTCGCGCCACCGGGACCGGATGTCGTCGAACTCGGCGTCGATGGGGACTCCGAGCCGAGAGTACGGGTCGCTCGGGGCGGTGCGGGCCCGGGACAGGACCCGCTCGATCTCCGGATCTCCCATGCCCTTGGGAGTGAGCGGCGCCAGCCCCTTGAGTCGCCGCGACACGGCTTCCTTGAAGGGCGGTGCGGCCTCGAGGAACTGGAGCGCGACTCCGGCGGCGAAGCCCCAGGCCCGGGCCTGCAGCTCGGGGACCTGCCGCACCACCTCGGCCCGGGTCAGGGCTCCGGGCGGATGCTCCAGCGACACCTGCACCCGGGTGAAGAGCGCCGGGAGCGGCTCGGGCACGCAGGCGTAGACCCCGGCTCGCGACAGGTCACGGAGGTCCACCGCGCGCGGAGCGCCGTCGATGATCAGCGTCCCCCGGAACGTCACCGGGGTGGGGACGGTGGCGCTGGAGGGCGCCGGCGCGTGGGTGACGTGCGGGGTGGGAACGTGCGGGGCAGGCTCGGCGGACGCGGGGCCGGCCGTGGCGGGGCCCGAGCTGGCGGCGGTGCGGGTGAGAGCGCGCTCCAGGGCGACCCGGAACGCGTCGGCATCCGCGAAGCGGTCCTCGCGCCGCTTGGCCAGGGCACCGAGGATGGCCGTCGACCACGCCTCGCTCACGCGCGGGTTCAGCTCCCGGGGTGGGACGGGTGGGGTGTCCCGGTGGGCGAGCAGGATGCCGGTGACGCCTCCACCGCTGAACGGGAGCCGGCCGGTGGCCAGCCGGTAGGCGATGACCCCCAGGGCGTAGAGGTCGGCGCGACCGTCGAGCGTCTCCGCCGCACCCTGCTCCGGCGCCATGTACTCGGGCGTGCCGACGATCCAGCCGGCGTGGGTCTGGCCTTCCTGCATCTCGCCGCCGAAGAGCTTGGCGATGCCGAAGTCGAGGATCTTCACGAACGGCGGACCGTCGCGGCGGCAGAGGAAGATGTTCTCCGGCTTGAGATCCCGGTGCACCACTCCGCGGGCGTGCGCGGCCTGGAGCGCCTGGCAGACCTGGATGAGGATGGGCAGGGCGCGCTCGGGCGCCATCGGTCCGGGGGCCGCGGCGGAGAGCGGCTCACCCTCCAGGTACTCCATGATCAGGTAGTACCGCCGCGGCGGCACCACGCTCATGTCGAAGATGTTGACGATGTTCGGGTGGCCGATGAGGTTGACCGCCCGCGCCTCGGCGTAGAAGCGCTGCACCAGGGAGGCGTCCGAGGCCAGGTGCTCGTGGAGCACCTTCACCGCGACCTTGCTGCCGATGAGCGTCTGCTCTCCGAGATAGACGGAGCCCATCCCGCCGTGGCCGATCCGCCGGACGAGGCGGAAGCTGCCCACCGTGGTGCCCAGGAGTGGATCGGGCGCGCTGGTCACAGGGGTCGAGGACATCGCGGGGGACGGCCAGGAAAATCTCCCACGGCGCGATGACAGGTGCAAAGCGCCGAGAACGCGGCCTTCCGGCGCGTGGGACGGCTGGGGCGCCTTCGCCCCGCCGCAGAGCGCGGGTGATGCCTCCCCCCCGCATGGTTGCCGAACGCCACGCTCGGCAGCTCGACGCGCGCAGCCGCGCGCCCGCCGCTCAGGCCCGGCCCGTCCGCCGGCGGCGGATCTCGGCGAGGAACTCGTCGGGACCGCGCGTGTTCAGCACGTCCGAGGTCCGGGCGCCGCCTTTCCGCGCGGTGTGAATGGCAAACGCCACGTTGTGGAGGGCGAGCGTGCTGTGGGCGTCGGCCGAGACGACCAGGCCCGCGCCGGCCTTGAGCGCCAGCCGGACGTGCTCGGCCGAGAGGTCGAGCCGATCGGGGTTCCCGTTCACTTCCAGCAGAACGCCCCGCTTCGCGGCCCGCTCCACCACGGCCGGCATGTCGAGCGGCGACGGGTCGCGCTTCTGGAGGAGCCGTCCGGTGGGATGGCCGAGCACGTCGGTGCAGGGATGGTCCAGAGCCCTGAGGACCCGGGCGGTCATCGAAGCCTGGTCCTGTCCGTGTCGGACGTGCACGGAGGCGATGACGACGTCCAGCTCCGCGAGGAGCCGGTCGGAGAGGTCGAGCGCCCCGTCCTCGAGGATGTCCACCTCCAGGCCCTTGAAGAGGCGCAGGCTGGGGACGGTCTCCTGGACCCGGTCGATCTCCTCCCACTGCGAGCGGACCCGCGTCTCGTCCAGCCCGCCGGCGTAGGCCGCGGCGGCGCTGTGGTCGGTGATGGTGAGGTACTTCAGCCCCATCGCGGCCGCAGCCTGGGCCATGGCCTCCAGCGTCGACTTGCCGTCGCTCCAGGTGGAGTGGCTGTGCACCACGCCTTGCACGGCCGAGGCCTGGAGGAGGTCCGCGGGCAGCGTGCCGCCGAGCGCCGCCTCGAACTCGCCGACGTCCTCCCGGAGCTCGGGCGGGACGTAGGACATGCCGAGCAGCGTGTAGAGCGCCTCCTCCGTGGGGACGGGCAGCTTCTCCTCGCCGCGGAACACGCCCCACTCGCTGATGGTGAGCCCGAGGTCGCGGGCCCGGCCGCGGAGGCGGACGTGGTGCGCCTTGGACCCGGTGAAGTGGTGGAGGGCCGTGGCATAGTCCTCGTCCGGGAGCACGCGCAGGTCGACCTGCAGCCCATCGTCCATCCGCACCGAGCACTTGCTGTCGCCCTGGCCGAGGACCTCGTGGACGCCGGACTGCCGGGCGAGGACCGCGAGCACCGGGCCGGCCTCTGGCGCGGAGGCGACGATGTCCACGTCGGAGACGAGCTCGCACCAGCGCCGGACGCTGCCGGCCAGCCCGGCCCGGACGACGCCGGGGGCGGCCCGGACCTCGGACAGGAGCGCCTGGGCGACGGGGAGGACGTCCCCCAGCCGGCGGCGGGCATGCGCGGAGCGGTACTGCTCGATGCCGGCGAGGATCTTCTGCTCGCTCCGCTCGCCGAACCCCTTGAGGCCGCGCACCCGCTGCTCGCGGCAGGCCTTCTCCAGCTCCTCGATGCTTCCGATGCCCAGCGCCTTGTGCAGGGCGGCCGCCTTCTTGGCCCCCAGGTCCGGGAGCCGGAGCAGCTCGAGGATGGTGGGGGGAAACTCGGCCCGGAGCTGCTCGAGCAGCTGGAGGGTCCCCGTCCGGTGGAGCTCGGTGATCTTCTCCGCGAGTGCGGGGCCGATGTTGGGGAGCTCCGTGAGGCGGCCCTCGCGCACGAGGGCGTCCAGATCGCCGCTGAAGCCGGCCATCCGATCGGCGCCGAAGTCGTACGCGCGTGACTTGTAAAAATCCTCGCCCTTCAGCTGGAGGTACTGCGACACCTCACGCAGCGCTCGGGCGATGCTCAGGGGATCCATGTGTGCGGAGAGTCTCTTGTTAATGTGTCGGACCGACAGATGCGAATCGAGCTTGGAGCGGCGGACCTGGAGGAAGGCGAGCTGCGGGGCTACGACCTGGGAAAGCGCGCGGTCTGCGTCGCGCGGGTGAACGGCCAGTTCAAAGCCCTGGATGACTGGTGCAACCATGCGGGATGCCTGCTCTCCGGCGGCCGGGTGGAGGGCAACCTGGTCGTCTGCCCCTGCCACGAGGTGGGGTTTGACCTGGATACCGGAGCCAACGCGACCTCGCCCGGAGTGTGTGACGACCAGCCCACGGCGGAGGTCAGCGTGGAGGCGGGGCGGTTGATGCTGGAGGTGGAGGAGGAACCCTGATGGGCCACGGGCATGACCACAAGCATGGGCACGGCCACCACGGCGGGCACTCCCCTGACAAGGGAGCGCCGGCGCACGGGCCGAGCCCGGCCCGGGAGCACCGGAGCGATGCGCCGACGCACGTCCAGTGCTTCGTGCTGACCTGCTCGGACTCGCGGGCCCACGCCGACGACGTGAGCGGGCGGGCGCTGCGCGAGGGTCTCGAGGCGGCGGGGCATCCGGTCGTCGGCCAGACGGTCGTCCGGGACGAGCCGGAGCAGATCCGGGCCGCGGTGGAGCAGGGGCTGGCGGGCGGAGCGCGGGCGGTGCTCGTCACCGGCGGCACCGGCATCACGAAGCGCGATCAGACCGTGGAGGCGATCCGCCCGCTGCTGGACAAGGAGATCCCCGGTTTCGGCGAGCTGTTCCGGATGCTCTCCTTCCAGGAGATCGGCAGCGCGGCCTGGCTGTCCCGGGCGCTGGCAGGCACGGTTCGCGGTGCGCTGGTCTTCGTCCTCCCCGGCAGCCCCAACGCGGTCCGGCTGGCGCTGGACCGGCTCATCCTTCCAGAGCTGGGCCACGCGGTCCGTGAGCTGAACAGGTGAAAGTGGAGCACTGAGGATGCGACGGGGCCGTACCCACCGGCTGTCTCCCGAGCGGGCCGCGCGCCTGCGCCGGGCGCTGGACCGCCTGGAGCGGACGTCGCCGCCGCGGCGGAGGCTGCCGCTGGATCCCGTCTCGCTTCCGCACCGCTACCGGGACCCCCGTGACGTGGAGGTTGCCGGCCTTCTCGCAGCGTCGCTGGCGTACGGCCGTGCCGACCTTTTCCTGCCGAAGGTCACCCGCATCCTCGAGTCGATGGGGCCGTCTCCCGCGGCCTTCGTGCGCGGGCTCGACCTGGCGGGCGCGAAGGCCCCGCTCGCCGGCTTCGTCTATCGCTTCAACGTCGCGGCGGACGTGGCGGTGCTGCTCCTCGGCATGGGGCGCATGCTCGAGCGCCGGGGCTCGCTGGAGGCCGGGTTCCTGGCCGCGGGCGAGGCGACCGGCGGAGACCTGCACGGGGCGATCGAGGCGTTCGTCCGCGAGCTGCGCGACGTCGACGTCGCCCGGGTGGAGCGGGTGCTCGGAAGGACACGCGGCCTCGACCATCTGCTCCCGGTGCCGCTCGGGGCCGGCGCAGCGAAGCGGCTGCACCTCTATCTCCGGTGGATGGTCCGGGGGCCGGACGGCATCGACCTCGGAGTCTGGAAGCGCGTGCCGGCGAGTGCGCTGCTGGTCCCGCTGGATACGCACGTGGCCCGGCTGGCGTGGAGACTCGGACTGGTGCGCCGGCGCACCATGGGCTGGGCGGCGGCCGAGGACATCACCGCGAACCTCCGGGTGATTGACCCGGTGGACCCGGTCCGCTTCGACTTCGTCCTCTGTCACCACGGGATGAGTGGGGCCTGTCCACCCCGCGCGCGGGCTGAGCTCTGCGCCCGCTGCGTGCTGCGGCCGGAGTGCAGTGTCGGGCGGCAGCTCGTGCCCTTGCGGGCCCCTCGCGACGTCACGGCGCTGCTCCGTCCTTGACCGGTCGCCTTCCGGGGTCAGAAGGGGAGGACGCGCAGGAGTATCCTCGTCCTTGTCAAAACGACCGAGGAAAGGGCGAGTCCATGAGCCAGGCCACGGAGCAGACGAACCGGGAAGAACACTTCGCGCCCATGGAGGCGTGGGACGCGATCGCCGGAGGCTACGATCGGCACGTCGCGCCCGGCGAAGCCGAGCTCGCGGGTTCGGCGCTCGAGCTCGCGCGCCTCCGTTCCGGCGAGCTGTTCCTCGACGTCGCCGCCGGACCGGGCGGCCTGAGCCTGCCGGCGGCACGCCTTGGCGCGAAGGTCGTTGCGACGGATTGGTCGCCGAAGATGATCGAGCTGTTCGTCGCGCGCGTCCATGACGAATCCATCCCCGACGCAGAGGGCAAGGTGATGGACTGCCACGCGCTCGACTTCCCGCCGAACACGTTCGACGTCACGGGCTCGGCGTTCGGGGTCATGCTCGTGCCGGACCAGGCGAAGGCGCTGCGCGAGATGGTGCGTGTGACCAGGCCGGGCGGCCGAGTGGTCATCATCGCATACGGATCGCCCTCCAAGTTCGAGGCGCTGCAGGTCTTCCTCGACGCGCTCAAATTTGTGAACTCGAACTTCGAGGGCCTCCCTGCGAACCCTCCCCCGCTCGAGTTCCAGATCGCGGACCCAGGTGTGCTCCGCGAGCGCCTCATGGCGGCGGGGCTCCGCAGCGTCGTCGTCGACACGACGCACGAGGAGAGGTGCGCGATCCGATCGGGAGGAGAGCTCTGGGACTGGTGTTTGGGGAGCAACCCGATTCCGGGCATGCTCATCGCCGAGCTCTCGGAGGCTCAGAGGACGGCGATGCTCGCGCGGCTGGACGAGAGCATCCGCGGCCGTGTGAACCCGAGCGGAGTGGCGGTGCTGACAGCGCCGCTCAACATCGGGGTTGGAACGAAGTAGCTAGTCGGAGACCAGCGCCTCGGCCACCGCAGCGGCGCCGGCGAGGTCGGGCCCCGAGCTCCGGGCGACGGTCACCCGGACGCAGGTGTCGTCCCGGGTCACGTAGACCGCGTCGTCCGTGGTCCAGGTCGGCGTGCCGAGAGC
>Ga0081540_1000218_pt1 | contig 60872 bp, 54 predicted proteins | sample TabmetS2T1R1_FD_71024 | JGI IMG/M metagenome (GOLD analysis project Ga0081540, IMG submission 71024) | Tabebuia heterophylla rhizosphere microbial communities from the University of Puerto Rico - S2T1R1 | ecosystem: Host-associated > Plants > Roots > Rhizosphere ...
GCGATCGTCGACGTGGCAGCTCGCGCAGTCCTTCTCCATCGCGGTGCCGGGGGCGGCTGGATCGCCGGTGGGCATCGCCGGGAAGCCGACGTCGGTGTAGCTCGCCAGCGAGGGGTCCGCGGGCATGCCGTACTCGGGATGCTCGGCGCCCGGGTTCAGCTGATGCTCGCCACGGTGGACGCCATGGACCTTCCTGGCGGTGGTGTTCGGGCTGTAGCCGTCGTTGTTGTGGCAGAGATTGCAGGTGCCGATCGGCGCCGAGTCGAGCGCGTAGTCTCCGAGCGGCGCGAACCCAGGATGGATGTGGTGGAGGTAGACCTTCCCGTTCGTCGCGGCCTGGTGGCAGCCGAGGCAACGGGAGTCGTCGGCGGGGCCACTGGCGAGCTCGGTGGCGGTCGCCGTTCCGATCTGCAGATCGCCGAGCGGGAAGAGCTGGTCCTCCTCGTCCTTGCTCTTCACCCAGACACCGACGGTGTACGTGCCCGGGGCCTCGCTGCTCACCGGAGCGAGCCGGTAGGTGAGGGTCCCGCCGTCCAGTTCGAGGTTGTGCTGAGCCGGATCCGCGAACGACGGAGCGATGAGGCTGACGAAGTGGTGCTGGCTGTCTGGCGCGTTGCGGTCGGTGACCGCGTTCAGGAGCTCGCTCGCCGTCCGGACGTCGAGCGTGCCGCGCGGGCCGGCCAGGTAGAGGTTGGCCGTGCCGAGGTCGGAGGGCGGAAGGAGCGTGCCGCAGCGGGACGCGGTGACCTCGACCGTCACCACCGGATGCTCACCCGCGGTGAAGAACTGGCCGTTGATCGGTGACGACAGGGTCAGCTGGACACGGTCGACGCCCGGCGTTCCCCCGTCGATTCGCAGGCAGGTGATCGCACCGCCGTCGCCAGGAGGGCCCTCCCCACCCGGAGGCCCCTGCGGGCCGCGATCGCCGAGGCACCCCAGTCCGACGAAGACCGTTCCCAGCAGCGACAGCGACAGCGCCAGCCTCATCGCCGTCCCCTCCACATCACCAGAGGTCCTCCGGACTCCGGACTGTAGTCCAGCCCCTCTGCATCGAGAGGCGGTTCGCCATGGGCCGAAAGGCCTACGTGCGCGGTGCCGGGAAGGAGGGACGGTGCCGCTCGCGGCATCCGCCGATTGCGACGGGGGACAGCCAGCATGCGCGTGCGAACCGCCACCGCAGGGACAAGGAGACGCCACACGCCCGACGCTCCTTCCCGCACCTGGCCTCGATGCATGCGCGGCGTACCCCGGAGGCATCAGCGTGGGCGGGAGCGAGAACCGCGAACGTGTTGCGCAGGCCGCGCCACCCGCCTCGCTCGCCCGAACCTCCTTGCGACTCGTCCGTCGATCCGCTACGCGTCCATCATTCTCGGAGGGCACGTATGAACAGCGTTCGTCTCCTGATCTCGATCGCCGCGGGGTCGCTTCTCCTCAGCAGCATGGCGATGGCACAGGCCGATCCCAAGAAAGCCGAGCGCGCGTGGAAGGCAAAGTGCGCGTCCTGCCACGGTCAGACCGGCAAGGGCGACACCGAGCAGGGCAAGACGCTCAAGGTCGAGGACATGAGCGCTGCCGCCTACCAGTCCAAGAAGGACGACGACCTCAAGAAGGCCATCCTCGACGGCTACAAGGTGGACGGGAAGGAAGTCATGCCGTCCTTCAAGGACAGCGTGACCCCCGAGCAGGCCGATGCGCTCGTGAAGTACACGCGCACCTTCAAGAAGTAGCCGCTCCCCGCCGGTACGACCAAGGTCTCACTTTCTCGTCCGCGGGGCGGAGGTAGCGTCCCGCGCCGAGTCCGGGCCCGATCTTCCGAGCCCGTGCCGGCGGAGATCTGGTCGTGAAGCGTTCTCGCACCGCCGCGCAGCAAGCCTTGCATCCCCCGCTCCGACGCGCGGCCAGGGGCTCGGCATGCACACTTCGGAGGCGCAGGGGGTCAGCCGTTGCTGACCCGACGGTGACATCGACGCTCAGGCGGCAGGCTCTCGAGGGGGTCGTATGACGGCGCGCATGTCCCTGGCGGCAGCGAGTCTCGCCGCCCTCGCCTTGCTCGCGGGGTGTGAGACCGGCCCCGCAGGCCCGGCCGGTCCCAGCGGCGACGCGGGGCCCCCCGGAAGCAGTGCCGGCATCGTCGTCAACCTCCCCAGCAACTCCGAGGCGCCCACCGCGGCGGGCTCCGCGCTGTGGGCGTCCCTCTCGCCGCAGGTGACGGTCCAGAGCGTCACCATCTCCAGCCCGCCCCGGGTGAGCTTCACCGTGACCGACGCGGCGGGGCGCGGGCTCGTGGGCCTGGGCAACGCGTCACGGAGCAGCACCGCCACCGTCCCGGGCCTGACCAACCTCGCCTTCTCGATGGCCAAGCTGGTGCCGGGTGCCGGCGGCTCCCCGAGCAAGTGGGTGAGCTACATCGTGACGACCGTCCCGACGACGACCTCCGCGGCGGCGCCGAGCCGCCCGTCCACCGACAACACCGGCACGCTGGAGGACCACGGCGACGGGACCTACACCTACACGTTCTACCGGGACGTCACCCAGATCAAAGCCCAGGTGGACGGGATGACGGTCTCGGGAAGCAACGACAAGGCCGACCTCGGCGACCTCACCTACGACCCGACCCTGGTGCACAGGCTGACCATCCAGGTGTCGGGCAGCGCACCCGGAACCGGCAGCAACACCCCGACCGGCGCGACGAGCGTCCCCGGCGTCTCGCTCCTGAAGCCGGTGGACGCCATCTACGACTTCGACCCCCGGACGGGTCAGGCGGTGGCCACCTCGGGCCGGGACATGGTGGTCACCACGAACTGCAACACCTGTCACCAGGTGCTCGGTGGAATCCCGGGGGACAACCCCGAGGCCTCGGGGGCGGGCTTCCATGGCGGGAGCCGGAACGAGGTTCGCTACTGCGTCGTGTGCCACACCGAGCAGCGCAAGTACGGCAGGACGGAAGCGACGGGCGATGCCGCCAGCAAGACCTTCACCTCACAGACGTATCGGTTCCGCGACTTCGCGATCGGCAACCTGCCCAACGAGATCCACAAGATTCACGGTGGCGGCGTGCTCGCCTGGAAGAACTACGACTACGCCGACGTGAAGTTCAACGAGGTGAAGTACCCGCAGGACCTCCGGAACTGCAACAAGTGTCACGACGCTTCGAATGCAGCGACCCCGCAGGCCGCGAACTGGATGAGCGTTCCCAGCCGGCTGGCCTGTGGTGCATGTCACGACGGGATCGACTTCGCGACCGGTTCCGGCCACCCGGGCGGGGCACAGGCGGACGACTCGCGGTGCACGAATTGTCACGATGCAGCCGGGATCGACACGGATCACCTTCCGGTCACGCCGCCGAATCCCGACAACTCGCTCCTGAGCGGCGGCACGAACAGCAACACCAACGCCGCCTGGATCGCGTCGAGCGCCACGCGGAAGCCGGCCGGTGCGATCACCGTCACCTACGACATCAAGAGCGTTTCCGTGGATGGAAGCCGGCATCCGGTCATGGTGTTCCGGATGCTTCAGGACGGCCAGCCGAAGAACCTCAATGACCTCGCCACCGCGCAGCCCAACCCGGCGACCGGGCAGAAGGAGATCTGGGACGATTTCATGGGAGCGCCCAGCCTCTACTTCGTGTTCGCGGTTCCGCAGGACGGATTTGGCACCCCGGCCGACTTCAACGCGACCGTCAACGGCTACCTGAGGACCCTCTGGAACGGCAGTGCGAGCGGCTCCGGAGCCGGAACCCTCAGCGGACCGGATGGCGAGGGCTACTACACGGGCACGCTCACCGGAGTCAGCATTCCCACGGACGCCGTGATGCTCACCGGCGGGATGGGTTACTCGTACAGCGTCACCAACACGCTCCCGCTGACCCAGACCAACCTCTCGAAGTACCCGGTCGGTGCGCCCACCTCGTCGGTGTCCTGCGCAACCTCCACCACCAACGCCTGCCGCTCCGGCGGCCTCATCGTCATCTCACCCAACGTCAACAAGGTCGCCACGGGATTCACCGGCCGACGGCCCATCGTCGAGGATCAGCGCTGCAACGCCTGTCACCAGGAGCTCGGCGTCTTCACGACGGACTCGTTCCACGGCGGGCAACGAAACGACGGCAGCACCTGCGCCTGGTGCCACACCCCGAACAAGACGAGCAGCGGCTGGTCCGCCGACTCCGTCTACTTCGTCCACGCCATCCATGGCGGCGCGAAGCGAACCACCGACTTCACCTGGAACGCGGAGACGCCGACCTCTTCCTTCGCAGAGGTCAAGTATCCGGGAGTCCTCAACTTCTGTGAGGGCTGCCACCTCCCCGGCGCGTACGACTTCCGCAACGAGGCCTCGGCGGATGCCCTGCCCAATCGCCTCTACCGGACGGTCGCGACCGGCTCCTTCAGCGGCGACGTGGGCGATACGTTCACCACCTATTCGTTCGAGTCGGGAAGCTGCACCGCGGACATGTCGAAGCCGGCAAGCGACCTGACCGTGCACGAGCGCGCTCCGTACTTCGAGCCCACCGCGAACGGGACCTCCTCGCCCAACTACGGCACTGGCTTCTCCTTCGTCTCCGGGGCGAACCCGTCCAACGGATGCACACCGAGCGGCACGGCCTTCACCATCCCATCGGGACAGACGACGGAGGACGTCCCGGCGGCGAACGCGTCGTACCAGACCAACCTCGTGCTCTCGCCGATCGCGGCCGTCTGCTTCGCCTGCCATGACACCTCGGCCGCCATGGCCCACTACGAGATCAACGGCGGTTCGATCTACAAGGCGCGGAGCGATGCGCTGAAAACCACCGAGAGCTGCATGATCTGCCACGGCCCCGGCCGCACCGCGGACATCCAGGAAGTGCATTCGCACTAGCCGCGCACCCCGACGCGTCCACTCGCCCTAGAACTGGGCGCGGAAGCCGAGCGCGACCCGGCCGGACACCACCTGGGTCTTGCTCGCCGTCTCGGGGGTGCTGCTGGTGGGGTCCGCCAGGAGGTCCCACTGTGCGCTCCCCGAGACCCAGACCGTCCATGACGAATCGATGCGCCAGGAGATGCGGAGGGCCGCGACGTGCGCCTCGCCGATGGACGAGGCGTACTTCAGATACTGGTACGACGGTGACAGGGTCCAGCTCCCGAGGCGCTGGGACAGGTTGGGACTGATCGACCAGCGAACCGGAGCCAGGGGGAAGCCCGCGCCGAGCGAGTCCCCGGCCGCGGCGTTCGCCCGGGCAGTGAAGAACACCGCCTGGGTGGGGTCCTGGTCGTAGCCGTAGTAGCTCCCGCTCAGCCCGAGATCGGTGCTCGGGCCGACGGGCTGAAGGACCGCCAGCGACACCGACAGCTGGTTCAGGCTGTCCTCGCCGCCCTTCAGGAAGGGACGAAGCGCCTCGCACCGCCTCGGATACAGCCCGCAGTACACGAGGAGCTCTCCGCGGTTGCTCGGTTTCCGGTCCACGACGATGCCGTCGACGCGCTGATAGGTCGTGAGGAGCGTCCAGCCGAGGCTCAGGTCGATGACCGTCCCGCCGAACACCGTTCCGAGGAACTCCGTGCCTCCGAGCTGCCAGGTGACCCCGCCGAGCAGCCCGACGCTCGAGGTCGCGTTGTAGAGGAGGACGTCGAAGGGAATCTGGACGCCCAGCGGCCCCTCGAAGGACACCAGACCGTCGAAGGTCTGACTCGCCCGAGGGGAGCCCGCGGCCTCCAGGTACACCGTCACCCGCGGCGAGACGTCCCACTCGAGGCCGCCCACCACCGTGAGCACCTGCGCGCTGCTGGTCGCGAACGCCGCACCCTCCGGCGGCGGCGTCTCGGTGTCGTAGGTGTACGTCCCGCCGAGCTTCATGCTCCAGTCGTCGGAGAGGTCGAAGCGGAAGGTCAGCTGGTCGGCGACGTGTGGCCCATGCGGCGATGCCGGCGTGTCCTCGCTCAACCCGAGCGCGACCTCGTTGCTCACCGAGTGCGCCCGCACGGGCCCGGCGCCGAGCAGCAGAAGGAGCAGCAGCCGTCGGACGCGCATCACCGGTCCCCGCAACGTTCGCACGAACCCCCTGGAACCCGGGAAGGGGGCGAAAGTCTCGCCACCGGGGGGTGGGTAGTCCGGAGTGGGTCCGGTGGGCCCCGGCCGGGCAGACGCCGGCGGGTCGGCGAGCGCACCAGAGCCCTCCTGGCGGAAGTGATCGTCCAGGGCGCCGTGAAACCGGGACCAGGCCCGTCGGCGCGGCGTCCCGAGGCTGCCTCGTCCCCGCTGCAACCGGCGCCGAGCGGATCTGATGAATCGCATGACCACGTCACGCTCGAGCGTCGACGGGACGGCGGCTGGCAGAGGAACCGACCGCTGCGCCCCTTCCGCCGTCTGCCGGCGGTCGATCAGCGACTGACCTTGCACCGGCAACCCGCTCTCCGCCATGCTCCGCCGCGCTCGACTCGCCGGGAGGACCCAGGGAATGCAATTCAAGAAGCTGTTCCAGGTGCTGGTGCTCGGAGGCGCGATGGCCGGAGCGGTCGCCGCTTCTGCCTGTGCTCAGGCGAACGCCGCGGACAAGGCGAAGAAGCCGCCCGCCGACGCCGGAACCACCGAGTCCGGAGGCGGGGTCAAGGGCTGGTGACGTCGGCCCGTCGCGCGGCGGCGGAAGCCTGGGCCTTCCGCGCACGGGTCGAGCAGGAAGCGGCGCTGCGGTTCGATCGGCTGGCGGCCGTGGTCGCCGGCTTCGACCCCGGTTCGCCTGTTCCGGAGATGATGCGCCGGGCGGCGGACGACGAGCGCCGCCACACGGAGCTGTGTGCCCAGCTCGCCGGTCGCCTCGGGCTGCCGGTCGCTCTGGAGCCGGACACGGGACAGGCGTCGATCGCTCCGCGCTCCCTCGACGAACGCCAGGCCGCCCTCTACGAGGTCGTCGCCGCCTGCTGCATCACCGAGACGGAGAGCATGGCGACCCTCACGACGCTGATGGCCGCCGAGCCCGATCCCGAGGTGCGGGCGGTGCTGCACAGCATCTCCAGGGACGAGGTCGTCCACTCCCGCATGGGCTGGGCCCACCTCTCGCGGGAGTCGGCCGCGGGCGAGGTCGCCTTCCTGGCCCCGCTCATCCCGGGGATGCTCGCCGGGACCATCGACGACGGACTGTTCGGCGCGCCACCGGCCGACGAGGATCCGGAAGGTCTCCTCCGGCTGGGCGTGCTGCCCCTGCAGCAGAAGCGCGAGGTCTTCCTCGGGACGCTCGAGCAGGTGGTGTTCCCGGGACTGGAGAAGTTCGGCGTGGATCCGGAGCCCGGTCGGCGCTGGCTCGCCCGGGCTTCGGGGCTCGGCTGAGCCTCGAGGCGATCAGCTCGCCGGAAACGTCGCGCTCGAAGCGAAGGTCGGCGGCTTCCGGGCGTGCGTCGCCTGCTCGTAGGCGTAGGCCAGCGCCAGCAGCCGAGCCTCGCTCCACGCGCCGCCGAAGAAGCTGAACCCCACCGGCAGCCCGCGGATCTGCCCCATGGGCACCGTCACGTGCGGATAGCCGGCCACGGCCGCCGCGGTGCTGCATCCACCCGCGGAGTAGTCCCCGTTCACCCAGTCGATCAGCCACGACGGCCCCTGGGTGGGCGCGACGATGGCGTCGAGGCGATGCTTCTTCATCGTCGCGTCGATCCCCTCCTTCCGCGACAGGCGAATGCAGGCCTCGCGGGCCTTGCGGTACGCCGGGGTGGTCAGGGGCCCCTTCTTCTCCGCGTCGATGAACAATTCCTGACCGAACACCGGCATCTCCGTGTCGGCGTGAGCCTGGTTCCACTCGATCAGCGCCTTCATCGTCCGTGGTCCGGGTCCGCCCAGCCTGGAGAGGTACGCCTCGAGGTCGGCCTTGAACTCGTAGAGCAAGACCTCGAGCTCGGGGTCGTCGATCTTCCCCGCGGTCGTGATGGACGCCGGGTCCACCAGCACCGCACCCTCCGCCTTCAGAACCTTCAGCGCTTCCTCCGCCAGAGCGTCGGTCGCCGGGTGGTAGCCGAAGTACTTCGTCCGGGCGACGCCGATGCGTGCACCCTTCAGCGCGCCGCGGTCGAGCGCCGCCGTGTAGCGAACGTCGAACCGTGCGCCCTTCGCGGCCGAGGCCGCGTCCGTCGGGTCGCGACCCACCAGGACGTCGAGCAACAGCGCGGCGTCGCGCACCGTCCGGGCCATCGGGCCCGCGGTGTCCTGACTGTGCGAGATGGGGACGATGCCGCTGCGGCTGACGAGGCCGACGGTCGGCTTCACCCCCACCAGCGCCGAGGCCGCCGACGGAGAGACGATGGACCCGTCGGTCTCGGTTCCGACCGCCACCGCGCAGAGGCTCGCCGCCACCGCGACTCCCGACCCGGAGCTGGAGCCCGAGGGGCTGCGGTCGAGCGCGTATGCATTCCGGCACTGCCCGCCCCGGCCGCTCCAGCCGCTGGAGGAGTGGGTGGAGCGGAAGTTGGCCCACTCGCTGAGCTGCGTCTTCCCCAGGAGCACCGCCCCCGCCTCGCGCAGCCGGCCCACCAGGAACGCATCCGCGGGCACCGTCGCGTCCATCAGGGCGAGCGAGCCGGCAGTGGTGTGCATCCGGTCCTTGGTGGCGATGTTGTCCTTGAGCAGCACCGGGATGCCGTGGAGCGGACCGCGAATCTTCCCGGCCTTCCGCTCGCGGTCCATGGCCTCCGCCTGGGCGAGCGCGTCGGGGTTGGTCTCCAGCACCGAGCGGGTCCGGCCATCGCGCTGCGCGATCCGGTCCAGGTAGCTCTGGGTGATGGAGCGGCTGGTCTCCGCGCCGCTGGCCATCCGCGCCTGGAGCTCGTCGAGCCCGACCTCGTCCAGCGAGCCCGCCGGAGCACCGCCATCGGGCGGGTTGCTGGAAGCGGCCAGGATGCGCTCCCCGCCGAGGAACGTTGCTCCGGCGGCACCGAGCTGCAACAGCAGTCGCCTCGAGAGCTGCTCGGGACCCTTCGGCTTCCGCTGCATGCGTCCTCCTGGCGTGGGCGGAGGAGACTGTCATCGCCGACCCCGCGCAGGCCAGCGTCGCCTTCGGCCGTTCACTGCAACCCCGGTCGCGCCGTCCCTGGTCAGCGCGCCTCCGGACACGGAGACCGGAGATCGAGCGCCGAGGTCGGCACCTCGTACACGTCCCGGAGGCCGTTGCCCGGCGAGCCGAGTGTCGCCTCCAGCTCCCGGGCGGAGAGCGGTCGCGGCCGCGAGGCAGGCCAGTCGCTCCGGTTGCTGGTGAAGAAGAAGGTCCGGCCGTCCGGCGAGAACCGCGGACCGAAGTCCCAGCCCGGGGAGTTCACGCCTGCCCCCAGTGGCCGTGGGTCGCTCCACCGGGCGCCGCAGCGAAAGCTGACGAAGAGATCGTACTCACCTCGCCCGTCCCGGCGGCCCTTGCCGGCGAAGATCAGCATCCGGCCGTCCGCGGAGATCCACGGCTCGATCTCCTGGTCGGTAGTGTTGATCGGCTCGCCGAGGTTCTCCGGCGGGGCGAAGTGGTCGCCCAGCCACCTCGCCTGCCACAGGTCGCACTTGCCCTTCCCGCCGGGGCGCTCGGACCCGAAGAACAGCGTGCCGTCGTCGGTCACCGTGGGGAACCACTCGTCCCCCGGGCTGGAGAGCTCCGCCACGTGGCGAGGCGTCCCCCAGCCCGATCCGGTCCAGTCCATGGTCCAGATCTCGGTGTCCGGGCGAGGAGCGTCACCGTCCACCGGTCGGTTGGAGATGAAGAACAGGCGCCGCCCGTCGCGGGTGATGGTCACGTCGCCGTCGTTCCACCGGCCGCTGAACGGGGCGACCTCGGCCGGCCCCCACCTCTTGCCGGCCCGGCGAGAGACCAGCACCGTCCAGTGAGCGAAGTCCGGAGAGCTCCGGAGGAAGTACAGCGTCTGCCCGTCGGGCGAGAAGCTGACGTGCGCGTCGTCGAAGCCGGTCGTGACCAGACCGGGCTCGAAGCGCCTCGGAGCGACCGCCTCCGCGGCAGCGGCCTGCGGAGGCACCGAGAGGAGAGCGACGAGACAGCAGAGGATGGGGAACGAGCGCATGGGCGACCAGTCTTCGACATGGCCGGCGGCGGCCGCCATCACGTTCTTCCGATCCGGCGCAAGGGTCCGTGCGCCGCATGCGTCCTCCGGGAGGGCCCGGTTCTTGAAGCGGATCCCGGCCATGCTGGCGCTCCTGGCCGTGGCCGCGACGGTCCTCGCCTCACCCTCTCCGTCGGGGCCATCGGCATCACCGCCGAAGGGCGCGGTCTTCCTGGTCCTCGACGTGGAGGACCCGGCCGCCGGGCTGGCACGGGCTTCGCCGGCCGCCGGCGCGACGCCGCGCCCCGAGGCATTTCTGTGGGGCGTGCTGGCTCAGTTTGCGGTGGTGAAGCCACACCGCAGCGGCCCCACCACCGCCCCGGGCCTGCAGCTGTTCGTCCTGGTCGCCCCGATGAATGGCCAGGTGGGCGTCCACGCCGTCGGAAGTTTCTAGCGCCGGCTCAATCGAGGAAGGCGACCTCGCCGGAGTCGAGGGCGTACTCGGCCCCGACGACCTGCACTCGCCCGGCCAGCACCTGTCGCTCGAGGATCTCCGAGCCATGACGGAGCTGGTTCACCGAGGCGCGGATGTTCGCCCGTACGGCCTCCTGCCACAGCCGGGCCCGATCGTGCGCGAGCTCGGTGCGAAGCAGCCCCTCGATGGAGGGTCGTACCCGATCGACGATGGACCGGAGGCCGGGGCTGTGGGCCTGCTCGGGCCTGGAGACCGCCTCGAGGGTCGCGTCGATGGCACCGCAGCGGGTGTGACCGAGGACGACGACCAGCTGCACGCCGAAGCGTTCGACCGCGAACTCGACGCTCCCGATGCCCGACGGGGCGACGACGTTCCCCGCGATGCGGATGACGAACAGGTCGCCCAGGCCCTGATCGAAGATGATCTCGGCGGGCACGCGCGCATCCGAGCAGCCGAGGATGACCGCGAACGGACGCTGGATCCCGGCCACCTCCGCCCGACGAACCGGCGAGGTCAGCGCATCGGAGCGGAGGTTGTTGACGAAGCGGGCGTTGCCGTCCTGGAGACGGCGGAGGGCCAGCGCGGGCTCGAGCATGAAGGCGCCACCCTGCTTCGGACGCGCAGGTGGGTCAACGACTTCCGCCGTCGCCTGCAACGCAGCGGACGTGCCGTCGGACCGCCGCGAGGAGCGTCAGGGCCGCCGAGGAGAGTGCGCGCCCGGAGGAGCCGGAGGTGGAGACGTCGAGCCTGGAGGCGCGGTATCGACCCGGCAGGGAGCGCCACGGAATCGCGCTTTGCCTGTCCGGGGGCGGATACCGCGCGGCGCTCTTCCATGCCGGCGCGCTCCGCCGGCTGAACGAGCTGGGCGTGCTGTCGCAGGCGCGCACCATCTCGTCGGTGTCGGGCGGGTCGATCGCCAGCGGGCTCCTGGCGACCGTCTGGCCGCGCCTCGAGCGCGACGGCCACCGCTTCACGAATCTCGAGACGCTCTTCGAACGGCCGCTGCGGGCGTTCTGCGAGCGGAACGTCCGGAACCGGCCGCTGCTCTGGGGCCGGATGGATCCGCGGAACTGGCCCCGGCTGCTCTCCTCCAGCTTCAGCGCCACCGACCTCCTGGTGCACGAGTACGAGCGTCTTCTCGGGCCGGTCCGACTGAGCGGCCTTCCCTCCCACCCGCGGTTCGTCTTCTGCGCCGCGAACCTCGAGACCGGAGTGAGCTTCGAGCTCTCGGCCCGGTCCATCGGCGACTACGTGCTCGGGTATGCCGAGCCTGGAAACTTCACCCTCGCCGAGGCGGTGGCGGCCTCCTCGTCCTTCCCCTTCGCCTTTCCCCCGCTGGTCCGCACGGTGGACGTCGATGCATTCACCGGTGGAGACAAGAAGGCGGTGGCGACCGGCTTCCGTCCGGGCCCGCGCGTCGCGCTCACCGACGGCGGGGTCTACGACAACATGGGCCTCGAGCCCGCGTGGAAGACGCACGCGACCGTCCTCGTCTCCGACGGCGGGACTCCGTTCGAGATCCGGGCCCGGCCGCGGACCTGGCTCGTTCCTCGGCTGCAGCGGTCGTTCCAGGTGGTGGCGAACCAGGCGCTCGCCGTCCGGAAGCGATGGTTGATCTCGGCCTACCTCCGAGGAGTCTACGGCGGGGGCTACTGGGGTCTGGGCACCGACAGCGACGAGTACCGGCTGCCGGGAGGTCCTCGGCCCGCCGGCTACTCCGGCCGCGTGCTCGACCGGCTCCGCGTCGTCCGCACAGACCTCGATCGCTTCGCTCCCCCGGAGCAATCGGTCCTGATGAACCACGGCTGGGCCCTCGCCGGTGCCGCGCTGGCCCGCTGGGGGCCGGACCTCGCCCCCCAGCCGTCATCCGCGGTCCCACCGGATCCCGGGCTCCTCGACCCCGATGCCGCACTGGCGGCGCTGGCGGAGAGCGACCGATTTCGGCTCTTCGGCCACTGAGCTGCGGCCGCACCTACGGAAGGACTCCGATCGATTGGACTGTCCTCCAGCCGCGCGCCATCGGTAGAGTCACGGGCGCGGGAGGGGAGATGCATCGGCTCGGACAGACGGTGGTCGCGCTCGCCGTCCTGATCACGCTGCCGGTCGGAGCAGCGGAGGTCGAGGAAGTTCCGACCACGCCCCTGAGGCGCAGCCTCGGGCCACATCTCTACATCCCCAGGGACGGGGTCCCGGATCCGTTCACCGCGAGCTACGTGGCCAGCAGCTCCGGCATCGCCACGGGGAGCGCGACCGGACCGACCTTCGACGTCAACGGGAACCCGGTGAACCTCGAGGACTACAAGATCCTCGCCTACTCGCAGATCTTCGCCGGACAGTGGGGCATCGCCGACTTCTGGGCGTTGCGGCTACGCCTGCTGGGAAGCGTCTACAGCGGCACCAATGCCCCCGGGCTGGTCGGCGTCGGTGTCAACGGACTGGTCCGCGGAAGCGTCGGCACCACCCTCGGGTTCCAGCTCGCCGACCGCCTCCGCCTGGGGCTGGTGGTGGACGTGACCTGGGGACCCTCGGTCGCGGTGAGCATCCTGGACACGATCCGGCAGAGCGTCTCGTCGGGAACCGTCCAGGCCCTGGTGGACAACTCCTACTCGACGACGGTCACGCCGACCCTCTCGCTCGCCTGGACCTTCGCCCGCGGATGGGGAGCACTGTTCAACGCGACCTATGCCAACGGCGTGGTGGAGGTGAATCAGGGGAGCAGCGATACGGACATGGCCCTGGTGCAAGGCGCGGTGGAGGTGGATCTCCGCGAGCTGGGAAGCATTCCGCTCGGCATCGGCGCCGACTACAGCGCCGGGTACAGCCTGGGGCGGACCCGCTTCAGGAGGTATGTCGCGAGCCTGGGCTTCTTCTACACCGGGCGCCGCGGGCTGACGCTGGGGCTGGACCTTGCGTATCGTCGGGCGCCCCTGGGAACGCAGGACGTCTTCGTCAGCTCGTTCTCCGGCACTTTCTCGCTTCGCTACACCTTCGACTGACGGTAGACCAAGGTCCACTGGCCGGTCGGGGCCACATCGGTTGCAGTCCGGAGGCACATGAAGACCCTGAATGCGGCACTGGCAACGCTCCTGGTGCTCGGCTGCGCACCCACCAAGATCGAGAACACCTGGACCGCGACCCAGCCGCCGCAGCAGAAGATCCAGAAGTTCGCCGTGTTCGCGGTGACCGGCTCGCCGTCGGGGCGCATCGCCTACGAGGAGACGCTGACCACGCGGCTCAAGGACGCCGGGCTTCCCGCCGTCCCCGGGTACGACCTGGTCACCTACGACGAGCACCCCTCGAAGGAGGAGGTGATGCGGCGCCTGGCAGACAAGGGGATCGACGGCGCCCTGGTGAGCCGCATCGACCGGCGGACCACCAAGACCGAGTCGACGCCGGTCTGGGTCGGCGGTGGATACTCGCCCGGGTTCTACGACTACTACTACACGCCGATCGCCGTCGGAACGTACACCACCGAGACGAACGAATTCGTCGTGGAGACGGTGCTCTACGACTTGCGGGACAACAAGCCGTACTGGGCCGCGCGGAGCAACACCAGCCGGACCGCGCCGACGAAGTTCGCCAACGACATCGCCAAGCCAGTGGCGGACTCACTCAAGGAGTCGGGGCTCTTCGCAAAACCGGCTCCCTAGAAGCGGATCGACAGGCCGCCGGTGAAGTCGAACTGGGCGAACGGAATCCCGCCCGTGAGCCCGACGCTCGCCCCGCCCGTGCCCACCCAGAAGCCTCCGCCGCTGAAGTATACGGGAACCAGCGCCCGGGCCTCGAAGCGCAGGCCGATGGCCTCGGTCAGCCAGACCTTGAACCCGAGGCCTGCGGTGAAGGCGAAGCGCACCTGGTCCTCTCCGCTGGCCGTCGTGCCGTCCTGGAAGTGGACCGTGCTGGGATGGATGATGACCATGCCGGCAGTGACCGCTCCGAAGGGCTCGATGCGGCCCCCCGGCCGACTGACCACGCCTCCGATCTGGATCCAGTGAAGGCCCACCCCCGCCGAGTCGCTGCTGGGGATCGCAATGTTGTATGAGGCGAAGTGAGCGTGGGTCGGGACGTAAGCGTAGAGCAGCTCCACCCCGTACCCGGGCCGGATCGAGTAGTCGATGGTCCCGCCGTAGTCGACCGCCCCGTCGATGACCACGCTGCCGTTGTAGGTGCTGGCATCGGTGGCGACCGTCCAGCCGACGAAGCCGCCGAGTTCGATCTGGCCCCTGGATGGAGGGGGCGGCGGGGGGCTGTACGTGGGAGGCCCGTAGCTGGGCTGGGCGTAGACGGGCTGAGGCGCCTGGGACGGTGGCCCGTAGGGATCCGGCGGAGGCGCGGGGAGGTAGCCTGGAGGAGGAGTGGTCTGCGCCCAGGCGGCCCCGCTGATCAGCAGCGCTCCCAGCAGCACGCTTCGAGTCATTGTCTTCCCTCCCCGGCCCGTCCGGGCACGTATCCCCCACGTCGAGCCGGTAGGCCCATGGGACCTTGGTGACAGGCCGTTGGACCTTGGTCTCATTGATCGCCGTGCGACGGGGGGCGACGAGGGACGACACACTGCCGGAGGCCCATGCGCTCTCGACGGACCCGCACCGGGGTGAGGCAGGCCATGGTCGCCGCGGCACTGCTCCTCGGCTGCGCGCACCCTCCTCCGGCACCCCTCGGCTCCGAGCAGGGAGAAGAGCGACGCCTTGCCGGCGCGAACGGATGGCTCCTGGGAAGCTCCCTGGGAATCGGGCCAGCGCCTCCGGTGGTCTTCGTGCACGGGGTGGGCGGCAACCATCACCTCTTCGACCCCCAGCTGGGCCAGTTCAGGAGCGGCCGGAGGGTGCTGGCCTTCGACCAGCGCGGCTGCGGCGGGAGCGCCGACGCGCCGGGCGGGAACTACGACCTGGACACCCGGGTGCGGGACCTCGCGATGGTGCTCGACGCCGTGCAGCTCGAGAGCGTGGTGCTGGTGGGCCACGGCACGGGGATCCAGGTGGTGGCACGCTATGCGGAACGCAACCCGGCCCGGGTGCTCGGCCTGGTGGCGGTGAACCCGGTGAGCGGAAACGTCGAGGCGGCGCGGGTCGCGGACCTTCCCGAGCCCGAGTTCCGCCCCGCGATGGACCGCTGGCTGGGGACGCTGCTCGACGGCGCCAGAGCCGAGACGCGGGAGAAGGTGCTGGCCTCGGTGCAGGTGGCGCGGACCCCCGCGATGCGCGCGATGCTGGCCGACGCCGCCGCGAAGGACCTGACCGCGAGCCTCGCGGCCTACCCCGGGCCGGTGCTCGTCCTCGCCGCTCCCGACGAGGCGGTCCCGGGCCCGCTCCGGCCCGGAATCGAGGTTCGCCGCCTCTCCGGCGGCAGTCACTGGTCGCCGCTGGACGCCCCCGACGAGGTGAACACGGCCCTGCGAGAGTTCCTGCGCTCGGTGGACGCCGAGGCCGGGAGCCGGCGCAAGTCGGGGGTGGGAAGATGACCGCGATGAAGGGTCTCTCCGCCCTGCTCCTGAGCCTCTCGGTGGCCTCCGCCGCGGACGGAGGAACCGCGACGCTGGAGGTGGCGAACCGGAAGATCCTCACCTTCCGCGCGACCATCACCGGGAACACTCCTCGGGAAAGGGTGGAGGCCGCGCGGGCCCGTCTCGATCAGCTCCCCACCCGCGGTCCGGTGGAGAGCATCGCGACCCATCCCTTGCAGGTCGGGAACGAGCGCGGGACGGCGGTGATGGTCGGCCCGCGGCTGGTCTTCGTCGTGGCCGAGGGCGACGTCGACCTTCCCGCCGGAGAGACCACCGAGGGCGTGGCCGGTCAGGCAGCCCGGGTGCTCGGCGAGGCCCTCGGCGCCGAGCGCGAGCAGCGGTCGCTGCGACTCCTCCTGCGGTCGGTGCTCCTGTCCGCGTTCGCGACGGTCATCGCAGCCCTCGTGCTCTGGCTGTTCGTCCGCGCCCGCCGCGCGTCACACCTGGGCATCGCGCGTGTCGGCCGCCGCGAGGCGTTCCGCTTGTGGGGCGTGGACTTCGGCCCGATCGTCCGCTCGACGCTGCGGGCCCTGACCTTCCTCGTCTTCTGGACCCTGGTCGTCACGGTGGTCGAGGTCTGGCTCACCTACGTCCTGTCGCTCTTCCCGCTGACCCGGCCCTGGTCCGATGCGCTGCTCGGGAGCGTCCTCGGCCTGCTGGGAAGGGTCGGCCGAACGATCGTTGGCGGGCTCCCCGACCTCCTGACCGCGGTGGTCATCCTGCTCGTGGGCCGGGGCTTCGCCGGCTTCGTCTCCACCGTCGTCCAGAGGGTGGAGGAAGGCGCCGCCGTGCTTCCCGGGGTCTACCCGGAGACGGCGGGAGCAACCCGCCGGATCCTGGTCGGAGCGGTGTGGCTGGTGACCATCGCCGCCGCGTACCCGTATCTGCCCGGCTCGGGCTCCGAGGCATTCAAGGCGCTGAGCCTCGTGGTGGGCCTGGGCCTCTCGCTCGGCTCCACGGGCATCGTCGCGCAGGCGATGAGCGGGCTGGTGGTCATCTACTCTCGGGCGCTCTCTCGCGGCGACTGCGTACGCGTCGGGGATGTCGAGGGTGTGGTGAGCGAGGTGCACCTGCTTTCGACGCGCCTGCTCACCATCCAGGGCGAGGAGGTCACCATCCCCAACACCGTGGTGGTGAACGGGCCGGTGAAGAACTTCGGTCGCGCCTCGAAGGGTCAGGGCGCGCTGGTGTCGGCCCGGGCGAGCATCGGCTACGACACCCCGTGGCGGAAGGTGCACGCCCTCCTGCTGGACGCCGCGAAGGACACGGCGGGTCTCCGTGCCGATCCGGCGCCGTATGTGCTCCAGCGATCGCTGGACGACTTCTACGTCCAGTACGAGCTCGTCGCGGCGGTGGAGAACCCGGTGGAACGGCCCTACGTCGCCTCCGCGCTACACGCCCGGATCCAGGATGGGTTCAACGCCGCCGGCGTGCAGATCATGTCCCCCCACTACGTGTTCCAGCCCCGGCACCCCGTCCTCGGGGAGCCACCCCCGGCCGGGACGAACCAGCCCGACCGCCCCGCCGCGACGGGTGGGAACGGGCGCTGAGAGGCTCGAGGGTCAGCGCCCGGCGATCTTCGTCATCCGCTCCCGGAGATCGGGGGCCATCAGCAGCTCCTCGCTGAGGAAGCCGTTCACCTGGATCATCCTGGCGATCCCGCCCGTCCAGCCGGTCTGGTGACTCGCGCCGATGCCTGCGCCGTTGTCCCCGTGGAAGTACTCGTAGAAGAGGACGTGGTCCCGCCAGTGGGGATCGGTCTGGAACGTCTCCGATCCTCCATACACCGGCCGGCGGCCCGAGGCGTCGCGGGTGAAGGTCCCGATCAACCGCTCGGCGAGCTCGCGGGCCACCTCGAACAGGGTCATCTCCTTGCCCGATCCCGTGGGGCACTCGATCTTGAAGCGATCGCCGTAGAACGCCGCGAGGCGAACCAGCGCGGTCCAGATCAGGAAGTTCACCGGCATCCACACCGGTCCACGCCAGTTGGAGTTGCCGCCGAACATCCCGCTGTCCGAGTCTCCAGGGAGGTAGCCCACCCGGTACTCCTGGCCCCCGTGATGGAACACGTAGGGGTGTTCCAGGTGATGGCGGGAGAGTGCGCGGAGCCCGTGGGGTCCGAGGAACTCCCGCTCGTCGAGCATCCGGCGCAGGATCCGTCGCAGCTTCTTCTCGTCGACGATGGAGATCATCCGCCGCCCGTGCACCCCGGGCTCGGCCGGCATGTGAACGTTGGCGACGAGCTCGGGATGGCGCTGGAGGAAGTTCCGCGCATTCCGGGTGAAGGTGGGCAGGCGTTCGGCGATGTCCTCATCGAAGACCGCGACCGCCGCAAGCGGGAGGAGGCCGACCATCGAGCGGACCTTGAGACGCGTGGCCTTCCCATCGGGTAGCCGGAGCACGTCGTAGAAGAACCCGTCCTCCTCGTCCCACATGTCGTCCTGGTTCTCCCCGACCCGATCCATCGCCGCGGAGATCCACAGGCTGTGCTCGAAGAACTTGGTGACGAACTCCTCGTACGCCGGGTTGTGGAGCGCGAGCTCCACGGCGATGCGCAGCATCTGCTGGCTGAAGAAGGCCATCCAGGCCGTCCCATCGGCCTGCTCGAGGTGACCGCCGGTGGGAAGTGGCGAGCTCCGGTCGAACACTCCGATGTTGTCCAGCCCCAGGAAGCCGCCCTCGAAGACGTTGGCCCCGTTGCGGTCCTTCCGGTTCACCCACCAGGTGAAGTTCACCAGGAGCTTGGAGAAGGCATAGGTCAGGAAGTCGATGTCCCCCTTCCCGTGGCGCTCCTTGTCGATGAGGTAGACCTGCATGGTGGCGTACGCGTGCACCGGCGGATTCACGTCACCGAAGTTCCACTCGTAGGCCGGCATCTGCCCGTTGGGGTGCAGGTAATCGCTGCGCAGCATCAGATCGAGCTGCGACTTGGCGAAGTGCACGTCCACCATCGCCAGCGGCAGCATGTGAAACGCCAGGTCCCAGGCCGCGTACCAGGGGTACTCCCACTTGTCGGGCATGGAGATGATGTCGTCGTTGATCATGTGGAACCAATCGGCGTTCCGCACCCGCTGGCGTAGCCAGGGCGGCGTCTGCGGTCCCACGCGATGCTCCTTGAGCCAGGTGGACAGGTCGTATTGGAAGTACTGCTTGCCCCACAGCATCCCGGCGAGCGCCTGACGCATCACTCGCGCCCGATCCGCGTCGGCCTTCACCGCAGGCGGGGTGATGCCCTCGTAGAACGCATCCGCCTCCTGCCGGCGAAGCTCGAAGATCCGATCGTGCTCGGCGAACGGCGCAGGCGTGACGGCCGGCGCGGACCGGGTCAACCGGAGCCGCAGGGTCCGGGTCTGCCCCGGGGGGACGTCGAGCACCACCAGAGGTGAGACCTTGGTTCCACGTCGAGCCGGGTTCACCGCCTCGCGGCGGTTGTGCACCACCCGCTCACCGATCCCGTCCTTCACGAAGGGGGATGGATTGGGTTGCCCCCACAACCGCTGGGCGTTGCTCTCGTTCTCGGTGAAGAGGAGCTCCGGCGTTCCCTCGCAGTACAGGTAGTAGTCCGGCAAGGCTTCCTGGCCGGGCGGCACGGTGTAATGGGCGGCGACGACGCTCGCCGCCGGATGCTCCACCCGTTCCAGCACCGGCTTGCTGCCCCCATTGCCCCAGGACCAGGTGTTGCGGAACCAGAGCGTGGGGAGCAGGTGAAGCGCCGCCGCCTCGGGCCCCCGGTTCACGACGTCGATGCGGACGAGCAGGTCCTCGGGTCCCGCCTTGGCATACTCGACGAAGACGTCGAAGTACCGGTTCTCGGCGAAGGCGCCCGTGTCGAGCAGCTCGTACTCCAGCGCCTGCTTTCCCCGGGTGGCGTTGGTGCGAACCAGATCCTCGTACGGAAACCGGCGCTGCGGGTACTTGTAGAGGTACTTCATGTACGAGTGCGTGGGGGTGCTGTCGAGGTAGAAGTAGTACTCCTTCACGTCCTCGCCGTGGTTGCCCTCGCTGTTCGTCAGCCCGAAGAGCCTCTCCTTCAGGATGGGATCACGGCCGTTCCAGAGTGCGAGCGCGAAGCAGAGACGCTGCTTGCTGTCGGAGACTCCGGCGAGCCCGTCTTCGCCCCAGCGGTAAGCGCGGGAACGCGCCTGGTCGTGGGTGAAGTAGGCCCACGCGTTCCCGTCCTCGCTGTAGTCCTCGCGGACGGTGCCCCACTGACGCTCGCTGAGGTACGGACCCCATTGCTTCCAGTCAGCCTTGCCGCGGTGGCTGTCCTCCAGCCGCCGTTGCTCGGGATCCGCCAGCCTGTCGTCAGACATGTGTCTCTCCCGCTCTGGTCCGCCGCTGCATCAGAGGGTGGAGCGGACCCGGGCGTCCATCCCTTCCGGCATGGACCTTCGTCCCACGCGGGCCAGGTGACGAACCTGTGTCCGGGGATCAGTAGCGAGCCGGCACGAAGCGACGCCCCTTCAGACTGGCCTGGTCGTCGTAGGCCTGCTTCTTCGAGCGACCGGACAGCACCACCTTCTCCCGCGGCACCTTGCGGTAGGGGATCTGCTTCAGGATGTGGTGAATGACGTTGAGCCGCGCCCGCTTCTTGTCGTCGGAAGGGACGATGTACCAGGGAGCCCGCTTGGTATCGGTGGCGGCGAACATCTCGTCGCGCGCCCGCGAGTACTCGTACCACTTCGTTCGCGAGGGAAGGTCGGTCTTGCTCAGCTTCCACTGCCGCAGCGGATCCTCGATCCGGGCCTGGAAGCGCTTCGCCTGCTCGTCGTTGCTGACCTCCAGCCAGTACTTGAGAAGGACGATGCCGTTCTCGAGCATCATGTTCTCGAACGAGGGGACCACGGCGAGGAAGCGGTCCCGTTGCTTCGGGCTGCAGAAGCCGAGCACGTACTCGACGCCGGCGCGGTTGTACCAGCTGCGATCGAAGATCACGACCTCCCCCGCCCCGGGCAAGTGCGGGATGTAGCGCTGGGCATACATCTGGGACTTCTCGCGGTCGGACGGCGCGGGCAGGGCCACCACCCGGAAGACGCGGGGGCTGACCCGCTCGGTGATGGCCTTGATCGTGCCGCCCTTCCCCGCTCCGTCACGACCCTCGAAGACGATCACCACCTTCAGGCCCTCGTGCTTCACCCACGCCTGGAGCTTGCAGAGCTCCGCCTGCAGCGCGAGCAGCTCCTTCCGGTACTTCTTTCCATTCAGCTTCTCCGCGGGTCGCTTCACCGTGGGGGATCTGGCCATGGCGTCATTGAGGCCTAGCGCCCTCGCCGTGGCCATACGACCAACGTCCAAGGTGGCGGATTGCCGTGCCTCCTTGCGTCAGAAGGCCTCCCCGGCGCCGAAGTAGAAGCCGACGGTCTTGTCAGCCACCGTCAGGTCCAGGGTGATGTTCGTCCGGGACTGCCGGTTCTGCATGATCCGGAGGCCGACGCCGCCGGCGACGCGGGGGTGCTCGAAGAGCGACTCGCCCGCCTCGGTGTAGCCCAGGTAGCTGACCGCCGGACGGGTGAAGGTGGAGAGGTTGGCGAACACCACCCCGCCGAGCAGCCCGTTGTCGGTGATCCTGAAGCGCCACTCGGCCTCGGTGTAGATCTCCGCCGTCCCCCGGAACCGTCCCTGCACCCAGCCGCGGCCGGTGCGGTTCTTCGCGTCCCAGCCGATCGAGGGCAACGCGAGATAAGGGAGCGCCCCGCTCACCTGCCCCTGTGCCACCACCCAGAAGGCGAGCACGTTGCGGGGAACCGCCGACGACAGGCCGATGTACGTCCGGAATTCCGCGCTGAGCAGCGAGCTGTCCTTGCTGCTCCCGAACCAGGTCGGGTTCCACTGGTAGGAGAGGCTCGCGTAGATGCCCCGGTACGCGTTGATGGTGGAGTCCCGCGTGTCGTAGAGGACGTTCAGGCTCAGCCCGCTGGTGTTGTAGGCCTTGGTCCCGAAGCCCTCGAGGACGCTGTACGCGTAGTGGCTGGTGACCACCGGAGGGCTGGCCGAGAGGTCGAGGCGCTGGTCGACGATGCCGTAGTACCGGTCGAACGACAGGCCGGGCCCGACGTACAGCGCACCCCAGACCTGACGGAGCGCGTTCTGGCGAAAGCGCAGCAGGTTCATGTCCATGTGCTGCCCGCCCTCGACCGAGGCGGTGGTGCCGATGCCGTTGAGGGTGAAGCCCTGGCTCACCGGGCTGTGCCCCGTGCCGAGGCCGAAGGTGTCCTGGTTGAAGATCATGAAGCGCCAGTCACCCTGGAACTCCCAGGTGTTCCCTTCGGTCAGGATGGTGCTGCTGACCTGGGTGATGAACTGGTTCTTCGTGGTGTAAAAGACGGTCGCCTGCACGCTGGAGATGGTCGTGGTGTCGGGATCTCCGAGGTACATCCCGAAGATGCCCACCGCGCCGAACAGGAAGCCGACGGTCGGGTTGTAGGCGAACGCCGGCAGCACCGCGAGCAGCGGCTCGAACGCCTTGGGCCGCGCGGCCTGCTTCTCGCTCAGGCCTACCGCGATGAACAGGTCGGTGTCGTCCCGGTAGGGCTCGCATCGCCCCTGGTGGCAGACCGAGCCGTACCCCTTCCGTGCCCGGCACTGACCGCTGTCGTCGCAGGGGGATGGCGACTCTTCGGACGCGGTGGCGTCCGGGCCTTCCCCGCCGGCCCTGGCCACCGGCGCCAGGAGCAGGACCGCGCCAATGCCCAGCTCCCAGATGGATCCATGGTGCCGCACGCGTCACCGTCCGCCCGGGGCACTGAGCAGCGAACGGGGAGCCATCCGTTGCGCGCGGCCCGCCGTCCCTCACTACCCGAGGTGCATCCGCAAGGAATCGTTGGACCTTGGTCTCATTGTGAGGGCATAGACCGGCTGCAAGTCTGAGTTCACCTGGGGAGAGGAGGGCCCAAGTCCATGTCCGGTGTCGGGAAGCACCTTGCACCACCCATGCTCGCGGTCGGCCTGCTGCTCGCCGCCTGTCATCCGACGGGCGTCGAGTACGTGACCGACCTCGACACGGTGGCCACCACACGTGATCCCAGCTTCAACTTCGCCACTCCCACGACTTACAGGCTCCCAACCTCGATCCCGCTGATCACCACGGACGACGACCCGACCGTCCGGCCTCCGGACCAGCTCCCGGCAGATCTGACGAACCTGATTCTCAGCACGCTCGACACCGAGATGACCGCCCAGGGGTACGTCAACATTGCCCAGTCGCCGTCGGCGCCGGACCTCGTGGTGACCGCGGCGGCGCTCAAGGTCACCAACATCAGCTACTACTACCAGTACTGGTGCGGATACTGGGGCTTCTACTACTCGCCCTGCTACCCGTATTACCCGCCTGTGGCCGTGAGCTCCTACGTGGTGGGCTCGCTGATCGTCGAGCTGACCCCGTTCCCCGCGGACGCAAATCAGGGAGAGCTCGGAGCCTGGACCGCCCTCATCCGGGGAGTCCAGACCGGCAACCCGAGCACCGATCGTGCTCGGATCGTCAACGGGATCACGCAGGCGTTCAACCAGTCCTCGTCGTACCTGGGGAAGTGACGCGATGAGAACGCACTGGACACGGGTTCCCTTCGCCGCGCTCGTCGCCCTCCTTCTCGCTGCCCCGGCGCGGGCCGACATCCCGCCGACGCTGGTCGGCGTCTCGTACCAGTTCTCGATCCCGATCGGGAACACCGCGGACTACACCCCGCCGGTCAGCTGGCGAGGCATCGGGCTGGACGTCGCCACGTTCATCCGCCCGGACGTCGCCGTGGGCCTGGCCTTCGGGTGGAACGTCTTCTTCGACAACACCACCTCGACCATCCACCGCAACAACACCGACATCACCGGAAACCAGGACCGAGCGCTCAACGTCTGGCCGACCCTGGTCAATGCGCGGTGGTTCCCGAAGATCTCCTCCAACCGCGACATCCAGCCGTACATCGGGGCCAACATCGGCGGGTACATCATCGAGGAGTACCTGGCCATCGGCCTCACCGCGGTGCAGGAGACGCACTACCACTTCGGGCTCGCGCCGGAGATCGGCGTGTTCTTCCAGAATCCGGTGGGCGCCATCTTCCTCAACGCCCGCTACAACATGGCCTTCGCCTCCGGCGGAGTGCCCTTCCAGCAATTCCTCAGCTTCAGCCTCGGCTACGCCTGGGAGAGATGACATGCGCAACCTGAATCGATGGACCCTCCTCAGCCTCTGTGGGCTCGGCCTCGCTGCCCTGGCCCAGGGTCCTGCACCGGCTCCGGCCACCGCGCCACAGCCAGCGGCTGCGCCTGCCGCCCCTGGGCCGACACAGGATGCGGCGGCCTCTCTGCTCAAGGTCTATGTGTTCCCGGCGAACAACCAGACGCCGGACCAGCAGGCCAAGGACAGCAACGACTGCTACGCCTGGGCGAAGCAGCAGACCGGCGTCGACCCGACCAACCCCACCGTGCCCCAGAAGGCGGACACCGGCCAGGCCGGCAAGGGAAGCGCGGTCCGCGGCGCGGCGAAGGGGGCGGCGGCCGGAGCGGCGATCGGTGCCATCACCGGTGACGCCGGCAAGGGCGCGGCCGTGGGCGCCACGGCAGGCGGCATGGGCGGGGCCGCCGGGCGCAAGGCCTCGAAGCAGCAGGCCGAGGCCCAGGCCAAGCAGCAGCAGCAGGCCGCGGTGAATTCGCAGATCGATTCCTTCAAGAAGGCCTATACCGCCTGCATGGAAGGAAAGAAGTACACCGTGAAGTGAGCGCGGCTATGGTGGTGAGTCGCGCGTCGCGCACGGGAGGGCGGCACACATGATTCGACGAGGAGTCCTTCGCTGGGCGGTGGTTGGGTGTCTGCTCACCATCGGCGCTGCGCGGGCCGAGGACCAGCCCAAGAAGGTCGACATCAAGAACCTCAACTGCGAGGACTTCCTCGCGCTTCCGGACGACGTGCGTCCGGTCGTCGTGGCCTGGGTCCACGGCTACACGCGCGCCGGTGGCGAGAACTGGGTCTTCCAGGCCGGCGAGGGCAAGGCCTTCATCGGCTCCGTCCAGGACAGGTGCACGAAGTCTCCCAAGGCCAGCTTCCGCTATCAGGTCCTGGAGACCGCCAAGGAGCGCCAGGCCACCGCGAAGAAGGCGAAGAAGTAGCTCGGACGCTCAGTTCGTCGACCGGCCGAACTTGGAGCGGGCTGCCTTCTGGCGGATCCGCTCGATCTCCTTCTGATCCACGTTCTTCCGGATGAGGGTCTGCACCGCGTAACGGACCTGGTGGTACTCGTCCGCGCAGCCCTCGGCGCGCTCGTCGGGGAGCTTTCCTAGCTCCTTGGCGAAGGCGTAGCGCTTCGGGTCCGAGCCCCAGGCCAGACAGAGCACGTTGTAGAAGCGCTGGCGGTCGAGCCCGTGCACGTCCGCGAAGTCGTCCTCCCCCGGCTTCCGGGCCGAGTCGGTGTCGTACATGAACGCCGCGGCCCGGAGCATGCGCTCGGCGAAGTCCCCGCCCAGCTGCGTCGCTGCGTAGGACGCCACCTGGTCCGCGGCGTCCTCCTCGCGCCCCAGCACCGGGACGGCGAGGACCGAGAAGACGGCGTGCGCGGTCTCGTGGAGCACGATGAACATGAAGGGGCCGATGACCGCCTGCTCCGGAGTCAGGTTGAACTTCCCCGACTGGCCCGCCGACTTGATGAAGTCGCGCACCAGCTCGTAGCAAAACGTGATCGAGGCGGTGTCGCTGTCGTACCAGGCGTTCGCCTCGCCGCAGCTCGAGCCCTTCAGGGTGAGGGTCTTGGGAAGCTTGAGGGCGGAGAGCATCTCCGCGGCGCCCTCGAGAATCTTCCGCTCCTTCATCTTCTGGGCGATGGGAGCGAGGTCCGGCTTGGTGGTGTCCTCGTAGACCACACGAAAGGCGTGGGTCTTTGCAGGGGTTCCCTGGGCGGCGCCGAGCAGCGTCGCGAGGAGGACGGCGGGAACGGTCATCGTCACCATGAGCTCTCCCCTTGCATCGGCGACCTGGACCCGCGGCGGCGCTCAGGCACGGCTCGCCGGGGCGCCCTGCAGCGCGCGGGACACCGCCTGGACCAGGAGCGTCGGCTCGAACGGCTTCTGCAGGCAAGGGATGTCGCCCATGCCACGGCGTCGCAGCATCTGTGGGGCATCGATGCGCCCGGTGACGAAGATTGTCGGGAGCGTGACGTGGTCCGCGCGGAGTCGGTCCACCAGATCGGGGCCGCTCATTCCTGGAAGGATGACGTCGATGACGAGGCACTGAGGCCGCGTCTCGGGGAGCGCGTGGAGCAGCTCCTCCGCGCTGGAGAACGAGGCGACCCGGAAGCCCTGCGCCCGGATCATGCGAGTCAGCGCTCGGCGGGCCGCCGAGTCGTCCTCGATCACAGCGACGATGGTCTCTGGCGAGGAACGCGAGGAGACCGTCCGACCCGCAGACATCCCGGCCCTCCGCTCAAGGTTGGGACCACCCTAGGGACAGACGACCGGGAGCTGCTATACGACGTTGGTCTCATCTCCCGGGGGGCAGGGGCCGGCGGATGCCAAAGTCGTTGACCGCCTTCGAACAGCCGGAGCTCTTCGAGCAGCAGCTCGCCGATCTCTCCGCCACGTTCGTCTCCCTCCCCGCGGAGCAGGTCGATCAGCAGATCGACTGGGGGCTGCAGCTCCTCCTGGAAGCGATCGGAATGGACCGCAGCAGCGTGGCCGAGCTGTCCGCCGACGGGGCCCGGTTCGAGATCACCCACACCCAGGTGCGAAATGGCGTCCCACCGTTGCCCACCGGGAACCTGGCGGAGCTGCTTCCCTGGTTCACTGACATGCTCTCCCGGGGAGAGCTGCTCAGGTTCGACCGGCTCCCGGACGATCTCCCACCCGAGGCCGTCGCCGAGCGGAACTACGTCACCAAGATCGGGCTCCGCTCCCAGCTCACCATTCCGTTCCGTGTCGGCCAGCGGGTCATCGGGGCCATCGGCTTCGCCTCGTTCCGCGGCGAGGTCCAGTGGACTCCTCGAGTCGTCCGCTCGGTAAGGCTCATGGGGGAGGTGTTCGCCAATGCCCTCGCCCGGAAATACGCCGCGAACGAGCAGATCCGACTCCGGGAGCAGCTCGCCCACACGGCGCGGGTGAACGCGATGGGAGAGGTGGTCGCTTCCATCGCCCACGAGGTCAATCAGCCGCTGTTCGCCATCGTGAGCAACGCGCGCGCTGCGGGAACGCTGCTCTCGCGGGGAGAGCCCGATCTGGCGGAGATCGGCGCCGCGCTGGAGGACATCGTCCAGGACGCGAACCGGGCAAGCGCGATCATGGCCCGGGTCCGCACCTTCCTCCAGCGCAAGCCCACCGAGCACGTTCCGGTGGACTTGAACGCGGTGGTGGAGACGGTACGGACCTTCCTGGGGCCCGAGCTGGCACGGCGCCGGGTGGAGGTGGTCGTGGAGCTGGGCGGCGGGCTGCCGCCGGTGCTCGGCGACGGGGTGCAGCTGCAACAGGTCCTGGTCAATTTATTGATGAACGGCATCGACGCCATGGACGGCGTGGACGCGGGTCGACGGGTCCTGCGGGTCCGGACCTCGGTGGAGGGAGACGGCCACGGGGTCCGTCTCGAGGTGACCGACGCAGGTCCAGGGCTCGATGCGGAGGCCCGGGCCCGCCTCTTCGAGCCGTTCTTCACCACCAAGCCCAGCGGGCTCGGGATGGGCCTGGCCATCTGCCGGAGCATCGTCGAGGCCCACGGCGGACACATCCGGCCGCTGGAGCAGCCCGGACCTGGGACCACGCTGAAGATCTCGCTCCCCCGGAGCCGCCTCTGACGGCCTCCAGGGGATGAGCCCCCTGCCCGACCGGACCCGCGGGAGCGGTCGCCCCCGGGGTCGGTCGGCCCCCTCCTGCTCTTACTTCGCCGGCGCCGGTGCCTTCGGCTTGCTCTTCTTCGGCGCCTTCGGGCCTGCGGGCTGGACGGACAGCGCCAGCGCCTCCGAGTACTTGGCGGTGATGGTGTCACCGACCTTCACGTTCTGCCAGCGCTCGGGGTGCTGCATCTTCACCTCGACCGTGTTCCCGCCCGAGCCCTTGATGGTGGCGACCTTCTTGTCCAGGTCGATCGCCTCCACCGTACCGTTCAGGGTGACCGTCCGGGCGATGACGCCCTCGGGCTTCTTCCCCGGGTCGGACCGGTCGGTGGCGATCGCCTCCGTCGGCTGGGCGAGCGGCTTGGTCGGGTCGGCCGCGTTCACCTCGACCGCCAGCGCCTCCTGATACTGGACGATCACGTCGTCGCCAACTTTTACTTGAGGTAAGTTCCTGGCCTGCTTGCCGACCACGAACTCGTGATCCTGGCCGTCGGGAGTGGTCAGCACGACGTGCCGGGTCGGCACGTCGATGGACTTCACCTTGGCCATGACCGTCTTCGTGTCCTTCTTGCTGTAGGTCGCCTTGGGCTTCTTGGCCGCGGCGTCCTGCGCCATCGCCGGGACAGCGAGCGCCAGTGCGGCGACCACTGCTGAGCTCAACAGACGCATCGATGAACCTCCTCCTTGGGGTGCTATTGCGGCGCTGCCGCCTTGGGTTCGACAGGAGCCGGCGTCGGAGGCGGCGGAAGCTGCCACCCTCCTCCCAGCGCACGGTAAAGGTTGATGAAGGCCGAGACCCTCTGGGCCCTGACACGGGCAAGGTTCAGCTCGGCAGGGAAGAGGAGGTTCTGTGTCGTGGTCACCTCGAGGTAGCTGGAGACGCCTCCGTAGAACCGGTCCACCGCCAGGCCGACGGAGTCGGTGAGGTTCGCGACTTCTTCCTCGCGCTGCTTGACGATGCCGTCAAGGCGCTGGATGTCGGCGAGTGCATCGGCCACCTCGCGGAAAGCAGTCAGCACGGTCGACTCGTAGGCATTCTTCGCCCCCTCCCACTGCGCCGAGGCTGCCTCGGCCTGGCCGTGCAGCGCATCGCCCTGGAGGATGGGTGCCAGCCAGCTGACATTCCCCCCGGCGCTCCAGACGAAGGACTTCGAGCCGTTGAAGAGCTGGGTCAGATCGGTACTGGCGAAGCCGGCCAGGGCCGTGAGGCTGAAGCGGGGAAAGAAATCCGCCTTCGCAACCCCGATGCGCGCATTCGCCGCGACCAGCTGCTGCTCCGCCGAGAGGACGTCCGGCCGGCGCTCGACCAGCGACGACGGCAGGCCCGGCGGAACCTCACCGATGGAGTGCAAGCGGGGGTCGAACTTCGACCGGGAGATGGGTCCCGGCACCCGGCCGAGCAGGAGCGAGAGGAGGTTCTCCTGGCGGACGATGAGCCGTTCGGTGTCCAGCGCCACCGCTTGCGCGTCGTTGACCTGCGCCTTGCCGGTACTGACCTGGAGCTTGTTCCCCGTTCCTCCGCTCAGCCGATCGACGTAGAGCTGCAGCGTGCGCTGGTAGTTCTTGACCGTGCGCTGCGCGATATCCAGCTGATTGTCCAGCTGGCGGAGCTCCACGTAGGCGTTGGCCAGGTCCGCCACCAGGCTGACCGTCGCCGCTCGGCGCCCCTGTTCCGTGGCGAGGTAGTCCGCCACGGACGCCTCGGTGCCCCGGCGGATCCGACCCCAGATGTCGACCTCCCAGGAGATCTGCGCGTCGACCGAGAACAGCGCCCCCGACTGAGGATTTTCGGTCGGAAGGGAGATGTTTCCGCGGCCGTATCCCGCGGCGGCATTGGCGCCGATGGCCGGAAGGATCTGGGCCTTCTGGATGCGGGCCAGTGCGCGGGCCTGCTCCACCCGGGCCACGGCAGTCCTCAGATCGCGATTGTTCTGGACCGCCTCGCCGATGAGCGACAGCAGCTCCGGATCCTTGAACACGTTCCACCAGGGCAGGTCGGCGATCGTGGTCGCGTCCTGGGTGGGCGGTGCATCCCGGTACTGGGCGGGGGTGGGCACCACCGGCCGCTGGTAGTCCGGGCCCATGAGGCAGCTGGTCGTCGCCAGAGCCAGGCTCACTGCCAGGAGCGCTCTCCTCACGGGTGCTCACCCTTGGCGACGGCGGTCGCTCCTCCCCCGTGGGCCGCGGCGGGCGCGGGCTGTGCTCCGCCCTTCTTCCCTCCGGCGAGCTTCTCGACCACCACGTAGAGCACCGGGACGATGAAGACGCCGAGGGCGGTCACCATCGACATCCCGGCGATCACCGCCGTTCCCAGGATCCGCCGGGAGGCGGCTCCGGCGCCGGCTGCGATCCACAACGGGACGCACCCGAGGATGAAGGCGAACGAGGTCATGAGGATGGGACGGAGCCGGAGCCTCGCGCCCTCGAGCGCGGCTTCCACCAGGTCCAGCCCTTCCTGCTCGTGCTTCATCTTGGCGAACTCGACGATGAGGATGGCGTTCTTCGCCGCCAGACCGATCAGCATCACCAGGCCGATCTGCCCGTAGACGTCGAAGTCGAAGCTCCGCGCCAGTAGCCCGAGGAAGGCTCCCATCACCGCGATGGGCGTGCTGAGGAGCACGCTGAAGGGGAGCGACCAGCTCTCGTAGAGCGCGGCGAGGACGAGGAAGACGAACACCAGCGCGAGACCGAACACCGCCAGTGTTCCGCCCTCGGAGGCCTTCTCCTGGTAAGAGAGGTTGGTCCAGGCGAACCCCATCTCCGGGGGTTGCGTCTGGGCGAAGACCTCCTCGAATGCCTTGAGCGCCTGACCCGAGCTGTAGCCCGGGGCCACCGTCCCCAGCAGCTCCGCCGAGCGGAAGAGATTGAACCGGACGGTGTACTCGGGACCGCTCACGTTCTTGATCGTCACCAGCGTCGAGAGCGGGACCATCGCTCCGCTGTTGTTGCGGACGTAGAAGTCGTTGATGTCCTGGGGCTTGACCCGTGCCCCGCCCTCGGCCTGGAGGAACACCTTCCACTGGCGTCCGAACCGGGTGAAGTCGTTGATGTAGCTCCCGCCGAGGAAGGCCTGCATCGCCCCGTAGACGTCGGTGAGCGCCACCCCCTGCTTGAGGACCTTGTCCTTGTCGACCTCGACGAAGATCTGCGGGACCGCTGGCGAGAAGTTGGCGGTGACCGCCTGGAACTCGGGGCGCTTTCTCGCTGCGGCGAGGAACTTGCTCACGTTCTGGGCCAGGAACTCGATGGATTGACCGCTCCGGTCCTGGAGCATCATGTTCGCGCCGCCGGCGGTCCCGATGCCCGGGATGGCAGGCGGCTGGAACGCGAACGCCCGTGCCTCGGGGATCTGCGAGAAGGCGATGTTCAGCGCGCGGACGATGCCTGCCGCGGACTCGTTCTCGTGCTTGCGCTCCGCCCACTCGTGGAAGGCGATGAAGATGGTTCCCAGGTAGCTCGAGGAGGTGCCGGTCAGCAGGTTGTAGCCGCTCACCACGGTGTAGCTCCGGACGCCCGGCGTCTTGGCGAGGATCGCCTCCAGCTTCTTCCCCACCTCCCGCGTCCGCTGCAGCGAGGAGGCGTCGGGAAGCTGGATGGCTGCCAGCGCGTAGCCCTGGTCTTCGCTGGGGACGAACCCCGTGGGGATCCGTGAACCGGTGAAGCCGGCGATCAGTGCCACCAGCAGGAGCAGGCCCAGCGAGAGAACCGTCTTCCGGACCAGGCCGGCGCTGATCTTCACGTAGCCGCCGGTCATCCTGTCGAAGCGGACGTTGAACCACTTGCCGAACCGCGCCATCAACCCGGTCTGCCCATGCTTCGATCTCAGGAGGAGCGCCGACAGCGCCGGGCTCAGGGTCAGGGCATTGAAGGCGGAGATCAGGACCGAGATGGCGATGGTCAACGCGAACTGCTGGTAGAGGCGACCGGTGATTCCCGGGATGAAGGCCACCGGGATGAACACCGAGGAGAGCACCAGCGCAATGCCCACCACCGGCCCGCTGACCTCCTGCATCGCCTTGAGGGTCGCGTCACGCGGTGAGAGCCCGTGCTCGATGTGGTGCTCCACCGCCTCAACCACGACGATGGCGTCGTCCACCACCAGGCCGATGGCCAGGATGAGGCCGAACAGCGAGAGCGTGTTCAGCGAGAACCCGAGGAGGGGGAACACCGCGAAGGTGCCCACCAGCGAGACCGGGACGGCCAGCAGAGGAATGAGCGTGGCTCGCCAGCTCTGCAGGAAGATGAAGACCACGATGATGACCAGCACCATCGCCTCGAAGAGGGTCTTCACGATCTCGTGCATTCCCTCGACGATGGGCAGGGTGGTGTCGAGCGCCACCTCGTACTCCAGGCCCGGGGGGAAGCTCTTCCGGACGTCGGCCATGGTGGACTTGATCCCGTCCCCTACCTTGAGGGCGTTCGAGCCCGGGGTCTGGAAGACGGCGATCACTCCGCCCGGCTTGCCGTTGTACCGGCCCTCCTGCTGGTAGTTGAGCGCACCGAGCTCGATCCGGGCGACGTCCTTGAGCTTCACCTGCGAGCCGTCGGGATTGGCCCGGACCACGATCTCCCCGAACTCCTCCGGGGTGATCAGCCGGCCCTGGGCTCGCACCGCGTAGGTGAACTGCTGGCCCGCGGGAGAAGGCTCTGCGCCGATCTGCCCCGAGGGATTCACCACGTTCTGCGCCCGGACGGCGTCCTGGATCTCCTTCACGGTGAGGTTCAGCCGGGTGAGCGTGTCGGGGACCACCCAGATCCGCATCGCGTAGTCGGACGACCCGAAGAGGACGACGTCACCGACTCCGGGGACGCGCTTCAGCGCGTCGATGATGTTGATCGTCGCGTAGTTCCCGAGGAACTGGTTGTCGTAGCGGTTGTCCGGCGAGAACAGCGAGACGATGATCAGAGGAAAGGGCAGCTTCTTCTTGATCGTCACCCCGTAGTTCTTGACCTCCTGGGGCAGCACGGCCTGCGCCTGGCTGTAGCGGTTCTGGACCAGGACGTTGTCGATGTCGACGTTGGTCCCCAGGGCGAAGGTGACGGTCTGGGTCAGCGTCCCGTCGTTTCCGTTGGTGGACTGGAGATACAGCATGTTGTCCACGCCGTTCATCTGCTGCTCGATGGGCGTGGCCACGGACTGCTCGACGGTCAGCGCGTCGGCGCCGGTATAGGTGGTGGTCAGCTGGATCTGCGGAGGGACGATCTCCGGGAACTGGGCGATGGGCAGCCGCAGCGCCGCAGCGGCGCCACCAATCACGGTGACGATCGAGATGACGATGGCGACGATGGGACGGCGGACGAAGATCGCGGAGATCACGACTCAGCTCCCCGCATCCGCTGCCGGGGCCTTCGGCTTCTGCGCGGCGTGCGCGGCCTGGCTCGCGGCGGACGGATCCGGCTGGGCGACGACCTTCTGCCCCTCGCTCACCTTCTGCGCCCCCTCGGTGATGACCCGGTCTCCTGCGCTCACACCCTTGGTGATCGCCCAGAGCTTGCTGGCGCGTGGGCCTACCTCGACGGTGCGGATCTGCACGGTGTCCTCCGGCGTGACCACCGCCACCGTGTACGAACCCTGGAGCTCCTTCACCGCGCTCTCGGGCACCACCACCGACGGCTTCCCGTCGCTGGGGCGTGGGACGCGGACCCGTCCATACTGGCCGGGTCGGAGGATGCGCTCGGGGTTGGGGAAGACGGTCTGCACCTGGATGGTGCCGGTGCCCTTCTCCACTTCCCGTCCCACCGAGATGAACCAGCCCTTGTGCGGGTAGACCGATCCGTCGGCGAGGATGAGGTCCAGGACCCAGCGGTCGGTGCCGGCATCCAGCGGGTCCAGCTTCTCCAGCGCCGCCGCCCGGGAGGCGATGCGCATGTACTGAGCCTCGCTGATGGGGAAGGTCACCCGCATCGGGTCGAGCTGCGAGACGGTGGTGAGCAAGGTGGGATCCCCCTGGCCCACCAGGTTACCCACCCGGACCTGCGCGGTCCCCGCCACGCCGTCCACCGGTGACATGATCTTTGTGTAGCCGAGGTTCAGCTGCGCCTCGTCCAGGGTCGCCTTGGCCGAATCGACCGTGGCCGCTGCCGCCCGCTGCTGGGCCACTGCGTCGTCCAGATCCTGCTGGCTCACTGCCTGCTTCGCGGCGAGCGGCTTGTACCTGTCCGCCGTCACCTTGGCCTGGCCATAGCCGGCCTGCGCCCGGGCCAGGGCACCCTTCGCCTTCGCCACCGCCGCAATGTACTCGGCGGGGTCGATGGTGAAGAGCAGCTGGCCCTTCTTCACGAACGCGCCGTCCTGGTAGTCCTGGGTCTTGAGGAAGCCCTTCACCCGCGCCCGGATCTCGGCGTTCACGTAGCCGTCGATGGTCCCGACGAACTCCGCGGTGAGGCTGAGATCTTGCTCCACCGCCGGCGCCACCAGCACGGTGGGCGGAGGAAGCGGCGGAGGCGGCTTCTTGCAGCCGGCGGTCGACCCGAGCACTGCCAGGGCTCCCGCAATGACCGACAAGGTGACGCCTTTCCGCGCCATGCTCCCTCCTGGTGTGAGTTCCGAGGACGTCGAGTTATCGACATCCCCGGTGTCTGTCGAGTACGACCTAGGGGCACCAGCCCCCCTTTCAGCGAGCCGGCTGGGCCGCCGGTTGCGGCGTGGGCGTTCCCTGTGCCGACGGAGCATCGACCACCGGCGGTGTGTAGTCGGCGGCGGTCAGGGCGATCTCGATCCGCCGGTTCTGACTGCGCCCTTCCGCGCTGGTGTTGGGGGCCAGCGGCCGGTACTCGGAGAAGCCCGCCGCCCCGAGCATGTTCGGGTCCACGCCCTTCGACTGGAGGTAGCGGACCACGCTCACGGCCCGCTCGGTCGACAGGTCCCAGTTGTCCCTGACCGCACCCTTGCCGGCGACCGGCACGTTGTCCGTGTAGCCGGCGACGATCACCGTCTTCCCCTTCAGCCCCTGGAAGGCCTTGGCGACAGCGTCGAGCGCCTCACGGCCCTGCTTGTTGAGCGCCGCCGACCCGGACGAGAAGACGACCTTGTCCTTCAGCTTGACGGTCATCTTCCCCTTCAGCTCGGAAATTTCCACCTGACCGCTCTGGATCTGCTGGTTCAGCGAGTTGGTCAGCTCCTCGTACTGCTTGCTCTTGGCCTCGAGCTGCCCCTTCTCCTCGGTGAGCTGGGTGGTGGACTGGGTCAGCTGGGTGTTCTGGGTCTGCAGATCCGTGACCTGCTTCTGCAGCGCAGCGCTCTTCTGCTGCTCGTCCGCGAACTGCTTCTTGTAGTTGGCCGCGTCCTTCTGGGCGGCCGCGAACTCGTCCTTGGAGACGCCACACGCCCCCAGCAGCAACGCCATCCCGATTCCACCGATGACACGGTTCGACATGAGTTCTCCTTTCGGGGTCCAAGCCGATGCACTCACGACGGAGTCCAGGCAATGAGACCAAGGTCCCAGGAGCGTCCGTCCCACCCCGGAGAAGACGGGCGGCCGACGACCTCAGTGGCGGGCCACCGCCGGACGGGGCGTGGCCCCCGGCGCGGCCACGAGCCGGTCGATCATCGCTCTCAGCCGCCGACCGTTAGCCCCACCGACCGCCGGGTTCAAAATGACGGGTGCACGCTAGAGTCCGTTCCGATGGACCAGTCTCGAGATGCCTCGACGGTCGGTCCGCCGGAGGGTAGTCAGTTCGAACGCGAGTGGACGGAGATCCTCAACGAGATCCGCGTCGCGCTTCCCGGTGTCCAGCTGCTCTTCGGATTCTTGCTCGCCGCGCCGTTCACCGACGGCTTCCGGCGGATCGGCGAGTTCCTCCGCTTCGGCTACTTCTTCAGCTTCCTCTGCACCACGGCCTCCTGCGCGTTCCTGATCGCCCCGTCCGTGTACCACCGCCTGCACTGGCGCCGGGACGTGGTGGACAAGGAGCAGATGCTCCGCACGTGCAACACCCTCGCCATCGCCGGCGTGGTCTTCCTCGCCCTCGCGATGACCAGTTCCGTCTTCATCCTCAGCATCGTCATCGCCGGACGCGGCCCCGCCGTGGCGATCACCCTGCTCGCGGGACTGCTGCTCGGCGCGCTCTGGTTCGCGTTCCCGCTGCTGCGCAGGAGCGCGGAGCGACGGCGATAGCTCCGGGGTCCGCGCTCGGCGGCGAGCCGGCGCCGAGCGCGGGGGCTGACCTCGACCGGGAACAGGAGGGTATAAACCGCGCCATGCAATTGCACCTGCCGGTGGTCATCGGCCTGATGGTGGCCGCCCTGGTCCTGGCGATCGGCGCGAAGCGCGCGCAGGTTCCGTACAACGTCGCGCTCGTCGTCGGCGGGATGCTCATCACCTTGAGCCATGTCCTGCCCGAGGCCCCGCACCTCGAGCCGGAGGTGGTGTTCCTGGTGTGCCTCCCCGCCCTCCTCTTCGAGGGCGGCTTCACCGCGCATCTCGACTCCATCCGTACGAACCTGCTTCCCATCGGGCTGCTGGCCACGGTGGGGGTCATCGTCGCGATCGGCGCGACGGGTGGCTTCCTCCATCTCGCCCTCGCCCTCCCCTGGGGCCCGGCGGTTCTGCTGGGCTGCATCCTCTCGGTCACCGACACCGTCTCCATCCTCTTCGCCTTCCGCCGCGCACCGGTGCCCGGGCGTCTCGCGGCCATCGTGCTCGGAGAGAGCCTGTTCAACGACGGGACCGCGCTCGTCGCCTATGCGGCCATCTCGGGCGTCGTCGCCGGAGGAGCCGTCGCCGTTCCGGTGCTGGCCGCGCGGGTCGTCCTCGCCACCGCGGGTGGGCTCGCCGTCGGACTCGCCCTGGGGATGGTGGGCAGCTTCGTCATCCGCCGGACCGAGGACCCACTCGCGGAGATCATGGCCACCACCGCGCTGGCCTTCGCCGCCTTCGTGGGGGCCGAGGAGCTCCACGTCTCGGGAGCGATCGCCGGCGTGACCGCGGGGCTCACGGTGGGCGCCACCGCACGCAGGACGCTCTCTCCCAGCAGCCAGGTCGCGATCCACTCCTTCTGGGAGTACATGGCCTTCGGGGTCAACACCTTCCTCTTCCTGCTGGTGGGCCTCTCCAGCAACCCCGCGACGCTGCTCGCCTCGGCGCCGCAGACCGCCATCGCCGTCGCCTGCGTCTTCGCCGGTCGCGCGGTCGCCATCTACCTTCCCTTCCTCGTCCTGAACTGGGTCCGGCCTTCGCAGGCCATTCCTCCACGCTGGCAGCACGTCTTCGTCATCGGGAACATCAAGGGCGCCCTCTCCATCGCCCTGGCGCTCGGGCTCCCCAGGGACACCCCCTTTCGCCCCCTGCTGGTCGACGTGGCCTTCGGAGTCACCTTCATCTCCCTGGTCGCGCAGGGGTTGCTGCTCGGTCGCGCGCTGGACTGGCTCGGGCTCACCCACCGCGATGCGCTGGCCCTGGCGGTGTCCGAGCAGCAGGCGAGGCTGATCACCGCCCGGGCCGCGCGTGCTGAGCTGGACACGCTCCTGGCGAACGGAATGGTGCCCCGGATGGCCTACGAACATCTCCGCAGCGAGTACCAGGTCACCATCGCCGACGCCGAACGGGAGATCCGCCGGATCCAGGAGCGGAACCTCGCCCAGGGGGCCCGGCTGCTCCTCGCGATCCGGCGCCGGCTGATCGACGCCGAGCGTGCTGCACTGACCACCGCCGGGCGGACCGGGCTCATCTCCCTCGAGGTGGCCGAGCGTCACCTCCTCCGCCTCGACGAGCGAACGCTGGGGCTGGAGCGCCTGCTCCACGAGACCGGCGAGGCCGACATCCACCATCGCAGGGAGAGCGCGTCGTGAGGATCCTCATCGCCGGCGGAGGCCGGGTGGGCGGAGTGCTTGCGGCGAAGCTGGTCGGCGAGAAGCACCAGGTCACGGTGGTGGAGCGCGAGCGGACCGTGTGTGACCGTCTGTTCGAGGAGGTGGGAGCGGTGGTGGTCTGCGGCGACGCCATGGACCCGCAGGTCCTCGAGTCCGCGGGGATGGTCGGCGCGGACGTGGCGTGCGCGGTTCTGCCTCGCGACGCGGACAACCTCGCCTTCGCGATGCTGGTCCGGGCCATCGGCGGTGCGCGCACGATGGTCCGGATGCTCGATCCGCGCTACCGCGCCGCATACCTGCTCGCGGGGGTCCGCGACATCATCGCCGAGGCGGAGGTCGTGGTGGCGAAGATGACCACCGCCATCGACTTTCCGCAGATCGCCGGATCGCTCCCTCTCGCCGCAGGAGACGCGGTGCTCTTCGAGGTGGTGATGAAGCCCCGCGCCGTCGCCGCGGGGAAGACCGTCGCGCAGATCCGCGGCGATCCCGAGTTCCCGAAGGAGTGCGTGTTCATCGGGTTCCTCGATGCGGAGGGGAAGATCGCCCTGCCCGACGGTGCCACCGCTCTGCGGCCCGGGAACACCGCCATCCTGGTCACCCGGCGTGACGCCCTCGCCCGCGCGGTCGAGGTCCTCACCCGCGAGCCGGTGGTCCACGACCCGGCGACCCAGGTGGTGGACGCGCTCCGACAGGTGGATTTCCTCGCCCCGCTCGACACCGCGGAGATGGAACGCATCGCCCAGGGGATCGTCGTGCGAGCGGAGCGCGCGGGAGAAGTCCTCTTTCGCCGTGGCGATCCCGGAGAGACCTTCTACATCGTGCTCTCCGGTGAGGTGACCCTGGAGGCCGAGGACCGGACGGTGGTGGAGCACGTCCGGCCGGGGGGCTTCTTCGGCGAGGTCGCGATCCTCACCGGGCAGCCCCGCTCGACCAGCGCGGTCATTCACCGGGACGCGCAGCTCGCGCAGATCGGCCGGGACGAGTTCCAGGAGGTGGTGATGGCCAACCCCACCGTGGCCGTGGCGATGAGCCGGATCCTCGGCCAGCGGCTGGCGAACACCTCCCGGCCTCCTGCCCCGAGGAAGCGACGCCTCTTCGGACGCTGAGCGACGCCTGACCGGTGACGGTCAGTCCATGTCCAGCGTCCGGAACTGCCCCTGCCCGTCCATGACCGTGCCCCAGACCTTGTGCGAGGCCTGGTGCTCGGACATCCCGAAGCTCATCACCGTGCCGATGCCCAGGTCGTAGTCGCGGACCGATTCCAGCGCGTCGATCAGCTTCTCGGTGTCCAGCTCGCGTCCGGCGCGGCGCAGACCCTCGGCAAGGAGCTGCGCTGCCACGTAGCCCTCGAGGGAGATGAAGTCCGGATGCTGATCGGGGTGGAACTTCTTCAGCGCCTCGCGGTAGCGGATGACGCCGGTCGCTCCTGCGTCGTAGTGCGGGACCACCTGGGTGACGATGACGCCGTCCGCGTACGCGGGGCCCAGGTCCTTCAGGCCATCCGCCAGCGCGTTGCTACCCACGAAGGAGACGTTGAGGAACACCGGCGTCACCCCGGCGTCCCTCACCTTCTGGATGAACCGGGCCGCGGCCTTGTAGGTGGCGACCATGATCACCGCGCGCACCGGATGGCGCTGATTGACGACCTCCTGCCCCCTCGGGCCGCGGGACGAGACGGTCGCCTGGTCGTAGCGGACGAGGGCCTTCACCGCGGCGTCGACGTCGACCGTGTTGCGCTCGTAGTTGACCCGGAGCAGGTCCACGTCGTTCACCCCCGACTTGCGGAGCATCTTCGTCGCCCCGTCGTAACCGGCGTCGCCGTAAGCGTCGTGCTGGGCGAAGACCACGATCGATCGGGGATCGATCCGCTTCACGTTCAGGAGGTAGTGGACCATCTTCGCGGTCTCATCCTGGTAGCTCGCGCGATAGTTGAAGACGTACCGGTCGGGTGGGTCCTTGCGGAGGAGCGATGCACCGGTGAAGGCGCCGAAGAACAGCGCCTGGTTCTTCACCGCGAAGGGAACCGTCTGCTGCGCGGTCGGCGTGCCGACGTTCCCGATGACCCCGAACACGCTGCGCTGCTGGAGCAGCTCGTTCATGTTCTCCAGCGCCCGGGTGCCCTCGTAGCCGTCATCCAGCGCCACCAGACGCAGCTTCCTTCCCGCCACCCCGCCCGCTTCGTTCACCTGCGCGAACCCGGTCTCGATGCCGAGCTTCATCCGGTTGCCCAGCTCCTGCGAGGGGCCGGAGAAGGCGGCGCTCATCCCCATCAGGATCTCGTGCTCGCTCACCCCGCGAACCGTACGCGTCGCGGTGGCTGCGACCGGCGCGTTCGCCGACTGCACCGACCCCCTGCTCTCCCCCGATCGCGCGAGCCAGGCCAGGCCCGCCCCGAGGACCAGCGCCACCACCATGAGCCCGGCCGCGAGGGGCCAGCGCGGAGTCTTCCGCTGCTTCGCCTTCTGCTTCTGGGCCGCGTCGAGGCTGAAACGGCTGACGGTCGAGTGCGCGCTGGTGACCAGCTTCGAGGTCTGGGCGCTGAGGTCGGGCAGCGTGCTCACCTCTCCACTGTTCTTCAGCTGGTGCTCGATGACCGAGGTGATCTGCTTGCGGTCGTCCCCGAAGGCCTCGACCAGCGAGCCGCCGATCTCCCGGTCGCTCACCCGGGGTGGGTGGCGCTCCAGGTAGGCCTCGATCTCCGCCTGGAGCTCGGCGGCCGTGGCGTAGCGATCCTCCGGCTTTGGCTGCAGCGCCTTGAGGCAGATCTGCTCCAGCTTCTGAGGCACCTCGGGCACGAGCTGCCGCAGCGGCTCGATCTGTCCCTCGATGGCTCGCTGGAGCCGGTCGGTGGATCCGAGGTGCTTCCACATCCGGCGGCCCACCAGCGTTTCCCAGAGGAGCACGCCCACCGAATAGATGTCCGCGCGGCGATCGACGTGGCCGCTGTCGGTGAAGGCCTCGGGCGCCATGTACCCAGTCTTGCCCTTCACCACGCCGGCGCGGGTCTGGGTCCCGGAGTCGAGCGCCTTGGCGACGCCGAAGTCCACGAGCTTCACCCGGCCGTCGTAGCCGAGGAGGATGTTGCTCGGCGTGACGTCCCGGTGCACCACGTTGAGCGGCTTGCCGTCGTAGTCCTTCAGCTCGTGGGCGTAGTGCAGGCCGGACAGCACGTGCACCAGGACCTGAAGCTGCAGCCGGGGCGGGAAGAGACGCGCTGCCTCCGTCGAGCGACGCGCCGTCTCCAGCGTCTGCCCGTCCACGTACTCCATCGCGAGGTAGTAGCGGCCGTCGTCCTCGCCCACGTCGTAGGTCTGCACGACGTGCGGGTGGTTCAGCCGGGCCGCGAGACGAGCCTCGGCGAGGAACATCTGGCGGAACTCCTGCTCCTCGGCCAGGTCGGCGCGGAGCAGCTTGATCACCACCAGCTTCTGGAACCCGCCCAGCGCTCCGCGAGTGGCGGTCAGGTACACGTTGGCCATGCCACCGCGGCCGATCTCGCCGATGAACTTGTACCGACCGGCGAGATCCGTCCCCAGGGTCTCCGCGATGACATCGGCCATGAGCAGAACTCTCCGTCTCGGGTGCGCCCGCAATCGTATGCGCGAGCGCAGGTGCGTCTCGATGGGTCGCCCATCACGAACACGGTGAGGAGTGCGCCGTGGGATCCCGGTGTACGGAGCCGACCTCCAGATGCACACCGCGCCTTCCACGGCGCGATTTTCCGCGGCCGGATGCACTGCCGCCTCCTTCCTCGTTTCTCGATCGCGATGCTGCTCGCCGGCGGTGCCCTCGCCGCGTCCCATCTCTGGCCCGACGACGACGACACCCGCGGCGCCTGGCTCGAGGGAACAATTCGTTCCTCCGGTTTCGAGCGACGTCGGGGGACAGGTCACCGAGCTCCGGTGAACGCTCAGGAGCGCATCTTCTGCCGCCGCATGATGCGGTGCAGATGCGCCCGGTCGACTCCCGCGGTCGCGGCCGCGCGGGAGACGTTCCCCCCGTGCCGCTCCAGCAGTGCGCGGACGTAGCCCTGCTCGAAGTCCGCCAGCAGCCGGCGCCGCGCCTCGGAGAACGGAATGCTGACGTCCAGCGCGTCGAGGCGCTGCGGCGATGGGTCCTCTGACGAGGGGTGGAGCGCCTCCTGCAGCGCCGCGCACCGCTCCAGGTGGTTCCGGAGCTCCCGGACGTTCCCCGGCCAGGCCGAGAGCTGGAGGCGGGCCAGGAACGCCGGCTCGGTGAGCGCGCCCCGGGTCTGCTCGTCGAGCCTGAGGCGCCCGAGCAGCTGCCGGGCGATGGGAGCGATGTCGGCGGGTCGTTCCCGCAGCGCGGGGAGGCGTACGGTGAGCACCGCGAGCCGGAAGTAGAGATCCGGACGGAACCGGCCGACGTTCACCTCGGCCCGGAGATCCCGGTTGGTCGCGGCGATCACCCGGACGTCGACGGAGAGGTGGCGGTTGGCGCCCAGGCGGCGCACCTCCCGCGCCTCGAGCACGCGGAGGAGCTTGGGCTGGAGTTCCAGCGGGAGCTCGCCCACCTCGTCGAGGAAGACGGTGCCGCCATCGGCGTCCTCGAAGACCCCGAGCCGCTTCTGGTTCGCTCCGGTGAACGCGCCCCGCTCGTGGCCGAACAGCTCGGACTCGAGAAGGTTCGCCGGAACCGCGGCGCAGTCGACGACACGGAACGGCTTGCCGGCGCGGCGACCCTGGTCATGAACGAGCTCGGCCGCCTCGCTCTTGCCGGTCCCCGACTCCCCGGTCAGGAGCAGGGTCACCTCGCTCGCCGCCGCCTTCGCCAGCAGCGCGAACGCCGTGCGCAGCGGGAGCGACGAGCCGACCAGAGTCCCGAAGCTGGTCATCGGCGCGATCGGGAGCTCGTTCCGCTCGGCCAGAGGAGTGAAGACCAGCTCGAGCTGGCCCACCCGGAGGACCATCCCTTCCTGGAGCTCGGCCTCGCGCACCCGGACTCCGTTCACCCGTGTTCCGTTCCGGCTCCCCAGGTCCTTCACCCAGGCGCGGCCCTCGCGATCGACGAAGACCTCGCAGTGGAAACGAGACACCGTCCGGTCGCGGACCTCGATCTCGGCGAGCGGGTGAGATCCGATCTGCAGGCGATCCGACGAGGAATCGAACGACTTTCCTTCCAGCTCCCCGTTCAGCCCCCGGAGGCGGAACCGCTGGACGGCGGGCGGCAGGACGCTGTCGCCCACCACCGAGACCGTCTCCGGCACCGGCTCTTCCGGGTCGTCCGCGCTCCTGGCCACGTCGGCTCCGTTCCCGGGTGGGGAATACCACAGCACGCGCACGTACGAAGGCCCGCCCCGACTGCGGAGCGGGCCTTCTCGATCGCCAGGAGGGCATCAGAACATCCAGCCCACCGAGACCAGGCCGACGAGCGGGATGCCGTTCTTCAGGTAGCGGTCCGCGGTCTCCTTCACGCTGGTCGTGGTGCCGCTCGGGTCGGGGCTGGCCTCCGAGCTGTAGCCGAGCGGGAACGCCCAGGCGACGTCGATACCGAAGAAGAATCCGCTGGGCTGGATCCACCGGGCGCCAATCTGAGGGCCGAGGAAGTCGCTGCTCGCCCGGACCGAGCCCGTTCCCTGGGCGACGGTGGCCGTGGCCTCGACCCCGTAGTGTCCGTACACCGCGCCGACGAACAGCACGTCACCGAACGGATAGACGCGCGCGGCCGCGTTCCACATCGAGTAGCTCACCTCCACGCCGGAGATGGTGAGCTTCGGGAAGAAGCCGTAGTCGAACGACGCGCCGAAGTAGCGGAGGATCTTCACCTCCGCTCCGAAGGTGGGCGTGGGAACGGCCACCGAGAGACGCGGCCCGATGAGAACCCCGGGGATGATCCCGGACTCCTTCGGACCGGACCGATGCCCGCTCGCGTCCAGCTGTCCCCGGACCTCGGGCGCGCCCCGGAGCTCGCCGGGCGATGGCGACTGCGCGCGGGCGAGCGGGGCCATGAGGACGAGGCCCGCGGCGATCAGCCCCGCCAGGTGGCTGGCGGCCTCGATCGAGCGGGGGGAGAGCATTCGGTTCATTGCGACGGTTCCTCCTTCAGGGTTCGGGAGGAGCTTCTGCAGCCGCGGGGCCGGGCCTGATGACCCGCAAGCGCATGAAGTTTAAGCACTTTTCCGTCGCCTGGTGTGGCACGATCGTCACGGTCGTTGAGCGCGACGCACCGGGGAGCAGGTGACCGGCACGCGCACCTGCAGCGCTCCAGGAAGCCGGATCCGGCGAGGGAACCCGGCCCCGGCCGACCGGTGATCTGGTCCGACGGCCTACCGTCGAGGTTCCGCTGCTGTCAGGGTGCGCGGCTCGCCGTGCCTCGTGATCGCAATCTGCTGTTCGTCACCGCGTTCCTCCGCTCCACGGGCACGAGCCTGGTGGGGGTGCTCCTCGGCGTGTACCTGGCGAAGCTCCGCCTCGAGGCCTCGCAGGTCGGACTGGTCGTCGGGCTGGGGCTCGCCGGGGCTGCCGTCGCCGCGCTGGTGGTCACCATCGCGGGGGATCGCCTCGGGCGCAGGAAGACGCTGACCGCTCTGGCCTGCGTCGGGGCGGCCGGAACCCTCCTGGCGGCTTCCTCCTCCCGGCTGGACGTCCTCGCCACGGCTGCCTTCGTCGGGATGCTCAACGGCATGGGACGGGACCGCGGCGCCGCGCTGGTCCTCGAGCAGGCCATCCTGCCGGGCGCGACCGGAGAGGCTCGACGCACCGTGGGTTTCGCCTGGTACAGCGCGGCGCAGGACGTGGGCCACGCGCTCGGCGCGCTCCTCGCCGGTACACCGTTGCTGCTGCAGCGGTGGCTCGGCATGGCCGAGCTCGACGCGTTCCGCCGGGTCCTGGGCGTGAACGCCGCGTTGCTCCTCGCGACCGCGCTCCTCTACCGACTCCTCTCCGCCGCTTCCGAGCGCCCGGCTGCGCCCCGGGCGGCCGCTCCGTCGCAGCAAACGCGCTCCGCGCTCTGGAGGCTCTCGGCGCTCTTCGGCCTGGACAGCCTGGCGGGGGGATTCCTCACCACCGCGCTCCTCTCCTTCTTCTTCTTCCAGCGGTTCGGCGTCAGCGAGGCAGTCATCGGCCTCCTCTTCTTCGGCGCCCGGATCGCGAACACCGCCTCGCACTTCGCCGCCGCCTGGATCGCGTCGCGCATCGGCCTGGTCCGGACGATGGTCTACACGCACCTTCCTTCCAGCCTCCTTCTCCTCACCGTCCCGTTCGCGCCGACCTTCGCGATCGCGGCCTGCCTCTTCCTCCTCCGCGAGGGACTGGTGGAGATGGACGTTCCCACTCGCCAGTCGTACGTGATGGCCATCGTCCGGCCCGAGGAACGCACCTTCGCCTCCGGGGTCACCAACCTCGTCCGCCTGGGCGGCTGGGCGGTCGCACCGGCGTTCGCCGGGGCGCTCATGCAGGGCGCATCGCTGGGAGCCCCCCTCCTGGTCGGCGCGGGGATGAAGATTCTCTACGACCTGCTTCTGTACCGGGCCTTCAAGGAGCGACGGCCCCCGGAGGAGCAGACGGGCTGAGCGAGCCGCTCATCTGGTCCTGGCCGGGACGACGCTCACCTTCGCCATCATCCCCGAGTCCTCGTGCCCGAGGATGTGACAGTGGTAGACGAAGTCTCCCGGGATCGCGAACGGGATCCGGACGATCACCCTGCTCGGGACGCAGGCTCCGCTCCGCCAGGCGGCGACCGTCCCGTCGCAGCCAGGCCCTCCGCGGGGAACCGGAACGTTGTCGTGCAGCACCCGCGCGCCTTCCAGCCGCTCGGGGGTCACCGAGCCTGCGGCCGGGGACTCGGAGCGGAGGAGCTCGAAGCGCGTCTGATGCACGTGGAAGTTGTGGTCCTCGCCGGCCACGTTCACCAGCTCCCAGACCTCGCTCACCGGCTCGTCGCCCGGCGCGAGCGAGACGCAAACCGTCGGATCCGCGGCGTGGTCGAAGGTCGAGATCTTCAGTTCCCCCGGATCTCCGAGGGGCTGACCTGCCTGCACCTCCCGGTAGCCCAGGCCGTGGGTGTGCTCGCTCGGGGTCCCGAACACGATCTGCCTCGCTCGCCCTGGCGCGAGCTGCTGGCACCGCGCCCCGGAGGGCGACTTCCCGGGGGGAGCGGCCCGGGTGAGCAGCCCGCCCGGCGCGAGGAGTGACCGCGACTGGCCCTTCAATGGGAGCGCCTTCGCCTCTCCTCTCCCCGGTTCCGAAAAGCGGACGGTGGCCAGCTCTACGCCCGGCCAGCGATCTCCCGCGGGTCCGGTGTCGAAGGCGTGGTTCCGGAGCACGGCGCGGCTGGACCGCCCCGGCCACGGCGCGACCGCGATCTCGACCCGCGAGCTCGGCATCATCAGCAGTCGTTCGGCGCAGACTGGCTCCCGGGCCGTCTGCCCGGTGGCAGCGGAGCCAGGGCAACGCACGGCCTTGATCTTCGACCCGAGCTTCGCCTGCATCTCGGAGAGGGTGCTGCCCGGCGGGATCTCGAGGCTCACCCCGTCCACCGAGAGGACCTGGACCGGGAGCGGGGTACCGCCCTCGGCGTCCTCGACGGCGATCCAGTAGGTCACGTTCGCCGAGGCGTTGAGGATGCGCCAGACCTCGCCGCGCGCGCCGGCGACCGCGATCTCGGGATCGAGCTGCCCGTTCACGGTGAAGGCCCAGGTGCCGCCCTGATAGCGCTCGCCGGACCCGTGGCAGATCCCCTTCCCGACCGGCGCGGCGTCTCCGGGCCCGGGCTTCCCGCAGAACGTCCACTCCTCCTGGAGCTTGAGGCGCCCGTCCGGCATCACCATGGTGTCCTTGAGCACCAGGTGCCGGATCCGCGGTGCACCGCTCCGACCGGCGCATCCGGCCGAGCCGCAGAGGTAGTCGGCCCGGCCGATGGTGAGCGGTGTCGCCAGCCCGGCCGCGACCTGGTTCAGCGCCAGCCCGTGCGCGTGGGGATGGATCCAGTAGAGGCCGGCCGGGTGGTCCTTCGGAAGCTGGTAGCGGTAGTTGACGACCCCGTCGGCCGTCACGTCGAGCCCCACCGAGTGTCGACCATGGCCGATCCGTGCCGCCCCCGGCTCCGTCGGCTGGCAGGAATGACGGCCCACCAGCTCGCCGGGGGGATGGTTCCGCGGATCGATCCCGAGCACGAAGATCCAGTCTCCGTAGGTGTCGTCGCCGGGCGTGGGGCACCTCGGCGCGACCAGGAGGCCGTGGGTGTGGAGGTTCGTCGGGTTGTACTGGAGGAGCGTCTCACCCTCCTCACCCACGTGCTTGAACTCGCCGGCGAACGGTCGGTCCCGGGCGACCGCGGGCAGGCAGTTGACCAGCCGCACGCGGAACGTGTCTCCCGGCGTCAGCTGGATACGGACGCCGCCGTAGGGGCTCACCGGCGGATCCGTCGCGCCGGGGCAGGTGGTGAGCTGCTGGGCGCTGATTCCCGGGGCAGGACACCGGCGCCGTGGACCGTCCGAGGCACGGTGGCGACAGATCTCGTAGACCCACCCGACCGGCTGCCCCGGGACTCCGACCAGGCGCTGCTCGCGCGCGACGACCAGGAGGCCGAGCGATCCGCCGGCGCTTTCGATCACCGGCGGCTCGACCAGCGGCTCCGCAGCGAGGGGGACCGGGAGCAGGACACCCAGCGTCAGGAGGAGCGTCCGGCGCATCACGCGGCCCGGGATAGCACCCTCCTGCCCGCGCTCTGTCGGGTTTCACTCGGATGTCGCGGCGACGACGCTGCGGGACGCTTCATCCGCTGGCGGGGCCATGTGCTCGACCCCCATCGTTCGAGCACACACAGCTGGCTCGGCCGGCGCCGAGCGGAGGACCGCCATGCAGGAATCGATTCCCAGGGAGATGAGGGCCGTCGTGCTCGACCGGTACGGCGGTCCGGAGGTTCTCCACGTGGCCACGCTGCCGGTGGCCGAACCGAAGGCGGGTCAGGTGCTCCTCCGTGTCGCCGCTGCCGGGATCGGCGTGTGGGACGCCGACGTCAGAGCAGGAGAATGGGAGATCGGCCCGCGCCGCTTCCCCAAGGTGATCGGAAATGACTGCGCCGGGGAGGTCGTCGCGGTGGGCTCGGGCGTGAAGCGGGTCCAGGTCGGCGATCGCGCCTATGCCTACTCGATGGACGGCGGCTGCTACGCCGAGTACCTCGCGGTGGACGAGGACCGGGTCGCGCGTGTCCCTTCCGGCCTGAGCGTGGAAGCGGCCGGAGCGCTGGGGGCCGACGGCGTCACCGGGCTGGTCGGTCTGGACGAAACCCTCCGCCTCCAGCGCGGGGAGAAGCTGCTGGTCTTCGGCGCCAGCGGGGGAATCGGGCACCTGGCCGTGCAGCTCGCCAAGCGGCTCGAGGCCGAGGTCTTCGCAATCGCTTCAGGCGAGGACGGCGTCGCCCTCGTGCGACGCCTCGGCGCTGACCGGGCGGCGGACGGCAAGCACGGCGCGGTGGCCGATGCGCTCCGCGGCTTCGCGCCCGAGGGTCTCGACGCCGCGCTGGTCCTCACCGGAGGCAAGGGCCGCGAGGCCGCGCTCGCCCAGCTCAAGAAGGGCGGCCGGATCGCATACCCCAACGGGGTGGAACCGGAGCCGGAGGGACCGAAGGGCGTCACGGTGCGGGGCTATGACGGCGAGCCGAGCGCGAAGCGATTCGATCGTCTGGACGAGCTGATCTCCCGGGGGCCCTTCCACGTCGAGACGCGCTTCTACCCTCTGGAGGAAGCGGCGCAGGCCCACCGGGATCTCGTGAAGCACCATCTCGGAAAGCTCGCGCTCCGGATGCGCTGAGCGCGATCCACACGGCGACGCCTGCGCGGTCGACGCTTGGCCGTGGGCCGGGACGAGGCTGCGCAGTCATCGACGTTGAATTTTTCGCACCGGAGGATCCCGCCGCGCGTGCGGAAAAAGTCCGCTGAGAGCGGCGCGATCCTGCCACGGAAGTATCGCCGCCCGTCGAAACTGCCTGAAGCCCGACACCCGAAGAAACGGTCGCGCAACGGGATGCGGCTGTCCGACAACGACCGACAGGTACGCCGTGTTGGATCGGCTTTCCAGATCGCGCGGAACATGGTTGAAGCGACGGTGATGAGAGCTCGTTTTTGGGTCGCTCCGGCGCTGCTTCTCTTTGCCGCGTGCGACGGCTCGATCACCGGTCATGGAGCACCCGGGTCGGGGCCACCGACCTCGGGTCCACCGACCTCGGGTCCACCGCCGCAGACCGATGATGGGCGCTACGTCTGTAACGACGCGATCCACCCGGCGGTGACGCAGGCCCGCCGGCTGACTCCGCTCGAGTACCGGAACTCGATCGCGGTGCTGTTCGACGGCCGTCTCACGGCCAGCAGCCAGTACCCGGGCACCGTCGGCAAGTCGATCACCGGGTACTCCACCGAGGCCGCCCTCAACGACATCGGCTCGGGCGGAGCGGAGCAGCTCATGTTCGCCGCCGAGGACGTCGCGCTCCAGGTGCCTGGTGCCCTGCCCCAGCTGCTTCCCTGCGCCGGCTCGACGCCCGGCGAGCCCTGCGTGAACACGTTCCTCGACGTCTACGGAACGCGTGCCTACCGCCGGCCGCTCACGGCGACCGAGCGGACCGAGCTGCTGGACGAGTACCGCGCCGGCGTGGCCTCGGGCGCGAGCTTCTCCCAGTCGATGGCCATGGTGGTGGACCACCTCCTCCAGATGCCGCAGTTCCTCTACCTGGTGGAGAAGACCGCGGGCACGAGTCGCGCGCTCGACGGTTACGAGCTGGCCAGCCGCCTCTCGTTCATGCTGACCGACGCCATCCCCGACGACGCGCTTCTCTCGGCGGCGCCGAATCTGGGCGACGCGGCGACGCTCGAGGCCCAGGCGACGCGGCTGCTCGCCTCCCCGCGCGCGAACACCACCCTCGCCCGCTTTTTCCGGGAGTGGACCGGCACCGAGCAGGTGGCGCCGGGCGACAAGGACCCGTCGGTGTTCCCCTCCTTCGACGCGGCCCATGCGCAGTCGCTGAACGACTCCTTCGATCGCTTCGTGCTCGACCAGGTCCGCAGCCAGGGAACGCTCCGGACGTTCCTGCGGAGCACCGACGCCTTCGTGGACTCGAACGTGGCCTCGATCCTCGGGGTGACTGCGCCGCCCGCCGGCCAGTGGGCCAAGATCGCGCTCGATCCCGCGCGCTACTCGGGCGTCGTGACCCAGCCGGCGATGCTCGCCTCCCTGGCGCACTCCAGCGAGTCGTCCTTCGTCTTCCGTGGGAAGTTCATCCGGAAGCAGCTGCTCTGCGAGAACCTGGGGCTGCCACCTCCCAACGCGCAGGCCACCTTCAACACCATCCCGCTTCCGCCGGACCCAACCGGCAAGGATATCTCGGCGGCCGTCATCGCCCGGAGCGAGTGCGCCGGCTGCCACGCGCTGCTGAATCCGGCCGGGCTCGCCTTCGAGCAGTTCGACGCGCTCGGTCAGTGGCGCACCACCTATTCCAGCGGGAAGACAATCGATCCCACGGGAGTGTTGCCAGCGGTCGGCGGGCGCCCGGGGGTGGCCGGGCACGATCTGACCTTCACCGACCACGTCTCGTTGATGGAACAGCTGGCCGGCGAGCGCGCGGTCGCGACCTGCGTCGCCACTCAGGTCTTCCGCTTCACGTTCTCCCGGATGGATACCTCCGCGGACGTCTGCGCGATCCAGGACATCGGCGATGCGCTCCAGGCCTCGGGTGGCACGCTGAGCCAGGCCATCCTGGCCGTCACCTCGACCGACGCCTTCACCCACCGGAGCGACCAGTGAGCCAGCGAATCGACCGCCGGCGTTTCCTGGTCGGGTCGGGCGGCGCGCTGCTGGCGCTTCCGATGCTGGAGGCCTTCGCCCCTCGCACGGCGTTCGCACAGACCGCGGCGGCTCCGAAGCGGCTGGTGGTGGTGTTCCACCCCCACGGCCGCGTGGTTGGCCCCGGCAACGACAACTGGGCGCCACGGACGACGACCGGAGCTCTGCCCCCGGTGGGCACCGCGCCGAGTCCGTTGCTGGCCGGTCTCGCGCCGATCAGCGACGAGATCGTCACCCTCGGCAACATCGACAACATCGTCCGCCACACCTCGGGCGACATCGACGGGCACGCCAGCCCCAGCGCCACCTGCATGACCTGCGTGGTGCCGAACGGAGGGACCGCGAAGGGGCCATCGATCGACTACGTGGCTGGACTGCGGCTCCGCTCCAGCGTCGCCCAGAAGATGGCGATCGTCATCCCGGGCCAGGCGGCCCCTTTCGCCAACTCGGTCACTCAGAACAACGTCTTCCTCGGGCCGGCGGGATCGCCTGGCAACTACCAGAACATCGACCCGAAGCAGCTGATCCGCGACCTCTTCGCGTCGGTGCAGGTCGGACCGCCGCCCCCGCCCCCGCCCACTCCGACGCTGCAGGATCGGCTCACCGCACGGCGAGGGAGCATCCTCGACGCGGTCGCCAAGGGCTTCACCAGCCTCCGCGCCACCCTCAGCCCGGCCGATCAGGCGCGCCTCGATCAGCACGCCCAGTTCATCCGTGACACCGAGCAACGGTACTCGACCCCGCCGCCACCGCCGCCGGCAGCGTCGAGCTGCTCACCGCCGTCCACGAGCTCGGTCCCGAACTACAACTGGCCGGACTTCCGGAAGGGCGAGCACGACGATGCTTTCGCCCAGACACAGATCGAGACCCTGGTGCAGGCGCTGGCCTGCGACGTCACTCGCACCGCCAGCCTCTTCTTCTGGGCCTCGGGCGACCCCGGCTTCGTCACCGAGTTCGCGCCGTCCACCAGCCCGTACATCGCGGGGAACTGGCACGCCAGCATCCACGGCGACGGCAGCCCGAACGATCCGAGCTCCGCCAGCCTCACCAAGGGCTTCGGGTTCTACACGAAGTACTACACCAAGCTGATCCAGCGGCTGGCCGCGGTCCAGGACGTCGACGGGAAGCGGCTGCTCGACAACACCCTGGTGGTCTGGGTGAGCGACCTGGGCTACGGCTCGGGCCACTACTGCTACAACTACCCGGTGGTGCTCGCCGGTCTGAAGGCCGCGTTCCCCAAGGGCCAGGGGCGCCACGTCGTCGGTCAGGTGAACTCGCTCGGCGACGTCTACGCGCACGTGCTCCGGCTGCTGGGCGGAACCGACACCACCTACGGCGCGACGGGGACGCTCGGCAGCGCGGTGGGCTCCGGAAGCTTCAACTTCCTGCCGCTGATGGGCCGGCCGGGGCTGATCAACAAGGACACCCCGCTGCACTTCGGTGCCCTCGATCTCTAGCCCCGGCCCGGGCTCCCGCGAAGCTCGCCGCCCGCTCAGCCCTTGAAGAAGGCCAGCAGGTCGAAGTTGATCACCTCCGCCTGCGTGGTCGGCATGCCGTGCGGGAAACCCTTGTAGGTCTTCAGAGTCCCGTTCTTCAGGAGCTTGGCGGAGAGCGGCCCGGCATCGGCGTAGGGGACGATCTGGTCGTCATCGCCGTGACCGACGAACACCGGGACGGTGATCTTCTTGAGGTCCTCGGTGAAGTCGGTCTGCGAGAACGCGACGATCCCGTCGTAGTGGGCCTTCGCGCTCCCCATCATCCCCTGCCGCCACCAGTTCTGGATGATCGCCTCGTCCGGCTTCGTGCCCGGGCGGTTGAACCCGTAGAACGGACCCGAGGGGAGGGCCCGGTAGAACACCGAGCGATTGTCCGCGAGCTGCTTCTGCAAGTCATCGAAGACCGACTTGGGGAGCCCGCCCGGATTGGCTTCCGTCTTGACCATCAGCGGAGGCACCGCGCTGAGGATCGCCCCCTTGGCCACGCGGCTCTGGCCGTGCCTCGCGATGTAGCGCACCACCTCGCCACCGCCGGTGGAGTGACCCACGTGGATGGCGTTCTTCAGATCGAGGTGCTCAGTGAGGGCCGCGAGATCGTCCGCGTAGTGGTCCATGTCGTGGCCATCCGCCACCTGTGTCGAACGGCCGTGCCCTCGACGGTCGTGCGCGATGACCCGGAAACCCTTCGACAGGAAGAACAGCATCTGCGTGTCCCAGTCGTCCGAGGAGAGCGGCCAGCCATGGCTGAACACGATGGGCTGCCCCTTGCCCCAGTCCTTGTAGAAGATCTCGACGCCGTCCTTGGTCTTGACCGTGCTCATGGCTCGCTCCTTCTTCCTGGGTGGTCGCCCCTCTTCCTCGGGGCGTGGCGAGCCAGATACGCCCCTCGAAACCCGATCGCCACACACAATCCGTAGCGAAGCCCCAGTTGATCGGATTCGAGGGCGCAGTTCTTTCGATGAAACATCTCGGTCACTGGTGGACCGTCCGCAGTCACCGGGGGACTGGCCCGGTCACTCCGACCTGAAGAGGTTGACCTTGGCCAGGTCGACCAGCTCGTCTCCGCGACCGCTGATCACGGCCTCAGCGCGAACAGGCTGAAGCCCTTCACCTGCTCGAGGGTGATGGTGGGCGGCATCGAGAGCTCCTGCCGGTGGACCAGCACCTCGACCAGCGCGGGACCGTCGTGGGCCAGCGCCTTCGTCAGCATCGGTTGGACCTGATCCGGACGCTCGGCAGTGAGGCCGAGCAGGCCCGCGGCCTCGGCGATCTTCGCGAAATCGACCCGTGATTGAAGGAGCCGATCACCCGGCGCTGGCCGTTCATCTTCACGTAACGCGCCGCCCAGATCGTCGGTGTCCCGACGTCGCAGGTGAAGACGGCATCCGGCGCGCAGATCTCGTTCAGCACCCGAGCGACGTACTGCGGATGGACCCGGCCACCCTTGGCATCGTCACCAGCCAGCTCGTCGTCTTGACGTCCCCCACCAGCCCGAATTTCGCCTCCCGGCCGAGCGCGATCAGCCGGCCTGGAAGGTGACACTCCCTCGCGGCCCCGGTCCGAAGCCCCACCGCCCCGAAGGACGGTGGGGCCCGAAGCTCACTACGGACGCAGCGGATCGGCGAGCGGATCGTCGAAGTACTTCGGCGACTTCGCGAGCTGCGCCTGAAGCGCCTTCACCTGAGCCTGCAGGTCGGCGACCTGGCCACCCAAGGCCTTGGCCTTGTCGCCCTCCATGGCGTTCACCGACTTCATGATCTCGGCAGCCTTGGCGTCGATGGCCTTTGTCTGGTCCATCATCGCCTGGCGTTCCTTCATGGCCATCGACTTGACCTGCGTGACCGCCTCTTTCTGACTGGCAGTCATCTGCTTCTTGTCCTGCGCGAGCGCACCTCCTGCAGCAAGCGCGAGCACGAGCACTACGGCCTTCTTGGCAACTTTCATTGTCCCTCCCCAGCGCGGGTTGCCAGGCCGAGCATCGACGCTGGCGAGCGTCCAACCTGCCCGGTCCGGTGCTGGCAATGCCGTGCACTTTTCGTACACCACCCGGACGACTGTCCAATTGTCGACGCCGCTCCAGCTGCTGTCCAGCTGTAAGAGTGAGCTTGGTCGGCCCCGGGACCCGCCTGACGAAATGGCGAGGATGTCACGTTCCAGCAACGACCCATCGTCCCCCGGTCCGGGATTCACACACCGTGGCTGTGTCGGGACACAGCTGCTTGCCCCATCGAACCGGGCGTTTCCCGAGGAGACGGAGTCCGAGATTCCCCGTGATCTCCTAGCATGCCGCCTGCTTTCGACCCGGGCGTCTCACCGAAGGGGGTCGACGCGCGGTGCGTCACCGGGCCCGTTCGGATGAGGTGGGTGGAACGGGAGGTTGCCGATGCATTCACGTCTCCTGATGACCCTGCAGGTCACGGTCGCGGGCGCGCAGAAGATCGGCCCCGTCCCGCACGGGACCCGTGTCACCGCGCCCATCACCGAAGGTCGCTTCGAGGGCCCTCGGCTGCGAGGGCGGGTGCTTCCGGGGGGCGGAGACTGGACGCTCCTCCGCGGGGACGGTGTCCTCGAGCTCGATCTGCGCCTGACGCTCGAGACCGATGACGGCGCTCTCATCCACCTCACCTCCTTCGGGCTCCGTCACGGCCCGCCGGAGGTGGTCGCCGCGCTCGGGCGGGGCGAGAGAGTCGAACCTTCGGCCTACTACTTCCGGACCACCCCTCGCTTCGAGACCGGCGATCCTCGGTACGCGTTCCTGAACCGGCTCCTCGCCGTCGCCACCGGAGATCGCCGGCCCGAGGGGCCCATCTACACCGTCGACGAGATCCTGTGAGAGATGCGCCTGCCTCGAGCTGAAGACTCCCGGAGAACGAGATGCCCTTCCTCTACCCGCTCCTGGTCGCGCTCACGATGCAAGCGGGCCAGCCAACCCCCCGCGGTCACAGCGGAGCTCACATGGTGACGCCAGCAGCGCCTGCCACCCCCGAGGGAATGATTCCCTCTCTCTCCACCGCGACCACCTGGCTGAACTCGCCGCCCATCGGCGCCGAGGAACTGCGCGGCAAGGTCGTCCTGATCGACTTCTGGACGTACACCTGCATCAACTGGCGGCGGACGGTTCCGTATCTGCGGGCGTGGCTCCAGCGGTACGGCGGCCCGAAGCTGCTGCTGATCGGCGTGCACTCCCCGGAGTTCGTCTTCGAGCACGACCTGGACAACGTGCGTCAAGCGGTGAAGGAGATCGGGGTCACCTACCCGGTCGCCGTCGATAACGACTTCGCGATCTGGAGGGCCTTCGGAAACGAGTACTGGCCTGCCCTCTACATCTTCGATTCACACGGCCGTCTGCGGCACCAGGTATTCGGCGAGGACGGATACGAGGAAGCCGAGCAGGTCCTCCGCAAGCTCCTCGCCGAGGCCGGGCAGAACGTCACCGATTCGAAGCCGGCGGCCGTCGACGGACAGGGCGTCGAGAAGGCGGCGGACTGGAAGGACCTCCGCTCCGGTGAGAACTACGTCGGGCTGCGCCGGACGGAGAACTTCGCGTCGCCGGGCAGAATCCAGCCCGGCGTGGCTCGTGCGTACACGGTTCCCGCGCGCCTGGACCTCAACAGCTGGGGGCTCTCGGGAACCTGGACCATGTCCAACGATCGGGCGGTCGCCGGCGCGGCCGGGGCACGCATCGCCTACCGGTTCCACGCCCGCGACGTGAATCTGGTCATGGCGCCACAGGAGCGCGGCAAGGAGATCCGTTTCCGGGTGCTGCTGGACGGCAAGCCGCCGGGGGCGTCGCACGGGGTGGACGTCGACCAGGACGGCCAGGGAACGCTGCGGGAGCAGAGGATGTATCAGCTCATCCGCCAGCCCGGCTCGATTGCGGATCATCTCTTCGAGATCGAGTTCCTCGGACCGGGAGCAGGGGCGTTCTCCTTCACCTTCGGCTGATCCACCGGGACCCATGTTCCTGCACGTCACCTTCCCCTCGCTGCTGGCGCTCGAGGACCTTTCCCTGTTCGTCCTCCGCCTGGTCATCGCCATCGTGTTCGGAGCGAGCGGCTACTACGACCTGAAGGACCCGGTGGGGCGAGCGAGGAGCATCGAGCTGAGCGTGCCAGCAACCAAGGTGATCGGCGTCGCGGAGATCCTGGGAAGCATCGGCCTCGTCACCGGCATCCTCGTCCAGCCCGCCGCCATGGGGCTGATGCTCATCGGCCTCGGGGCGGTCCGGAAGAAGGTGGTCACCTGGAAGACGGGCTTCTGGGGCGACAAGGCCAGCGGCTGGCACTACGACCTGATGCTGCTGTCCATGAACCTGGTGATCGTCGCGACCGCCGGCGGGCGGTGGGTCGTCCCCCTCGCATCCCCCTAGCAGGCAGGAGGTCTCTCATGGACATGAAGCTGGAAGTGGTGATCGTCCCGGTCTCCGACGTCGATCGAGCGAAGAGCTTCTACGAGCAGCTCGGGTGGCGTCTCGACGCGGACTTCGTCAACGGGGATCGCCGGGTCGTGCAGTTCACGCCGCCGGGCTCGGACGCCTCCATCTGGATGGGGAAGGGGCTCACCCCCTCCGCGCCGGGGACGCTCAAGGGCGTGCTGCTGGTGGTCTTCGACGTCGTGGCCGCGCGCGGCGACCTGGTCAGCCGCGGGATCGCGGTCTCCGAGGTCTTCCACACCGCGGCCCCACTGGCCCCGCCACTCCCCGGCCCGGATCCGGAGCGGAAGAGCTACTCGTCCTTCGCCACCTTCAGCGATCCCGACGGAAACAGCTGGGTGTTCCAGGAGATCCGCCAGAGGCTCCCCGGCCGGGGATCGACTCCTCCCGAACGCTGACCCGGGTTCGTGGGCTAGTGTAACGGGACGACGACTCGCGGCACCGAAGGAAAGGGAGGAGTCCTTTGGACGAACAGGGAACGGCGGTCGGACCGACTCGGGAGCAGCGCGCGCTTGCGGTGATCCGCGTGGTGCTCGGCCTGATGCTCCTCTCGACCTTCTTCGAAAATCTGAGCAAGGGCACGTACACGCCCGCCGGCTACAAGGGAGTCATCGACTTCTACATCAACAAGGGAGCTGCCCCGGGCATCTGGAAGGCGATCGAGTCCGTGCTCTCGGCCAACGCCCGGATCGCCGCGCCCCTGCAGGCGATGACCGAGCTGGGCTTCGGCGTCTTCCTGATCGCCGGCGTCGCCACACGGGTGGTCGCGCTCGCCGCCGGCGCATTCTTGCTCGGGCTGTGGATCTCGGAGCTCGGCACGTCCTGGCCGTGGGAGCTTGCGCTGTACGTCGTCGCCGCGTTCGTCCTCGCCTGGGCCCGTGCCGGACGCGCCTGGGGCGTGGATGCCTTGATCCTGCGCCGCAATCCGGGGTGGCGCCTGGGCTAGGTCGACCGGGATGCGGGTCAGTATCGTCATCCCCACCTTCAACGAGGCGGGCTCGATCGCGCGCGTCCTGGACGACATTCCCGCGTCTGCGGTCACCGAGGTCCTGGTCGTGGATGCCGGGTCGACGGACGGGACCCGGGAGATCGCCGCGGCCCGGGGCGCGCGGGTCGTCCTCGAGCCTCGCCGCGGCTACGGTCGCGCCTGCCTTACCGGCTTCGCGGCCGCGAAGGACCCGGACGTCGTCGTCTTCCTGGACGGGGACTACAGCGATCGGCCCGCCGAGCTCGGGCGCCTGCTCGACCCACTCCGCGAGCAGCGCGCGGACATCGTCCTCGGGTCCCGGCTCGCAGGAGGACTCGCGCCCGGGGCGATGCCCTGGCACGCCGTGCTCGGCAATCGCCTCGCCGCGACGCTGATCCGCTGGCTCTACGGCGTCTCCCTGACCGACCTGGGACCGTTCCGGGCCGTCCGCTCCGAGGTGCTGCGAGCGCTCCAGCTCCGCGAGATGACCTACGGGTGGGCGGTGGAACTGGTCACCCGCGGCGCGATGCACGGGTACCGCGTCCTGGAAGTGCCGGTCAGCTACCATCCGCGAATCGGAGTCTCGAAGATCAGCGGAACGTGGAAAGGCTCGGCCGGCGCCGCCTGGTACATCCTCACCGGGATCGTGAAGAACCGCGTGCGCCCCGGGACCGCTCGGGCCGAGGCGGGACCGGCGACATGATCCGCACCGAGCCTCAGGGCGCCGTGGTCGTCATGGCGAAGGCGCCGCGCGAAGGCTTCGTCAAGACTCGGCTGACCGGCGCCTACCCTGCGCGCGACGTCTCGAAGCTCTCCGAGTGCATGCTCCGCGACACCCTGGCCCTGGTGCAGACGCTCCCTGCCGTCCACCTGGCGGTGATGTGCCCTTCCGGCGACGTGGACGCGATCCAGGGCTGCCTGCCGGCGGGGGTTCAGGTCGTCGGGCAGCGGGGAGACGGCCTCGCCGCCGCCCTCGCATCGGTCTTCGAGCGCTTCCTCCCCGACTTCCGCCGGGTCGTCGCGGTCGACAGCGACAGCCCGCACCTTCCACCGGCGAGACTCCAGTCGGCGCTCGATCTCCTCGACACGACCGATCTGGTGGTGGGTCCGACCGAGGACGGCGGCTACTACCTCGTCGGCGCGGCGGCGATGCACCCGCGGCTGTTCGACCTGGCGCCGCTCGGCACCGACAGCGCTCGCGATGCGCTCGTCGGAAATGCCCGGAGGCTCGGGCTGTCGGTGGCCTTCACCGAGCCCTGTTACGACGTCGACCTGCCGGCCGACCTTCGCCGCCTCGCCGCCGAGCTGCGCACCGAACCGGCGCGGGCACCTCGAACGGCAGCGCTGCTCGCCTCCTGGCGTTTGCGCCCCGACGCGCACGACGAAGAGTGCGCCGGCTGACGCCACGAGCCCGATGCGCGCCAGCGTTCGACTCTGGGCCTGCGCCGCGATCCTGGGCCCGGCGCTCCTGATCTTCGGTCTGGTTCGCCCGGACGACGGCTCGCGCCTCTTCTTCGTCCTCCTCGGGGTCGCCGCGCTCGGATACCTGCTCGCGCTCGACCAGATCGCGAATGGCCCGAGACCTTCCGGGCGCACGCTCGCCGCCTGCGCCGTGCTCGCCCTGGCGTGGCGCATCCCCATGGTCCTCGCCCCCCCCGAGCCGGCCGCCGACCTGCGCCGCTACCTCTGGGATGCTCACCTCGTCCGCGCGGGTCTGAGTCCCTACGCCGTCGTTCCCGCCGACCCGGCGTTCGCGCATCTGAGGACCACCGAGAACTGGCCGGTGAACAACCCCGACGTCCCGAGCCCCTACCCTCCCGGCGCCCAGCTCTTCTTCCTCGCGGCAACGGCACCGGGCGAGTCCGCCCTGACGCTCAAGCTGGCCTTCCTCCTCTGCGACGCTCTGCTCGCGCTGGTGGTCTGGCGAACGCTCGTCGCCACCGGAGGGAATCCGGGCTGGACGCTCGCCTACCTCTGGAGCCCGCTCGTCTCCCTCGAGGTCGCCCGTCACGGACACCTGGACGTGCTCGGGGCGCTGCTTCTCGCCCTCGCCGCGCTCGCGCTCTGCCGGGGCCGGGCACTGGCCGGAGCGGTCGCCTTCGCGCTGGCGGTGGGAGTCAAGCCACTCCCGATCGTTCTCCTGCCGCTCCTGTGGCGTCGAGTGGCGTTCCGTCATGCCCTCGCCGGCGGCGGCCCGGATCGTCTCGAGCGCTCGCTCCTCGTCCGCATCCTCGTCGGTCGAGAGCCGCATGCAGCCCAGGCCGATGCGGAGCTCCGAGTGGGTGAGCCATGCAGGGGGACTCAAGACACGGACGGTACGGGAGGCTCCACGCGCCTAGGCAAGCGCGGCGACGAGCGCCCGGGCGACCAGCTCGAGCTCGCGCTTGATCTGAGCGCGGGGGACGCCTTGCTCGCGACGGCGGTGGCGAATCAGGTCGGCCGCCGCGGGGGCCAGAAGGGTGTCCGCGAGACCCGGGGCGCTGCGGGGGTCGGCGCCGAGCTGCTCGAGCAGCGATGCCGTATGGAGCCGCCAGGCTGCGTAGGCGCCCGTCCGGTAGCGGCCTCCGGGCTCGTCGTGGTCGCTGACGATGAGCGGGTCGACGTTCTCGTCGGTGAAGTCGACCAGCGCGCGGAGGAAGGCGATCAGACGCTCTTCCGGTGGCGCGCCTGGTCCCAGCGCCGGCGGGCCGCTCAGCAGCCGGTCCTGAAAGCGGCGCTCGCGCTCGTCGAGCAGTCCGACGGCCAGGCCGGCGCGATTGCCGAAGCGGTGAAAGACGGTCCCCTTGGCGACGCCGGCCCGCGCCGCGATGTCGTCGATCGTGACCTCGTCGAAGCCGCGCTCGCCGATCAGCTCGGCGGCTGCTTCCAGGATCCGCAGGCGATTGCGGCGGGCGTCGGCGCGCTCGGGCGGCGGGCTGGCGGTGGGGAGGTCGCGGGTACGAGCGCACATGCTAACTTGACCATAGTCAAGTTAACTCACGAGCCGGACGATCTCCATGGAAACCCTCGCAATTCCCCTCCTCCTATTTGTCGGCAGCCTGCTGGCGCTTCAAGCGGGCGCGAACGTTCAGCTCTCCAGCGCGGTCGGGAGTCCGATCGGAGCCTCGACGCTCCAGCTCGCGATCGGCGCGGGCCTGCTGCTGGCGCTCGCGGTGGGGGCAGGCACGCTCGGTGCCTTCGGGGCCCTGGCCGATGCGGAGCCGGCGCACCTGTGGGGCGGGATCGGCAGCGCCGTCTACATCACTGCAGGCATCCTGCTGTTCCCACGTCTCGGAGCGCTCGTCGCGGTCGGCCTCTTCATAGCCGGTCAGATGGGCGCGTCGCTCCTGCTCGACGGCTCGGGCTGGCTGGGCGTCGAGCGCGAGCCGCTCGGGCTGTCAGCCGTCGCCGGCGCGCTCGCGGTGGTCGTCGCCACCTGGATGATCGTGAGAGCGCAGGCGGGCGCCGACTCGCTCGACAGCACGCTCCGCAACCGCGGCGGCTGGGTCGCGGCGGGTCTTGCCGCCGGCGCCGTGCTGCCCGTGCAGGGCGCCGTGAACGCGCAGCTGCGCGCCGACCTGGATGCGCCGATCACGGTCGGCGCCTTCTCGTTCATGGTCGCCACGGC